>Ga0326727_10000941_pt1 | contig 113120 bp, 91 predicted proteins | sample MB2enrmetagenome_FD_207643 | JGI IMG/M metagenome (GOLD analysis project Ga0326727, IMG submission 207643) | Lab enriched peat soil microbial communities from McLean, Ithaca, NY, United States - MB29MY | ecosystem: Environmental > Terrestrial > Soil > Wetlands > Peat | place: USA: New York... | reverse complement strand
GCCAAGACCCATGTTGGCCGCGACGACGTAGTGGCCATCCCGCTGTGAAGAAAAACTCGCGCTACTGCAGTATCCGAAGGTGAAGGAAGATCTCCTTCGGAAGCTCCTTTTTCAACACCCACGCCTGTTTGCGCCAATTGAAGAACGCCGGGACACGGAGTACATTTTGGCATGAGAACTGTTTTCCTACTACTCATCATGGTGATTCCCACATTCGCTGCACCGCCGCCAAAGTGTAAGGGAAATCCAAAGGTGATTGGCGCTTGCTACTCAGTTCACGGCAGGCTCTCGCGAGGGGCTGATACAGTTATTCTACGGCTTTGGCCCGTGGGAACGAAGCGGATACTGGGTATTACCGGAGGGCCGAAGCTTGACGACGCTAACGCTGCTATCTGGCCGCAAAATCTAAAATTTCCCTTCGGAGACGAAGATATCTATGGCGACTTCGAAGTATGCCCATTCACGCCAGAACGGAAGGGCGTGATGCAATTTGTCTGCATTGAGTCCACCTCTCACCTTGTCGTAAAGCGCCAATCTTCCTCGAAGTAACAGTCAACTGGTGAAATATCTCTATTTCACTCATTGACGGGACCCACGACCTTAGCCAAGGGCTGCTGGCGTGTGGGCCGGGTCGTGTAGCCATTCGTCCAGGCAGCGTAGATCTTCCGAAATAATCCTGGTCGAGACTGGCAAGAACGGCTGAGTGGTGGATAAACTTCCTTAGAAGAATTCTTCATTTGCAGGAATTCGCATATATGAAACCAATCCATAAGGTTGCCATCCTGGGCGCGGGCACGATGGGCGCTCGCATCGCGGCACATTTCGCTAACGCAGGAGTGCCTTCGTTGCTGCTGGATATCGTTCCGCCAGACGCGGACGGTCCCGCGCGCAATAAGATCGCGGCGGCCGGACTCGACAGGGCAAGAAAGTCAAAGCCCGCGGCGTTTTTCGAAGCGTCGCTTTCGCGGCTCGTGACCGTGGGAAATTTCGACGACGACCTGAAGCGGTTGGCCGAGGTGGACTGGATCATCGAGGCGATCGTCGAGAACCTCGAAATCAAACGGTCGCTGCTCAAGAAGGTGGAGGCGATCCGCAAGCCGGGCACGATCGTCACCACCAACACCAGCGGACTTCCGGTGGCGAAGATCGCCGAAGGTTTTTCTGAAGACTTCCGGCGCTCGTGGTTCGGGACGCACTTTTTTAATCCGCCGCGCTACATGCGGCTGCTGGAGCTGATCCCAACGCCAGAAGCGGACTGCGCGCTGATCGACGCCGTCACTCACTTCTGCGACGCGCAACTGGGCAAGGGAGTTGTGCTGGCGAAAGATACTCCCAACTTCATCGGCAATCGCATCGGCACATTTTCCGTGCTCAACGTGATGCGGCTCATGCAGGAAATGGATTTGAGCATCGAAGAGATCGACGCGCTCACCGGCGAAACCGTGGGCTGGCCGCGCTCGGCCACGTTCCGGACGATCGATCTGGTGGGGCTCGACATCCTCGGGCACGTGGTCGCGAACATGACCGAGAACGTGCGCGACGAGCGCAGCGAATTGCAGGTTCCCACTTTCGTTCGCCAGATGCTGGAACGCAAGTGGCTGGGCGACAAGACCCAGGGCGGCTTCTACAAGAAGAATGTGGGGCGGGCGCCCTCGCCCGCCGAACCCGGCAAAGAGGATGAGCGGCTGGCGCTCGACTGGAAGACGCTGGAATATCATCCACGGCAGAAGCCGAAATTCGCGGCGCTCGATATGGCGAAGAATGTCGAAGAGACGGGAGCGCGAATTCGAATGTTGCTCGGCCTGAATAGCGATGGCGGCGCACCGCAGAAGCCCGATAAGGCCAGCTCTTTCCTGTGGGCGGCGCTGTCGGACCTGTGGACGTATTCCGCCAATCGCGTTCCCGAGATTTCCGACTCGGTGGTCGAGATCGATCGCGCCATGCGCCTTGGCTTCAACTGGGAACTCGGCCCCTTCGAACTCTGGGACGCGGCGGGCGTGGAAGCAACCGTCGCTCGCATGAAGAAAGAGGGGCGTCCGGTCGCGGCCAATGCAGAAAAGCTGCTCGCCTCCGGCAAGAAGTCCTGGTACGCGGACGATGCGAAGACGGCATCCGGCCGCAGGCACTGGGATCTGGCAACTGGCAACTGGCAACCGGTAACTGTTCCCGCGGGAGTCTGGTCGGTTGAGGTCGCAAAGAAATCCAAAGGCGTGATCAAGAAGAATCCCGGCGCCTCGCTGGTTGACCTGGGCGATGGCGTGGGCTGCATCCAGTTTCACTCCAAAATGAACGCCCTCGGCGCCGACATTATTTCGCTTGTGACCCAAACGCTGAAGCCGGGCGGACTAGGCGACGGCTTCGAGGCCTTCGTCGTCGCCAACGACGCGCAGAATTTCTCTGTCGGCGCGAACCTGATGCTGCTGCTCATGTCAATCCAAGAAGAAGAATGGGACGACGTTGACCTCGCCATCCGTCAGTTTCAGGGCATGACGCAGGCCATCAAATTTTCACCCAGGCCGGTGGTGATCGCGCCCTTCGGACTCACGCTCGGCGGCGGTTGCGAAATCTCGCTGCACGCGGCCGCTCGCCAACCGCACGCCGAGCTCTACATGGGGCTGGTCGAGGTCGGGGTCGGTCTGCTTCCCGGCGGCGGCGGCTGCAAGGAAATGCTGCTACGCGCGGTGGACAGCGCAGCTTCCATTTGTCCCGATCTTTCTTCCAACGCTCGTGGCGATTCGGTGGAACTGATGGAGGCGATGAAGAAAATTTTCGGAACCATCGCCACCGCCAAAGTCTCAACCTCAGCGGATGAAGCCCGCGGACTCGATTTCCTGTCGAGATCGGATCGCGTCACCATGAACCGCGAGCGCGTTCTCTCCGACGCCAAAGCGCGCGCGCTGGAACTCGTGCGCGCCGGCTATGAGCCTCCCGTGATGCGGACGGACATTCCCGCTCCCGGCGAGAACATTTTCGCCGCTCTAAGAATGGGCGCCTACATGATGCGGCAGGGCGAGTACATCAGCGATCACGAGCAGAAGTTAGCCACGAAAATCGCCGAAGTCCTCTGCGGCGGAAATGTCACGCCCGGCACGCCAGTCAGCGAGCAATACCTGCTCGACCTGGAGCGCGAGGCCTTCAAGTCCCTGTGCGGCGAGAAGAAGACGCAGGAGAGAATTCAGTTCACGCTGAAGACGGGTAAGACGCTGAGGAATTAGGGCCATTTATACGGAATGTCCCGGATCGCGATAGACAATTCACGACAGACAATGTCTCAGCTCGAAGGAATATCACACCTGCCGTGGCAGGGTAAGATCTTCATTGCTATCGAATGTCTTGGGTAAGCATCTAGGGGGCGGATGCCAGGGCGGTTACCTCGGTTATTTGCCCGCACTGTCTTGAAACCAGAGTATAGTAACATGTCTGCTGAGGGAACGGAACCGATGGCTACAGTGTTAGCTAACCCGCATAATCTGATCACTCGTGAACTGGCGAGGGGATTGTCGGGATTGCCGGCTGTCGATTCGGTACATTTCCTTGCCACCGAAAATGCGTTTTCGGTGTGGGTTCGCCTGCAAGACGGTTGCGATGAAACAGCGCGTACAAACGTTTACCGATTTGAAGATCAGATGTCCGAACGGTTTCCCAAGGTGCTTTTTGATTTTCACATTATCGCTGTTCCTGCTGGTAGAAAGATTGAGGAGTTTTTGTCGATTGCGAGTCCAATCTTTCAGCGCAACATTGCATAGTGCCAACCACATCAGAACACCTCGCCAGAGCCAAACAAAACCTCCGCTTTGCGGAATCTTTCGACCTCAACACCACACCGTATTTGGATTGGGTTGTGACGGCATATTTCTACGCTGCACTTCATCTTGTCGATGCCCTGCTGTGGGAAAAAGATCGCCTCAGCCCGGAACTCCACGAACATAGGCGCGACTACGTCAGGTCGAAGTGGTACCTCCGCGCCATAAGCTTCGAGTATAGGAGTCTAAAGGATCACAGTGAAGATGCCAGGTATAGGCTCATTACAATGACCAGTGTCAAAGTCAAGGACACGATCATCCCTTTGTACAAGACAATCGAAAGCCACATACTGCAGCAACTCCAAAGCTCCAAAACAACATAAGAACAAACGCAAATTCCACCGTAAACCAGCCGATGCGCGATTTACTTTGAGAGCGCCCGGTCCAGCGAGAACGCTCCGGCCCCGCGCAACAACAGCGCCGCGGCCATGGCGAGCACCAGCAGATGATATTCGATGCCCTCGCCCTTCTGGGTGCCCATCCAGTTCATGAAGAAGCCGTTCTGCAGGTGGACCATGAAGATCGCGCCGATCATCAGGCCGACGATGCCGAGCGAGGCGATGCGAGTCAGCAATCCGACAATCAGCCCCAGTCCGCCAAAAAATTCGGTGCAGATGATCAGAAATGCGACGGCAGCGGGCATTCCCATGTGGGTAAAGAATCCCATGGTGCCGTGAAATCCAAAACCTCCAAACCAGCCCAGCATCTTTTGCGCCCCATGCGCGAAGAGCACCACTCCCAAAACCAGCCGCAACATCGTAAAGCTCACGTCGTTGCTTGTAGCCATCAGCCGCTTCAGCATTGTTTCCTCCTGGCGGGATTTGTCGTCCCGCGACTATTTTTGATAACGACATCTTGGTTCAATTCCGTTCCCCCCCGCCAGGATGTGTTTTCCCCGGAGTCGCGCAACTCACCAGCCGGCCTTCCCGAGAAAATAAGCCGCGTCCCGCAAGCGGGGTATAATTTTAAAACTAGACCTCGTGAAGGGATGGTACAACAAAAATGTCGGCAGGCAATGGTATAAACGGCGATGGTTTGGATGCGGTTCTCAAGCCGCGGGCAGAGTGGCTGGCAAAGCGGAAGGTTGAGAACACAGACGGCAACTTCTCCCAGATGCATTACGCGCGCCAGGGTGCGGTCACCGAGGAGATGCAGTACATCGCTTACCGCGAGAAGATCGCGCCGGAACTGGTGCGCGATGAAGTCGCTCGCGGCCGCATGATCGTTCCGGCGAACATCAACCATCCCGAACTGGAGCCGATGGCGATTGGCGTGGCTTCGCTCTGCAAGATCAACGCCAACATCGGGAATTCGGCGGTCACGTCGAATGTTGAAGAAGAGCTGAAGAAGCTGCACACCGCCGTCCACTATGGCGCCGACACGGTGATGGACCTCTCGACCGGCGGCGACATTCATCAGATTCGCGAAGCCATCGTCAGGCACTCGCCCGTCCCGATCGGGACCGTGCCGATTTATGAAGCGATCTCGCGCGTGAAGCGGGTCGAAGATCTCACCGCCAGCGTGATGCTCGAGGTAATCGAAGAGCAGGCGCAGCAGGGCGTGGATTACATGACCATTCATGCCGGCCTGCTCATTCAATATGTGCCCATGGTTTCGAAGCGCATCACCGGAATCGTCAGCCGCGGCGGCGCGATGCTGGCGCAGTGGATGACTCACCACCACAAGCAGAACTTCCTCTACGAGTGCTTCGAGGACATCTGCAAGATTTTCGCGAAGTACGACGTGAGCTTCTCGCTCGGAGACGGCCTGCGTCCCGGATGCCTGGCGGACGCGAGCGACGAAGCGCAGTTTGCCGAACTCAAGACCTTGGGCGAATTAACCCGCATCGCATGGAAGCACGACGTGCAGGTCATGATCGAAGGCCCGGGCCACATCCCGATGCACAAGATCAAGGAGCAAGTGGATCTCGAAAACGAGTGGTGCGACGAGGCTCCGTTCTACACGCTGGGGCCGCTGGTCACCGACATCGCTCCCGGCTACGACCACATCACCTCCGCCATAGGAGCGGCGATGATCGGCTGGTATGGCGCTTCGATGCTCTGCTACGTCACGCCGAAAGAACATCTCGGGCTGCCCAACGAAAAAGATGTGAAAGACGGGATCATCGCCTACAAGATCGCCGCCCACGCCGCCGACATAGCCCGCCAGCGTCCGGGAGCGCGCGACCGCGACGATGCCCTGAGTTATGCCCGCTATAAGTTCGACTGGGAAAAGCAGTTTGAACTGTCGCTCGATCCCGAGACGGCGCGCTCCATGCACGACGAAACTCTGCCGCAGGAGCAATATAAGTCGGCCGCCTTCTGCTCCATGTGCGGCCCGAAGTTCTGCTCGATGAACTACTCCAGCAAAGTGGACGAATACAACAAGCAGGTACACGGGCTGGAGAAGAAGGACTACTCGGGGCTGGTGGAGAAGCTGGTTACGATCAAGTAACCCGGGGGCGACCCTCCCGCTTGCAACATGGAGATATGTTTCACGTGGAACACTTTTGTGTTTCATTCGCCCTGTTGTATGTACACCTATATATGTACATCAGCTTCAAAAGGAACCATGTAATAAATTCCTACCGGGCGCGACGGGTTCTAAGTTATTGATAACGCTCAGGGGCCGGGTGTGGTTAAATCGCCACTCGCGGGTACTTTTTACACTGTAATTATTACATAGCTCGTTATTTAGTGGGCGGGCATCCGGTCGGGTGTCACTCCCACGTCTCGAAAAGCGCGAGACCTGGGGCGCCCTCAATTATGTGGGTTCGGTGTTAAGAGAACGGACCCGAGTTTTACTTCACCGTTGAAGTGGCCCACCCGCCCGCAGCGGATAATATTCGCCATCGTTCTTCCGCAATTGGGAAAGTCAAAGTCCCCGCCCCTTCGGCTTCGCTCAGGGCAGGCTCTGTCGCAGAAAACGCGACAAGGACGGGGCACCCACGGGAGTTGGAGTGGCGGAAAGGGTGGGGCAGCCCTTGTAATACATAATAATACATGATATTGTTTCCGCATTATGGGCACCTCCGAGAAAACCATCAGCTTCCGTGCCGTCGCCGAAAAGATCGACAGGCTTGATTCGCTGGCCGCGGCGCAGGACCGTCCGCGCAGCTATCTCATCAACGAGGCGATCGCCAACTACATCGAGCTGCACGCCTACCAGGACGCGCTGGTGCGGAAGGGGCTGGAAGAGATGCGGAAAGGCCGCGTCGTAAGCCACGAGGAGGTCGTAAAGCGGCTCAAGAAGACGGGGCGCGCTCAGCGAATATCGGGCCGATGATCAAATCGACGATCCAATGGACCGAGCAAGCGACCCGGCAACTGGATCAGGCCCGCGATTACATCGCGCTCTCGAACAGCGAAGAGGTTGCCTCGCGGATCACGGCGCAGATCGTCACCGCCGTGCAACAGCTGGCCACCTTCCCCATGTCCGGCAGATCAGGCCGGGTTTCGGGTACTCGTGAGCTGGCGATTTCGAATACGCCCTTTATCGCCGCCTACGCCATCAACCATGACCGCATTGTGATCCTCGCCATCTACCACGGCGCACAGCAGTGGCCGAAGACCTTCTAAGCGAAATGAGGATAGAATGACGGGTTGTGCACGAAGCCACAAAAGGAGATTCCGGTTCCGATGCCAGAGTATGAAGAACTGCTGAAAGAATTTGAGGCATATGGCCGCACCGCCGATGGCGTGCAGTCTCTGATGCAGCGCATCGCCGAGCGCCTTCATGAAGAGAAGGCCCGCTACAACTGGGTTGGCTTTTATTTGATGGAGGTCCCCACTTACAAGACTCTCGTGCTGGGACCCTACGCCGGGAGCTTTATGCCCATCCAGCGTATCCCGCTCGACAAAGGATTGTGCGGAGCTGCGGCTACTTTCGGGGAGACCGTGGCAGTCAACAATGTTGGGGCCGATCCTCGCTACGTTGGGTCGGATATGGTGAAGTCCAATATTGTAGTGCCGATCTTCGTGAAGAAACAGGTGGTGGCAGAGCTGTGTATCGAGAGCTACTTTGCGGACACCTTCACTGCACCGGAGCAGAAGTTCATCGAGTCCTGCGCCGCACTGGCCGGCCGGTACATGGAAAAAGAGGCGTCAGCAGCGGCGGAAAACCGACTTAATCAGAGTTTTTCTAATTCGAGTTCGAGGCGTGCTTGACGGCGGAGTCCTGCTTTGCCGCTTTTGGAGCTGGCTTGCCGTTGAGATAGGTAACCTTATTATTCGCTGCGATCACACCGCCATGCTTGCGCGAACTCGGATGCCGGCCGGCAAAATGATTCGCCGGTTTGGCTTTCGGCGCAGGCCTGTAGCGCTCGTCCAGATAGGTGACGGTGTCACGCGCGACCAAGTCGTCACCGTGCCGGCGTGAGATTCCGGGCGCGGGGCTGGAAGCCGAAGCTGTGGCAGTCGCAGCTTCGGCGGTCGCAGCTTCGACCTTCGCGATTCGCGATTCCTTCGGCGCGTGACCGGAATTCGCTTCCAATTTCATGGCTGGCGGCGACACTGCCAGGGCCGAGAATTGTCCCAGATTTTTTCCCGGCTCTTTGTCGGGACCGGCGGCGCTCAACCAGTTCACATCCGTTGACGACGCCGCAACTTTCTCCGCTGGCGCCGCTCCGGAACTCTGCGCGGAAGACGCGCCCATCCGGCGCATGCCAAGCCCGAGAAGCACGGCCAGCAGCACGACACTGGCAGAGGTTAGAGCAGCGCGCCAGCGCCATGCCACGGAGCGATCGCGCCGTTGCGGCTCCCGCGCCGGCCCGACCATTGTTGGCTGGACCATCGTTGGCTGGACCATTGTTGGCTGGGCAATCGTTGGCTGGGCAAGCGGCGGGACAATCGCTGAGGCCTCTACCGCATCCGGGCCCGGAGGTTCCGGCGGCAGCGATGGCAACTGCTCCGGCGGCGAGATCGGACGCGCGCCTTCTTCGATGTCGAGTTGGGAATCGAGTTCGGAATCGAGCAGAATTTCGGCTGCCGGGGAAACGGCTTCGGGCGCCAGTTGCGGAGCTTCCGCAGGCAGCTCCAAATCTTCGATGCTCGGTTCGGCGTTGAAACTGACTGGCGGTTCTGGAAAGTGAACGGCTTGTCCAAGTTCCGACGGCACCCGCGGCCTGCGAATGAAGTCCACCATCGGCGCTTTCAAATGATGCAAGAATTCAAGCGAAGCCGAACGCTTGCCATTGTGTGCCTCCACGCTCGCGATCAATTGATCCGCGGGACCGGCATCGACGCGCAATTCCAGATCGGCAATATTGTCGGGGATGGAGTCGGGAGAAACAATTTCGACGGCGTAACCGCGGGCAAGCAGATCCAGCGCCAGCTCTCGCGAGCAGGGATGAGAGCGCGTAATGATCCTTGCCAATGCCATAGCTGGTATCGCCCTCGGCGTCTACCTTGACGCGCTTGGAGGCGGAGCCCTCCAGCCACCGTTAGCGGTATTGCTCCAGAACCAGAACGGCTCGGTTCAAGGCCGCCGCCAGCGCTGCGATTTGTTGTTCGGTGCGGCGAAGATCACCCCGATCAATCGCCTCGTTCACCCCAGGAATCACCACGGCTGCGTACCCGGTGTATTGTCCCGGAGCATAAATGGCATGGTGAAACCACGGACGGTTCGGTAACCCCTCTGGAAGCAACAGCGCCCGCTCTGTTTCCCGTAGTTTAACATTCATGCGATCCGGCGCTGCGGGAATTTTGCGTTGCTTCTGGAGCATTTTTGCGCCCGCTTCCTGGAGGTGACGCGCACCTTCGATCGCCGGCGAAAAATCTGGCGACTTGTCGCCGAAGCGATCTCTACTTTTGTTCTTGGCAGCATCGAGATAGACCAGAATTTCTTTTCCGTAGGTCTCATAATCGTAGGGAAGGACGTCGGCGCTTGACATGCGCAGGACTTCCAAACCGTAAATGCGGGCCATCTCCTGCTCGTAGCGGAAGTCGGGATCGCCGAATTTCTTGAACCAGGCGAAGTTATCGAATACGGAGTGATACACGCCATAATCGCCGCTCGAACTGATGTCGGTGGAGGGCACACCGAGATGCTGCAGGAAAACCGTGTAGTCGGAGCCGCTGCCCAGATCGCCCACGGACACATCGTTTTGCTTCGCGGCCGGCGGCGGGCGGAAGGTGCTGGTTTCCTGCGGACGATTGTTCTCCGCGTTCGGCTGGGTCGCTTTTTTCCATGTGTCGTACACAGTTCCGCCTTGCGGAGAAGGCACGGCCTTTGCGATCTCGCGGATAAATTCTTTCAGCGTGGGCACGCCCGAGGCTCCGAATTTCTTGCCGGATACGGCCACGTCCATGTTGAAATAGGCGGCAGCGTTGCCCAGGTCCTGCGCATGATCTTCGCCCCACTCGGTGGAACCGATCAGTCCTTCTTCTTCCGCGTCCCAGCTTCCGACGACAATCGTCCGCTTGGGCTTCCAGCCCGACTTCAGAAGGTCACCCAAGCCGTGCACGGCCTCCAACATGGACGCCGTGCCGCTGTTGGGATCGACCGCTCCATAGACCCAGGCATCGCGATGATTGCCCGCCACCACCCACTCGTCGGGCGAAGACGTTCCGCGAACTTTGCCAATGACATCCCAAATGGTGCGGAACTGGTAGTCCTGCTTGAGGTGCATCTTCACTTTCGCGGGGCCCGGACCGACGTGATAAGTAAACGGCAGCGCTCCCTGCCATTCGCGGGGCGAGGGCGGACCAGCGAGGTGCTCGAGAATCGGCGAGGCATCGGCGTAAGAAAGCGGAGTCACGGGAATCTTCGGCAACTGCGCGGAGTCGGCGGGAGAAATGCGCCTGGCATCGGGCAGAGTAGGAGTGGACGCCACTCCCGGCGTGGTTGGGTCGCCGGGAAACTGGAACATGAATCCGACCGATCCGCGCTGCACGCCGCTCGGCGGGCGCCACGGCCCTTTCGGATAGGCGTCGCCGCGGTAGTAGCCATCGTCTTTCGGGTCGGAATAAATAATGACCGCCGCTGCGCCGCGTTCCTGCGCCACGAACGCTTTCACGCCGCGGAAATTATCACCGTAACGGACGATGACGATCCTGCCGCGCACATCGACGTTCATCTGCTTCAGCTTGTCAAAGTCAGCCGGCGAGCCGTAGTTGGCGTAGACAACTTCCGCCTCGGCGTCGCCCGAGGGCGACATGCCGTTGTAAGGGGTCACGACACGTGGATCGTCCTGAAAGGGATCATTGTCGACATGCTCGCGCCGCGGGCCGTGCATCTCGACTCCGGGCGGCGCGGTCATGTCCACACTAATTTCCGCCGGATAGTTGAGCCACACTTTGTATTCGACAATCTCGGTGTCCAGTCCGGCGTCGCGAAACTTCTTCGCCACGTACTCGGCGGTGGCTTTGTCCTCGGGAGATCCGGCAATGTGCGGGGCTGCGGTGAGAATGCGCAGATGCTCTTCCGCCAGCTTGGGGTCGGGCACAGCCATAAACTTCTTTTCGAGTTCCCGCTCGCCGGCAACGTCGCGGAAACCGCTGATGGCCCAGCTGTCCGGCTGGTCTTTATCTTCATTTTTGCCGGCTTGATCAAATGCCGGCAAGTTTGAACCGACTAGAACCAGGAAAAGAACCGCACCCGAGAAAAGTTTCATGAAGCTCCTTGTAGAAGACACTGACAAAACCAAGATTGTACCGCGTTACACTAATTTGTAATTTGTGATTTGTAATTTGTAATTTAAGGACATTGGGTTTCAAATTGCCAATTACAAATCGCAAATTACAAATTTTTATGTCTGAGCCCAAATCGTTCCACATGTCTCCCGAGGAGTTCCGCCGCCAGGGCCATGCTGTTGTGGACTGGATCGCCGACTACCAATCCCGCATCGAGAGTTTCCCGGTTCTGTCGCGGGTGCAGCCGGGAGAAATTCGCGCGAAGCTGCCAGCAAGCGCGCCCGAGCAGGGCGAAACTTTCGACCAGATTCTGGGCGACATCGAGCGCGTCATCCTTCCCGGCATCACGCACTGGCAGTCGCCCAACTTCTACGCTTACTTTCCGGCGAACGCCTCGGGGCCGGCCATTCTTGGCGATTTGCTTTCTTCGGGACTGGGCGTGCAAGGCATGCTCTGGTCCACCAGTCCGGCGTGCACCGAACTTGAAACGCACGTGCTCGATTGGCTCGTGCCCATGCTGGGTCTGCCGGAAAAATTTCTTTCATCGAGCACCGGCGGCGGCGTGATCCAGGATACGGCGTCCAGCGCGTCACTCACCGCCTTGCTGGCCGCCCGCGAGCGCGCGACAGAGTTCGCCAGCAATCGCAAAGGATGCGACGGACGCCTGGTCGCTTACTGTTCCGCGCAAACGCACTCTTCTGTCGAAAAAGCAATAAAGATAGCAGGCATGGGTTCGGACAACCTGCGCCAGATCGAAGTGGACGAAAACTTCGCCATGCGTCCGGAAGCGCTGGCACGCCACGTCGAGCGAGACATCAAGGCCGGCCTGGTTCCCTGCTTCGTTTGCGCCACCGTGGGGACGACATCTTCGAACGCGATCGATCCCGTCCGCGAAATCGCGCGCATCTGCCGCGAGCACGATCTCTGGCTGCACGTGGATTCCGCCATGAGCGGCACGGCCGCGCTGTGCCCGGAATTCCGCTTCATCAACGACGGCGTGGAATTCGCCGACAGCTACTGCTTCAACCCGCACAAATGGATGTTCACCAACTTCGATTGCGACTGCTTCTACGTCGCCGACCGGAAACACCTGATCCAAACGCTCTCCGTGCTGCCGGAGTATCTGCGCAACCGGGCAACGGAGTCGGGCGCGGTCATCGATTATCGCGACTGGCACATCCAGCTCGGACGCCGTTTTCGCTCGCTCAAGCTATGGTTTGTGATCCGGCATTACGGGATCGAAGGCCTGCGGCATCACGTTCGCGAGCACGTGCGGCTGGCCCAGCAATTCGCCGCGTGGGTGCGCGGCGATTCGCGCTTCGAGCTGGCCGCGCCCAACCCTCTCAACCTCGTGTGTTTCCGGTTGCGCGCGGGAGATCAAGCCAACCAGCTCCTGATGGAGCGGCTGAATGGCAGCGGCGACTTGTACCTCACGCATACCAAACTCGATGGCAAATTGACGCTTCGGCTGTGCGTCGGGCAAACCAACACGCAGGCTCGCCATGTGGAACGCGCCTGGCAACGAATCCAGCAAGAGGCTGGGAACCTTGGGAATTCCCGATAACGTGCCGGCTAAAGGGAGCGCTATGGCGCGGGAAATTTCAGCAGGCGGGGTCGCGCTTCGGCAGATTTCTGGAGTCTGGCAAGTCGCTCTGATTGAACCGCAGAAAGATGAGCCGCAGAAAGAAACTCCCAAACCTGCAACGGCAAAGACGCCGCGCAAGCGCCGCCGCGCCGTGCTGGCCCTCCCCAAAGGCCTGGTGGACCCGGGCGAAAAGCCGCAGGCGGCGGCCGTACGGGAAGTGCGGGAAGAAACCGGCATCGTGGCCGAACCGGTCACGAAACTTTCCGACAACAAGTATGTCTATGTGCGCACCTGGGGCGACGGCAAACGAGTTTTCAAGATCGTGAGTTTCTACTTGATGCGCTATGTGTCCGGAGAAATCGACGACTTGACTTCCGACATGCAGATCGAAGTCAAGCGAGCGCTTTGGGTGCCCCTCGCCGACGCAGCCAGCCAGCTTGCCTACAACAACGAGCGCAAGGTGCTTCGGCAGGCACAGGACTATCTGGAAATACAGGGCCTCTCTTGAGCGAGGCAAACGTAGGGAAGCCAGGTCCTGCGGACAGCGCGCCGGCCGTGGAATTTCAGGTGTGCTAACCCCCGGAGTGTGCACCTGGCCGTGAAGTGTTGACATGCAAAGGCGTCAATGTTTCGCTTTTGCTGTCGGGTTCAAGGAGCCAAAATTGGCGATCTTTAAAATACCCGAATAGTTTGTCGTTCTGCTGTGGGTCGAGTTCACGCGCCCAAACGATCCGAGAACCGTCAATATCGGCGTGGTTGAAAACATACTCCCCATGAGGATTGTGGGTCGCTCCATAGCGCACGACGATCAGGTGCTTGCCTGGTACTTGGTCCAGTTGCCGCTCGATTTCCGCAGTGCCTGGGTTCCCCGTCCCTTCATTCCAAGACCAGGAATACGCGTGGGCCGGAGTTCGTATCAAATGGTAAGCGTTGAAGCCGGTTGTGAGAAGGAGCAGAAGAATACTCGCCCGCGCCAATCCAATTCCGGCTGGCCTTGTACCAAAGCGAATTGCTCGCAGATGACGGATTCCCTGGACGATCAGGCCGTAGATCACGCAAGTGAGGGGAGCAGCGTAGTGTGGCTCGAAATATATAACGGAGAACATTCCCGCGAGGCAAAACAGCAATTCGACGAATAGGAAGCGCATCCGGCGGCCGCGCAGAGCGAGTGGCAAACAAAACAGCGCTGGGAAAGCGCCGGGCCAGAGGAACGCAGCGACCAAGGTGCGCACCTTTTCGCGTGATACACGTACAAGATCGCGTACGCTCCCGTTGTACAGGTTCCGGCTCCAACCATTATAAAAATCGTCGAATTGCTTGTTGTTGTAATGGATCAGCGCTCCGGCGTGTTGCCAAAGAAAGACCGGCGGCTGGCCGTGCGTACGGGAACTCAGTACGTGGGGCATTAAGAGAGCATTCCCAGTAAGTCGCCAGTTGTAGTAGGCCATGAAGACCGCAGTGAGAGCCAGCACTCCAGCTATGGGCAACAAAACGGTGGGAGTGGTCTTACGCAGCGGAGGAGAAGATCGTCCCGCTAACCAAAGCAGCAGCCAGGCAGCTGCCGGAATACAAAAGAGCAGTCCCTCATACGGGCGGCTGTTGGCCAAGATTGCGACGCCGAGTCCGAGGAGCAGGCTGTAACGCACGCGCTGAGTGCGGAATATTCGAGGCAAAGCACCAAGCACCAGTGCACCACCAATTGCCGCAACCGCGCCTCCCCAGTAGCTGTTCACCCAATAGCTGACCACACCGAGATTGCAGAGGGTGATCACTCCTCCCAAGAATGCCCACCGCGACGGCATCCATGCTTGCAGCATCCAGACAACAGCCGCACACATTGCGGCGACGCTGAGGAGCACGCCGATCCAGGGATGGCCGAGTATCAGCCCTAGCGCCAGAACAGCACCTTGCGCAGGCGGGTATACCGACGAGTAAGTCGGGAAAGAATTTACGTGGAAAGTCTCGAAGCTCTTCCACAACGGGTGCGGTGGGTAAGCCAGCCGGCCGTGGGCAAAAGTCTCCGCCATGAGCAGGTAACTGCGTTCGTCGTGTTCGTCGGGGAATGGGACACCGATAGCAGGAAGGAGCATTACCCGGATCACGATGGTGGCCAGAAATACCCACCAGATGGCCGTCGTTCTTCTTGAAGCGAAGTTGGAACAGAAACTCTCAACTGGCCGAAAGAACCGCTCACCCAGCCTCGGTACTGCCGAGAAGACCACGAACACACCAACTGCAATGAACACCTGCACCCAGAGAACGAAATATTGGAACCAATAGTGAGTCAATTGCGCTTGCATGGTCGATGATCGTAGCATGGATGATTAGCCGGCAGGAAGCTGCTGTTTGAAGTGCACTTTTGTGCCGTAGGCCGATCTGGTCTCCCATCATCTTTTGCACGAAGATCTAACGTTGGTTACTGAGGCGAAATCGGGGGCCAAATATCGTCGGGCGGCAGGCTGTTGTCCACGCGGCGCTTGACAGGCTTCACACCGCGCAAGATTGACCCCCTACCGCCCGCTTGGCCATGTAAGGAGTTCCGAGCCGTCTGTGATATCATTTCTTTCGGCCTCAGTGCTGCAATTTAATCACAGCATGCCTCTTCCAGCCGCGCGCCCTCGGAATGAGTTAACTGGCGAGCTTCGGCCGCCCTCTTTGACGCAAGTATTGGGGATTGTTCTCGTTTCCTACGTTGTTTTTCTTGTATTTCTGTCTCTTATAGGAGGTTCGTATTGGTCATTGGTGGGGGGTAAGTTTGGGGACAACCCTGACTACCTCAAAGCCGCGTCCGCGATCAGGCACTGGCAGTTCTCTGGGGTCAATGTCAAGCAGTTTTGGGGGGTATCTTATGCAGTCGCTTGCGTATCAATCCTAACTAGAGCTTCTGAGGCCACCGCCTTGGTTATAGTGTGCGTAAGTGCGTCGTTGGTGAGCGTCGCGCTATGTTACTGGCTTTGGGACGGTTGGATTGCCGCTTTCTTCGCACTGCTGAGTCTTGACTGGTTCCAGCGGTCGCTGCTGGGAGGAGCGGAGCCGCTTTTTATGGCGTTGCTTCTTGGCTGCTTCCTCGTGCTGCGCCGAGACCGCTGGGTATGGGCAGCAGTCCTGGGATCTCTGGCTACCGTGGTTCGACCCTTTGGAGTTTTCGCCCTGGTGGGTTTGGGAATTCACTTGCTATATCGCAAGAAGTTTCGCGATTGTGCCATAGCCACCGTTATAGCCTTGGGAATTGGAGCGCTTTACACCTGGCCGCTCAAGCACTATCTCGGAAATCCGTTTGCCAACGTCGCATTATACCGAGAGAATGACTGGCACGGCGGCTTGCCTTTCAACTTCCCGTTTGTGGACATAGTTCGCGATATGATTCGAACCAGTGCGCCGTTGACGAATCTCGCGCTGACTTCAGGTTGGATTCTGTTTGTGCTGGTTGCCATCGTGGTGGCGATTCGCTCAGGAGAATTTCGGCGTTACGCGAAGATCCATAGCGCAGAGGCGTGTTTTGTGTTCCTGTACTGCCTTGCACTTTATACTTACAACGCTCCCGGTTGGTCGCGGTCCCAGTTTCCACGATTTGCGCTTCCCATGCTGCCCTGGGCCCTGTTCTTTCTTAAGCGATACCTCCCCACGAATCGAAAGGTGGTGTGGGCGCTCGCCGCGATCACGCCCACGCTTGCGGCAGCTTCCGCGGTGGGTATCCGTCAAAGCTGGGGAATCCTGCTTCGACATTTTCATTGAGTCTCCGCGCTTATCCACGACTTAACCGGACAGTCCTTAGTGGGGTTCAATCGACACCAATTCTCCCTCGTGCTTCCCCACCGCGCGATAGTTCACCGACACGGGGCGGTTCTTCCACTCGCAGGAAAACTGATCTTCGCCGATCACCAGCAACGATCTGTAATCCGAAGTATGCAGCTTGTAAGTCGTCATACCGCTCAGAATCGTAACCGTCGCCTCGGGAGACTTTGAGCAGTCACTACTCACGATCTTGCCTTTCAGAAATTGCACCGGCCCGGCCGTTCCCGGCTTGATGGGAGCTGGTTTCGCGGCCGCATCGGTCTCCTCATCTTGATCTTGCGCCGCGCTCGCGGCCGCCGCAGGCGCCCTCGCCCCTGCCGAAGGAGCGCTCGCCGCGCCCGCCGGCGCCTCGCTTTCGCCCGTTCGCTGCGGACGCACTCCATACTTCTGCAGCGTCTCCAAGTCTTCCAATTGCTGCTTCGCCGCCGCTGCCGCCACACGATCCGGTCCTGCCTTCAGCCGCGTAAACACTTCCCGCGCCAGATCCCACTTCTTTCCCGCAACATAAATCTGTCCCAAGTTGAACTGGTATTCCACATTCCGCGGCGCCAGAGCAATCGCCTGCCGCTGCGCCTCCAGCGCCGAATTGAATCCGCCGCCCTCCACTCGCGCCATTCCCAGCATGTTATAAGCGTCGGCTAACTCCGGATACCAATCCGCGACCGCCCGCAGATCCTGCATCATATTCGCCAGCCCCTGCATCTCCTGCCGCGCCGCCTGCGCCTTCCTATACTTCAGCGCCGAGCGGTAATACCAAATCCACGGATCGCGCGGATTCAGGTCCGTCGCCTTGTCCAGTTCATCAGCGGCCGCGTCGAACCGTTTCTGGCGAATGTCCTCCCATGCCAGTCCGCGACGCGCCGCCTCATTATCTTTAGGATCCGCGGTCAGTTGCTGCAAATCCTGCAGCGCCTGATCGCGATGCTCGGGAATGCGCGCCATCACGTCGTCAATCACGGCTCTCGCTTCCTCATCTTTAACAGGAGTAACTGTCATCCCGATGTCGTCCGCGTTAAACGGAAGGGCGAGATGATAGGGCTGCTGAATGTCGGCCGGATCTGCAACCGGCTTCTTCGCCTGATCGAGCGCAACGCCTAGTCCGCTCAGCGATTTGAAATAGGTCTTCACCGCATCTTCCATCTGCGCCGGCGACATATCGAAAGCCTGCACCATCGCCTTCTCCACCGGCACTTTCCGATTCGCAACTAAATCGAAGTAAGTCCCCGCCTCCGGCATCTTGTTCTTGTTCAGCAGATAATGGACGACCATCCAGGACTGCGCGTAGTACAGAGTGTTGTGCGTCCCCTCGCGCGTCCCCGAACCGTCATGCTTCATCGTGAACAGGTCCACCATCGACAACCATACCGGCGAACTCACCAACTGCGTCAGCGACTGCGGCATATTCGGATCGCGACGCATTTCATCGAAGATGTCTTCGTGCCATTCCGGCAACAACTCCGGATCGCCTCCAATCTCCACTTGCTTGCCGATATAGATCGATCCAAAGTATTCCGCCAGTCCTTCGTCGAACCAGCCCTGCGTGGGAGGATAGTTGTAATTCAAAAGGTAATGCGCCAGCGGATGCGCCACCGCCCGCCACGGATCGACTTCAAAAAGGTTCAGGACGATATAAACCCGATCCGAGCCTGGCACATAAAACCCGCGTGCCATACTTTGTTTCGCCGGAGCAATCATGCCATACTGCTTGTCGCTCTTGAGCGCGATGACGGTGATCGGCACTGACATTTTCAACTTGTCTTTCAGAAGCAGTTGTCCGAAAACGGCCCGCATCTGCTCCATCCGCAAAGCAACTTCCCTCCCGCGCTTGTCGCCCGCATCCGTGAGCACGGAAAAATGCGCGGAATGCACTTCGATCCACTTGGGCTCATCCTTGGCAAAAGCGAGGTGCGGCAAGACAAAATTCAGCAGAGCCAGCAGCGCGGCGGCCCGAGCGGCGAGCCTCACGATCGCAACTGAGTAGCGGTGTCTCATGACGGCCAGACGGGGTTCTATGAAATGCTAGCACGCCTCTGTTCGGAGTGGCCCCCCGGCTTGTTGGCAGAAAAGACTGCCTTTTACCTTGGCCCCGCCCCGGCTCGCACGTTACACTTTCGTCCGTGACCTCGGCTCCTTCTTCCCGTCTCGCCTGGATCGACTGGATGCGCGGCTTGGCGTGCGTCCTCATGTTCCAGACGCACTGTTACGACGCCTGGCTAGGCGGCGATGCCCGCAACACCAGCTTCCTCAAAGGATCGCAACTCCTCGGTACGCTGCCCGCCCCACTCTTCCTGTTTCTAGCCGGAGTTTCCTTCGCCCTGGTCACCGACAAACTCATCCGCAAGAACCTACGCCCCGCCGAGATCACCCGCGCCATGCTTCGCCGCGGCGCCGAAATCTTTGCCTTCGGACTCCTCTTCCGTCTGCAGGAATTTCTCATTGCCTGGGGATGGGCCCCGTGGTCCGACTTACTCCGCGTGGACGTCCTGAACATCATCGGCCTCTCCATGATCGTGATGGCGCTGCTCTGCGGCATCGTCCTAAGCATCACCAACCGCCGCTCCCGTAAGACGGAAGTGACAAAGCAGGTAACAACGCCAGTAACAGCATTAGTCGCCGCCGCCATTGCCGTCGCCGCTCTAATCGCCCTGCTAACTCCACCCCTCCATACCACCTGGCGGCCAACCTGGCTACCCTGGCCGCTGGAGTCCTACATCAACGGATGCCACAACCTGGGCGCCCCACAGTCCTGGCTCTTCCCCATGTTCCCCTGGGCCGCCTTCGCCTTCGCCGGCCTGGCCGCCGGATTCATACTTTTCAGCGACCGAGCCCGCGCCCACACTGCCGAGACTCTGGCATTCTTCGCCGCCGCGGGAGCCGTGGCAATCCTGGCAGCGCGCCAGCTCGACCACTCTTCTTTCCATCTTTATTCTACCTACAACTACTGGCACACCAGCCCTAACTTCCTAATGATGCGCATAGGTCTCCTGTTAGTGATCGCCTTCCTGACTTATGCCTGGTGCCGCTGGGGTCTGGCAACACGCGGCTTCAGCCCGCTCATTCAACTAGGCCAGACGTCCTTGCTCGTCTACTGGGTCCACATAGAGTTCGTCTACGGACGCTTTTCCCTGCTACCCAAGCGAGCCGAATCCATCCCCACCGCCTCGCGAGGATTGCTGGAAATTTGTCTGTTCATGCTGATCCTTTCCCTCCTCCGCACAAAAATCGACTGGAAAAGGATCGACTGGAGGAAGATGATCCGCGGAGTTCAGCCCGCATAGGGTTGGGCTGCTCCGGTGGGGATAAAGGGCACGCCTTCAGGCACTGGATGTTCGGAATTCAGATTCAGCACAGGCCGCTGGCAGCCTGTGGCTAAACTTCCGGCGCCCAAACCAGCGCCTAAAGGCGGTCTCATAACGCGGCACGTACGGTATGCCTGAAGGCATACCCTGATACAAATCATACTTGCGCCACGGGCCACTGGCCGAGCACCGGCTCTTTTTTTTAGTCCCCTGCTCCGACTGCGTCCGCCCTGGCCCGTAGCTGTCGCGCGCGATCGTAGATCTTGCCGTACTCGCGCGCTGACGCGCCCCAGGAAAAATCGCGGCCCATTCCGTTTCGCATCAGCATCTGCCACGACGACGGATCCTGGTAGGCGAGCAGGGCTTGTTTGATGGTCGCGAGCAGGGCCTCGCCGCTGTAGTCGGAAAACTTGAAGCCCGTGCCCCTGCCGGTGCGCGCGTCCCAGGGCTCGATGGTGTCGTCGAGGCCGCCAGTCGCCCGCACGATAGGAACGGTCCCGTACTTGAGGCTGTAAATCTGGTTCAACCCGCAGGGCTCGTACCTGGAGGGGATCAGGAACATGTCCGCACCGGCCTCAATTTTGTGCGCGATGGCGTTGTCGTACGCGACCTTGACCGCAATCTTGTTCGGGAACTGTTTGTTGAACCGCTGGAACATTTCTTCGTACGGCTTGTCGCCGGCGCCGAGGGCGACCACGATCATCTTTTCGCGCGCCAGGCGGTCCATGATCTGGGCGATCAGATCGAAGCCCTTCTGCGCGGCGAAACGCGAAACGATGCCGATCACCGGAACTTCAGCGCCGTGGTTCGCGACTCCGAAGGCGTTCAGCAAGTCTTGCTTGCATTTCAGCTTGCCACTCAGATCCAGCGGCGAATACTTCGCGATGGTAAATTTGTCGGTCTGCGGGCTCCACTCGTCATAGTCAACGCCGTTCACGATGCCGGTCACGGTCGCCGCGCGACTGCGCAGCACGCCGTCCAGGCCAAATCCATATTCGGTGGTCTGGATCTCCTGACTGTATTTCTTGCTGACCGTGGTGACGAAGTCGGAGAACACGAGGGCACCCTTCAGGAAATTCAGCTTCCCGAAAAATTCCATCTTCGAGATCGTGAACAGCTCCCAAGGCAGCATCAGGAGCGGCAAAACATTAGGCGGGAACAAACCCTGGTATCCCAGGTTATGGACGGTAAAAACGGTGGCGACTTCGCGAAACGCGGGATCCCCGGCGTAGAGCGTGCGCAGCATCACCGGCACGAGCGCGGACTGCCAGTCGTGGCAGTGGAAGACATGCGGTACGCCCAGCACTTTGGAGGCTTCGAGCACCGCCCGCGAAAACAGAGCGAAGCGCTCGGCGTTGTCGGGATAGTCGCCGGCCGGGGTTCCGTAGAGCGCCTCGCGGTCAAAGTACGGCGGATAATCGACAAAATAAAATTTCACGCCGGCGCTGGACCCCGCCGTCACCACCGAGCAGAAACGATACTTGCCGTCGAACGGGATGGTGATACTGCGCACCACCGTTTGCGGATCGGTCAGTTTGGTTTGGCGATAGCGCGGAACATACACGCTGACCTGATGTCCCAGAGCGGCCAGTGCGCGGGGCAAGGCGCCAACCACGTCGGCCAGTCCGCCAGTTTTGGAAAAGGGAACGCACTCGGATGCGGCGAAAGCGATATGCATTGCGAAGAAGCCTCCTCGGCCAGAACTCGATATGCCTCGCTCACGTTATGATGATGACTGTAGAGACGCAGCTGGCCGTTTGTAATTTGCAATTTGCAGTTTGTAATTGAAGATGGTTGAATCGTTTCTCTCAATTGCAACTTACAAATTGCCGATTACCGATTCGCTTCAGTCTAAATGCCGGAAAGAAAGAGGGTCAACGTGACGAAGGGCGCTAGCGTACAAACGAGTTCACGCAAGCCCCGATTGGGACAGCATTTCCTGGCGAGCGAAGCGGCGGCTCTGCGCATTGTCGAGGCTCTGGGCGATGTTTCCGAGGCCACGGTGCTGGAGATCGGCCCCGGCCGCGGCGCCATCACCGAATTGCTGGCACGGAAGGCGCGGCGGCTGATCGCAGTGGAATTGGACCGCGTCCTTTCGGCGCAACTGCGGATGAAGTTCTCCATGCAACATAATGTTGAAATCATCGAAGGCGATATCCTGAAGATCGAACTGGACACCGTCTTCGGTGCGAAGCCGGGGAGCCTTCATACCGGGCTCAACTTCGCGCCCGAGCCGGCCCGCGTCATCGGCAACCTGCCGTACTACATAACCTCCGATATTCTGCTGCGGCTGCTGGAATATCACCGTTACTTTTCGACCATGGTCATCATGGTGCAGAAAGAAGTTGCGGATCGCCTGGCGGCTTCGGCGGGAAGCCGCGACTATGGCTTGCTTTCGGCGACGGCGCAACTCTACGGCCGGATCGAGCAACTCTTCACGCTTCCGCCGGGAGCGTTTTCTCCACCTCCCAAAGTTCATTCCAGCGTGGTTCGCATTACGATCAAGCCCCGGCTGGAATCGCTTCGGGTTCCGGAGGCTGAGTTCATTCGGTTCCTGAGACTTTGCTTTGGGCAGAAACGCAAAACTCTCTGGAATAATCTGAAAACGGCGTACGATGAAGATGCGCTGCGTGCCGCTTTGGCGAAAAGCGGCGTGAAACCTGCGATCCGGGCCGAAGCGCTGCCGCTGGAAAGAACCGCCGCTCTGTTCCGCGCGCTCGGCGATGGCAGTTCATAGTTCTCGCGGGCGAGGTTTTCGCGACTGACTTTTCGCGGGCGAGGGCCCCTTCGGCTTCGCTCAGGGCAGGTCCGCGCCACACGTCTCCGCTAGGGGGCCACCGATGACTTCCGCTGTACGAACTCCCGCCGTCGCCGGCAGGTTTTATCCGGGCCGCGCTGAAGAATTGTTGCGCGAAATTCGAGAATACACTTCCGCGGGCGCGTCTCCGCTCGAGGCCGGCCGCATCGCCACCATCGGATGTGTCGCTCCCCATGCGGGATACCACTACTCCGGCGGAGTCGCAGGCGCGGTATATTCGCGCCTGGAAATCCCCGAGCATTGCGTGATTCTCTGCCCCAATCACACGGGCAAGGGACGTCCGCTTGCGGTCATGGCCAACACAACCTGGCAGACTCCGCTGGGCAGGGTGGCGGCGGACGCGGACTTGGCTGCGCGGTTGCTGCGCCGCTTCCCTGGGCTCGAAGAGGACAGCGCGGCGCACCGCGGCGAACATGCCATCGAAGTCCAACTTCCTTTCCTGCAAGCGCAACAGCCGCAATTGAATATCGTCCCCATCGTCATCGGCACCAGCAACTTCGATGTGCTCCGCGGATTGGGCGAAGCACTGGCGGATGTGATTGGCGCCCAGGAAAAGGACCGCAAAGAGAAAGCCCTGATCGTCGCCTCCAGCGACATGAACCACTACGAGCCCGACGCAATCACTCGCGCCAAAGACCACAAAGCAATCGAACGCGTGCTGGCCCTGGATGCGCGCGGGCTCTGGGAGGTGGTGATGAACGAAGACATCACCATGTGCGGGTTTGGGCCGACGATTGTAATGCTGACGGCAGCAAAGCTTCTGGGGGCGACTTCGGCCACGCTGGTCAAGTACGCAACTTCGGGAGATGTCTCGGGCGATTACGAGTCAGTGGTGGGTTACGCGGGAATTATCGTGGAATAAAGATTGAGAGTGCGGTGAAGAAAAAGGGCGGCCATTATTCTTGGCCGCCTTCTTCAGAAACAATTCATGCTTCAGCGAGGACGCGACGACGAAGGGGTCGACGTGTGTGACGACGGCGTCGAAGGCGTCCCGGTAGAAGTCCCGCCTCTCATTGAACCTGAACTTGAACTTGTCCTGAGGCCGGTTTTTGGCGCCGTGGCCGGAACTGGCCGAGTCGTCGCGACTACGACAGGACGAGATGTCTGCGTCATAGTTTTCGCGAAGCGATCGAGGTGGCGCACCGATCCGCGCGGCACTCCGAAGCCGGCGGAGCCGGGATTGATGGTCAGGCGGCGCGGCGCTCCCGGACCCGGATTTGTTGCCAGGCCCCGTCCCACCATGACCGGCGACCGGCCCAGCATCGGAGGCCTCGGCACCGGAAAACGCCTCGGCGGATTCACAACCGGAGGAATCGCATACCAGGTGTTCCAGTAACCCGGCTGCCACATCCAGCCGCCGCAGCCCTCCGCGAAAGCCCAGCTGCCATACCGATACGGCATCCAGCCCCACGGGTACGCCGACACAAACATATAGCCATATCCGGAATACCACATCCAACCGCCATCCTGAAACGGGCTCCAGCTGACGTCCATGAAGTAGGGCTGCCAGCCAAGTCCGTAGCCAGGGCAGTTCATGAAGCTGCCGTAATAATTCAAGTCGCTCACGCCGTAACCATACGGCGACGACAGGCTGGAGCCGCCAGCGGAAGCATAGCGGTCGTAATAGGCGGCCTGCTGGCGATCCCAAGCGTCGGAGGGTTCTTCTTCGTAATTCCTGGCGATCGCGTAAGTGTCTTTTTCCGCGGGATTGTCATTCGCAAAATCGATGGTCGCGCTGTGCTTCTCGGCAACGTCAAATTGCCCGGAGGGCGTGGTCGCGCTCAACTTGCCTTTGAACACGGCCAGAGTCGCCGTGGCGTCGGCGAGTTCCACGCGAAAGTGCGCGGCCTCGGGTACGGTGATGGACTCGCGGGCAAAATTCAGCAGGAACTGGTCGCCGGTTTTCTGGCCAGCTTTTTTCGGGTGAAGATCCGCATAGACCGTGCCGGAGATAAGTTGCACGGTGCTGAGCTTCTGACCATCGTCGCCGAGCGCGAGACGAATGAAGTCCACTTCGCTGTCGGGGGCGAGGCGCAGCGCGCTGCCATCTTCAAATTCCACTTCCGCGCGGCCATCTTTTCCGGTCTTCACGCGCGAGCCCTCGACCACTGGCAGGTTGAGAAAGGCTTTATCAAAACCGTCGCCGGTGGCGCGGTCGATCCGCACCGTGCCCTGAACTTCGCTCAAGCGGACGATGCGCGCCTTCGACTCGGCCGACGCCGAGACCACCAGAAACGCCGCTGCCAGCACGGCCCACATTGCCAGCATCTTTCCGAGTCTGCCGATCGCCATACGCTCCTCCTGGGACTACTCCCTTAAGTCTGCGAGCATGCGGCGCTTAAGTCAACGGGGATTTGGATTCTCAGTTCCCGGGAGGGGCTGCGGCGACGCCTGCTTTGCCGGCTTCGCGGGCGGCTTCGCGATCGACGATTGCCTGAAACTTCCGCAGCACGTCTTCGGGAAGAGATGGCTTCCGGTACTTGCTCACCAGTTCGTCGACTCGGGTGCGGGCTCGCGTGAAGACGTCGGCGGGTGGCGCCGAGCCGCGCGCGCTGCGATCTCCTCCGCGATCTATGACCGGGGAGGGGAGATACTGCTCCTGCCTAAAAAGCGCGCGCGTTTCCTTCAGCTTGAGAAATTCTCCGGAGAGACCGGTTTGCGCAAACATGGCCGTGGCCAGAGTTTCACCGCGAGCTTCCTCGCCGCGGACGTCGTCGCCGCGGACCTCAATGCCTCGCGCCAGCCGCTGCGCCGAGGCAATCGACTCGGCATCAATGACCAGCTTTTCGACGCTGAAACAAGCGAGAGATTCGAGCATGCCCGCTCCCGAGATCATGTTGATGCCCGCGAGCGCTCCCAGCATCGCGGAGCGGGCACTCTCCGCGCCGGCCTGGGCATCCACAAACTTCGAATCGGTCGCGACCAGGTAGCCGTGGGTCGGCAGTCCCAGATGCTTGCCGACTTCGGAGCACGCCAGGTTCAGCATGGCAGTTTCCACTGCGCCCATGGGCGCCCCTCCGGTACGCATGTCGAAGATGGCGGGAGCGCCACCCCAGACTATGGGCGAGCCCGGTCCGGCAAGTTGATGCAGGGTGATGCCAGCCAGCGTTTCCGCGGCATGCTGCGTCACCGAACCTGCCAGCGTCACGGGAGCGGTGCCGCCGGCCAGCGGCATGGAGACGATTTCCGCGGGCACACCGGCGCGGGCCAGGTCGAGCAGGTTGTGCGATCCGAACTCCGACCAGTTCAACGGCGGCGAGGGACACACATCGAATACTGCCCGCGGTTGTTGGCGCAATTTATCGGGACTGCCGCTGTCGGCGGCGAGCAAGTCGATCATTCCCTGCAGCCCGGCCGCGGAGAACGATCCGGTCACCACGGGCTTCTCGGAATGCTGCAGAACTACGAACAGGCGGTAGAGATCGCCGATCGCGCTGGGCGCGGCGTTATCGTTGCATACGACGGCAGTCGATTGCGCGGCGAACTGCGGGAGTGTTTCCGTGACTTGGACGATGCGCACCAAGTCGCGGGTCTCGGACTGCCGGGCTTCCAGCGTGTCGGGATCGAGCATCTGCACGCAGCAGGAGCCGGGATCGAAATGTACGTCGTCGCCGCCGTAATGAACGGCTTTCTCTCCCTGACGGTTGTACAGGTAGAAATCCCGCGGCGCCGAGGCCAGGCACTGTCGCACCACGCGCTCAGGGATGCGCGCCACTCCGCCGTCGACGCTGACTCCCACCGACCGCAAGAGCTCGACCACCGCCGAGCCCACACGGACTCCTGGGTTCATCAGCAGTTCGAAGGCTTCGCTTAGAATGCGGCCGATGAGATCGGGACTGAGCAGTTGAATTTTGGGTCTCACGCCAGGGCTGTTCCTTTGCCCATCAGGTTCTTTGCCAGTTCGAGGGCATCGATGGCATTGCGAGAGTAGCCGTCGGCGCCGATTTCAGCGGCCCACTTCGAGGTGACTGCGGCGCCGCCAATGATCGCTTTTACCCGCGGCCGCAAACCACTGCGATCGAGCGCTTCGATCACGGCTTTCTGGCCGGCCATGGTCGTGGTCAGCAAAGCGGAGACGCCGACGATGTCGGCATCGACCTCTTTGGCCTTGGCGACGAATTGCTCGGGAGTCACGCTGGTACCCAGGTCGAAGATCTGGAATCCGCTGGCGGCAAGGATGGTGGCGACCAGGTTCTTGCCAATGTCGTGAATATCGCCTCGGGCGGTGCCGAGCACGACCTTGCCCAGAGCCTCACGCCGCGAGCCGCGCTTCAGCATCTCCGGTTCAAGAACCTTGATGGCCGCCTTCATCGCCTCGGCCGACGCGAGCAGATCGGGCAGGAACATTTCGCCGCAGCCGAATTGCTCGCCGGCGAATGCGATCCCCACGGCAAATCCGCGGTTCACGGCTTCGAGCGGATCGACGCCCTCGGCCAGCGCCTGCTGCGCCAATTCCGCCGCCTTATCCGGCGCGCCGTCGATGATGCTTTGGAGCATCGCTCCGAAGAGTTGATCCGGCACAGAGCCTCCCGCCTAGATTAGCCTTGGGGATTATAGCGAAACCAGAGTTGCTCTGTCCGCAGGCAACCGTTAAGCGATGGAGGCGCAGCGTTCACGATCACGCTGCTGGCGGCGGATACGCCAGAAACTAGCGCAGCCGCGAGATGAGGGGGGTTGCTCCGGCGTGGTTCTGAGCGTAACTGCCTGTTATCAGCAGTCATCCTTTCGACGCCTTTGAAATGCCGTCCAGAATCGAATAGAACGAGGGCGCTGTAAGAGAACTGCCGATGTACTCCATTGAAAGGCTTGTTCCCAAATGGCAGGAGATGTTGCGAACAGGAGTTCCCATCATCGCAGTTTCTCCGTCGAGACAGAATCCAGCGACACCGTTGATGACCATTTGCCGTGTATCCGTGACGTGTATCCCGAGATTCTCCATCATGCGACGGCGTGACGTAGCGAAATCCGCCAAGTCTATGTTTCGTCGCCAGGCTTCTTCGGTGATGGTGATGGTTGCCCAGAATGGTCTGCGGCCTTGGGTATTAACAAGCTGAACCTCTTGCGTCCCTCCACCAACATCGAAACGCTCCACGCCCCACTCGTTGGGAACCGGAACTGTAAATTCGCCAACCTGTATGCTGTTTCCGTGTTTCCAATGCCACATCCGCGCCTCAATCCGGTAAATCGGTAGGTACGATACAAGCACCAGTAAGGCAGCGCACACTACGACGAGAATCCCCGCGATTTTCAAGCCGGACTTCACCTGCTCGAACACCGGTCGTGGGTCGCGAATCATCGTTCAATGTTAAGCCATGACGCGGGTTGCAACATAGCAGAATCTCAGTTTGGACGGGGTAGTCGTTGTAATATCCCCATAACACTCGCATCGACAGCTACCACTGACCCGTTGTCAGATACTCGTCGATGGCCTTGGCTGCTCTTCGCCCAGCTCCCATCGCCAGGATTACCGTCGCGGCGCCGGTAACAATGTCGCCGCCGGCAAACACTCCTTTGCGCGACGTCTTTTGCGTCGTCGCGTCGGCTTCGATGTAACCCCGCTTATTGGTGTTGAGTCCCGGCGTCGTACTTTGAACGATGGGATTCGCACTGGTCCCGATGGCCATCACTGCCACCGAAAGCGGGACATCATACTCCGATCCCTCGATCGGCACCGGACGCCGTCTTCCCGAAGCATCCGGTTCTCCCAGTTGCATCTTGAGGCAGCGTGCTCCAGCGAGCCAGCCTTTCCCGTCCGACAAGAACTCGATGGGCGCGGCCAGCACCTGAAACTCAATGCCTTCCTCCTTGGCGTGCTTCACTTCCTCGATGCGAGCCGGCATCTCAGCCTCACTGCGCCGATACAAGATGTACGCCTTCCGTGCGCCGAGCCGCAACGCCGAGCGGATGGCATCGAGCGCTGTATTTCCGCCGCCGATTACGGCCACGTCCTTGCCGCGGAAGTCGACCATCGGCTCGTCGTAGCTGGGGAATTCGTAGGCATGCATCAGGTTGATGCGAGTCAAAAACTCGTTGGCCGAGTAAACACCGTTCAGATGCTCTCCCGGAATGCCCATGAACTGCGGCAAGCCGGCGCCGGTGCCTATGAACACCGCATCGTAACCCTCTTCTTCGAACAGTTCGTCGATGGTGATGGTGCGTCCGACCACGACATCGGTTTCGAATTCCACGCCCATGGAGCGCATATAGTCGACTTGCTGGCGAATGATTTTCTTGGGCAGGCGGAATTCCGGAATGCCATACACCAGCACGCCGCCGACTTCATGCAGCGCCTCGAAGACGTGTACCGAGTGCCCTTTCTGCACCAGGTCGCCAGCCGCGGTCAGCCCCGAAGGCCCACTGCCGACGATCGCCACTTTCTTCCCCGTCGGGGGCGCTTTCACGATGCTCTTGACATCGAAGTGCTGCTGCTCGTAGTCGGCGACGAAGCGCTCCAGGTACCCGATGCCCAGCGACTCACCTTTTTTCTTCAGCAGACAACCAGCTTCACAGTGGTCTTCTTGCGGGCAGACGCGCCCGGTGATGGCGGGCAGCACGTTGTCTTCGCGGATCTTCGCTGCCGCCTCCATGTACTTGCCTTCCACGATCAACTGCACAAAATCCTTCACCTTGACGCCCACCGGGCAGTCGGTCACGCAAGTGGGCTTGGCGCACTCCAGGCAGCGGATGGCTTCCTGCCGCGCCAACTCCGCCGAATACCCAAGGTTGACTTCGGTGAAATGCTGCGCCCGTATCAAGGGCGGTTGCTCCGGCATGTGCTGGCGCGGCATCTTGATGCGTTCGCGATTCGGTACCGGATTCTTCGACTTTGTCTTCTCCGTCGTCATAGCTTCGCCTCCTGTGCGCACGGCCGCGTCGCCGCATCGGCCGAAGCCTGCGCCGCTTCGGGTTCCCGCGTTTCGAGTGGCTTCGCTTCAAGTCCCTGCCGGTATTCGTCCATCGAGCGCTTTTCCGCCTCGCGGTACATGGCGTTGCGTTGCACCAGGACGGCAAAGTCCACCTGGTGGGCGTCGAAATCGGGTCCATCGACACAGGCGAACTGGCTCTTGCCGTCCACCAGCACGCGGCAGCCGCCGCACATGCCGGTGCCGTCAATCATGATGGGATTGAGGCTCACGAGAGTACGAATATGCTCGCCGCGCGTCATGTCCGCTACGGCCTTCATCATGGGAATGGGACCGATGGCCAGCACCAGGTCAATCGGCACGCCGTTCTGAATCAACTGGCGAAGCTTGTCGGTGACGAACCCTTTATCCGCATAGCTCCCGTCATCAGTCGTGATCATCAGCACATCGCTGACGGCGCGCATCTCCCGCTCCAGGATGACCAGTTCCTGGTTGCGTGCTCCGACAATCGAAATGATCCGGTTCCCGGCCTGCTTCAAAGCCGCCGCGGTGGGATACGCCATCGCCGTCCCCACGCCTCCACCCATCACTACCACCGTGCCGAACTTTTCTATTTCCGATGGCTTCCCCAGAGGTCCGACCACGTCCATGATGTGGTCTCCGGTGCCCAGCGCATTGAGCAGGTGGGTGGTCTTGCCTATCGACTGCACCACGATACTTATGGTTCCCTGCTGAGGATCGGAATTCTCGATGGTGAGCGGGATGCGCTCGCCTTCTTCGTAGATGCGCACTATGACGAACTGTCCGGGTTTCTGTTTGCGCGCAATGCGCGGCGCCTCGATGACGAACCGCTTGATACCCGGGGCAAGAAATTCGGCGTGTAAGATCTTAAACAAGAGTGCCTCCGCAACTGGATTCAATAACGGACTTGACGACGGGTTTCTCAATCACCTTGCGGATGCGCTCGAAGGCCCAGTCAATCTCCTCGCACTGGATGACCAGAGGCGGCGCGATCCGAATCACCCGGTCGTGGGTTTCTTTGCACAGGATTCCTTCTTCCTTCAACGCTTCGCAGTAGGGCCGGGCCGGACTGTGCAACTCGATTCCGATCCATAGGCCCTGGCCGCGGACTGCCTTCAGATCGGGGCTGTGAAGCGTTCGCAGCAACCCGATAAAGTAAGCGCCGAGTTCAGCCGAACGTTCGACCAGCTTCTCCTCCGTCAGCACTCGCAGTGCGACGCGGGCTACGGCGCAGCCCAGGGGATTGCCGCCGAAGGTGCTGCCGTGGTCTCCGGGCTTGAAGACGCTCATGATTTCCCGTGAGGAGAGCACGGCGGAAACTGGGTAGAAACCGCCCGCGAGCGCCTTGCCCACGATCACTACATCGGGCCTGATTCCCTCGTGCATATACGCGAAGAGTTTGCCCGTGCGGCCAAGGCCGGACTGAATCTCGTCCACAATCAGAAGAACGCGGTTCTGGCGGCAAATGTCGGCGGCCTGCTTCAGGAATCCCGGTGGAGGAATGCTTATGCCGGCTTCTCCTTGAATGGGTTCGACGAGGAAGGCGCAAGTGTGTGGAGTGATGGCGTCCTGCAGAGCCTGCGCGTCTCCAAAGGGAATCACTTTGAAGCCGGGCGTGAAGGGGCCGAAGCCGTCGCGATACTGCGCGTCCGTCGAGAAACTCACTTGCGTGATGGTGCGCCCGTGGAAATTGCTGGCGCAGACGATGACTTCCGCTTTGTCCTCGGGAATGCCTTTGATCTTGTATCCCCACTTGCGGGCGGCTTTGATGGCGGTTTCTACCGCTTCCGCTCCGGTGTTCATGGGCAGGGCCATGTCATAGCCGGTCAGCTCGTGAAGTTCTTTGTAAAAAAGCGGGAGTTGGTCATTGCGGAAAGCCCGCGAGGTCAACGTCACCTTGTGCGCCTGCTCGACTAGCGCCTGGAGAATCTTGGGATGGCAATGACCTTGGTTGACTGCGGAGTATGCCGCCAGGCAGTCGAGATAGCGCTTGCCTTCGACGTCGTAAACCCAGACGCCTTCCGCCCGCTCGATCACGACATCAAGAGGATGGTAGTTGTGAGCGCCATACTGGTTTTCCAGTTCAATAAGATCGCGCGTGCGCAGATGTTCCTCCGTTATAAGTTCGGAATGCATAAGGGCCCCTTTAACTTTACTTTACCTTAGGAAGGTCCGATCAAGTGAACGCTCACGAGTTGGGATGCTTTGGGAGAGCAGACCTCACCGGCTAAAGCCGCTTGTTTGGCGGGCCCTAACGGCACGGCTGAAGCCGTGCCCTACCCAAAGCTATCCCGAAACGAACTTAATCAGAGATTCCCTTACTCCTTCTCCAGCAGCATGGTTAGCAGCGCCATGCGCACATATAATCCATTCACCGCCTGGCGGAAATACAGCGCCCGCGGGTCTTCATCCACCGACTTGTCGAGTTCCACGGTTCGCGGCAAAGGGTGCAGGATGAGCGCGTCTGGCTTCATCTTCCGCAAAACTGCCGAGTTGATCGCGTACTGTTGCGGGCTTCTCAGACCGGTCATGCGCTCGGGCCGGATGCGGGTTTGATACACGACATCCACTTCTCCGATGACCCGGTCAATGTCCGGCTCAAGTTCGTAACGCACTCCATGCCCGTCGAGATACTCGAGGATATCGGGTTTCATCTGCAACTCGGGCGGGCTGACAAAACAAATCTTGACCCTTTCGAACTTAGCCAGGAGATAGGCGAGCGAACGCGCCGTGCGTCCTTTGTCAAGCTCTCCGATCATGGCGACACTCAAGCCATCGAGCGGACGCTCGCGGTAGATGGTGTACAAATCGAGCAAGGCCTGCGTGGGATGCTGCCCGCCGTCGCCATCTCCGGCATTGATGACCGGCACCGGAGAAACCTGGGCAGCCCGTTTGGCGCCGCCTTCCTCGTGATGCCGGATTACGATCACATCGGAGTAGCTGCCGATGATGTGGATCGTGTCCTCGACGTTCTCTCCCTCAATCTCGGAGGAAAACTCTCGCGCATGCTCGGTCGAGACGACCCTGCCTCCCAGCCTCTGCATGGCGGCTTCGAACGAAAGACGGGTGCGGGTCGAAGGCGTGTAAAACAATGTCGCCATGATGCGGTTCTGATAATCGAGCGATCCTCCGCGGGCCACCACCCGCTCCATGCCGCGGGAACGCTCGAAGAGATCCATCAGCAACGGCACCGTGAATTGCTGCGACTCGATGACGTGCTTCAGCTTTCCGTAGTGCTGGGCCCTGGTCTCGGCGCGTCCGCCTCTGGGCACGTCCGGAGTAAAAACCCGGTCTTCCATGGATTACCTGCCTCCCACCGGCAACTCACTCTGCGCCCCGGCGTCAAGCGCGGCGAGTCTCCGATCCGACACAACACGATCCGGCACAATATGAGTGCCTACCGGCCCCGACACGGCCGAGCACAGGTTTTCGCAGGATGTAACGATTGCCTCGCGCCCTCCCTGCATCAGGAACCGCAACACGGATTCGACTTTCGGTCCCATGTTGCCGGGCGGGAAGTGTCCGGCATCGGCATACTCCAGCAACTCGGTGCAGCCCACGAGGTGCAACGGCCTTTGGGTTGGCTTCTTGTAATCCAGGTAGGCGTAGTCCGTATCGGTAGAAATGACGAACAGATCCACTCCCAGACGCGATGCCAGCAGCGCGGACGCGCGATCCTTATCGATCACCGCTTCGACACCCTGCAAACTGCCCTCACTCCACGCCACGGGGATACCACCGCCTCCGCAGGCGATTACGAGCACGTTCCGATCCATGAGATCGCGAATGATTTCGAGTTCTATGATGTCCAGCGGCACCGGCGAGGGCACCACCCGGCGATAGCCGCGCGCCGCGTCTTCCACGATTTCCCAGCCCAACAGGCGCTTGCGCTCCTCGGCGTCGGCGAGAGAGTAGAACGGACCAATCGGTTTCGTCGGCTGCTTCATGGCCGGATCGTCGAGCGAGACCACGACCTGGGTCAGCACCGTCACCACCGGCGCCTGCAACCCCGCGAGCCTAAGTTCCGTATTAAGGGATTGCTGCAAGAGGTAGCCGATTTCGCCCTGCGTGGAGGCGTCACAGACATCGAGCGGCTGTCCCGGGACCTGGCTTGCTCCGCGTTCAGAGCGCAAGAGCGCCGCTCCCACCTGCGGCCCATTGCCGTGGGTGAGAACGATACGGTAGCCGTCACGCACCAGCTTGGCGATTTCCGCCGCCGTACGCCGGGCGTTCACGAGTTGCTCGGCGATGGCGCCTTTTTGGCCGGCGCGAATCAGCGAGTTCCCGCCTACCGCCAGCAGCATGGTTTTCATGACTGATCCTGTTACTTACGCGTGCGCCAGTTCGGGCATGGTTGCCGGACGCACATGCCCTACGGGCACGTCCTTCATCAGTTCCAGCATGATCGCCTTCTGGACATGCAGCCGGTTTTCCGCCTCCTGGAAAACAACCGAGCGCGGCGAATCAATCACCTCATTGGTCACTTCCTCACCGCGATGTGCCGGCAGGCAGTGCATGAAGATGGCATCCGGTTTCGCGCAGGCGAAGAGCTCCGAATTCACCTGATAGCTCTGGAAATCGTTGCGCCGCTTGGCGGCTTCGGCCTCCTGCCCCATGCTCGTCCACACATCGGCGTAAACCACATCCGCCACCGAAACTGCTTCTTTCGCATTGTTCGTGACCCGGCAACTGCCTCCTGTCTTTCGGGCCCGCTCCGAGGCCCAGGCGATGGCATCCGCTTGCGGCTCATAGCCCGGAGGCGTGGCCACCCAAACTTCCGCCCCAAGTTGCGCGCCGGTGAACAGGAGCGAGTGCGCGACGTTGTTGCCATCGCCGACGAACGCGACTTTCAACCCCTCCAGCCTGCCTTTGACTTCCCACATGGTCAGGAAGTCCGCCATCGCCTGACAGGGATGGCTGTAGTCGGTCAGCCCGTTGATCACCGGGATCCCCGCATACTCCGCCATCTCTTCAACGATCGTGTGAGCGAAGGTCCGGATCATGATGCCCTGCACCATGCGTTCCAGGTTCTTGGCCACGTCATACACCGATTCGCGCTTGCCCAGGTTGATCTCCGCGGGAGAAAGGTAGAGTGAAAAGCCGCCCAGTTGCTGGATGCCGACATCAAAAGTCACCCGCGTCCGCAACGAAGGCTTTTCGAAAAGCATGGCCAGAGTTTTTCCTCTGAGAGCTTCGCTATAGACATCGGGGTAGGCTTTGATCTGCCGGCCCAGCGCCAAAAGGTCGTGAATCTCCGACGGAGAGAAATCTCTGATCGAAACAAAGTCTTTGGCGTTCATCGTCCCACCTCCGTCGGGACGTCCAATTGCGCGAGGATTTCAGCCAGTCCTGGATGCGGGAGCTCTTCCACTTCGTAAGTAACCCGCAGAGTTGGTTTGTCGATCTTGATGACTCGCGCCAGGTCAATCGGCGTAGCGATCAGAACCAAGTCGCACGGCACCCGGTTGATGGTCTCTTCCAGTTCATGCCGTTGCGTAACGCTGTAGCCCATCGCCGGCAGAAGATTGGTGAGTTGTGGATAGCGGTCAAGAGTGCTGCGAATGGAGCCGACAGCATAAGGCTTCGGATCCACCAATTCCGCCGCTCCCCATTTCCGCGCGGCCACGACGCCGGCGCCATAGGGCATTTCGCCGTGGGTCAGGGTGGGACCATCCTCCACCACCAGCACGCGTTTCCCCTGCACGAGTTCAGGCGTAGGCGCGGAGACCCGGCAGGCAGTTTCGACAATTCTGGCTCTGGGATTGCTTATGTGGATATTGTGCCGGACGGTTTCGATGTCGTGCTGCGCGGCAGTATCTACTTTGTTGATGACAACCACGTCGGCGCGCCGCAGGTTCACCTCTCCGGGAAAATACATCAATTCGTGCCCGGGGCGAAGCGGATCGACCACCACGATTTCCAGATCGGACTGGTAGAACGGGGTGTCGTTATTCCCTCCATCCCAGAGAATGATGTCCGCTTCCTTCTCCGCCTGGCGCAGGATCCTCTCGTAGTCCACGCCCGCATACACGACTGTGCCTTGGCGGATGTGCGGTTCGTACTCCTCGCGCTCTTCGATGGTGCACTGCTGCAAATCCAGATCTTCGACGGTGGCAAAGCGCTGCACGGCCTGCGCCACGAGGTCGCCATAGGGCATGGGATGACGGATCACGACTGGCTTCCAGCCCTGGCGCCGCAGCTCGGAGGCCACCCGTCTCGACACCGGACTCTTGCCGCAGCCGGTTCGTACGGCGCAAACGGAAACCACTGGGATTGACGACTTGAGTTGAGTTCTCTCCGTCCCTAATAACCAAAAGTCCGCATCCGCAGCCACGACCCGCGACCCCAGGTGCATCAGGTTCTGGTGCGAGATGTCGCTATAGGCGAATACCACCGCATCCACCCGCTCGTCGGCAATCAGTTTTTCCAGATCCTTCTCTTCAAAGATCGGTATCCCGTCGGGATACCGCAGACTGCCTGCCAGCTCCGGCGGGTATCGGCGGTTTGCAATGTCGGGGATTTGCGCGGCGGTAAAGGCAACTACCTGGTAGTCAGGATTGTCGCGAAAAATCACGTTGAAATTATGAAAATCCCTGCCAGCCGCACCTAGAATGAGGATTCTTTTCATGGCCTTCCCTTATTTTCCCAGCCCCACGCTTTAATTTTATATGTTCTCGCGCGCCAGGGAAGCGCGGCTATGCTGCTTATCACAGCCTCGTGTGATCCCGCGCACTGAAGGTTAGCTTTTGGGGCAGGCCAACATGACCCGTGAACGCGTTCGGCCGACCGAGCAGTCCGAACTCCGCACCGTGGCATGATTTCGTGAACGGCGTCACATAACTCAATGAAACGTAAGATCATAATCTGATCGGAAAGCGGGAACACACCCCTGGGCGAAGCCCTGCCGTTGGAGGGGGGCACCGTCCTCGTCACAGCCCGCAGTTCGCCTCTCTGCTAGAATCTCTGCGTTATGATGGAAGCCTTCCTCGTTCCCGAAAGAACCGTGGTCAACGCCAAAGGAGACGGGCCTGCGCTCGACGTGAGTCGAGCGAAGGGCCGGATTTTCCTGCTGACCCTTGCCATCGCCAACATCGTCGAGCAGGAATCGCTGGATGTCAGCGTCCACGGGTCGGCGGATGGCGCGACGTGGGATCCGAAGCCGGTCGCGGCGTTTCCGCAGAAGTTTTATCGCGAGGAAGTTCCGCTGCTGCTCAATCTGACGGCGCGGCCAGGGGTCAAGTTTGTCCGCGCGCATTGGGAAGTGGCCCGGTGGGGGCGCGGGTCGGAAACGCCCATGTTCGAGTTTCACGTCACGCTGCGGGAAGTCCCGCAGGAAATCCTCGCGGAAGCCGCCGGGCGCGTGCGCGCGTCGTAGAGATTTCAGAGGTCAGATTTCAGAGGTCAGAGGTCAGATTGCAGAGGTAGGACCGCTGATTTTCACCTCTGCAATCAGACCTCTCACCTCTGACCTCCCGCAAAATCTCCGTTATATTAAGTTCATGCCTGATGATTCGAATGCCATCGTGCGTCCCGCGCGCGCGGTGCTGGGAGTCGTTCGCATTCCTGGCGACAAGTCGATCTCGCACCGCTACGCCATGCTGGCGGCGATTGCAGGGGGGACGAGCAGGTTTCAGAATTTTTCCGCGGCGCGCGATTGCGCGAGCACGCTGGATTGCGTAGGCAAGCTGGGCTGCGAGTGGAAACGATTGACGGACGACGGCGGCGACGTCGCGATTGAAGTGCAGGGCGTGGGGCCGCGGCTGAACGCTCCGGCGGAGGCGCTCGATTGCGGAAACTCGGGCTCGACCATGCGCATGCTCAGCGGAATTCTTGCCGGCCAGCCTTTTACCAGCGAGTTGTGCGGAGATGAGTCGCTCTCGCGGCGTCCGATGGCGCGCATTATGAAGCCGCTTTCCGAGATGGGCGCGAGGATCGAAGCGGCGGAAGGCGGACGCCCTCCACTAAGAATTCACGGTGGCCCTCTGAAGCCGATTCACTACCGGCCGGAAGTGGCGAGCGCGCAGGTGAAATCGTGCGTGCTGTTTGCCGGAATCTTCGCCGCAGGCGAGACGGTGGTCGAGGAGCCCATTCGCACGCGCGATCATGGCGAAATTGCGCTGCGGGCGTTTGGGGCGGAAGTCGAGCGGACGGGAAATGCATCGCGGATTGTGGGCGGACAGCGTCTGCGCGCGATTAAGGCGCATGTGCCCGGAGATCTCTCAAGCGCCGCGTTCTTTCTTTGCGCGGCGGCGCTGTTTCCGGGATCGCAAATCACTTTGCCTGGAATTTTGATGAATCCGACGCGGGCACGGCTGCTCGATATCCTGGTGCAGATGGGGCTGAAGGTTTCTGTTGCGCATCTGGAAGAACATCAGGGCGAGCTGGTAGGAACGATTGAGGCGCGTGGGGCGGCGTGGAAGGGAGCCGTAATCGCCGGCGCCGATACGGCTGCGTTGATTGACGAGATCCCGGTGCTGGCGGCGGTTGCGCCGTACACGGACGGCGGCCTCGAGGTGCGCGACGCCAAAGAGTTGCGCGTGAAAGAGTCGGACCGCATTGCGGCCGTCGCTGCCAATCTGCGGAAGATGGGCGCGGAAGTCGAAGAGCGTCCCGATGGAATGCGGATTCCGGGCGGGCAGCATCTGCATGGCGCCGAACTGGATTCCTTCGGCGATCACCGCATTGCCATGGCGTTCGCCGTGGCCGCGTTGCGAGCCGAGGGCGAGACGACGATTCGCGGGGCGGATGCGGCGGGAGTGTCGTACCCGACATTCTTTGAGGAATTGGAAACAGTCGTTGGTCGCTAGTCGTTGGTCGTTCGCGGTTTTGTTTGCCAACGACCAACGACTAGCGACCAACGACCCTATTGGGTAAATCCTGTGTCGAATGATAAACCGCGATCCCCCGACGAGCGCTTGCAGCACGAATTCAATCGATGGGCCGATGACGGCGAGGGCCCAAGAATGGAGCGCCATCACCTCGACATCACCGAGAAAACTATGCGCTGCATGGATCTGCGGCCGGGTGAGCGCATTCTGGATCTCGGCTGCGGGTCGGGGTGGGCAACGCGATTGCTGGCGCGCATGGTCGGCGAAGGACCGCAGGGTTTTGGACAGGTGGTCGGGGTCGATATTTCCGACGAGATGGTGCGGCAGGCGCGCGCCGCTTCGAGGGAATTCGATAACGTGATGTTCGTGGTTGGATCCGCGGCGCAGATTCCCTGGGAAGAAAACTTTTTTGACAAGGTGCTTTCGGTGGAATCGTTTTATTACTACCCGGATCAGGAACGCGCGCTGGCCGAGCTGTTTCGCGTGATGGCGCCGCATGGACGCCTGTTCATTTTGATCAATCTCTACAAAGACAATCCATATTCGCTGCAATGGGTGCCAAAGTTGAAAGTGCCGGTGCATGTTCGTTCGGCGGCAGAGTACGTCGAACTGCTGAAGAAGCATGCTTTCGAGAACGTGGATTATGCGCAGATTCCCGACGACACGCCCACGCCCGACGACTACCAGACGACGTCATTCCATTCGCTCGACGATATGAAAGCATTCAAGCGGATTGGTGCGCTGCTGCTGACGGCCTCCAAGCCGGATGTGCGGAATCCGGCGCCGGCGTACACGATTTATTAGCCGCGAGCAACTGCAGATCCCTCGCTTCGCTCGGGATGACAATTAAGGGGACCAGACGACGCGAGTTAGATCTCGTCGTCGTCGTCGTCCTTGTCATCTTCGCTGTCGCGGCTGCGCTCACGCTCTAGGTTCTGGACCGGGCTCAGCGGGCGATTATCGTTGGCGTGGCGAATCTCAATCTCGCCATTCACGTTGGAGAGCTTCACCAACGTTCCGCCGCCGCCCAGTTGGCCGTGCAGACTTCGGCCCACAAACTGGTGGCGTGTAACCGGCAAGCCGAATTCATCGGAGATGTCTCCCGAGACGGTGCTGGCTTTGAGCTCTGCTTTCGCGTCCGATGGCAAGGTCACGCGCAGCCTGCCGTTTACCGACGACAGCTTCAGCTCGGACGAGGGCAGCCGATCCATGCTGGCGTCGAGTTCACCATTGACGGTTTCGAGTTCCACGGCGCCCTGGAGATTGTGCGCCTGAATCCGTCCGTTGACACAGGACGCACGGACTTCCCCAGCGACATCCTGTATGTCGAGACGGCCGTTGACCAGCTTGATCTCGTCGAGACGCGCCTGCCGGGGCACGGTGATCGTGTACTCCACGCTGGCCGGGTTGCCATGCTCGTCATCGTTATGGAAATTGAAGGTGTGATCGTGGCCCGGATACTCGGTGCGGATGGAGAGCTCGTTCTGATCGGCGCGAATTTCGATCCTGGCCTCGTCGAGACGCTCCTTGGTCCAGGCGCTCTTCAGCGCGTCCACTTTGACTTCATCGCGGTCCCAGCCAGTGATGTGGACCGGGCCGTTGAGATTCTCGATTTCAACACGGCCCTGAGCGGAAAGCGGATAGACCTTGTGAAACTCCTCGGTCAGTCTGCCCGGCCGGTCCGAACCGGCAGCGCCGGAGATCAGGAAAACCGCCGATATTGCGGCTACGACGACGGCCTCCAAGATTGCCAGTCTGCGAAACTGTGCCTGCGTCATAATGCCTCCGTGGCGTTTAGACGCGGCAGCGGGGATTTGGTTAGTGGAAGGATTAAAGCGCCGATCGACGGCCCCTGTCTGCTAGACTGCCTTGTCGATCAGATTGTGACCTTTATCACGCTCCGATGCGGGGTGAGGATGTATTCTTGTAAAGATCGATTAGCGAACGAGGCCTCATGAGCTGGCTCCAGAATAAATTCGAAAAGAATTTCATGATCTCGACGGTGGACTACGTCTTCAACTGGGCGCGCAAGTCGGCGCTCTGGCCGATGACGTTTGGGCTGGCGTGCTGCGCCATCGAGATGATCGCGTCTTCAACCTCACGGTTCGATATCGCGCGTTTTGGGGCGGAGGTATTTCGGCCCAGCCCGCGGCAGGCGGATCTGATGATCGTCTCCGGCACGGTCACGCTGAAGATGGCGCCGGTGGTGAAGAGAATCTACGACCAGATGCCCGAGCCGAAGTGGGTGATCTCGATGGGCGCGTGCTCGTCGGTGGGCGGCCCGTTCAATACTTATGCCGTGCTGCAGGGCGTGGATCGCATCGTGCCGGTGGATGTGTATGTGATCGGATGCCCGCCGCGTCCGGAGAATTTGTTTTACGCGATGCTCAAGCTGCAGGACAAGATCGACACCATGACGCTCGCCAAGCGGCCCACCGAAGTGCGGCTGGAAGAAAGCATGATGGAGAATTTCAAGCGTCAGGTGATGGTCGCGCAGACGATGCAGCCGAAATAGCTGTCAGCCGTTAGCATTTAGCACTTAGCATTTGGCCAAACCTGGGTCACCGCAAAAACTCGAAGCGTCTGGATGAGCCTTGTAGTGGCAAAGTGCTAACTGCTGGATGCCAATTGCTATGTTCACCACACTCAGGCCTCAATCTGAACTTCCCTCAACCAACGAAGCCAAAGAATTTGCCTACGGCGACAGGACCATCTGCGTTGCCAACGTGAACGGCGAAATCAGCGCCATGGATAACATCTGCCTGCATCGCGGAGGCCCGCTCGGCCAAGGCGTGATCTCGGGAGGAAAAGTCGTTTGCCCGTGGCACGGCTGGGCCTGGGACCCGAAGACGGGCGAGGCTGGCCCGCCGGGGGCGAAGATTGCGGTGTATCCGGTAAGAATTGAGGGCGGGGATGTGCTGATAGATATAGATCATTGACTGTTGGAGGCTCAGATTGACCGACCATTCTTTCATTCCTCTGCCGTTGCTTGCAGATGCAGGTCTCCCGATGATTGTCTTGACGTGGCCTGCGATGGTCGTCCTGTTGATTCCGGTTATTGTGATCGAAGGTCTTCTTTGCAAAAGATGGTTGGGGTTGAAAACATGGCGGGCAATCAAGACCAATGCCGTATCGAATCTAGCGTCCACGATTATTGGGATTCCAGTCGCATGGGCCGTTATGCTTGCAATTGAATTTGGAACTATAGGACTTGTGAGCGAGAGCAACGCACTTCAAAACTGGCATAGTCCCATTGCGAATGTGATTTTCTTCCTTTTTAGCTCGGCATGGCTCAACCCAGATTTGGGAGAACATGCATGGGTCATCCCGGCTGCAACGCTTATCCTCCTGATACCTTTCTTCTTCGCGTCCTATTGGATCGAGTATTTCGTCGTCAGGAAGATGGTGGGCACGCGGGATGAACAGCCGTCGAACCTCGCGTATGCTCGCGTTCGCACGGCGGTTCGCAATGCGAATCTTGTAACTTACGGCATCATGTTCATTGCCACGTCCGTTTGGCTAGGTATTTTGTTGCACCGTCGCTAACGAGACCGACGGTGTTTCGGCCTTTCGGTCGTCACCGCCAGATCGCGGCCTTCGTACAACTGTGATTGATTGCGATTGGTCGAGCCCTGGCCAGTTGGAAGGGGGCGTTCTAGCCTTTTAATTTCGCCACATAGGCTTTTCCGCTTTGCGACTTGCGGGCGGTGCTCTCGACGAACTTAAGAAATTCCCGCAGGTGTTCCTTCCCCGAGAGTTCCGCCTCCGAGAATTTCACCCGGACGCCAAACGACGGCGCGCTGTGCGTCGCGACTCCGCTGAGGATGACGCCTTTCACCCAGATCTTGCCGCTTGCCACCCACAAGCCGATCTCCAGGGCCCTGCCCGTGGGCACGGCGCTGGCGGTCTCGACCATGCATCCTCCGCGGCTCACATTCGCCAGATTGCCCCAGACCGGCTCTTCCACGCCCTCAACATGAATTTCCACTGCCACATAGCATCTGATCCGGTAATAACGGCGGCGATCCGATCCCCCTTGGGGCGTAAGCAGATCGGTTTCAAACGGGGGCGTTTCGTTTGTCGGTTCGGGATGGTGAAGCTCGGCAGGTGGCGCCGGTTCCGCGGCAACGCGCGGATTTTCTCGTGCCGCCCGGGCTGAGACAGCAGCGTCTTTGATCTCGCGCATCGTCCGCAGCAGCGCCGTTTCGCGCTCTTCCACAGGCACTTCGCGGTAGGTCTGGAGCAGTTTCCCGAGGTGGCTGACCAGGTCGGGATCCGTGAGCAGGCGCGTCCAGTCCGATCCTTTGGGCGGCACTTTCGTTGCTTGGCTCATACGCACGACTTCCCTCGCTTAGTTTTTTTCTGTTCGCAGGGAAGTGCTTGACTCTCATAGACTGAACGTTGGGTCGGGGTTACGCAAGATGACCAAGGTCACTGTCGCCAGTGCGAGCGCACCTGCAAGACGTTGTGAGTCCGCGCTCCATCGCGAGGCGGTTCAACAATTTGCGTCGGAGCTTCGCCAAAAAGAGTCCAAAACAATTATCATTTTTGTTTCGTAAGGAGAAACCCCAGGTTCCATGTCTTCCGAGGACCGTCCCACTCGCCAATTGCTTTGCTATCGTGCATTCTTTTTGCGGATCGTTCTGCTGACCGTGCCAATCGTCACCTTCCCAGCGGTGCTTTGCGCCCAAAGCTCCGGTGCGACCGCGAGTTGGGCAGGCGGGGCCATGCAGGTTCAGACCTCGGCACAGAATCCAGTGTTTGGCAGCGTGCCGGAGGCCAAGCCGACTCCCGGAGTCCTGTCGTTGACCTTCAGCGACGCCATGGAGCGGGCTTTGCGCCAAAACCTGGCTGGTCTTTTGTCGGAGTACAACACCATCGAGGCCCGGGGACAGAAATGGCAGCAGCTCAGCGCCTTGCTCCCGAACGTCGGCGCGGATGTGCAGGAGGCCAAGCAGAAGGTGAGCCTGGAAGCGGAAGGATTTCGCCCCTCTCTGTTTCCCGGTCTTTCTGTTCCTCGCGTCATCGGGCCTTTCTCCTACTTCGATATGCGCGCCTCGGCGACCGAGCGAGTTTTCGACTGGCAGGCAATCCAGAAATACCGTTCTGCCGCGATCGGCGAAGGCGTGGCCAAGTTCAATCTGAAGGACGCGCGCGATCTGGTCGTGCTCGCGACCGGCAACGCCTACCTGCAGGCGCTGGCCGGGGCAGCCCGCGTGGAAACCGCGCAAGCGCAGGTCGAAACGGCGCACGCGCTCTACGACAAGGCGGTTGCACAACAGCAGGCTGGCGTCGCTCCGGCGATCGACACGCTCAGGGCGCAGGTTGAATATCAGGCGCGCCAACAGCAGTTGATCGCGGCTACGAACGATTTCGCCAAGCAGAAGATTTCGCTGGCGCGTGTGATTGGACTCGCGACCGGGCAGGAATTCGAATTGGCCGACAAAGCTCCTTACGAGGCTTTCCCTATTCCCGATCTTGAGACCGCCTTGCAGCGCGCGTACTCTCTGCGCTCCGATTACAAAGCGGCGCGGGATCGCCTGGCCGCCGCGCAACTGGAGCGCAGCGCGGCCACTGCCGGGTATTTTCCGACCATCGATCTGGCGGCGAATTACGGAGAAATCGGCGCGGTTCCCGGCGATGTGCTGCCCACGTATGGGATCGTCGGCACGTTGAATATTCCGATCTTCCAGGGTGGCAAGGTCCATGGAGACATGCTGAAGGCCGAAGCCAACCTGCGGCAGGCGCAGGCGCAGATGGCGGACGTGCGCGGCCAGATCGATCAGGATATGCGCAACGCCCTGCTCGACCTCAAGTCGTCCAGCGATCGGGTGGAAGTCGCGCAGAGTTCGGTGAATCTTGCCGAACAGGCGCTCACCCAATCGCGGGATCGTTTCTCTGCCGGCGTCACCGACAACCTCGAAGTGATTCAGGCGCAGGAAGCGGTGGCAGCCGCGCACGAGAGTTTGATTTCGAGCCTCTACCTTCACAACATCGCCAAGGTTTCTTATGCCCGCGCCCTGGGCCGCGCCGAAGAGGGCGTTCGCGAATACTTGAAAGGGAAGTAACCCAATGGAAGAAAGCAGCAACGTTGTAGCCGAGCCCAAACCGCAATCCCAAGCCTCGGCGCCGCAGTCCCCGTCCAACAGCGAATTCTTCTCCGAGCGGCGGGACGCGATTTTGAACCATCCGCACACCAAGGGCTGGGTCATTCTTAGCAGCCTCGCGATTCTGATCGCCGTTTTTTTTCTGTGGCGTTACCTCGCAAGCTACGAATCCACCGACGACGCGCAGATTGACGGGCATGTGAACTCGGTGAGCGCGCGCGTCGGCGGCCATGTGGTGAAGCTCAATGTGGAAGACAACCAGTACGTGGAAAAGGGAACGGTGCTGGTGGAAATCGACCCTGCCGACTACGAAGTCGCCGTCGCGCAGGCGGGCGCTGTATACGCCGAGGCCCGGGCGCAGGCCGCCGCCGCCGGCATTAACGTCCCCATCGTCAACGTGAGCACATCGAGCCAGGTGAGCGGCGCCGAGGCCGGCGTCTCCAGTGCGCAGGCTGGAATCGCGGCTGCCCGCCAGCAGCTTGAAGCAGCCAAGTCGCAGGTCGTTGAAGCGGAAGCCAACAACACCAAAGCGCAGAATGATCTTGTCCGCTACAAGCAACTGATCGACAAGCAGGAGATCTCCGAGCAGCAGTACGATCAAGCGGTCGCCAGCGCCCAGGCCGCCGCCGCGACTCTGCAAGCGGCGCGCGCCCGCGCCGACGCTCTCGCGGCGCAGATCGAACAGGCGCAAGACAAACTGCGCCAGGCCAGCGCCGAGCTTCGCACCGCCGACACCGCGCCGCAAACGATGCGTGTCACGCGCTCCCGCGCCCTTTCCGCGCAGGCCAACGCCGATCGCAGGAAAGCTGAATTGGACCAGGCGGAATTGAACCTCCAATACACGAAAGTGATTGCGCCGGTTAGCGGAGCGGTCAGCAATCGCACCGTCGAGGTCGGTCAAAACGTGCAGCCCGGCCAGGAGATGATGGAAATCATCCCGCTCGATGAGGGGGACCTCTGGGTCACGGCTAACTTCAAGGAGACGCAGCTTAAGAAGATGAAGCCCGGTTTGCCGGCTGAGATCGCGGTGGATGCGAACGGCAAGACTTACAAGGGGCATGTCGATTCCATCGCCGGCGCCAGCGGCGCGCGCTTCAGCCTGCTGCCTCCCGAAAACGCCACCGGCAACTACGTCAAAGTGGTGCAACGCATTCCGGTGAAGATCGTATTCGACAAGGGCGAACTCAAGGGACGCGAACTCCGCCCCGGAATGTCAGTCGTGCCGAAAGTCTGGATCAAACAAGGTGTGGATTAAATAATGGGCGCTGCCGCCATCACCCTGAATGACGCCGAGGAATGGCGTTCTCCGGTCAACCCGTGGATCATCGCGCTGGTGGTGACGCTGGCCACGTTCATGGAGGTGCTCGATACCAGCATCGCCAATGTGGCGCTGCCCCATATCGCCGGCAGTCTTTCGGCGGGTCAGGACGAGAGTACGTGGGTATTGACGTCTTATCTCGTCTCCAATGCCATCGTGCTGCCGCTGAGCGGCTGGCTGTCTTCCATCATGGGCCGCAAGCGTTTCTACATGGGCTGCGTCGTGATATTCACGATGAGCTCGTTTCTGTGCGGGCTCGCGCCCAATCTCGGCATGCTGATCGTCTTTCGCATTCTTCAGGGTGCGGGCGGCGGAGGCCTGCAGCCGAGCTCGCAGGCCATCCTCGTCGATACCTTCCCTCACGCCAAGCGCGGCATGGCATTTGCCGTCTACGGCATCGCGGTGGTGACGGCGCCGGCCGTCGGCCCCACGCTCGGCGGCTGGATCACCGACGATTTTAGCTGGCGCTGGATTTTCTTCATCAATATCCCGGTTGGCATTCTCTCGCTTTTGCTGACGCAACGCCTCATCCAAGATCCTCCCTACTTCAGGCGCCGCAAGCTGAGCGAAACCAAGATCGACTACATTGGACTCGGTTTTGTCGCCCTCGGTCTCGGAACGCTTCAGGTGATCCTCGACAAAGGGCAGCGTGAAGACTGGTTCGAGTCGCACTTCATCGTATGGCTGAGCGTGATCTCAGCCGCGTCGCTGATCTTCGTCGTCTTCTGGGAGTGGAACCACAAAGACCCCATTGTGGATCTGCATTTATTTCGCGAGCGCACCTTCGCGGCCGCCAACTTCCTCATGTTCATGCTTGGATTTGTCCTGCTCGGCAGCACATTGCTGTTGCCGCTCTTCATGCAGACGCTGCTCGGTTACACCGCCGAACGCTCCGGGATGGCGCTCTCTCCGGGCGGTTTCGCGATCATGGTGATGATGCCGATGGTTGGATTTCTGATTTCGCGCTATAGCTCCCGCTGGCTGCTGCTGTTTGGTTTGTCGACGCTCTCGTGGTCGCTGTTCCATATGACGACGTTCAACCTGGGCGTCGATTTTCACATGATGATCATGGCGCGCATCTATCAGGCGGTGGGAATGGCTTTTCTGTTCATGCCCATTAACATCGCCGCGTACGCGTTTCTGCCGCGCGAGAAGAACAATGCCGCGGCCGGCTTGATGAACCTCGCCAGGAATATTGGAGGCAGCTTCGGGATTTCTTTTGTCACCACCATGCTGGCCCGCCGCGCCCAGTTTCACCAGGTGCAACTGGTGGAGAAGCTGAACGCCGCCAATCCGCAGTTCCAGTCGGCGCTGCGGGGGACGACGCGTATGTTTGCGGGCGGCGGCGCCGGGCCTGGTTCCGGAGGTGGTTCCGCGATGCAGCATGCCTACGCGATCATGCAGGTGAATGTGATCCGCCAGGCGACCATGCTCGCCTACATTGATAATTTCTGGCTGCTCGCGGTCGTGATCCTTTGTCTAATCCCGTGCGTGTTCCTCATTAAGAAGTCGAAGCCTGGAGGCGAGATCGTGGTTCATTAGTGGAGAGCCGGGCGTCCCCGAGATCCTTCGCTTCGCTCAAGATGGCAACTTATGTTGCGTCCCGGCGTCCGCCCCAGACGTTATAAGATAGGCGCAAAGCATATGGAGCCCATTCCACCAGTGGCAGCTTCCGATTTGTCTCCTCCGGTGCAGGAGGAAGTGGCGCGGATCGCCGGCTTGCCGGAAGTGCGCGCGGCATTCGACCGCTTCCGTTCGCAGGAATCGCAGTTTGTGCAATGGCAGATGGAAGCGACGCGGATTGCCGCTCCTCCATTCGGCGAGGCGGCGCGCGGCGCCTGGCTGGCGGACCGTTTTCGCGAGGTCGGGCTCATCGACGTGCAGGTGGATGAGGCCGGCAACGTGTTCGGCGTTCGTCCCGGCTACGGCAGCCGATTTGTCGCGCTCAGCGCGCATATCGATACCGTGTTCCCGGCGGCGACGCCGTTGCACATCCGGCAGCAGGACAGCCGGTTGTATGGCCCTGGAGTCGCCGACAACGGAGCGGGCATTGCGGCGATGCTGGCCGTGGCCAGTGTGCTCGCGAGCGCGCGAATTTCGCATGCGACGCCCTTTGTGTTCATCGGGGACGTCGGGGAAGAAGGCGAGGGCGATCTGCGCGGCATGAGGTACGTTTTCGCGACGCCGCGCTGGCGTGACGCGATTGCCTACAGCGTGATTGTCGATGGCGCCGGAGCCGACACCGTGGTGGCCGATGCCCTGGGCAGCCGCCGCTTCGAAGTGATTGTCCGCGGTCCGGGCGGGCACTCGTGGAGCGACTTTGGCGCGCCCAACCCGATTATTGCGCTTTCCCGTGCCATCGAGGTCTTCAGTCAAACGCCGGTGACGGCCTCGCCGAAGACAACGTTCAATGTCGGCGTGATTCGCGGCGGGACTTCGGTGAATTCGATTCCGGAATCGGCCAGCATGAGGGTCGATCTGCGCTCCACGTCGACGGCCGAAATTGACCGGCTGGAGCGAGCTCTGCGCATGGCGCTGGACCATGCGGTCGCATTGGAGAATCGGGCCGCTGCTCAGCACGGGACACGGAAACCACAGGTGGCGCAGAGCGAAGTGGTCGAGATCGGGAATCGTCCGGCGGGCGAACTGGCGCCGGATGCTCGGCTTCTGAAGGTGATTCGTGCCGTGGATGCGCAGTTGGGCAACACAGCGCTGGTGCAGCGGGCGTCGACCGACGCCAACATTCCACTTTCGCTGGGGCGCGAGGCCATCGCCATCGGTGGTGGCGGCTCCGGTGGCGGCGCGCACACGTTGCAAGAATGGTTCGACTGCAATGGACGAGACCTCGGACTAAGGCGCATTCTGCTTACAATGCTCGCACTGTCGGGAGTAGGAGAATGATGACGCGAATCGCTCTGATTCTGCTGTTGGCCGTGGCGTCTGGCGTGTCGGCGCAGAGCGTGCCCGCGCCGAGCGTTCAGAAGCGGAAAGCGGAACTGATCTTTACCCACGGTAACATCTACACCGGAGTGGCCGATGCGGCGGCGGCGTTGGGCGCGAGCAAGCGCTCGGAGGCGCTGGCGATCCTTGGCGACCGCATAATCGCCGTGGGGACGCGCGACGAGATCATGAAGTTGAAAGGGCCGGAAACGAAGATCGTGGATCTCGAGGGTCACTTCGTCATGCCCGGCTTCAATGACGCCCACATGCACCTGGCCAGCGCCGGTCTGGAGAAGATGAACGCGAACCTAGCCGGCGTGAAAACGCTGGACGAATTCCGCGACCGTATCCTCGCCAAGGTCGAAACTGCTGCGCCCGGAGAATGGATCGTGGGTGAAGGCTGGGACGAAACCCTGTGGCCGGTTAAGACTCTGCCCACACGCTGGGATCTGGACGAAGTAAGCGGCGGACATCCGATCTACCTCGGACGCGTAGACGGACACATTGGCGTGGCCAACACCCGCGCCTTGCAGTTGGCGAGCGTCACCGTCGCCAGCCGCGATCCGGAAGGTGGAAAGATCGATCGCGATGACTCCGGCACGCCCAACGGCATTCTGCGCGAGAAAGCGCAAGAGTTGGTGCAGGCGGTGATTCCCAAGCCAACCCCCGAGAAGCGGCGGCAAGCCATCGAACTGGCCCTTGCGGATCTGGCGAGTCACGGCATCACCTCCGCGCAGGACAACTCGCAGTGGGAAGACTTTCAGATTTACGAGGAACTCGAGCGCGAGGGAAAGCTGACGGCGCGAATTTCAGAATGGCTGCCTTTCGACGACTCGATGGAAGTCCTGAACAACAAGCGCAACGCGCATCCCGCGTCCGATAACATGCTCCACACTGGAATGCTGAAGGGCTTCATGGACGGTTCGCTCGGCTCGAAGACCGCCGCCCTGCTTGAGCCTTACAGCGACGATCCCAACAACAGCGGCCTGCCGCAATACGACGCGGCCAAGCTGAATGCGATGACGAAAGAGCGGGTGCTGGCGGGATATCAGATCGGCTTCCACGCCATCGGCGACAAAGGGGTGCAGTTGGCGCTCGACGCTTTCGCCGAGGCGGAGAAGGCGGCAAAAGAAGCCAAGGTGAAAGCGGCCGACGGTGGCAATAGCAATGACTACCGGCTTCGCATTGAGCACGCGCAGGTCACCACGCCGCAGCAGATTTTGCGTTTCAAAGATCTCAAGGTGATCGCATCCATGCAGCCGAACCACCTGCTCACGGATATGAACTGGGCCGAGTCGCGTCTGGGAGCGAAGCGCGCGGAGCATTCCTATGCGTGGGCTGAGTTCCTTCGCCGCGGGGTGGTACTGGCCTTTGGCACGGATTATCCAGTCGAACCGGTTACGCCGTTTCGCGGGCTCTACGCGGCCGTTACCCGTATGAGCGAAGACGGAAAGACGAGTTACTATCCCGCGCAGAAACTGAACATCGAGCAGGCGATCGCGGCCTACACGGCGGGCGCGGCTTTTGCCGAGTTCGCCGAAAAGCAAAAAGGCAAGCTGGAGCCGGGCATGTTGGCCGACTTTGTCGTTCTCGATCAGGACATTACAGCCGCCCCGCCGCCGAAGATCCCGGCGACGAAAGTTCTGCGTACGGTGGTCGGCGGCAAGACCGTGTACGAGGCCAAGTCATCGGGTCATCTGGCCATCGGGTCATCGGGTGATCTAAAACCCGACTCGCAATAGTCCAGTTGATTCAGATGACCCGATCACCCGATGACCCGATCCCCCGATGGCGAGAGCGGGAACGCGCCTTCATGATCGGCGCCCCCCTGGCCATTGTCCCGGCTTTGGGTTTCCTTCCTGCCGTGACGTTCCTGATCTTCTTTCCCCAGGTGGCGCACGGGCGGGCGATTGGGCTGTTGGTGTTGCCGGCCTGCGCGCTGGCGAGTGGCTTCGGACTGTGGAAGCTGGCGATGGGCGCGGTCGAGAAGCCGTGGGGAATATTCAACGTCCTGAGTTTTGGGGCCCTGCTGGTCGTGCTGGTCATCGCCGGCTATACCGGATTGTTCCTGGCGCTGATGACGCTGAAACTGTAGGGGGCTGCGCAAGCGCACCATTTTCGTTTGTAGAGACGGGGCTTGCCCCGTCTCTGTCGGTCGCGGAGACGCGGCCAGCCGCGTCTCTACGGAAATCAGTCGTCAATCGTCAACGCGGGCTGAGTTTTCTGCGTCTAATGATTTGGCGGCCTTCGAACCGATCCCTGCCTGGGGCGAAGGTATAATGACAAATTAGGCAGTTTCAGGAGGTAAGAAATGGATTCGCGCGAAGGCGCCTTTTGGGTGCGCCTCAAGGCCAAGCGTTGGGCCTACACTTTGACGATTCTGGCGACGTTGACGGTCGGAATTCTGATTGGCACGGTGGTCTCCTATGGAGTGAAAGGCAAGGAGGGGCAGAAGTCGTCGGATGCGACGCCGCTGACCATTCCCGCTCCGCAACAGCTCTCGACTGCCTTCTCCCAGATTTCCAAGCAGCTGGAGCCGAGCGTGGTGAACATCAATACCGAGTCCACGATCAAGAACCCGCACCATCGGCGCTCCATGCGTCCCGGGCGTCCCGATCAGGACGAAGATCAGGGCGGCGATGAAGACAGCCCGTTCCAGGATTTCTTTGACAAGTTTTTCGGCGGTCAAGGCGGTCAGGGCGGAGACGCGGCCACCATCCGCCAACGCTCGCTTGGTTCCGGCGTGATTGTGGATTCGAAGGGTTACATCGTCACCAACCGGCACGTGGTCGAGAAAGCCGATCGCATCCGTGTGAAGTTGCAGGATGAAAATCCTGCTTCTCCGGGACATGATGCCAAGTTGATCGGCATGGACCAGGAAACCGACCTGGCGGTGATCAAGATTGATATGGATCGTCCGCTGCCGGCCGCCAAACTGGGCAACTCCGACGGTATGGAAGTTGGCGACTGGGTGCTGGCCATCGGCAGTCCCTTCGGATTGCAGGAAACCGTGACTGCGGGCATCGTGTCGGCCAAAGGGCGCAACATCGTTCCCAACCGGCAGTTCCAATCCTTCATTCAAACCGATGCTGCGATTAACCCGGGCAATTCGGGCGGGCCGCTGGTGAATATGGCGGGCGAAGTCGTCGGCATCAATACTGCCATCCTCACGGAGACGAGTTCGTACGCGGGCGTGGGATTTGCCATGCCTTCGAACACGGTGGCGCAGGTCTACAACCAATTGATCGGGCCGGAACACCGGGTTTCGCGCGGCTCCATTGGCATTGAGTTCTCTGCCTTTCCGAACCCGGCCATCGCGCACATTTACGGATCGGGCGTGACGGTGCAGAACGTGACCTCCGGCAGTCCGGCCGAAGAGGCGGGCCTGAAGGTCGGCGACACGATCATCGCCGTGGATGGCAAGGAAGTGAAGAGCGGCGACGATCTGGTGGCTGACATCGCTTCCCGCAAGCCAGGCTCGAAGGCCAAGCTCACCTTTGTGCGCAACGGCAAGAAGGAAGACGCGACGGTGACCATCGCCGATCGTTCGAAAATATTCGCTGCCCGTTTGGGCGAAGAAGACGAAGGCCAGAGCGAGGAAGCACCCAAGGCCAGCAAGTTCGGGGTTACGGTTCGCAGCGTCACTCCCGATCTGGCCGATCGCCTGGGCATTGCCGCGGGCAAGGGCGTGGTGGTGCAGGACGTGAAGCAGGGATCGTTCGCCGAGGATCTCGGCCTGAATCGCGGCGACGTGATCCTGGAAGTGAACAAGCAGCCCGTGAACACTACTGACGACTTTATCAAGATCGAGTCGTCGCTGAAGAGCGGGCAGGATGTGGTGTTCCTGGTGCGTCCGCGAGGCGCAAGGGCCCAGGATGGAACGATTTTCCTGGCAGGTACACTTCCGTAACCGATAAAAACTCCGGCGAGACTGGCGCTCCGTCCCCGTTTCGGGGACCATAAGGGTGGGCTGGTCTCGCCGGTTTTTTGTTGGAGCGCATCGGGGAATTCTCCCGCTTGTAGAGACGGGGCTTGCCCCGTCTCCGGGGACGCGGCACGAGACGCGGCAAGCCGCGTCTCTACGGGAGATCGTCGCAAGGATGGAAGATCGGAGTTTCTAGACGTGCTGCGGGCTGATCGAATTCGGCGCTGGCGACGGGTGGGGATTTGCAGCCTGCTCTGCCTGGCCGTGCATGGGCTCGCCATGGCGCAGACAGAGCCGTCAACGTCAACTCCGCCAAAGAAACCGGCGCACGCTTCCGCGGCGCCAGCCAAGAAGTCAACGCATAACGCCAGCGGGCACGCAACCGCTCAGCGTACTTCATCAAACACGACAACTCAGAAGAGCAAAAGCTCCCGCGGCAAGAAGGGCTCGAAGCAGGTTGCGAAAAAGCGCAGCCAGCAGGCGATCGACTCGGCCCGCGCCCGCGAAATTCAGGAAGCGCTCATCCGCGAGCATTACATGTACGGTGAGCCAACGGGCGTGTGGGACAGCGCTACTCAAGCCGCGATGCAGCGCTATCAGGCAGACCAGGGATGGCAGTCGAAGACCACTCCAGATTCCCGAGCGCTGATCAAACTCGGATTAGGCCCCAACCACGATCACCTGCTCAATCCGGAAAGTGCAGCGACCGCCGCTCCCGCGGCGGGCGATCCGAAGGCTGCGGCGAAACAGACCCCGGCGGAAGACAACCTTCCGAAGAACTAGTCCTGGCCGTAACTCGCGAACCAATCCTCGCCGGAACCATATTCCACAAATAGCCTTGCAACGGTTACTGGTGAAATCGGGATTTCTCCACCGCAACCGAGAGCACCGGGTATCATGGGGAGACTCGCAGCGCTCGATCCAGCAAAGCCAGCGGCGGTCACAACCGGTAGCTTTACAGCAGCCGCAAAGCGATAATTGGTACCTGGTCCGATAGATTTTTCAGTCTGTTGAAAGTTGAGCAGCAGAGATGACTTCACCGCCAACGTTCGATACTGCGAGCAGCACTCGGTTATCGGGGCTTTCGCAGATCGTCGGAAATACGCCACTGCTGGAGATCGCCTTCGAGTTTCGCGGTAAGCGACGTGCGATCTATGCCAAGTCCGAGCAGCTTAACCTGACGGGCAGCATCAAGGACCGCATGGCGCTCCATATCCTGAAGGAGGCGTATCGCGGCGGGCAACTCCATCCCGGCGATACGATCGCCGAGGCCACCAGCGGCAACACGGGAATATCGTTTGCTGCCATCGGCCGCGCTCTCGGTCACCCCGTCAAGATCTTCATGCCGGACTGGATGAGTCGCGAACGCAAGGATCTGATCGCGAGCTATGGGGCTGAGATTGTACCCGTCAGCCACGAGCAGGGCGGATTTCTGGGCAGCATTCACATGGCGGAGGAATTCAAAGCCAGCCATCGAGATGTGTTCCTGCCCTGCCAGTTTTCCAACGATGCCAACGCCGAAGCGCACGAAACGACCACCGGGCCGGAGATTTGGCTGCAACTGGAAGCTGCCGGACGCGTGCCCGACGCTTTCGTCGCCGGAGTTGGCACTGGCGGTACGGTGATGGGCGTGGGTCGATTTCTCCGCAGCAAAAATGCCCGGATCAGCGTCCATCCCGTTGAACCTACGGAATCCCCGACGCTCTCCTCGGGGCACAAGGTCGGCAAACATCGCATCCAGGGGATTTCGGACGAATTCATTCCTCCGATCGTTGACCTGGCAGCCTTGGATGGGATCATTGATGTGTCTGACGGCGACTCGATCCTGATGGCGCAGAAACTCGCATCGACGCTGGGTCTGGGAGTCGGAATCTCGTCCGGGTGCAATTTTCTGGCGGCGGTAAAGGTCCAGGAGATGCTGGGCGATGCGGTTGTCGTGACCGTATTTCCAGACGACAACAAGAAGTACTTGAGCACCGACCTGATGAGGCATGAACCGATTCGCGACGACTACCTCACACCTAGTGTCGAACTGAAGGGGCTGTCGGCTCTGCCGCGCGTCTGTGCCTTTTGCGGGCGCGGCAACTGAGCAACTTGAACTACCGGATGATTGTCGTAATCGGGCGTCTCTAACAAAGACGGCAATTTCACCAGTCATTCATGAGATAGCTGGCAGCTTGTAGTCCAATTCCAGCTAATCCAGCACCGGGCGCGGACAGTAAGGAATCGGCAATCCTTTGACGATCGCCCCCGGGTTGCCTTCGACCAGGGCTTCGGCATACTCGGCTCCGACGATCCTTTCCGCTACAGCGCGAGCCGCGGAAAGATTCGGAATACGGCGCTTGGTGTCGTGAGCGTCCGAGGCGAGGACGTGGACGGCAGAGCGGTCGAGCAGCCAACGAGCGACGATTTCGGGACGTTCTCCCCAGAATCCCGTCAGCGCCGAGGCCGTGACCTGAATCAGGCATCCCTGCTCCGCCCACCCCAGGATGCGCTGCGGGGTTGGCTGCAGGATCGGGTTCCGTTCGGGATGGGTCAGGATCGGCGTCAGCCCGCGATCTCCCAGGCGAGTGAAACAGTCGGAAAGCCGGGTCGGAACACTATAGTTGCTGAGTTCAACCAGCAGATAGTTGGTTTCACCAATCGTGTAAGTGTGGGGGTGCTCGAGAACGCTCTCCAGATTTTCGAAGGAGAGATGAAAATCGCAGCCCAGACTCAATTGCAGCGCGGGACCGACCTTTTCCCGCAGCTCGACTAGAAGTCCGGAGAGGTACGCGCGATCGTAGGCGTAACGATCGTTGGCGTGCGGGGTAGCGACAGCATGGGTAATGCCGTCCGCGGCCGCCATGCGGCACATTTCGACGGCTGCATCCCAGGACTTGGGGCCGTCGTCGACCTCGGGCAGAAGGTGGCAGTGGATGTCGATCACGACGCAATCGATTAGAACACATCTTGAATTGATCGGGTGATCGGGCGATCGGGTGATCGAAAAGCCAGGATTTTGCCTTAGATCACCCGATGGCCCGATGCCAGATGCCAGATGTCGCGATGCAGTTGCGCTTTTCGTGCCTTCTCGTGCACGATAGTGAACACGGCCTTTCGTTTTTATCTTGGATACGAGGAGCAGGTTCGCAAATGAGTTTTCTAAGGGCGGCGCGCGCCGCACTGGCAGGTCGAAGCAGTCTTCCACGGATTCTCGTGGCCGTCGTCGTTATCGTTATCCTGGCCGGACTTCCCCTTTCCTGTGGCAACGGCAGTCAAAAGGGTACGGCGCCTAGCCACAATGCCTACGTAACCCTGCCAGGGACGGGCAACGTGCTTCTGCTGTACATCGACGGCGCAACCGGGACCATTACCCAGGGAGCGCAAACACCGCAAGTGGGGGGGGCCACGCCCAACGGCCTAGCGCTGCTTCCGTCGAGGAAGTTTCTCTACGCCGTCAATTCCGCAGCCTACACGATCTCGACTTTCAACGTCGCCAGCGATGGGACTGGGACTTTGACGTTCAGTGGCACGACCCCGGCCGGCAACGGTCCGGATGCGGCGGTCCTCGATCCCTCCGGCCAGTACTTGTTGGTGACAAACAATTACGGCAACAACATTTCCGTTTTCTCCATTGATGCCGGCAGCGGCGCCTTGTCGGAGATCGCTGGATCGCCCTTCCCGGCGAATTCGGGTCCATCTGAGATTCTGATCACGCCCTCCGGCAAGTTCGTGTTCGTAAGCAATCCGGGCATCGGGATGGTGACCGCTTTCACATTCTCGAACGGCGTGCTCACTCAGGCGCCGGGGTCTCCGGTATTCTCCGGAGCGGGCGCCTTCGGCCTGGCCGTGGATGCGACTGAACGATTCCTCTACGTTGCGAATCCTTCGGCAACCAACCTTCCCCCGTATGCGTCCACCACCGGCAACATTTCCGGGTTCAACATCGATTCCGGCACCGGCGCATTGAGCCCGATGATCGGCTCGCCGTTTATCGCCAGCTCCAGCGTCGCAACTCAAAACGGCCCCACCGCGATCACCGTCGATCCCACCGGCGGGTTTGTTTACGCGTCGACCTCGGGATCGAGCTCCTCCATCTGGGGTTTCACGATCACTCCTACGAACGGACAACTGGTGGCCGTAACCGGATCGCCGTTCAGCTTGAGTGCGGGCGGGCTGTTCGCTCTCATCGATCCCACCGGCGACTTCTTGTATATCGGAAGTCAGTCTGGAAGTATTGCCGGCTACACTTACAATCAAAGTACTGGCGCTCTCACGGCTGTCTCGGGCTCGCCTTTTTCCATCGGAACGGCACCCGGGAAGATGGTGTTTTCATCACAGTAGAAAGCGGCGTTCGAGCTCGGATTTAGGCTTTGTAATGCGTGATTTACGGGCTGGCACCTTGGTGGAACAAGTTTGCACTCGCGTGCTATTTTCAGATTCGTCCCTTAGTCATACATTCCCAATTGAGCAGTTCTGGGGGAGGGCTGCCCGGGCGTCCTGGGTTCGAAAGAATCTGGACGCCCGTTTTAATTTTCCGCAGAACCCCACACCGCCGATTCACTTCGCGGGCCCGCCCCTGTTTGGATGGATGCCTGCTTTCGATCCCGCCTCCGCTCAATTCGTCGAAATGGTGAAGTTCACCGTGATGCGGGCCTGAGTTTCCACGGGCTGCCCGTTTTGGAGGTAGGGCTTGAAGTGCCACTGCTTCACCGCCTCGCGAGCCGCAGTGGCCAGGATGCTGGGACCACTGAGAATCTGCAACTCCTGTATGGTGCCGTCTCGCGAGATGAGCGCCTGCAAACTGACTGCGCCCTGCACCTTCATCTGCCGGGCCAGCAACGGATAATCCGGGGGCACCGAAACGCTCACGCTCTTCGCCGTTTGGGGCGAGAGTTGCACGCGATCGCCGGCGCTGCCCAGCCCATTCGGCGCCGATGCGGAAGTGCTGGGTGCGGAGGACGCCGCGCCGGAGCCCACATCCAGATGGATGGCATTGCTTTTCGCGGGCACGTTGATGTGGCGGTTTCCAGCTACGACTTCCACCTGCAGAGGAGGCAACGCGGCGCGCTCGGTGGTTGCCGAGAACGGAACTTCGGCCGCAGCCGGCGCCGGGGACTTGGCTGGCTTGCGTTCCCGCGCGGGCGTCGCCGGCGTGCTCGCAGTTGCCGCGGCCACACTCTTAGTCTTGCTTCGGACCGCGGCTTCCTGGACTTCACCGCTGGGCGGAAACCAGAAATCCCAGTCTCGCAGAACCACCGCCGCCAGCGCCGCCAGCAGTATCCCCAGCGCGATGAGCATCCGCTTCCGCTGCACTTCCGCATCCTGCGACGGGGGTTGCAAGGGGAGCTGCGTCGACCGCTCCAGATGGTGCTCGGGCTGAGTTTCGTCTTGAAACATAGGTACGGGAGCGTCCCCGGAATCGTAATCAGCCTCGGGGAGTGCTGAGTTAGTATGCCCCTAAACCCGCGCCCGTGCCAAGCGAATCCCGCCCTGGCTACACCTTCTGCCAGGGCTGGGCCGCAGCTCGTTCCGCCCTGTGGAGACGGGCTGGCCCCTCCTCCGCTTGCCGCGTGCCGGGAGGCGCGGCAAGCCACGACTCTACGGGAAATCCCGTTCACAGCTCAGGAAACTTGCGAAACCTTATAGTCAAGCTTGTCAAGAATGCCGATCGCGGCGTCAAGAATTTCCTTATCCACCTTACGATTCGAAGCGATGGCTTCCATCAGCGGGATGGAAATAATCCTGTTCCCCCGCAGCGCCGCCATGTGCCCGAATTCGCCACGGTGCACCATGTCGATGGCGCCCAGTCCGTAGCGCGTGGCCAGTACGCGGTCAAAAGCGCTGGGCGATCCGCCCCGCTGAATGTGGCCGAGTACCACCGACCGCGACTCGAAGCCAGTGCGTTTTTCGATCTCGCGCGCCACGGTCGAACCGATTCCTCCCAACCGGAGATGCCCGAACTCATCGCGCCCTTCTTGCAGAACCGACGCTCCACCGTTCAACTGGGTGCCATCGGCAAACCTCGCGCCTTCGGCTGCCACCACGATGCTGAAGTATCTTCCGCGGGCGTGGCGCTGGCGAATCAGTTCGGCCACCTGGTCAATGTTGAAAGGGACTTCTGGGACCAGTATGACGTCGGCGCCGCCGGCGATGCCGCTATAGGTCGCGATCCAGCCCGAATCGCGTCCCATCACTTCCACCACGATCACGCGATTGTGCGCTTCGGCCGTCGTATGCACGCGGTCAATGGCGCCGGAGGCCACATTCACGGCCGTGTCGAAGCCGAAGGTGAAGTCGGTGCCGGACAGATCGTTGTCGATCGTCTTCGGAACGCCAACCACTTTTACTCCGCTGTCGAAGAGTCTCTGCGCCACCGAGAGCGTGTCATCGCCGCCAATGGCGATCAGCGCGTCACAGCCATGTTTCTTGAGGCTCTCGATGCAGTGCTGCAGGCCGTTGTCATGCTTTGCCGGATTGGTGCGCGAGGTGCGCAGGATCGTGCCGCCACGCGGCAGGATGCCACCCACCGTCGAGAGGTTAAGTTCCATGGTCTTGTCTTCCAGCAACCCGCGCCAGCCCTCCATGAATCCCACGAACTCGTCTTCATAGTGGAAGGTGCCCTTGCGCACCACTGCCCGAATGACCGCATTCAGCCCGGGACAGTCACCCCCGCCCGTCAACACTCCAATTTTCATCGCCTGCTCCTCATATGATTTTTGGGTACGAGTTATAAGTCCGCCCGTATCGCTCGTTTCCCTGGACCGCAATTTACTTAGGTTATCATGCTGCTCGAGCGCCCGCGCCATCTTCCAGCAAGAAAACGAGCAGGCCAAATCCCGAAGACCAAGATGCTGTCGGGAGCGAACAGCTGAAAGCTGAAAGCTCTCCTGCTACACTTCCCTCATGCGTGTCCTCGGTATCGACTGCGGAACGGAATACACCGGATACGGTGTAGTCGACCTGCTCTCCGACGATCGCCTCGTGTGCATCGTCTGTGGCGCCATCAAAGTTTCGCCGCGCGACCCCATGCCCACGCGCCTGTCGCGCATCTCGATCGGCCTTCGGGAACTCATCTCCCAGCACCGCCCCGACCGGGTCGCGATCGAAGACGTTTTCTACGCCGCCAACGTGAAGTCTGCCTTGAAGCTGGGCCAGGTACGCGGAGTCGCTATGCTGGCTGCCGCTTCCGCCGGACTCGAAGTCGCCGAATACTCCCCACTCTCCATCAAGTCCGCAGTGGTCGGATACGGGCGCGCCGAAAAACATCAGGTCCAGCAAATGGTAACGCGTCTTCTGAATCTCGATCAGATTCCCGAACCCCCCGACGCCGCCGATGCTCTCGCTATCGCCATCTGCCATCTCCACACGGCCGCCACGCAAGAGCGGCAGACCGCAACTAGCTGACGGGCAAGCCATCTTGTGAACCCTAAGCTCGGCCCCAAGTATCGCAGCTTCTCGCCTCAATTCCCCGTTTGACAGCGAAGAGCCAATAGCGAAAAGCGAACGGCCTCCCCTTGACACTCCTCGCCGTCATCCTCAATCATTGCAGCGGCCCATGTCGCGTCCATTTCAGCTTGTCTGCCTGCTCCTCCTTTCTTCGGCCCTCGCCTGTTCGCAAACCGAAGCTCAAGCCCCGGCCGCGGTCAGCTTCACCCTCGATTTCCCCAACTCGCAGCCGGAGCACTACTCGATTCGCGTGCAATCCGATGGTTCGGGCCGCTACCAGTCGAGCGGCCGCCTGTCCGCGGATTCCGACGAGATCGGCAGCTTCGATCTCGACTTCACCGTAACTGCAGAAACACGGCAGAAAATCTTCGATCTGGCGGCGAAGGCCGGCTATTTTCGGAAGGACGTCGACTCCCATCACAAGGGCATCGCCTTTTCCGGAAAGAAGACTCTCAGCTACAAAGACGCGCAGCGCAGCGGTGAGTCCGTCTACAACTACTCCTCGAACCCCGCCGTGCAGGAACTGACCAGCCTGATGCAAAATCTCTCCTCCACGCTCGAATTCGGACACCGCCTCCAATACGATCACCAGTACCAGAAGCTCGCCCTCGACGAAGAACTCAAGCGCATGGAAGAAATGGCCCGCAGCAATCAACTGGTCGAGGTCACAGCGATTCAGCCGATCCTCGATCAGATCATCGCCGATCAGTCGGTGATCAACATAACCCGCGCCCGCGCCCAACGTTTATTGGAGGGCGCAGGCGTTCACTGAGCTTTCCCGTCTTAGAATGGTCTTTTGGCCAGGGCCACAAAACTGTATAATTCCGGCAGAAGAGACTGTCCAGCCAAGCGAGCCGGTGGGGAAGAGTCTGCCTTTGGGGGGTGAATATTTGTGATGGCGAATGGAAACCCGATGGGACCTGAAGACAAGCGACGGACTCAGGGAAAGCAAACCAAGAAACCGTACGCGAAGCCCGCGTTCCGGTTCGAGCGTGTCTTTGAGACGCAGGCATTGAGTTGCGGAAAAATTGGTTCTACGCAGGCGCAATGTTCAATTCATGTGAATACCTCCTAGCGTAAACCGATTTCAGGAGGGGACAGGCAGTTCCCTCAGGGGCTAAAGCCCAGTGTTTATGAGGCTGGTGGCGGCCCGGCTGAAGCCGGGCCCTTTCAAGAACCATTTATGAAAGACGTCCTAGCAAGCCTGTAGACCCTTCACCAGGCCAAGCCAGCGCTGGATCAATCCGACGTCAATTCAATCGAAGCTCAGGAGGCGGCTCGCACCGCTCTTTATTTGAGACCGCTCTGCGTCAGCTTTACGGCGCAATAGAGCTCGGTCCCAGCGTCTCCGCAGGTGGTGGCGGTGGGGCTCGTCTGAATGGTCGAGAAGTAGACGCTCTCCGCCTGGGCTACTCCGACGGCATTATTGTCGATGCTGAAGCCAGACGTGCCGCCAAGGTAGGGCGAGGCTTGAGCCGTGGGTATGGTGCTGGGGTCGGTGAGTTGGGTGGTCACGTCCCACATCGTGACGAGGTTGGCTCCGTCGGTACCGTTAGGGTCGCCCATGCCGACGAAGATTCGATCCTTGGATCCATCATAAAACTCGGTGATCGGCGAGCAGGTTCCGGTGTTGTCACCCGGATTGACATTTGTGTTGGCGGACATGACGGGCGTCGGGTTCGCCAATCCGCTGGAGAGGAAACCAATCGCGAACAGATCCTGCACGTCCGGATTCGTCGAGTCGGTGCCGCAGCTGTACATGGTGGCCGCAGCGTTGGTCGGCCCGTACTCGATATAGGTGTAATCGAAGGCTCCGTGGAACAGATATGGATTATCGAAAGAGATGGGACCGAGAGTGACAAAGACGGCAGAGGCCAGGCTGGTGGGCAACTGCGCCACGGAAGTGTTGCCGTTGATGTCGGCGGTGGAGGACACGTAGATATATTCGTTAAAAGGGTCCAGCACCGGCGGTGAACTGGCGAAGCCGCCGCCGGCGTAGAGGTACGACTCCGCGAGCGTGAAACTGGTTGCCCCCACGGTATAGGCGTAGAGCGTCGTCGAATCGGAGACGAAAACCTCGTTGAGCAGAGAATCGTAGACGGTGCCGCTCATGTAATCTGAAGACGGATTTACGGTGATGCAGAAGTCGACGGTGGGAGCGACACTGAAGACGCCTTTGATATGGTAAAGGATTCCGTTGTCGGCACTGACGAAGCCATTGCCGCTGGAATAGTCAATGTACATGTCGGAAGTGCTGTTGAAGCTGGCGACGCTTGCCGGGCATCCGCCGGACGCATTGGTGTAGTCGAGGGCAACGTCGGAACTGGCTCCAATCGTGACCGAGCCGGTGGTGGCATCGGTGCCTTGCCCGGCGACCCACTTGGTGACGTGCAGGTAGGCGTGGTTGGTTGTAATATGACCCACTTTTACCGCCCGATTCTCGAACCACGCAACCTTTGTCCCGTCCAGCGAAAGTACGGGCGAAAGCACCGAGTAGCCCGACCCGATCGCGTAAGAAAATAGAAACGTGGGAGCAGTGCCGCAGATCCCGGTGGGATTGGTGCCCGAGTAGAGATCCGTCAAGGCGACCAGATTGGCCTGCGTGCCCGCCTTCGCGTCCGCGTCAATCGTGAACACGACAAAGTCGCTACAACTGGGCACCCCAGTCGGGTCAAAGGTGTACTTTGCCGGGCTTTCTCCAATCGCCATCCCACTGGTCGGGCCCAGGGACACCGCCCAGTCAACCTTGGAACGCCTGTTTCTGGGGCGCGAAAAGGGGCGGAATTCGCGTAAGTTCCCCGGAACTTGCGGCTGCAAGTCTTGCGCGTCGGTCCTTTTCTCGCTCAACGAGGTGCTGGCCGGTGGCTGGGTCCGGTTGCCGCGCTCCCTCATGTTGTGCAGAAGAATGCTATTCAGGAAGCGCGGGTCGTCGCGGACCTTCAGCATGTCTTCGGCCGAGCCGTTGCGGGTGTAGATGACGTGCTGGGAGCTCCAATCCTCCGGGATGCCAAAATGCGGCGCGGAAGATGCGGGAATTGCCAGCGCATCTTGCGCGTACAGTGGGCCCGCCACCATCAACAACGCAATGACGCAGAAAACGGCTCGCTGTGCAAAGTGGAAGATACGGCCCATGGGTCGACCCCTTGAAGTAAATGTTGGATTTGCGGCCATTATACGCGGGAGGCTTTGCCGTCAGCCAGTGCCTTTCGGTAACCGGTCGGCGGTTATCGTTTGGCGGACTTCGTTTCCACGGCCTCGGCTGCGGAAAGTTTCCGGTCCCGGTGTGGCTCGGTGCGCAGGGCGCCGGTATGCAGTTTGCAAGCCTCCTCGGTCGCTGCACCACAAGTTGGACAAGGCACGGACAGTATCTGTTTCCGGGTAAGTTCTTTGGTCTTCACGAGACATGATAACGTCTGCCACAGTCGCAAAGCTGTTCCATTTTGAACACATCCGCGAAGCGGCAGGTTTCGGGTACTTCGTTGGTCCGACGCCAATGTGACAATTGTTACACCGGACAGAATCCCAATGCCCAAGAGTAGGATCGGATCTAGATTGAATCCGGGAGAATGAACAACTTCTGCCTGGGCAGACAGCCTCCTCTGCCTGCGATTTGCAAGACGATCAATTCTGACCAGTTTTCCGAAGCCTAAGAGGTAGATACTGGCGACTGACGAGGTTCTGACGGTTGCCGGTGCCTGGTAAAGCCTGGCGACAAATACTGCAGTCAAGCCTGTAAGGAAGCGGGATCCAGGGATGTCGAGATTGCGTGCCAGTGCAACCATGGAGCTTGCCCACTTACCGCGTAAAGCTGGATCTTAGATTTACCAAGGAGAATCCCGATATGAAGATGCGCCGAATTATGCTCTTGCTGTTGGTAATCGCGGACCTCGCGGACCTACCAATTCTGGCACAGGCGCAATCCCAGGCCAATTCGCGAGACTCCTCCAGCACTGTTGTCTCGCCAGTAAGTACGGCGAACCCGCAACCGGATCTGACGTACGTGCGCCCGAAGCAGACAACGAAGCTCCGCAACTACGCCTTCGACGCTTTCGGCCCGTATCCCATCGTCGGCGCAGGGCTCGCGGCCGGTATGCACCAGGCGTACAATTCCCCGCCTGAATGGAAACAAGGCGCGGAGGGTTACGGCAAGCGAATCGGGTCCGACTTCGGCATCGCAGCGGTAACTATGACGACGCGCTACGCCCTCTCGGAGGCCTTCAAGGAAGACGCGATGTATTACCGCTGTGAGTGCAAAGGCGTGTTTCCGCGGCTGAGACATGCCGTGATTTCTACCGTCACAGCGCGCCGCGGCGAAGATGGCCATAGGGTCTTTTCCATCCCCGCTCTGGTCGCTCCGTATGCCGGCACCATGACTGCCGTCTACGGGTGGTATCCCGGCCGCTACGATGCCATGGACGGTTTTCGAATGGGCAACTACAGCATGCTGTGGTATGTAGGCGGAAACATCGCCCTTGAATTCCTCTATAGTGGGCCACACTCATGGCTTTCTCGCATACATATGAACAATCGGCACGGAGCGCCAGATCCGGGTACAAATCCGTGATCGACCGGAAATTCAAGGCGCTCGCAGGCATGGACTCTCGTCATCCGGGGAAGCGGATCTTACTCGAGTCCCCAGCGGTGAACTCCTCCAAAGGCCTGATCGTCGAGTTTATCGAGTGGTTCGGCGATCTGGGTATATTTTTCTGGCAAGTTGTGCGCGCTGCAGTGACGCCGCCGTTTGAATTCCGCGAATTGTTTCGACAACTCGACAAGATTGGATCCATGTCCCTGCCGCTGGTGGCTTTGGCCGGCGCCGCCATCGGGGTTGTTCTCTCTTTGGAAGCCCGTTACAGCCTGACTCGATTTGGAGCTAAGTCGCTGCTCCCCGCCGCTATCGTGTTTTCAGTTATTCACGAGACCGGCCCGATCATCACCGGTCTGGTCGTGAGTGGCCGAGTCGGCGCTGGTATTGGCGCGGAGCTGGCGTCAATGAAAGTGACCGAGCAGATCGATGCCATCGAGGCATCTGCGGTAAACCCTTATAAGCTGCTAGCAGCGCCCCGCATACTGGCTTGCATTCTGGTGCTGCCTTTGCTGACGCTCGCTGCCGACTTTTGCGGCTTGGTCATGGGCTGGGTGGCGCAGGCACTGGCTGAGCCGCTCTCGTTCCACCAGTTCATCAATAGCGGTTTTAAGGGCGCCGATTTCAACGATTTCCTGCCACCCACGTTTAAGACCATGGTGTTTGGCCTGATCATTGGGATGATCGCGTGTTTTCAGGGAATGCGGACACGGGGAGGCGCCGCGGGCGTGGGCCGTGCGGCCACCAGTTCGGTGGTATTGTCCTCGCTGTTCGTGATTCTGGCCGATGTCGTGCTGGTGAAACTCATTCTCATATTTTTCCCATGAACATCGGCTAACCAGCTCGTGAAATTAGTATGGACACAATCGATCAAGTTGCGGTGAAGCGAGAAGAAGCCGAGAAAGACGGCAGTGCGCCAGTTATCGCCGTCGAGGACTTGCATAAGTCCTTCGGAACTCAGGTTGTTTTGAATGGGGTTAGCCTAACCGTGAGCCGCGGCGAAACCCTGGCGGTTCTGGGGCGCAGTGGTACCGGTAAGAGTGTCTTGCTGAGGCTCATTATCGGCCTGGAGAAGCCTGACTCGGGATCGGTTCGCATCCACGGTCAAGACATCGCCGGCCTGGCTCTCGACCAACTCGGCGAAATAAGAATGAAAATGGGTTTTCTGTTTCAGCACGCCGCGCTTTACGATTCGCTGACCGTCGAGCAGAACGTGGCTTTTCCGCTGCAGCACCATAAGAAGGAGACGTCGAAGTCCGAGCAGCGCGACCGGGTCAGTGCGCTGCTGGCGGAAGTGGGCATGGAAGGCGACTTTAACAAGATGCCTTCGGATATCTCGGGTGGTATGCAGAAACGAGTAGGGCTGGCACGCGCGCTGGCTTTGGAGCCGGATATTCTGCTGCTCGACGAGCCCACCGCTGGTCTCGACCCCATCAGCGCCGCGGAGATCGATGATTTGGTTCTCAAGCTTCAGGCGGAACATCACATGGCATCCATCGTAGTGACTCACGATCTGCACAGCGCGAAGACGATTGCGGACCGTCTGGCCCTGATCAATGAGGGAGATGTAGTGATCGAAGGCAACTTTGAAGAACTTCAGAAAAGCGATGTCGAGTTTGTCAGGGAATTTCTAAAGCATTCGTAGGAGGATATATGTCGAGAGCGGCGCGGTTGGGAGCTTTCATCGTTGTGACACTGGCAATACTGGTCGCCGGTGTTTTCATCATCGGGAGCAAGCAGTATCTTTTCAGCTCGACATACCAACTGAAGGCGCAGTTCGACAATGTCGCGGGCCTGGATGCGGGAGCCGACGTACGGGTGGGCGGCGTTCACAGCGGGACTGTGAGCAACATCGTGTTGCCCCACCAGCCTGGCGAAAAGGTCACGGTAGTCATGGATCTGGGCAAGTCGACGCACGAGATCATCAAGCAGGATTCCGTGGCCACCATCGAAACCGAGGGCTTGTTGGGCAATCAATATCTAGCGATCACGTTTGGATCGGCTGGAAAAGCGGACGTACGGGATGGCGATATGATCGCCAGCCAGCCGCCACTCGAAATGTCGGAGCTGTTCAAGAAGACGAGCGACATTCTGGATGGCAGCCAGCAAGCCATCAAGAACGCCACTCAGGCGACGGCGAATCTGGACTCGATCAGCGCCAAGATCAATGGGGGACAGGGAACCATAGGCGCGCTGGTGAACGACAAGCAGCTCTATAACAACCTCGCACAGACGACGAGCACCATGCGTGACACGATGGTTCAGGCGCAAACGGGGGTTACCAACTTCCAGGAGAATATGGAGGCCATGAAGCACAACTTCCTCTTGCGTGGTTACTTCAAGAACCGCGGCTACGAAGATTCCGACGAACTGGCAAGAAATGAGATCGAACGCCTGCCGCAAGGCACACCGATCAAGGAGTTTACGTACTCGGTGAAGCAGCTTTTCGATAAGCAGGATTCGGCCAAGCTGAAGAACCAGAAATCTCTAAACGCTGGCGGCGAGTTTCTGGCTAATAACCAGTTTGGGTTTGCGGTGGTCGTGGCATCCGCTAGCATGGAAGGCGATACCCAGAAAGACTTGGTGCTCACGGAAGCCCGGGCCATGGTTGTGCGCGAGTATCTGGTCGAGAATTTCGGATTCGACGATAGTCAGCTTAAGACTCTGGGAATAGGCAAGCAGACAGACGCGAAGCCGGATGGCGGCTGGGGTACGGTGCAGATTTTCATCTATCCAGCCGGAACCGAAATTCCGCCTAACAAGCCAGCGCAGGCGGTTGTCTCATCCAAAACAACCTCGGACCAACCGGCTCAGGCTTCTGAGGCCGCAACACCGAAACCACAGTAGTGGTTCTTGTGGCCGGCGAGAGCAGTGAAGCGTTACCGGTGCGGTCATAATCCCGACTTAAGACGGTCGACACCCACTGTTCATTTTTGATCAGTTTTTGCCATCCCGTACTTCGATACTAGGGCGAGGCTTTGGCTGTACGTTCGTCAAGCGGCGGAACGAGAACTTTCCCGTAGAGCGGGTACTCGGTCCCGGAACTTGGGTCATGCTAAGGAACCAAATTGAGGACGGCTCGCGAGCGTTGGCCGACCCAGAACAGGTGGTGAGTGCCATGTACGGCGACATTCAAGCCGCTGCGAAACTTCTGGCGGAGCTGCGGGAGGCATACCGGCGGCTGCCACAACATATTCAGGTGCACATTGCGTGCCTGTTACGCGAGAGCACGCCGCAGAACACAACCCGGCAATAAGCGTGCGAGCTGACACTCCGCGCACCGAGGCAGTCATGAGCATTTTCAAAGCACAGCTTCGAAACCTCCTTTCGAGACTTTCGGAAGCGAAAGCAACGAGTCATAGCCCTGACCCTGCGTTGAGATGACGCTGGGTGTCGCGTGACTGTCATCGGCAACGGTGTGCCCGGCCTTTTCCTTTGGGTAGGCGAAGGTTAACTCACGCACAGAAGATGTCAGTCTGCCGAACGCAGTGCCGGTTTGTCCTAGCGGCTCCGGCGGCTGCCGGATCAAGAAGGTCCTCAAGAGTGTTCATGCACCACAGGGAACGACATCGCGCAGGACGCACCGGCTGGCTACGCGCGGCGGTATTGGGCGCGAACGACGGTATCCTCTCAACCGCGAGTCTGGTGCTTGGTGTCGCGGCGGCGCATGCGACTCACAGCAACGTATTGGTCGCGGGGGTCGCCGGCCTGGTGGCTGGGGCTATGTCGATGGCTGCCGGGGAGTACGTGTCTGTCCACTCACAGCTAGACACCGAACAGGCCGACCTCGCGCTTGAGCGCGCGGAACTCAAAACAGACGACAAGGGCGAGCACAGGGAATTGATGGCAATCTACGTTGCTCGCGGGCTCAAACCTGCGCTCGCGAAACAGGTCGCCGAGCAGTTGATGGACCATGACGCGCTAGGCGCGCATGCCCGCGACGAACTCGGCATCTCCGAGAGTTTCCGTGCGCGTCCGATTCAGGCTGCGTTGGCATCGGCTGCCAGCTTCGCGGTTGGAGCAGCCCTGCCTCTCGTCGTCGCTGCCCTGGCCCCGGCGGCGGGTTTGATCCCTCTTGTCTCTGGAACGTCACTGCTGTTCCTCGCGTTTCTGGGCGGGCTGGCCGCACGCGCGGGCGGCGCAGGCGTGACGATGGGCGCAATACGCGTCACGTTCTGGGGTGCGCTCGCCATGGCGCTGACCGCAGGCATCGGGTCGCTGTTCGGAACAGTTGCGTAAGCGGCCCCAACCTGAGGCCGGCGTGGCGACATGACAATTCATGAAAGGTACCGCTCGTGCGCCGCTCCGGACACGGCTTTCACCACGAGCTCCTAGAACTGCGCGGCACCGTTCAAGTCGGAAGAAGCGCCTGCGGAGAGCGTCAGCAATTGCTGAGAGTTTCGCGTAGCCCGCGGAAGATCGGCAATCCTCTGGGCCCCCAGCGATTGGCCGGTCGTGGGAGCCATCGTATTGGTGTGCTCCACCTCAGACTGGACTTCCACAACTTCCTTCACCACACTGGTTTTAGCAACCGCAGTCATGCGCGTGGTTTCCGCGCTGTTAAGAAAGAACGGAACGGGGCAAACATGCTCCTGCTGAGAAGTTGGCTTTGCAGTGTTCCCACCAGTTTCTTCTCCGCGCCGAGAACCGATGAGTGCGCGAAGCCGCGGCCTCACAACGAGTTGTGATTTGGGTCACTGGCTGTGTATTTCTCGGAGCTTAGTAGTTTCGTACTAATGATTGATCGCTCGCAGCTGCGTAGAATCCTCTGTGCATCTCATGAACCCTAAGTGGAATGGCCAGTTTTCGTGCTTTGATCTCGTCGCCAGGACCGGCGATTGCGAGCGGAGTATCGTCCGCGCCGGCGATGTCGAGATTGGAGGCGACGATTTCGTCGTGATGGCGGGACCATGTGCGGTCGAGTCGGAGCGGCAGTTGCTGCAGACGGCGGAAGCCGTGGCCGCCGCGGGCGCGTGCATGCTGCGCGGAGGCGCCTACAAACCACGCTCTTCGCCTTATGCGTTTCAAGGTCTAGGCATAGAAGGTCTGAAGATTCTGCGCAAAGCGCGGGAAGAAACTGGGCTCGCGATCGTCACCGAAGTGATGAGCGGGGAAGATGTCGACCTGATCGCGGAGTATGCCGATCTCATGCAGGTGGGCACGCGCAGCATGGAGAACTACTCGCTGCTGGAAAAACTAGGCGGATGTGGGCGGCCGGTACTGCTGAAGCGGGGGATGACCGCTACGCTCGAAGAGTTGCTGCGCTCCGCGCAAGTGATCGCGATGAGCGGCAACCGGCAGATCGTTCTCTGCGAGCGCGGTATCCGGACTTTTGAGACGGCGACACGCAACACGTTGGACATCGCCGCGGTGCCGGTACTGAAGGCAGTTTCGCACCTGCCCGTGATTGTCGATCCGAGTCACGCCGCTGGAGTGCGTTGCCTGGTTCCGGTCCTGGCGCGGGCGGCGGCGGTCGTGGGCGCGGATGGGCTGCTGGTCGAAGTGCATCCGTCGCCTAATCAAGCGCTGAGCGACGGGGAGCAGTCGCTCACTTTTCGCCAGTTCCGCGACATGATGGACGATCTGCAGCCTTATCTTGCGATCCGGGATGCTGCCCGGCGGCCTGGTCCGCAATTGGTCGCAGCGGGGGTAGCGGAGTAGTGCCGGCACGTCCCATCATGCTCGGCTGGCTTCTGTTGATGGCAGTGGGATTTGTCCATACGGACTTTGGGCTGCCGCCTCTTTCGGATTCGGCGCCACTCCTGTACACGGTTGCGAAAGGGTACGAAGCGCTCGCATGGATCCGTGGCGCCGATCGATTCAGCTCCGACGCAATCATATTTCTTCAAGACGCGAGCGGCCGACATCCTCTGATCCCAAGTTTTGCGGCTTCTGCCGATCCCACCGTTTCGTTCGACGGGAAGAGTGTGTTGTTCGCCGGCAAGCAGAAGACTCAGGATCTCTGGCAGATCTGGGAAGTTGCGATCGCCGGCGGCGAGCCGCGGCGGATCACGTCGTGCGCGGAGGACTGCGTTCGTCCTTTCTACCTGCCGGACAACCGCATTGTATATGCGAAGAAGACCGGTGGCCGTTTTGTGATTGAGGCCGCCGACCTGGCGGAGGGCAAGACCGTTCAGTTGACCTATGGCCCCGGAAACTTCCTGCCGACCGATGTTCTGCGCGATGGCCGCATCTTGTTTGAAGCGACGTACCCGCTCGGAACCAATCGCACGCCCGAACTCTATACCGTTTATTCGGATGGCAGTGGAGTGGAGTCCTATCGCTGCGATCACGGCAAGGCGCGTCACTCCGGCAAGCAGGTTGCCTCGGGCGACATCGTCTTTGCATCTGGCTCTGGCCCCGGTGTTTCTGGCTTGGGCCGGTTCAGTTCAGCGCGGGCACAGGAAGTTCACATCTCGGCTCCGGCTGGAGAATACGCTGGAGATGTTGCTGAGACTCTGTCGGGCGATTGGCTGCTTGTTTGGCGGCCGGATGCGAAGAGTTATTTCCAGGTGAAACGCTGGAAACCGGGTGACGGCAGCTTGTCGTCCGTCGCAGCAGAAAAGAGCGCCGACGTGATCCAGCCGGCGCTGGTTGTGGAACGCACGCTCCCCAAGCGGCATCCCTCGGGTTTGCATGACTGGCCGAATGCCAACCTTCTTTGTCTGAATGCTTACACCTCGAAATACAAGTTCGCTGCCCGATCGATCCACTCGGTTCGGTTATACACGCGGGATAACACGGGAACCGCAAAGCTGCTGGGGTCGGCGCCGGTGGAGCGCGACGGATCGTTTTTTGTTCAAGTCCCGACGGAGCAGCCGTTGCAGTTCGAACTGCTGGACGATTCCGGCAAAACACTGAAGCGGCAGGCTGGATGGTTCTGGATGCGCCGCGGCGAACAACGAGGATGCGTGGGATGCCACGCCGGTCCGGAAACTGCGCCCGAGAACGCAGTGCCGATGATCCTGCTGAAATCCACGACTCCGGCCGACATGACGGGCGCGGCCACGCACGTTTCTTCAGGAGGGCAGTAAGTTGATAACTCGAGTTCTCGCATTCCTCCTATTATCTTCCGCTCTGCTTGCGCAATCGCCACCGGCGAGCCCGCCGAGTCCGATCCGGTTCGAGGACGCCACCGCCAAGTCCGGCATTCAATTCACGCACAGCTTCGGGGCGCAGCAGTTGGGCTCATTGCTCGAAAGTACCGGCGCGGGCTGCGTTTGGTTCGACTATAACAACGACGGACTTCCGGATCTTTACGTGGTCAGCGGGAAGCCGCTCGAAGAGGGAATGCATCCCTATCCGCTGAAGCAGCCCCCGGCCGTTGCTCCGCACAATCATCTCTACCGAAACAACGGCGACGGCACATTTACCGATGTCACCGACCAAGCTGGCGTCGGCGCCAACATTTACGGCATGGCCGCGATTGCCGCCGATTTCGACAACGACGGATTTGTCGATCTGTTCGTCACCGGCTATGGACGAGCGATCCTGTATCACAACAACGGCAACGGCACGTTCACAGATGTGACCGAGAAGGCCGGTATCAAGGTTGACGGCTGGTCGATCAGTTCCGCGTGGCTTGACTACGATCGCGATGGCTGTGTCGACTTATTCGTCGGCCGATATGTGAAGTTCGATCCCAAGTATCGTAACTACTACGCTGCCGATAACTATCCCGGCCCGCTCGACTACGCCGCGGATACGAATCGTCTCTATCACAATAACTGCAACGGCACGTTTACCGACGTGACCGATAAGTCGGGAATCGGCGCCTACAAAGGCCGGACGATGGGTGCCACGGCTGCGGATTATGACGGCGACGGTTGGCCCGATATCTACGTCGCCAACGACAAGACGGAAAACTTTCTCTTCCATAACAAGCACGATGGCACGTTTGAAGAGGTCGCGGCCGATCTTGGCGTCGCGTATGGTCAGAACGGAGAGAACACTTCAGCGATGGGCCCGGTGTTTGCCGACATCGAGGGCGACGGGCGCATGGATCTGTGGGTGACCGACTCGAAGTATAACCGGCTCATGCGCAACAACGGGCCGAACGGATTCGAAGATATCGGGCCGAGTTCGGGAATTTCGCAGGCCACGGCGCAATACACCAGTTGGGGCACGGGAGTTTACGACTTCGATAATGACGGCTGGCTCGACATTTTGATCTTCCACGGCGGTTTGATCCATCTGGTTCCGCAGGAGCAATCGTTGTTTCGCGGGTTGGGAAACGGCAAGTTTGCCGATGTTTCGCGTGACGCGGGTCCGGCGCTCGACGTAAAGACGGTCTCGCGCGGCGCCTGCTTTGCCGACTACGACAACGACGGCAAGATCGATGCGTTCGTCGTGAACCTGGGCGCGCCCGGCACGCTGCTGCACAACGTCACTCAGAACGGCAATCATTGGCTGACTGTGAAGTTGAAAGGCAAGAGGAGCAATCGCGACGGCATCGGCGCGCACCTGGAGTTGCTGTCCGGAGGGCGGAGGCAGATCGCCGAGCGCATCGCAGGATCGGGCTATCTCTCGCAGGACGACGGGCGCGTTCATTTTGGCATGGGCAGCGCCACGAAAGCCGACAAGCTTACCATCCACTGGCCCAGCGGGCAGGAGCAGGTTCTGGAGAATCTGGCAGTGGATCGCGTGCTCACGGTGGAGGAGCCGTAGATGCGAGTGGCTACTATATGCCGCGGCAAGGCAAAGCTGATCGCGAGTATCGCCCCTGTGTTGGCGGTGACTCTCGCCGTAACTCTCGCACTGATGTTGCTCGCGCCCACTGCCAAACCCGAGGCGCGCGCGGCTCAAGTCAGCGAGCGTTATCTGTCGCCAATCGAGATGGCGCTCTCGCCGGATGGTCGCCTGCTCTACGTCGTGTGCCAGGCCAGCGACGAACTGCGCGTGGTGGATATTCAATCCGGCAAGGTTGTAAGTACTGTTCCAGTCGGCCACGTGCCACGCGGAATTGTGTTGTCGCGCGATGGCCGGCAGATTTACGTGACGAATGCGTGGTCAGACACGGTATCGGTAATCGATGCCGCAACTCTGAAAGTCGTGCGCACCCTGCCCACAGGCTTCGAACCGACCGGCATCGTTTATGACTGGAGCGGTGAGACGCTGTACGTCGCGAACCGCCTCAGCAACGACATTTCCGTGATCGATGTAAACACCGGCCAGGAGATCAAGCGGCTGCTGGCCGGGCGTGGAGCGAGTTATCTCGCGCTGTCCGCGGATGGAAAGCTTGTCTATGGCACGCACATCTATCCGAATGCCGGAGCCTTCCGTACGCCGCCGAATTCGGAAATCACAGTCATCGACACGGCGCGTCAGGCTGTAGTCGAGCGCAAGCGGTTGCACAACGTCGCGGGTGTATTTCATGTGGCGCTTTCTGCCGACGGCAAACTGGGTGTGGCGGCGCAGCTTCGTCCCAAGAATCTGGTTCCGCTCGCGCATGTCGAGCACGGCTGGGTTTTCGGTGATTCGCTGACGCTGTTCGGCGACGACGTCGGCGGAACGGTTCAGGTCCCGCTTGACGAACTTGACCGCTATTACGCTCTGCCATGGGGAGTGGCCATTACTCCGGATAAGTCGAAGATGTTCGTGACCGCGGCCGGGTCCGAGAACGTGACGGTAATTGACGTGCGAAAGTTGCTGCGTTTTACTTTGAACTCTGCGCACGCTCTGCGCCAGTCCTCCGTAAGCGATCTCGCGAACGATCTTTCCGCGGCGGCGAATTACGTGACCGCGAGAATTCCGGTCGGCCGCAATCCGCGCGGCGCGTTGTTATCGCCAGACGGCAAGCGGCTGTACGTAGCGAACCGGCTCGACGACAACATCTCAGTCATCGATACGTCCACCGAAAGAGCAGTTTCGGCGATCGACCTCGGCGGACCGAAGACCATCAACGCGCTTCGCCGCGGCGAACAGCTTTTCTTCACCGCCGATTACGCGTTTCAAGGCCAGTTCGGCTGCGCTAACTGCCATCTCGACGCGACGATTGACGGGTTGCAATGGGACCTCGAGCCCGACGGCTTCGGCAAAGACATCGTGGACAATCGATCGCTGGAGGATCTGGCGGGCACAGAGCCGTTCAAGTGGAACGGCGGCAATCCCGACATGCCGACCGAGTGCGGGCCGCGCACGGAGCAGTTCTTCTATCGCTCCCAGAGTTACAACCCGCAGGAACTCACCGACCTGGTGACTTATGTTTACTCGCTCCCGTATCGTCCGAATCGTTATCGCCTGGCGAATGGAGAACTGACCCCGGCGCAGGAGCGCGGCAAGGCTATCTTTGAGCGCTCGAAATACAAGAATGGCAATCCCATCCCCGAAAAGAACCAGTGCGCATATTGCCACAGCGGCCCTAAGTACACGAACCAGCAACAAGTCGACGTTGGCACCGGTAAGTCCACCGATCGTTCGCCGCTGATCGACGTGCCGCAGCTTCCCAACGTGGTCTATTCCGCGCCCTATCTGCACGATGGCTCGGCGCAATCACTGGAAGAAATCTGGACTGTGTTCAACCCAAAAGACACGCACGGGGTGAGCAACGATCTCAGGAAGGAAGAACTGAACGATCTCGTGGAGTATCTAAAAACGTTATGAAGATAAAACCGGGAATTCTGTTTGCAACGCTGGCTGCGGTCGTTGTTGTTGCGATCGGGATCCCCCACGCGACTGCGCAACATATTGATATGCCCCGCTTTCGCTGGGAGAACTTCACCACCGCTAATGGCCTGCCCGACAACCACGTCTTCTGCGTTCTCGTGGATGGAAACCGCATCTGGGCGGGCACGGAGAACGGACTGGGCCGCTACGAAAACGGCGCATGGAAAGTACTTCGTCCTGCCGACGGTCTGGCGCACCAGGCCGTGCTGTCGCTCGCGCTCGACAAGCGCACCGGCGATGTGTGGGCGGGCACGATGGGCGGGTTGAGCCGCGTCTCCGCCGGACGCATTGATAATTTCACCCAACTGAATTCCGGCTTGAGCAATGACATCGTGTACGGAGTCGGCGTGCAGGGAGATTTCCTCTGGGCCGCAACCGCTGCCGGAGCCAGCCGCCTGAACACGCGTACCGGCCAGTGGGCGCTCTTCAACGAGCGCAACACTCCGATGTTCGAGATCTGGACTTACAGCGTCAGTCCAGCGGAAGACAAGGTTTACTATGCGGTGTGGGGCGGCGGAGTGCTCGAATACGACGTCAAGACCGAGCGTTGGAAAGACTACAACGATCCCGACGGCGAAACCGAGCTGGTGTTGATGAAGGACCAGGGACTGATTCACGAAGTTACGACATCGGTCAGCTATGTGGACAAGATTCTTTGGGTCGCGACTTACTTCGGCGCCAGCCGCTACGACGGCCGCTACTGGCATAACTTCCTGCAGAAAGACAGCGGCCTGCCCAGTAACTTCCTGAACCAGATCAAAGGCGTGGACGGCAATCGCGCGTGGTTCTCGACCGACAAGGGACTGGCTTATTACGATGGCACAAACTGGGCCGTCTATCGGCCTGCGCTCGACACGCACAAGCCGGAGATGCTGGTGCGCAATGCGGCCGGCAACGTCAAGCAGATAGCGGTGCAAACTGCGCCCGCGCATAACTACATTCTCGGGGTCGACTTTCAGGGGGATGACCTATGGGTAGCGACGGCGAAAGGTTTGAGCCACGGCATTCGGCAACATGGTTCGACGGAAAGCGCACAAGTTTTGCGAAAAGAGAAGTCAATACTGAAGAAGTGAATTCTTGAAGGAGTCATCCTATGAACGTTCAAGAGCTACTCGCGGAAGTAACTGCGGCGCCCGTTGTCAAGCGCGCCATCACCAACCACTCCGTGCTGAATGAGGCCTACGCTTACGGCAGCGCGTTCTCGCGTGGAATGCGGATCGATTTGAACGAGTTGACCATTCTGCTGATCTCGGGCACGGCCAGCATCGACGACGAGGGCAAGACGGTGCACGTAGGCGACCTTCGCGCTCAGACGCGCCGCACGTTCGATAACATCACCGGGCTGCTCGCTTCCGAAGGTGCGACGTGGCACGACGTTGTGCGCACGACTTGCTATCTCCGCGACATCGAGCGCGACTACAAGGAGTTCAACGAGGAGCGGACTGCATTCTACCAGGAGCAGAAGCTCAATCCTCTGCCGGCTTCGACCGGCATCCAGGCGATTCTCTGCCGCCCGGACTTACTCGTCGAGATCGAAGCGATTGCCATGTTCCGCCGCGAATCGCCCAAGGAGTAACGAGGATTAAGGAGTAGCGCTTATGCGTCGCGTGCTGATGTGTTTCGTTGCGGTCGCTGCTGTACTCGTTTCCACAGCGTGGCCCCAGACGTCTTCGCCGTGCTCTTGCGGGAGCAATCCTCCGGGTCGCCCTGCGCCTCGCTCGCTGAAGCCCTACACCGGCGCGCCTGACGACTTGCGGCCGTTTTCGAAATACACCACTCCGTACTTCGAGTACTATCAGGACTTGATCGAGTACAATGGCGCCGCTCGCGACATCCCAGATCCCAACCTCAAGGACCTGGACGAGATTCGTATTGGGTTTCTGGCGCCGCTCTACGACCACCCCGACCAAGTGCTCGGAAATCGCATGCTGAATGGCGCGAGAATGGCCATTGACGAGGCCAATGTTGCCGGAGGTTACTGTGGCAAGCCCTTCCGCCTCGTGCTCCACAACGACTATAACAACTGGCAGAATAGCAGCGCTGCCGCTGCGGGCGTTTCAAGAGATTCCGCCATCTGGGGCGCTGCCTCCAACGATGCTGTCAGGATGATCTATGACGACAAGGTTTGGGCAATGTTCGGCTCCGTTAGCTCGGAATCCACTCACATCGCCCTTCGCCTGATGCTGAAAGCTGAGACTCCGCTGGTCAACAGCGCGTCCACCGACCCCACCATTCCCGAAACCATCGTCCCGTGGTACTTCACCGATATTCAGGATGACCGCTTGCAAGGCTACACGCTGGCGCGCCACATTTACAACGAACTCGGCCTGAAACGGATCGCGATATTGCGTGTGAACGATCGCTACGGCCGCTTCGGAGTCCTCAAGTTCCGTGACGCTTCCCGTCGGCTTAGCCATCCCGTGGTGATTGAGCAGAAATTTCAGCCCGGCGATACCGACTTCCGCCACCAGCTTCAGGTGATCGGAGATTCACGGGTTGACGCGATCGTACTCTGGACTGACGTTGGCTACGCCGCCGCCATCCTGAAGCAGATGCAGGGACTCGGCATGAAGCAACGCGTGTTCGGCAGCCACCGTACCATTGGCGGCACTGTCGGCGGCACTGGCGGCGACGAACTCGTGAAGCTGGCGGGGGCGGCTGCGGAAGGTTTCGAGGCTGTTTTTCCATACGATCCTACCCGCACCGACCCGCGCTGGCTCGACTTCAATGCCCGCTACGAGGTGCGCTTCCACGAGAAGCCGGATCACTTCGCCGCTCTGGCCTACGATGCCATGCAGATTCTACTGGACGCGATCTGCCGCGCGGGGTTGAACAAGGGCAGGATTCGCGACGCGCTCACCGGCATCGAGAACTATAAGGGTGTGACCGGCGACATGGTGTTCGATCCGAACTGCAAGAACATCGCTCCGCTGTTTCTCGCCCGCGTGCACAATGGAAGTATCGAGTACCGCCGCATCACGATGGAGAAGTCGTATGCTCGCGTGGGGGAGGACGGAGTCCAGTACGCAGGACCGCCGCTGGCCGAGGAAAAAACTGGCAACCTGCGAATCGGCGTCTTCGGGCCGCGAGCCGATGAAATCGTCCACTCCGCCGAGATAGTCGACTTACTAAGTAAGATCAATGCCAAAGGCCAACCCATATCTCTGATTGGGATTCCCTCTCAGCTTTCCTGGGGGAAGGCGTCCGGCGAACTGGTCAAAGCGGTCTATCAAGATCGCGTACTGGCCTTGATCGCACTCGACCGTCCTTCCAGCCACCTGGCGGAGCAGATCGCCGTGAAGTCGTTCATTCCTGTGCTTGCCATCTCTTCCGACCGCACGCTGACCACGACCAACATCCCGTGGATCTTCCGCCTGCCGGAAGGCACGCCGATCGAGCAAGCGCTGCGCAGCCTGGCGGAGGCCATCAACCGTGCCGGCCCTAACCGCGGAAAGATTCGCAACCTGCTAGCGTCGGGTAAACCTGTGGGCGGAACGAGTTTTGAATCCACCGGCGAGTTGCGTCCATCGGTTCGTTAATAGCTTTACTGGGGACACTGCACCAGGCGCAGAGACGGTGCATGCCGCGTCTCTACAGGAAATCAAACCTGTCACTGTGTTCTAATCTCCTTTCATGGAACACCTGCACAGCGACGACGCCGAGATCTTCTATGAGATTCGCGGGAACGGCCCGCCCGTCGTTCTTCTCCATCCTTTTCCTTGTCATCGCGAATTCTGGAATCCAGTGGCGGCCGCGATCGATTCTCGATATCGGCTGATTCTTCCCGATCTGCGCGGGCACGGCGATTCGGAGATTGGCGAAGGCCCTGCCCTCATGCAAAAGCACGCGAGCGACATTGCCCGCGTGCTCGATGCCGCCGGCATTGGCAGGGCTGCGTTCGTCGGATGTTCGATTGGCGGATACATCCTGTTCGAATTCTGGCGCCGCTTTCGCGCGCGGATGACCTCGCTAGCGCTCTGTGACACGCGGCCTCAGGCCGATAACGCCGAAGCCCGCGCGAATCGGTTGAAGGCCGCGGACGCCGTCCTGGAGCAAGGAACCGAACGGTTCATCGAGGCTATGATTCCGAAGCTGATGGGACGGACGACGGTGGCCACGCGTCCGGACTTAGTCGATGGGGCGCGCGCGACGATGCGCAAAATGTCGGCTGAGGATATCAGCCAAGTGCAGCGCGGCATGGCGGAGCGTCCCGACTCGGTCGCGGATCTGAAGACCATCGACGTGCCCACGCTGATCGTGATTGGAGAAGAGGACGTCCTCTCGACCGTAGCCGACGGCGAACTGATGCGCCAGAACATCGCGGGCAGCCAGTTGAAGGTGATCCCGAAAGCGGGACACTACTCGCCATGGGAACAGCCGGATGCGGTGGGACCGGTGCTGCGGCAGTTTCTGGACTACGTGGCGCTGAAGTAGCTGGAGGTGCGGTTTCGTTTAGGCTGGGTCAATGTCAAAAAGGAGATCCTGAACGCGAATTCATTTTGAGTGCGTCCGCGGCGGCATCTTGTTATTGGGGTCAGGTCATTCTGCGCAGGCACAGAACTCTGCCGAAAACGATGCCAGCAAGCCTGTGATCAGCACCGGTGTGACAGGCTATATGAAGGAATCGAAGTGGCCGTGAGTCCGCTGGAGCGAGCGCAGCGACAGAATGCCTTTTACTTGGTTTTCTGCTCGCCCGCAGGTTCCTCCTGCTGCTCTTCAAACTTTTGCCAACTGGAGTTGGGGTTGTATTCCTTCATGGCTTTGGCGAAAACGTCGGTCTTCCTGCCGAGATCCTTCTCGTAGACTGTTCCATCCTCGTTAACGATGAATGTCATCACGCCGGACGACCTGTATTCCGCCGGATAGGCCAGGAAAGCGAAGCCCTCGGTCATTTTGCCGTTTACGATGTAACTCTTCGCGCCGCCCGGGCCATTTTTTCCCTGACGCGCCAGGATGTGAAAATAGTAACCGCGGTAAGGAGTCGGAGCACCTTGTTGGCTTTTGGCATAGCCCTGAGCAACGGCCGATGCCACCAACGGCCCGATGGGACTCTGGGGTTCGCCATCGGCAGCTTTCCAGTAAAGGCCATTGTGCTGCCCTTCATCACTGAAGATTTTCTGGGCGTACTCGCTGTGCTGCGCGGAGTATTCCTTTTCCGCCGCCACGAGTTCCTGGCAAACGCGGATGGCCGATAGTTCATTGCGGCCAATTCGCCTGTACAAAATTTCTTTCTTGCCCGCATCGGTGTCGAAATACCACGAATTACCTTTGTTCACGAGCGGTATGGGTGTGGGCCAATTCTTCGCGCCAATATACAGGACAGTGGTTCCATCCGGCTCTTTCACCAGACGGTGCATTTCCCGATATCTCTGCACGAAATTAGCGCGGCTGTTGGCGTCCTCGGTTTCGTCTCCCGAGGAGACGATTTGCTTTCCGTCTGGTCCGAGGATATTGAGCATCGCTTTCTCGTCGTTACTCTGCGCTGCCGTGACCAGTGCGTTGCTCGCCTCTTCCGCCGATGAAAACGTCTTCTGGCCCGGTTGCTGCGCCGTGGAACGGGTGGGAAAGCACACCGTCAAAAGGAGTGCGACCACGGCTAATTTCGGAAGATTGGCCCAATGAAATCTGTCGAAGTTCAGCTTCGTTCGCCGCATATGGCTTCTCTCCATTTTCCAAATTTTCAAACTACCCGGAACATAACCGTATTTCGATCAATGACGCCCGCCACCGCCGCCACGCACTCCGCCACCGCCGCCACGCGCTCCACCACCGACACTGGCGCTTCCGCGTGACGAATAGCTCCTGGTCTGTCCGCCATGGTCGTATCCGCTGAAGGCGCCCGAGCGTGTGCCGCTCTGACCGCGGGGTTCAGCGTATCCTCGAGCCGCCTGCTTGTTTCCTTCGAAAGGCCTGGCCGCAGCGCCGGGACGGGTCTCAACTCCCCCGCGCGCGCCTCCTGCTCGGTAGGCATTGCCGCGGTTATAAAACGTTCTGCTCGCGGAGTAGTACCTGCCATGGTTGTACATTGGGTATCGGTTATGCCAATCGAATCCCCAATGCCCCCAGCCCCATCCAAAACCGCCGAACCAACCGATTCCGAAGCCCATTCCGAAATTGAGGTAGGGTCCGCCAAACCAGATTCCGGGATACGGGTACCATCCCGGCCACGCCACGACGGGATAACCGTAAATCAGCCACGGATCATACGCCGGGACGTAAACGACATCGGGGTCAGCGGGCTCAATGTCAATATCTGGGCCTTCCGTCTTTACGACTTCCTGCGGCGTAGTTTTCAGATTGCCGGCTTGTTCCGCTTTGTGGCGCATCACCTGCACGGCATCCATCACATCCGCTTGCTGGTTGTAGTAGGCGTCGCCTAGAGATGACGTCCAGGAGAGGTTCTTATCCATATTTCCAAGGACGGAGGGAAATGCAGCGAGCGCCTTGACGCTCGGGTCCCAGGGTTGCTGGTCCACTGCCTGGCCCAAAGCTTCGCCCTTCAAATCAGGATTCGCTTGTACCCATCGGTCGGCTTCGACGACTTGCTCGGGAAACGTGGACGCCGCGAGGATCTGCGCCACCAGCGAGTCCGGATACAGCGCAATCGGCGCTACCAACCGCTGCAACTCCTCGGGAGCCTGTTGCGCGTAAGGCGGCGCCTGCGTGTCCGGGGCTGGCGCGTCTTGAGCCGGCAGGCTCTGAGGCAAAGCCGCGAACAACAGAGCCAAAGACAACAGGGAAACCAAACTCTGCTTGCCCAATCGAGGCCTTGAGAACCCTGCGGCATGTCCGAAAATGTTCATGTTCTTGAACCTCCTCTGCAAAACCCTACGGAACCGGGCAGCATTACCCGCAAAAGGCAGGGTTCTTACGCTGCCGCTCCGCCACGCTGGTGCCATTTGTTAGGATGTGGTGCGAGCCCGTACGGTTGCGTCGCTCGTTCGACGATCGGCAGCAACCGTTCCGGCAACTCGCTCTTCATCAGGTATTCATCGACCAACCACAGGATTCGCTCTGGCATATCGTGGTACGCCGAAAGCAGGATGATCGGCAGGATGGGAAACCGCTGCTTGATATGGAAGGCGACGGCTTCCGCGTCCATGCCTTCCAGTTTGTACTCCAGTAGAACCGCGGCCACCGGCGCTTCCTCTAACATCTTCATCGCGCTGTAGCCGCTGGACGCGATCTTGACGCAATAACCGTGAGGTTCCAGAGTCGCTTTGCGAAGTTCCAACACTTGTGGACGGTCGTCGATGCACAACACAGTGGGGAAGTCCATTGCCACATCTCCTCTGGATAGTTAGAAGTGCAGTTGGCTCGCCGTTGCCCGACGGCATAACACGCGAGACACAGGCCTACGCCCCACGACGTGACGACGCATGCAAATTGCACCACCCCTCGGCCAGGGTCCGACCCTCCCCACAAAATAAGCAGCCAAAGGACGCCTGTCTGTTCAAAATTGCACACTTTCGTGGCTCTCGCCCCATTCGCCGTTTTCTCCCGCCAGAAACGTGTCCTCAGGCTTCCCTCTTTCGGTAAAGAAAAGTGATTCCAACGGCTGATTCCTTGTAAAGGGGCGCGGCGGTCTCATGGTCACGATCAGAAGAGAACATCGAAGTCGAGCACAGCTCGCCGACCGTTGTTTCCGAAGAAGACGCCATACTGTGGATCCGCAATGTTTGAGTGCACCTCGAGCGGATTGAAGTGGTTGGTCAGATTACGGACTGTACCCGAAAGCCGCACGGCGTGTTTCGCGTCCACCTGGATATCCTTCGAAACTCGCAGGTCGAGAGAGAAGTATCTTGGGAAACGATATTGCGGACCATAGGTTGCGGCCACGTACTGCTGGAATACGTCGGTCGGCTGGTAGGGAAAGCCGTTACGAAACTCCACATGTGGAGTCACCATGATCTTTCGTGGAAACGCGTACGAGCCCCACAGCAGAAACCGATTGGGAATTTCACTGGGCAAACTCGCTGTGAGGCCGTCGCGCACGACGGGAAAAGGGTAGTTCCCCAGGTAGGAGTTGGCATCGCTGATGTCGCCATAGGCATACTGCCGGACGTAGGAAAAGAAAAACTGGCGGTTGGAGGCCGCTCCAATGCGCGCCGTAAACTCGGCTTGTCGCGTATGCGCCGAGCCGGATGCCCCGAGCACAAATGCATTCTGGTTCTGAACGACTTCCGGCTGGAGCGTGATCGTGTTCTGTTCGTGGCTCTCAAGGTATTTCACGCGAAGCAGCAAGAAGCGATTCACAGCGCGTTCGAAGGCTACGTTCCAGGCCACGCTGTAGGGAGCGAAATTGCCGCTCTTCTGCGCGCTGTCGATAAAGGGAAAATGCGATTGCGCCGCCTGCGCGGTGAGGTTGATGTATTGCACAACCACCGGAGGGCCGGACGAATTGTAGGTCGTGATCGTCTGCTCGGGATAGCTGTTGAACGCATAAACATCGAGCGGAACGGAATCGTAGAAGACGCCGATGCCGCCGCGAACCACCGTTTTCCCCACATCGGGAGTCCACTCGAAGCCAGCGCGTGGAGCGGCGCGAGTGGTGTAGGTAATCGTCTGAGCTTCGAGACGGAGACCGGCGTCAATCGCCAGATGAGAATTGAGCACCCAGTGGTCCTGGGCAAACGCCGCCGGCTCCAGGTCGGCAAGATCGAACGCTCCCGCTCCGGAGAAAGTGATCTGCTGCCGGAGATTGCCGCCGGCGTCGTCGATCAGAACCGGACGAGCGTAAAAGTGGCCCACATTCTCGCTGTGGCCCAGCACCGATCCAAACTTGAGCATGTGCTGCCCGGCGAAGTGAATCGTGCGCGGGGTCCATTCTTCAATCCATTCAAAACGATTGGCGCGGCGCGATTCCTGACTGAAGTAGTTGCCCGAGTCGCCGGCCGGAGCCAGCACCATTTCGGCTGTTCCCTGTGCCGTCGTGCCACTGCTCACTACCCTGTTTGACACCGTGCTCTGCAAGAGCCCGCCGCCGATGGCCAGCCGGTCCGTCAGCGTAAAGGTATTCTCGTGGAAATCCCCGTTGGGCGTTACCCGCTGCGGATTGAAGTAGTCCAGTCCGGCATAGCGCTGCGAATGGGGAGCGAAATGGAAGCTGCCGGTCAGGGTTTGGTTGGCGGAAAGGATCGCATCGAATTGCGTGAAGGAGTTGATTGCCTTTGAAGTGCTGAGGCTCTGAGGAAACGGCAACGTGCGGACCTCTTGCTTATCGAGCAGGTATTCGACGCCTTCCAGAAAGTACAGGCGGTTGGCGATAATGGGGCCACTGAGATTGAATCGAGGAGCCGCGTCCCTGACGCCGTCCAAGTGCCGGCTTCTGATGAAAAAGTCGGGAAACGGGTCATTCAGGCTGTAGCCCCACTTTTCGCCTCCGCGTCGCGTATCCGCCGCGACTACACCGGCGGTGAAGCGCCCATACTCTGCCAGGTATGGCATCTCCGAAACCTCGATCGTCTGCACGCTGTCGATCGGAACACTGAGTCCAAAGCCCCCGGTGGCGGGATCGGTCACATCCACCGAATTGACCAGCAGCACGCTATGGTCTTCGCCGAAACCCGCGATTCGTACACTCCCGTCTGGGCCGCGCACGATTCCAGGTATCAGCGGCAGAGCATCCACCAATGTAACTGGGCGTAATGGAGTGTCCTCGGCTTTCGCAGGAGCCAAGGTTGTGGGGCCGCTTGAAGTTTCGGTTATCGGATTGGACGCTTCGCCTTTGACTTCCACGCTCTGCCGGCTCAACGCCACGGCGCTCAGCACAACATCGATATCGATATCCTGGGCGGCACTCCCTTCGCTAACTTCCAAAGGGGTCTCGGTGGGCAGGAATCCTTTCTTCTCAATCTTCAGCGAATACGTCCCCGGGAGGTTGACCGTGAGCGTCACTTTTCCCACGGCGTCTGTGCTGGAGGTACTTGCGAGCTTCTCGCTTAACCAAACCTCGACCGTCGCATTGGGCACCGGCAGGTTCTTTTCGTCAATCGCCGAGAGGTGGATGATCCAAGTACGGAAATCGCCGGCTCCAGAAGCGCTGGGGATGCCACAGATTGCCATACACAGCAGGAACGCGCCCGCAACCGCTTTGCGGAACAAGGCCGACGGTGATCGCTGTCGAATACTGGCAATTCCCATTCGCATGCGTATGTCAGGAAAGCAACGTCTTAAGTTTACGATCATCTTGCGCTGGGCTGACAAGTATCTTTACTTCGGCATTACCAATTCGTCATTTTCCGCGCTCTCGGCAGACCGGGAAAGACAAGAAGATGAACGGAATGTCATCTGAGTGCAGAACTACTTATTGTAAATTATGATAACGCCGTGAGTTCAGTTGAACAACGTCCGGCCCAACTCTCTTAAGTAACCAGGCAGGCGAAATTCTCGTCTCGAGCCTTATGTCGATGGGAAGGTAAGGAGTAGCCGATCGGAAATCGGGCGTGTGTTAACATTCAAAGGGAGAACACATTCCTGATTTGCCGCAGGTTGCGGAGTTCCAAAATCTCCAGGCGGCCAATTCTCGTGAAAAACAGAGTCGCTGGGCAATTTTTGCTTGTTGGGCTTGCAGACTGTGAGGGCATAATCATCATCTCGGCAAGGTCGTTCGGCTTCGGTGCGCGAGGGACCCGATGATTTCCAGCATCAGGTACCTGGTTCTCGCCCTAGCGGCCATCCCGTTTGTCTATTATTTGATTGTCCTTTACAGCTCTTGGCGATTTTTTCGCCGCTCACCGATTGCAGCGGCCGATGAATCGGGTTTTACTCCGCCAGCCAGCATCTTGAAGCCCGTCCGAGGCCTCGATCCCGAGGCCTATGAGAATTTCGCCAGCTTTTGCAACCAAGACTATCCCGAGTACGAGGTGGTTTTCTGCCTTGGGGACAAAGACGACCCCTGCCTTGCGGTCATCGAACAGCTACAGCGCGATTTTCCCGACTGTGCGATCCGAGTGCTTTTCCGCTCCGGCAGAAGCGCCGTCAACGACAAAGTGGCCAAACTGGACCAGTTGGTGAACGAAGCTCGTTACGAATATTTGGTGATTAACGACAGCGATGTTCGAGTCGCGCCGGATTACATGCGCACGGTGATTGCTCCTCTCGTCCGGCCCGCGGTGGGGGCCGTGACTTGCCTGTATGTTTCCGCGGAGGACAAGAGCGTTGTCGATGGCATTCAAACGATCGGGATGATTTCCGATCTCTACGCCGGCATTTTGGTCGCCCGGGAACTCGATGGGGTCAAGTTCGCGCTGGGAGAAACTATAGTGACCACGCGGTCCAGACTGGCGCAGTTTGGGGGTTATCGCGCACTTGAGAACCGCCCGGCCGATGACCTGCTGGTGGGCCGCATGATCGCTGAACAAGGCCATGAGGTTGAGCTTCTACCGTATGCGGTAATGACCGTCCCCGACTACAGTTCCATGCGCGATCTCTTCTTAAAGCGCCTGCGCTGGATGGTAGTGATGCGGCACATGCGCCCGTGGGGACATCTCGGCTTAATCTTCACGCTAGGCTTGCCTTGGTCGATCGCGGCAATTGCGGTGCATCCCTCCGTCACCGTTGCGTTGAGCTATCTCGGCGCGTACTTTGTGCTTCGAATCGCAATGGCTTGGACGATAGGAATGTGGGGTCTAAAACAGTCATCTCTATGGAAGATCATGCCGCTTCTTCCGGTATGGGACGCCGTAGCATTCACCATCTGGGTGGCCAGTTTTCTGCATAACAGCATTCGCTGGCGCGGTGAAGACTATTACATCCGGAATGGAGAACTGGTCAACGCGTCAGGCGAGTGATCTCGCTCCTAACTCAGCGCATATCGTCTGCGCAGCACAAGCCCCGATTGGAGTTGCGCACGGTCGAGCGCTTTTCTCGGGAGATTCGGCCCGTTTTCACAGTGCGTGTTCGGGCCTTCCTACGAAATGGGGCTGTGGCGAGGCGTTTTCAGGGGCAATAGTGAATGTGAGCTGTGTGCGTTGTATTGCCCTTCCTTGGCCGTTTGCCGCTTGAAAATTTCCTTCGCACGCCGGTAAACATCGATATCGGCTGCCCTGTATTTTTGCACCGATCTTCGAATTTCGCTGTCGATGTTATAAGGGCCTCCTTGGGTGTCGGGATTGACGTTAAGAAAATTCCCACCCCGAAGGTCGCACCCAAAAATCGAATTGAAGAGATGCACACTTCTGTAGAACTCTTCCGATAGGCCCACCATCGCAAGATCCTCGATGGAAAGGGTGCCAAGATATTGCGATTGTTGATCGTGAAAGGCATCCCACCTCAAATAATCGTGCAGAGTCATCTTAGCTTCATGGAATATCTTCTCCTCCAGATGGTCCCGCTGAGGATTGCGCAACAGAAAGTAGTAGTGCGATACCGCCTGTTGATACGGATCTCGAAAGAATGCGACGAAATCCTCGCTCGGAAACAGTCCCAAATACTTGTCTGCCGCGAAGTGACCATGAATAATGTCGTACTTTTCTAAAAGCTCGTCGCGACGGCTGCGCATCTTCAGGGTACGGCTTTGACAGCGCTCTATGGCTTCGGGAACCTTACACCCCGCCCAATCGCCATAGTCGGACATCAGCCGCACTCCAAACTCCGCCCGCAGTAGCTCGCGAAACGAGTTTCCGGCCGCCTTTGGAACGTGAATGGAGAGGATCATTGAATGTGCCCCGAGGACGATCCGGGGTGTCTTGAATCAGTAACCATGCCGTCTCCCCCTGTTACCTTGAATCGCGATACATCCCTTTCCAGTATCGACTGGCGTTGCCATCACCTGATGTCTCCTGAAATTCGAAGTCTATCCACGAGCCTCGGCGGGAGCGTAGTCGAGCCGATGTCAAATGCGCTTAACCCCAGATTACGATCTATGGAGGGCTTTTCCCAGCCAAGGGTTGATTGGTCAGCAGCACTTTGCCTCCGCTGGCAGAAACCAGATTGAGGCGCTCAGCGCCCACCATGGATTCCAGTCGAGGAACCACATCTTGGTTGGCCACAATGTAGGAGCGCTCCGGCTTAAGCCAGAGATTCTCGAATTGCGAATCGTCGATAAACACATCGGGTACTCCGGGAGCGTAGGAGCCGTATTCCAGATTGTTGAAGCGGCCGTTGCGAAGCAGCGCGGTGCGGTTGGTATAAAAAAAGATGGAAGAAAATGTGTAGTAGTGGTGATCCACAATCAGCGTCCCTTCCGGCGATTTCAGGATTGCCTCCGCCAGCGGCCGCGACGACAGATACGGATCGAAAACGGCCAGAGCAAGGCGGGCGGCATGGAAGAACAATATCATCATCAGAGCCGTGGCGAGAAATGCGCGCTGGCCGGCCCATTTCCAGGTTGCCCACGCACCCATGCAGAAGGCAATGGCAGCCATCAGCAGAGGCACCCGAAGATAGGCAAAGGATGCCAGGGTGAGATCTTTCATGTGCCCCAAGGAGAGCGTATAAGCGCCGGGATGTTGGCTGAGTGCCTGCGAAATGTCTCCCGGTGCGGGAAGGTTGCGGGTGAGAAAAAAGAGAGTCAACGTCACGAGGCCTGCACACGCCGCAACCACCGAGAGCACACGCGTTCCGCGCCGTATCCAATCGCCTTCCATCGCCATCGCCGAGCCCAAAAGAAGCGCTAGCGCAGGGTAGCAAGGCATCGAGTAATATTCCTGGGTGGTGGAGAAGGTGAAGAAGATCAGCACAAAGCCAGCCCAACAGAGCGCCAGAAGCCGCGTTCGGCCGGCACGGTCGTTGGACTTGGGGTTGAAGGAGAGCTTGGCAACGGCGGGAAGATACACACTCCAGGGAAACAGCCACACCAAGTGCAGCAGCCAGAAGTAAAGGCGCGGCACGGTGTTGTAGTCTCGCGGATAGCGCAGATTCAAGAAACGGAGCAATTGCTCGTTGATGAAGAAAAACCAGAGAAACCCGTGATATTCTCCCGGGCCGCTGTGCAGCGTGAAGGCGAAGTAAGGTGGGTTGCGCAACGTGGCCAGAATGTGCCAGGGCGCGGCGATGAGGAAGACAATCAGCAATCCGCTCCAGGGATGCAACCGCCGCCAAGCGGCGACAGAAAAGAGCTGGTGAGTAACCCAAAGATAGATGGCGCCTGCCGCGAGTGGAAACAGGACTCCGATCAAGCTCTTTAGCAGGAGACCCAGTCCGAGGTTCACGGCCAGCACGAAAGCCCAAAAGCGCGGATGAGGCTCCTCTTCATCCAAGGCGCGAAGAAACGCCCACATGGCAAGGGCGACGGTGAAGGTCAGCATGACATCGGGGATCAAGATCCGGGTGAACAAAAACAGCCCGATGCATGTGGCCATGCACAATCCCGCGTAGAACCCCGCTCGCTTGCCGAATGCCCAAGCGCCGAACGCCCCCGTCAACCCGCAGAGCGCAATGGCCGACAAGGCAATCGGAATCCGCGCGGCCCAGTCGTGTACACCGAAAATCACATAACTAGCCGCAATGGCCCAGTACACAAGGGGGGCCTTTTCCAGATACACCACGCCATCCAGCCGCGCCGTCACCCAATCGCCCGAAGTCAGCATGTTGCGCGCGATCTGTGCCTGCACGGCGTCCACATCATCCATGAGGGAGGGAGGAGAAATAATGCAACCCAGGTAGATGGCCCCCGCGACTAGCAGAACCCCTAGATACAGGCGCCAGCTTTTTCCTGTATCCAAACGCTCGTTTCCCGCGAGGCCGCTGCCTGAATCCCCCATTTTTTCATCCACAGAAAGAGCACCATCAGGCCCCATAAGTGATATCCAACATTGACTTGCCTCTCCAGGTGTTGGCGAATATAAGTCTCGATCACGTCCCGCCGGAATAGGCTCGCGTGCTCGGACGCGCCGTCCAGCAAGACTTCCATCATCAGCGGGCGCAGACAGCCCCGCAGCCAATCGTGCGCCGGAATGTCGAATCCGATCTTCTTCCGTCGCAGCACCGAAGGTGGAAGCTTATCGCGCATCAATTCTTTCAGAAGGACCTTCTGCCTCGAACCGCGGATCTTCAAAGACGCAGGCAGTGTGGCGGCGAATTCAACGATCCGGTGATCGAGAAACGGCGGCCGCACTTCCAGCGAATGCGCCATGCTCATGCGGTCCGACTTGTTCAGAATATCGTCGGGAAGAAAATATCTCTGATCGAACCACAAATACGGCGCCAGATCGTCGTTTACCGGAAGCCGATCGCGCAGTTCGCCTAGAACGCCGTTAAGAGCCGGTGGGAGTTCCACGCGCAGCAGCGCCCTCTTTTGCGCTTCGTTGAAGGTTCCGTTCCAGTGGACGTGCGCGCGCTCGGGAGTCAGCAGGGAACCTTCGAGAAATCGCTTCAGTTGGTATTCAAAACTGATCTTCTCGTCGGAAACCGGCCATAGCCTTAATGCGCCGAGTGCAAGCTGGAGACCTTTTCGCGGCAATCGCCGGGCGAGCGCAGCCAGGCGATTCGCTCGATGAGTGAGATAGCCGCCAAACAACTCGTCCGCACCTTCGCCGCTAAGGCTGACCGTCGTTTTGGTCTTACTCAACTTGGAAAGGAACCACACCGGAAGCGCTCCCGCGTCCGCCGAGGGTTCATCCGAGTAATACGCGAATGCCTCAATCGCACCCCGCAGGTCGGCCTCCGGATTCAGATCCAGTTCCTCGTGGTCGGTTTGGTAGAGCTGCGCGACCTCGCGAATGTACGCGGTTTCATCGAAACTCCGCCCTTGGAACGAAATCGAGAAAGTCTTGAGCGGCTTACTGGATTCCGTCGCTGCGTAGTGCAAAATCGTGGAAGAGTCGATGCCTCCGCTCAGCCACATGCCCAGCGGCACATCGGAAATCAGATGCTCGCGGATCGACTGACGGAGAAGAGCGTCCAATTCCTCACGGGCAGATTCCAGCGTCCAATCGCGGACGACTCCGAACGGCAAGCGCCAGTAGGAATCGGAAGAAATCTTACCGTCCCGCCACTCCAGCCACTGGCCCGGGGGAAGCTTTTCGATGCCCTCCACCAGCGTCCAGGGACAGGGCACGTAGTTCACCGACAGATAGCAATCGAGGCCGTCCAAGCTCAATCGCCGCTCAATTTCAGGATGAATGAGAATTGCCTTCAATTCGGAACCGAAGAGCAAGTCTTCACCACGCCGCGCGAAATAGAGCGGCTTGATTCCCATGCGATCGCGCGCCAGCACCAGCCGCTTTGTCGATTTCGTCCAGAGAGCGATCGCAAACATGCCTCGCAAACGCGCGAAACAAGCTATGTCCCATTCGAGGAACGCTCGCAGAACGGTTTCCGTGTCGCAGTGGGAGTAAAAGCGATGACCGAGATCTTCCAGTTCGCGCCGCAGTTCCTGGTGGTTGTAGATCTCGCCGTTGAACACAATGGCCACATCGCCATCGTCGGACAGAATGGGTTGGTCGCCGAGACCGAGGTCTATGATCTTGAGCCGCGCCCCGCCCATGGAGCAGAAGCTGGACTCGAACACACCTTGCTGATCCGGTCCGCGATGAATCAGCGTGGCTACGGCGCTCCGAATGCGATCGGAATCAGGCACCCAACGTTTGTGGGTGAAACCAACGATTCCACACAAATGCGTGAACCTCTATCGCTTTCTTAGAGTCAGCTCGCGATTCTCCCGCAGATCGGCTCGCGGAGGCTTGTGACCCCGCGGAACCAAGGCACGGCGCAAGCTGCTAGGCAAAAAGGCAATCCTAACGGTCTTTTTGACGATGCACAACAAAAATGGAAATTCCCTCCACATCACCGCCGGCCCACGATCACCAGGGCGACGCCGACGCAGACCAAAAGCACACCCGCCCATCTCCTCGGTGTTACCTGTTCGCCGAGAAAAAACTTGCCTCCCAACGCCCCGGCGCCGTAGCTCAGAGCGGTAACCGGAACCACCAAGCTGACGTTTTGCCTCGACAATACCGCGAGCAGGGAGAAGAATGCAGTGGCCATGAGCGTCAGACCGGCCCACATCCACGAAACTCTCAATGCGCGCGCGACGACGCCCACCAGGGCGGCGGGGCGAAAATCTTTCACCTCGCCCACGGCCTTCATGGCCCGCGAGACGCACAACTCGCCTCCGGTGCCGGCGCAAATGATCAGAAAATAGAGGATGAAAATGAGCATTCAGCTTGGCTCCGTGGTACGCGGAGGCGTGTACCCAACCACCAGGACGCCCAGGCAAATGATCAGCACTCCCATCCAACGCATGGGAGTGACCGCTTCGCGCAGCAGGAAGTGAGCCATCAGGGCAGACATGCCATAGGCCACCGACGAGGCGGGTTGGACGTAGCTGTAATCCGCCCACGAGAGCACCAGCATGTTCGCCCCAAAGAAAATAATCAGGGACCCAATGCCCAGCCAAATCGTGCTCGAAGTGAGGACGCGGAAAAGGACGTTAAGCGCCTCCGCCGGCGTTCCGATGCTCACCGCGCCGATACTCCTCATCCCCTTGCCGAGCAGCACGTTGCCCAAGGGACCGAATATCACCATCAAAAAGATCAGTAGATAGGTTTTGAAGTGCAGACCGGCAGAGGGCTTCATTCTTGACAGGGACCTTCCATCTGGTTGAAATCGAGTCCCTTGTCCTGCGCGAAGTGGTTCGTCGATCGCATGATTACGGCATCTCCCTCGGGAATAATCAGCCACAAAATACACATCTTAAGTTCATGTTGCTTGGTTTCCGGTTACGCCCAAACTCTCGACCGCGGCTTGGCCGAAGCCCGTTCGGGCCCAACCGGGCTCACTCGTATCGCAAACTTTCCACCGGGTCCATCTTCGCAGCGCGCGCGGCTGGCACCGTTCCAAACAGAATGCCTACCAGCGCGGAGACCAGGATGGCCACGATCGCAGAGAGTCCGGAGATGGGGATGCGGTAATCGGTAAGGAAGCGCACCGAAAAGGGCAGCGCCAACCCGATTACGACCCCGCCTACACCCCCGATCAGAGAAATCAGAACTGCCTCCAATAGAAACTGGAACCGAATCTCAGCATTCGTGGCGCCGATCGCTTTCCGAATGCCAATTTCACGAATTCGCGAGGTGACCGTCGCCAACATGATGTTCATGATGCCGATACCGCCCACCAGCAGGGTCACTGCCGCAATCAGAAACAACACCAACGTTAGAGCATTTGCCGTGCGGTCGGCCACGCTGAGCAAAGCAGTGAGATTCTGGACGACATAATTCGATTCTGGCCGATGGCGGGACCGGATCACTTCGCGAATTTGTTCTGTCACCGGAACCACCATCGAAGGATCAGCCGCCGAGAAGTATAGCTGCTGGACATATGGCGTGTTGGTAAAATACCGGCTTACGCTATAGGGAATCACCATGGTGTTGTCGGTGACTTCCGACTGCCCGAAGGTATCCACGCCCTCCCGGAACGTCCCAATGATGGTGAAAGGCAGTCCGCTCAGCTTGACGACTTTCCCCACTGCCTTCTCCACCGATCCATAGAGTTGTTCGGCAAGTTTCTGCTGGATCACGCCGACTTTGTTGCGCGCCTGCTCGTCCTCCGCGTCGAAAAATCTTCCCGAAACAATAACCAAATTGCGCACGGAGCGGTATTCGGGAAAAACCCCAAGTACGCGAACATCGCGTTCCTTGCCATACCCAATCGGAATCCGGTTATCCAGCGGAACCACGGGAGAAGCAGCCACGACTCCGGATACGCGTTGCAGAACGGCGTGCATGTCATCCACGGTCAAGCGATCGGGCGCAGTGTTCTCGTTTCCACCCTGGTATTCGGCATCGATCATGTTGGCGCCGATCGATTGAATCTGGTTTAAGACGTATTGCTTGCCCGTCATTCCGATGGTGACCACTAGAATGAGGGAAGCTGTACCAATGACCATTCCCAGGGCGGTGAGAGAGAAACGCACCTTGTTGGCGCAGAAGGTGTCATAGGCAAGACTAACAATCTCTCCAAGAGCCAGTTTGGGTGGACGGCTCGCCATCGCCCCAGTAGTCACCATACTGGGTCCGATGCTACGCGATGTCGGGCAGAGGCGCAATTGACGATGCGCCATTGACAATGAGCTGGAGGAAACTTCTGACAGCAACGAAGCCCATACGCTGGGGCCTGTCCACCTGCACGACAATATCCTGCGACATCGTGATCGGTGGGAACAGGCTGGAGGCATGATACATTCGACGTTGTAAAATAATTCGCGAGGAGAGACGCGATGTCGAAAGAACGAGACAGTTTTGTTGCGGCCAAGCTGGCGAAAATGACCCTGGCGGAAAAATGCGGCCAGGTTCTCACTTTCACCTGGCGCGGGGCTTACCTGACGCCTTCGGGGATCGAACAGGTCACCAAGCTGCACGCCGGCGGCCTTTGTCTGGAACCGTATGCCCTGGAAACATGCAAGAACATGTATTGGGGACGTTCGCAGGTCGACCCCAACTTTAGAAAACCTGAGGACTGGTTCGACATCGCGCATACCTATTTCGACGATCGCAGCTTCGGCGTGAGCGTGACTCCGGAAGAGCTCACCGCCGCACTCAACAAACTGCAGGAAATCGCCATGAAACGACCTTCGGGAATCCCCCTGCACATCACGATCGACATGGAAGGCGATTTCAAAAACGATTACACCTCCGGTCACGTCGTGCAGTTCCCGCCGCCGATGGCAATGACCGCCATCGGCGACCTCGATCTGGCCTATAAGGTGGCGAATACGCTCGGCAAGCAGATGGCCCTCATCGGTATCACCCAGTTCTATCACCCGGTCTGCGACGTCAATATCAATCCGTTGAACCCCGAAATTGGTGTGCGCTCCTTCGGCGACGATCCCAAGGTTTGCGCGAAGTTTGTCGAAGCCACGGTGCGCGGCTATCAGGATGCCGGCATTGTCGCCACGGTCAAGCACTTCGCCGGCCGCGGCGATTCGGCGACCGACGCGCACGACGTGCTCGACACGTGCCGCGGGGACCTGAAGCGGATGCGCGAGGTCGAACTGGTCACCTTCCAGGCGGGCATCAATGCGGGCGCCAAGGCCCTGATGACGGCGCATACGATCTTCCCGGCCTTCGACAAAGAATTCCCCGCCACGATGTCCTCGAAAATCCTCGTCGATCTTCTGCGGAAAGAAATGGGATTCAAGGGGGTGGTGGTTTCGGACGCCATCGGCATGGCCGCCGTCCTGAGAAAGTGGCCGCTCCCCCAGGCGTGCGCCATGGCGATCAAGGCCGGCGTGGACACCATCCTGCTCAAGGCGGACGACGAATCCCGCTCCCAGTGCTTCTTCGGGATCAAGGGCGCCGTGGAGCGCGGCGAGCTTTCCGAAGAGCGGCTCAACGACGCGTGCCGGCGGTTGCTGTGCATGAAGTACGACCAGGGCCTGTTCGAGAAAGCCGGGAAGATGGATCCGGCGAAAACCAAAGCCGACGTTTGGAGCAAGGAAGTCCAGGACTTCTCCCGGGAAGTGGCGCACAAAGCCCTGCTGGTCGTGCGCGACGACAAGAAACTGCTCCCGGTGAGCAAGGACAAGAAAATCCTGGTCATCGAACAGGTCATTCCCTACTCCTTCCTTGGCAAGGATCTTTACAGCCACCCGCACATGTTCTGCGAGCAAATGACCAAGCATTCCACCAACCTCATCCTGGATGACACGGCCTTCCACGCCGGCGACGAGGAAGTGGGGGAGGCGTTGAAGCTGGCGAAGAAAGCGGACCTGGTCGTCATGACGAACTATTACGCGCGCATTGAAAAGCGCGGCAACAACCGGCACCTGGTGAAGGCCTTGAAAGACGCGGGACATAAGGTCATCGTCGTGACCAACTTCCCGTACCGCAAAGGCGTAACCAAGGAAGCCGATGCCGTGATCTGCAATTTCTCAGGCACGCCCGATTCGATCCGCGTGGCCGCGGATCTTGTGTTCGGGGCGGTGAAGCCTTATCCATCGACCAAGATGCCGGTCGACCTGAGTGCCGAGAAGAACCTCCCCGACGAGGCACCCGCGGCTCCCCCGAAGCAGCCCGCAAAGAAGGCGGGGAAACAACCCAATCCATGGGGAGGAAAGTGCTAAGAGCAAAGCGCCCTCCACGCACCGAATTCAATCCATGCTTCCGAGCGCCAGAGACGAATCTGAAATTCCGGGCTGGCGCTCGGAACGGCAATTGGATGCAAGAGCATAATAGCTCCCGCCCCTGCGGGCGAAACACAAACGACAATGAGAGAAAGAAAAATGCCGAAATCCACTGCGTTCGACGTGCGCGATGTTTATACCATCCCGGGACCCAAGCTCGCCGCCATCTATGAACACAACAAAATGGCGGTCCACTTCCAGGGTATGTCCAAGACCCTGCAATTTCCGCAAACGGTGGCCCTGCAAGGAGCGCCCACGTGCTCGATTGGTATTTCCCCGTACGGGCTGTACAACCGCCTGAACGACGCGGGCCGGCTCATCATGCTCAACCAAACGGCGGTCCAGTTCGCGTCCGCGCCCTTCATCCGCATCGGCGATAAGTGCACCATGCTGACCCAGAAGCAGCCGGGAGATGCCGAGCAGCCCGATGACATCCCGGCGGTCAAGAACTACTACCACCCGCCGGTCCCCGAAAAAAACGTTTCCCTCACCATCGCCACACCGTCGCTGGAAATTGCCTACAAGCTGAGGAAGGTGAAAGTAACCCGGAGACTGATCTCTCCGTTGCTGTCCGGGGGAGACCAGGTGTTGATGCCGTTCGGGGTCGAAGAGTTCGAGGTGGAAAACGCCGCGGATGAGGCTCAGGAGATCACGCTCGTGGTGCCCCGACCGTCCCTCGTCAACCTTCAGGAGAAGGAGCTCAAACCGACCGACCAGGACAGCGTCTACGTCTGCTCCGCTGTAGTCCATGGCCAGAAGCATGAGGAGTTCCAGTCCGCGGGCGTCCGAGGCGTGGTCATGGGCAGCAAGGAAAGCCCCAACCGCATGGCGCTGGCTGTTCCCGAATCGCCTGACGTTGCGGTGGACACCCAGCCCTACTTCTGCCTCAACCGGTACACGGGCGATCTGCTGTTAAACGCGGACGGGAGCTTCTACGAAAAACGGCAACCGGTCCTCCGCAGCGACTACGGAGCGGCCATCAGCCTCACCTTCAGTCTGGAACCGAAAGCCTCCAGGAAGATTCCGGTGGCCGTGGTGCTGGATTTCCCGGAACAGGTCTACATCGACGGCACGAAATTCCAACGCAAATACCTCAAGAGCTTCAAGGACGTCGAGGCGCGGCCGGTCGATATGGCAAAGCTCGCCTTCGACAGCTATCCGCAGTGGTGGGACCGGACCGTGACGATTCAAAAACGAATTTTTGAGAAGATCCAGTCCAGCCCCTCCTACAAAGGTGACCGTGTCGGCGCCTTGCGCCTGACCCGGCTGATCCTGAATGAACTCCATTTCCCCCTCTCCAACGCCATCGTCTGGGTCGAGGACGAAAAGGGAAATGAGCGCGCCCGGTTCCTGGAGTGTTTTGATTACGCCTATATCGACCCGTCAGACGTGGACTGGTATTCGATGGTGCTTTTGATGCTGTTCCCGCGCGTGGAAAAAGATCTGTGCCAGGGTTTCATCGATTCGATTCTGGCCGAGGATCCCACCCTGCGCTTTTACCACCATCACGCTTCGTCCGTCGAAGCGCGGAAGCATTTCCAGGAGCACCCGGAAGCATACGAAGGCGGGTCTCTGACGCAAATTCGCGATGCCTTCAAGACCTTGGGCAGCGTGGCGCACGACCTGGGCGCCATGCCCAAGGGCCATCCCCTGCGCAACGTGAGCGATTACGCCTGGTACAACAACAATTACTGGGTGGACCTGTTCCCCAAACTCATGATGCGGGTTCTGCGCAACGTGAAGTTCACCGGCGACATCGATTTCCTGAAGGAGAACTGGAATACGCTCAAATTTGGACTCGAGGCGCTGCTGAAACTCGATTTCGACGACGACGGCATCCCCGAAGGCTATCCCGACGAGGTGAAAAACACCTTCGACAACCTGGTCCTCTTCGGCGCCGACGCCTACGACGCCACGCAGTTCCTCGGCGGCTGTCAGGCCATGATCAAAATGGCTCGCATGCTCAAGGACAAAGCCGGCGAGGCACACATCCAAAAGGTGTTCGACAAGGGCTGGAACAGCCTCGAGAAATTGTGGCGGGATGGGAAGAACAAGAAGGGCGAGAAACTCCAGTATTACATCACCTGTTTCGATCCCGAGAGCGGAAACGCCAACACCGATGTCTGGACCAACCAGCTCGATGCCCTGTGGTACCTGATCTCCATCGGCGAAGAGCCGTTCATACCGGAAGACCGCGTCAAAAAGATCCTCAAGACGATCTACCGGAACAACCGCTCCTTTATGGGCTGGGCCATGTGCAAAACCGAGGACGGCAAACCAGTGAAGTCGGATCAGGGAAAAGACGTCTATACGACCTCCAATTACGTCTTCGCCGAGTTGCTGGATTATTACGGCATGTTTAAGGAGAGCAAGGAAGTCTACAAGCACATGGACCGGGTCGTCTTCGATTACGCCAATTCCATGATCACTCCGGACAATCTCCGGGCGGAGATGGAAAAGGAAGCGGGGGAGTCCGCTCCCGGCCCGCACTACATCGTCGCCGCCTATCCCCGGCCCGGAGCTGTCTGGACGCATCTGGTCATGAACCACGTCAAGGACATGCAGGGGGCGAGAAAATCCAGGACCGTCGAGTCGCAGGACCTGATGCCGTTCTTCCCCGAGCTGCTCAAGGGTCCGGGCACCGGAAGATAGAAGCTAACCACCGGATGCACATGAATGGACACGGATAAGACGGTGTGAACTCGTTCCCCCTTCTGATCCGTGTGAGTCCGTGTCCATCCGCGGCCAAAAAACCTTGACGCTCAACTAAGGAGTCAATCGGCATGTCCAGGAAGTACGACATCGCGTTCGTCGGCCACATGTGCTACGACGAGATTATCCCGTTCGGAGGAAAACCCCACATCGCCCCGGGAAGCGCTGTGTTGTGCGGCGTCATGGTCGCCGCCCGCATAGGAAAGGAAGTTGCCGCGGTGGTGAAGATGGCGAAAAAGGACGAAGACATCCTGCAACCGATGAAGGATGCCGGCGTTGACATCTACCTCATCGCGAGCGCGGAGACCACCTATTCGAGGGTCTTGCACGAGTCTGAAAATGTCGATGAACGCAAACTCACGCTCGTCAAATCCGCCGGTCTCATTTCCATTAACGACGTTCCGGAGTTGCGCTCGACGTGCGTTCACCTGGCCGGGATTTCCGACACCGAATTCGACATGCCGTTGATGAAGGGCTTGAAATCCAGGGGCTACAGCCTGTCGGCCGACATGCAGGATTTCGTCCGCCACGTCACCCCGGTGACCCATGAAATCCAGTTCAGCGACGTCGCCAACAAAAAAGAAATTGCGGCCATGATGGACAAGCTCAAGCTGGACGTCGTTGAAGCCCGGATTCTGACCGGCACTGAAAATCTGGAGAAAGCCGCCGTCATCGTCGAGTCGTGGGGTTGCCCCGAGACACTGATCACGCATTCCCAGGGCGTCCTCGCCCGGGTAAAAGGAGTGACGTACTACGAGAAGTTCTCCAACCGCAACATCTCCGGCCGGACCGGCCGCGGCGACACGACCTTCGCGGCGTACCTGTCCTGGCGGTTGGATCACGATGTCCGAGAATCCCTGAAGTTCGCTGCCGCGCTGGTCTCAATCAAAATGGAAACCCCCGGCCCCTTCAAGGGAACGCTGGAGGACGTCCAGAAGCGATTGAGGGAAAAGCATTCTTCATAGGCATGCCCAGACCGCAGCCAGAGTCTACGTGAGGAGCGCAAGGGTTGCGGGTTGCAGGTCGAAAGTTGAAGGTAGGACTCAAACCCAGCCGCGGAAGGATTTCACGACAATAGCTCGGCGTTTCAACGGAGCGACGATTGAAAACCACGGGCCTCCGGGGACGGCTGAATGCGTAGCCTTCACTACGAAGTCAACCGAAAGTATTCAACCACGGATGCATACGGAGGAACACGGAGGAGAAAAGAGAGACGCAAATTGCGCGAATGATCGCGCATTCGTGCGCGTTCGCGAGATTAGGGCAATTTCAGGAAGATTGTCATTGACCGGCTAAATCAGCAGAAGTGCCTGATGTAGTCACAGCCACAAAAACAGCCACAGTGGTCAAGAGGGATGGATGGCGGCGGCCAACCGCAAGTTGTTGATAGAGTTGGTGAGCGCGGAAGGAATCGAATCCGCGCTGAAAAAGCAAACAAAGCACTTAACCGAGCACAGTTGGCAATCTCAGGCATTGCAAGTCTATGGTGGGCAACGAACTGATTTCCGAAATCAGTTTTACGGTTTGCTCGGAGACGATTCGCGGTCAGAAGCGGCGAATGCGCGATTCCCGTTGTTCATGAAGGACCCGCACTGTATTGGGAGTTCACGGTGCGGCCACGTCGACATGGACGCCTTTTATGAGACCTCAGGCGCCTCACTTCGTCCGGTCCACGTAGGTTTCACCACCCTTCATCACGAACACGACCTTTTCCATCGCCGTGATGTCGGCCAGCGGATCTCCATCCACGGCTACAATGTCCGCAAACTTGCTTGGCTCAATACTGCCGATGTCCGCCGCGCGTCCGGTCAGTTCCGCGCCATTGATCGTCGCTGCGCGCAGCGCATCGATCGGCGACAACCCACCCTTTACCAGGGTGCCAAATTCCTTCGACACCAACTCCGGATCATCATCCACTCCGTAGGCAATCCGGATGTGATGAGCCAGCGCTCTCTGAAAGGTCGGCTGCTGCTCCTTCAGTATGGCGACGCCCTTAGCGAAGCTCACTGGATCGCGGCCTTGGGAAGTTCCCGTGATCATATCGTGCTGAAAACAGAACAGCGTGGGCACGAGCCAAGTTCCGTGTTGTTCCATCAGGCGTGCGCCTTCCTCGTCCATCATGGTTCCATGTTCAATGGAATCCACTCCCGCGCGAACCGCAGCCCTTATGCCTTCGGCTCCTTCCGCGTGCGCCATCACCTTCTTGCCCGCGCGATGCGCGATTTCGACCGCTTTGGCCATCTGTTCTTCGCTGAGCTCTTGCACCCGATAATCGCTGATCGGGTCCATCACTCCGCCAGTGGCCATGAGTTTGATCCAATCCGCACCGTACTTAATGTCGCGCCGCACTACGTCGCTAATCTCCTCCGGTGTGTCGGCAATGTTTTGACCGCGCGGCAAACCGGCGTCCGGAGCGAGCACATTACCATCGCCATGCCCTCCGGTGAGCGATACACAGCCGCCTGCCGACACCATCCGCGGGCCGCGTATCAGTCCTCTGTTCACGCTATCGCGCAGCGCAAGCTGTCCGTATGCGGCATCGCTTTCGCAGGCGTCGCGCAGCGCCGTGAATCCGTGGTCCAGCCACACCTGAAGATTTCGCACACCCCAGATTGCTTTCTGCGGCGAGGACATTTGTAACCGGGCTGTAGAAGACTGATCCTTGGGATTGCCTAAGACATGCGCATGAGAATCGATCGGCCCCGGCACGACCGTATATTTGGAAAGATCAATAACGTTCAATCCGGCTGGCGCAGAATCTGCAATGCACAGAATGCGGTCTTTTGCGATCACGATGTACACATCGGTCGAAACCTTGCCTGTGCGGACGTCAATCATCCGTCCTGCGCGCACCGCCACAGTCGGCCCTGGAGTCTCTTGTTGGGCACCGACAGTAGTCACAACAGAGCAAACTACGAATACAAGCCACATCCACTTGCGTAGCCTTTGCATGGTTGGGTCCCCCTCCGGAAGAACGATTAATGACTAAGGCGGACGGGCTGCGCCGGGACGATTGGTGTTGCTTGGGTGAGCTGGCCCTGCATGGCCGTCAACTGCCTTTGCATCGCTTCCCTTTGAGCCTCTATTTCGCCAAGGGTTTTGAAGGCAGCCCGAACCCCGATCCCATCATCGCCGACGGGATCGCGCGCGCGTCGTCGATGCTGCCCATCGTCAACCACGACGGGATGTGAATGATGCCGTACTCGTCGAGGATGTCCGGAATCAGGGCGATCGCGAACAGCGCCACTGCGGCGAGCGAGAGCTGCAGCGGGATCCGCCGCAGGTTAATATCGCGTTGCGAACGGAGCTTGGTAGGGTGAGGGGCGAGGATACGATGTGAATGTCGAGCGGTAGCCATCGAGTCCGTGATCTCTCCTGGTAAGCTTTGTCGAGTAATTCAAACGCTTTTATCTTCCGAAGAGCAATCTTTCCAGTACCGGACCGAGCGCCAAGGCAGGAAGATAGCTCAAAGCCACCATGATTATCAAACAAGTTGTGAGCAAGATCCCGAACGAAAGAGAATGGGTCGGAAGCGTTCCCGACGAAGAAGGCGTACTTCTCTGGCGACCAAATAGAGCCGCCAATGCCAATGCAGGAATCGCCAGGCCAAACCTGCCCATCATCATCGCTAACGCCGTGGTGAGGTTGTAAAACGAAGTGTTCGCACTCAGACCGGCAAAGCTTTGGCCATTGTTGGCGAAGCAGGATGTATATGCAAATAGAATCCCCGTGAAACCATGCGGGCCGGTGTTGACCGTCAACCCAGCGAGTCCCGCCCTGGTGCTCACGGCAATCGCAGTGAGTGGAAGGACGACGAGCGGCGCGGCCAAAGCGTACAGCATGATCATTTTGTTCTCCGCCGGCCCTATTTTTTTTCCCAGATATTCAGGCGTGCGCCCAACCATCAATCCGGCCAAGAACACGGCGATCGCAGCGGCCATGACCATGCTGTAAATGCCAGTTCCCAGGCCTCCGAATACGAGCTCGCCGAGCAGCATATTCACCAGCAAGACCATGCCACCGAGCGAAGTGTAACTGTCGTGCATGGAGTTGTTTGATCCCGTGGCCGTGTTTGAGGTGACGACAGCTGTGAGGGTTGAACCGCCGATGCCGAAGCGCACCTCCTTCCCTTCCATGTTCCCACCGGAGACGCTCCCGCCGGACTGTACGCGACCATTTCGGAGGTCCATACTCCTGAGACGGGGATCCGCTCCTTGTTCAGAGTGATGCACAAAGGCAAGCCCGCAGACGAAGAGAAGCACCATCACCCAGTAGAAAAGCCATCCTTGCCGAGGCTGGCCCACCATCCTGCCGAAGGTGTTCGTTAATGCCGCAGGCAGGAGCACGATCGCCAGCATTTCGAGAAAGTTTGTAAGCGGCGTTGGGTTCTCATAGGGATGAGCCCCATTCGCGTTAAAGAAGCCGCCGCCATTCGTGCCCAGATTCTTGATGATCTCCAGTGCGGCTACCGGACCTTGCGGTATGACCTGCTGCGTGCCCTCGACTGTCGTGGCAACCGCATAGTGGTGGAAGTTCATCGGAACGCCCTGCCAGACGAGCAGCATGGCGCCAATCAATGCTCCCGGCAGCAGTACCCAGAGCAGGGCGCGTGTCAAATCAACCCAAAAATTGCCAAGCCTGTCAGAGAGTTGCCGGGCAAGACCACGAATGAACGCAACGCCCACGGCTAACCCAGCCGCGCCAGCCAAGAAATTCTGTGCGCAGAGTCCCACCATCTGGCTGAAATAGCTCATCGTGCTCTCGCCGGCGTAGGCCTGCCAAGTAGTAGTCGTCGAGAAGCTGATCGCCGTATTCAACGCCAGATCTGGGGATAACGGCGTCGTGTGATATTGGGGAAAGAACCAGGGAAGAAACTGCTGCGTTCTGAGAATGACATACAACAGGAGCGTGCCGGCAAGGCTAAAGAGCACTAAACACGTCGCATACTCCTTGCCGGTCATTTCCACATTGGGATCAACTGCAGTAATGCGATAGATCAGCCACTCAACCGGAAGACATATGCGATCAAGAAAAGTCCGCTGCCGGGAAAAGACGCGTTCCATGTACCCGCCCAAGGGCCTCACCAGGACGGTGACTATGGCCAGAAACAACGCGTATTGAATTGCACTGTAGAGATCCACCAGCCCTACTTGCTCTGCCTAAACATTCTAGTGCCGCGTCGGTGTGAAAGAAAACGAGTCTGCCCGGACGCGCACACTAGCGCCGGATCGCCTGAAAGCGAAACGAATAGCCGATTCCGATGAGATGATCCGCTACCGCCGCCGATAGGCCCACGCCGACATGGAAGTCAATCTGTTGCTGTTTGGTGATCTTTAGAGCTGTCCCGAAGTGCAGCAAGTGCCGCGGGCCGCCAACTTCCGGAAAGTCACCCGCGTATTCGACAAACGCATCCCAGGGTTTCGTCAATTGCCGATCTAACAGGAACGTCGACTCGCCGGTCACGTTTCGTGTGCGGCCCTGCTTGGGCCAATACACCGAGAACATTCCGGCCGCCGTCCAATTGGCGGATAGCGCGCGGGACCAGGGCACCTGCAATCCCGGGTCGTATCCCCCGCTGGACACCGTGTTGGCGCCGGTCGGGAAACTGAGAAACAGGATCACGGATACACCGAATTTACCCGGTGTGGGGCCAAGCTGTTCTTTTACTCCGAAGGCAAAGTCACCGAATCCCGAGCCGGAGCTGCCGCCAGCGTTCAGGTCGTGAAAATAGTCCGGTACCGTGAAACGCAACTCAGTCCTCTTGGCGACACCATAACGCATTAAGCTCTCTGGGCCGTCTACAACACTCTGCCCCTGGCTGCTAGTTTCGAGGAAGCCGTTCTCCGCCTGCAGGCTGCCGGGCGGAACGACAATGCTGGAGTTCGTAACCGCCGGCCGGTCGGTTGCGATCGGTTCCGCAGCGCCAACACTCGATGGCTGATCTTGACCATGTAAAGGCACCATTCCGTACAAAATGAATGCCGGTAGCGCGGTGAAAACTCTAGCAAGCATTGGCCAAGTGGACGTCCCCGCGTTGCCCTAGCCAGTACAGTAGCACATAGCAATGCCCGCGGTTCAACGATGCACCCGCACGCTCATCTCGTAGCTCCGACCGCGGCGAGTCCCTTATATCAGCAGCCCCACTCGGCCTGACCCGGCTTCGCGAAATAGCGCCTTGAGTCTTCTCGTTCTCTGGCCGTTGAGACCAATTCCAGTAATGCCAGATGGGCAGCAGCTACCATGCGGCTTTTCTCCTGTTGTGGGACCTGCTCCCATGCCTCAGCGATTGGCTTGTTCGCGCAGCCTACATCCGGCCCTAGCGCTTGGTGATAATGGTGGAAGAGTTCTGCCAATTGTTCCGCGGATACTTCTTGGATCGACATCAGATACACCCTTTCTCGATTCGTCAACCTTGTACTGAGCTTGCTTCGATTGGAGAGTGGCCTGCATTCACACCGCTTCTTACGCAGCGCGCGTCACTGGTTTTCTCCGCTCCGGCAGTTCAGCTGTCGTGTCTTCGCCCGAGCCGAGTCGCAGACGGACCCAATAACCGATCGAACGAGGCTTGCACTCCTTGCATAGTGCCACCAGGAATCGCACATAAAATGCGCTACTTGCCGTGCACACCACCGTCATTATCGCTGTCACGAACATTCAGTCTCCAATCTCGGATCCGGGCGCCTGAAACATTACCTGGAATCAGCCAGATCATTGGATACGACAATCCGTAAGTTTCGAATAAGCAGGTCATAAATTGTTCGTAAAGGGTGCACGACTTGTCGGGCTTCTCAGCTGGATCGACCCCGACTCCGCGCCAGTTGTATTTGAAAGAGAACAAGCTTCGACGAGGCGGCTCAGAGGGCTGCCGCTCCCTGGCCCCACGGCCTACTCTAAGGGTTTGTCTTACGGCATTTTTACGAAGTCCTCATGCCTTCCTTATGTGCTCGGCGATACGCTGGGTACAAGCGGCGCGTGGAGCGAGCAGCCACTCGCAGGGTGCCGGTATCTTGCACAAGCCGGCTGATCCTGTCGCGCTCATTCCACGCAGGCAAATAACGCAAACGGGCACTTTGTGCCGTCCGATACAGCACGCCCAATGGAAACTTTCGGCAGAAGAAAAAGAACGCTTCGGCTCGTGGTTGGAGCCGCAGGGGGACCTGCGGCAGCGCTCTTTCTCAGCTATTGTGCATTCCGAGCGCACGTCAATCTTGCGACGGCAGGTTCCATTGACCTGCTGGTTGTCGTACTGACTGCACTGAGATTCGGGTTTTGGGAAGCTACCGGTTCGTCCTTGGTGGCTATCGCATGCTTAGACTATCTGTTTGCTCCGCCGATCTTCAGTTTACACATTGCCGATCCTCAGAACTGGGTAGCCCTGGCAGCCTTTGAATTAACTGCTCTGATTGTGAGCCGCCTTTCCGTCCAGGTGCAGAGTCACACGCGGCAAGCAGTTCTACAGCGTTCGAACGCAGAAAAACTCTACGAGCTCAGTCGAAGCATCCTGTTACTCAATCGGCGAGAGCCGCCGGGGCCCCAGATCGCGCACTTGATCAAGACAAACATTGGAGTCGATGCCGTCGCGATTTTCGATTCCGCTTTTGCCCGCATGGATACTGCTGGAACTTGTGCTAAAGAAGATGAAGAATTAGCTCGAAATGCCTATTTGTGCAACACGAATTCTGCCGATCTGGAATTGCACAGGTGGCAACGTGTCCTTCGGTTAGGGTCGAATCCGATTGGCGGGATCGTGCTGAGCGGAATCGATTTGGCCCCGCTTATGGTGGATGCCATCGCGTCACTCACATCTACCGCTATCGAACGAGCCCGTTCGTTCGACAAAGAAAGTCGCGCGGAGGCCGCGCGTCAGACTGAGCGACTTCGGACCGCCGTTCTCGACGGGCTGGCGCATGCCTTCAAGACTCCTCTCACGGTTATTCTCACCTGCACTTCGGGGCTACTTGAAATGGAGACTCTTAGCCCGGCGGAAGCAGAGTTAGTCGAGCTGGTCGATCAACATTCAACCCAACTTAATGCGGCGGCAACCCACCTCCTTCGAATGGCAAAGCTCGACTCGGCAGAAATCCGGCTACGTCGCGAGCAGGTGGTAATTCCCCAGTTGATCGGTGAAGTACTTAATGAGTGCTGTGGCCAGCTTTGCGGTCACTCTGTCCAAATTTGCGTCTCGAACAAAGATCTAACGGTTTCCGCGGACCGCCAGTTGCTCGCAATGACCGTTTCAGAACTGATTGTTAACGCCGCAAAGTACTCCGTTGCCGATTCTCCTATAACTGTCTCCGTCGAAGAGCGGGATGATCAGGTTGTGATTTCTGTGCATAACGAGGGCTCCAGCTTCCATGGAAGCCTGTTCGAGTATCTTCAGAACGACGCGCTCGACGCAAACATCCTGGGCTTCTCGCAGAAGGCGCCGAAGCACTTCAATACCTTCGGAGGAAGTTTGGGCGGTCCGCTGTCGATTCCGAAGCTCTACAAAGGAAAAGACAAGACATTCTTCTTTTTCGACTACGAGGGCAACCGGAAACGGACGTCGCAGCCGGAGCAATACCTGGTGCCCACGCAGATGGAAAGAGAGGGCAATCTTGGCGGCGGCATTTCGATTTCACAGATAAATCCAACCGCGTCAATTCTGCTGAATAACTGTTACCCCCTACCGAGTCCGAACGTGCCTGCGGGGCTCAGTTATAACTATGAAGCCCTGCAGCCAATTCCTTCCAATACGAATGGGATCGACGGGAGGATTGACCAGATTGTCAACTCGAAACAGCAAGTGTACGCGCGATTCAACTGGAAGAATGTGATGTCCAATGTGGTGAATCCCCTTCTGCCGAACGATGTGGACAATGAACACGACAGAAGTTTCCTCGTTTCCCACAATTACTCCATCCGTCAAAACCTACTCAACGAGTTCCGCTTTGGGTTTACACGCACTCTGTTGGCACCCAATTTCCCTATCGAAGGCGCGGCGGCGATTGCGCAATTGGGGCTGGAGAATGTGGATCTTTCAACCCATCCAACCGACGGCGGCTTTCCCAGCATTAACTTTTCCGCCGGCACCGGCTTTCAACCCATCGGCCGGGATATTGTGGGCCCCACGCTCTCCAGCACCAAGCAGATCACCGACAACATTACCTATATCAAAGGCAAGCACACGTTTCGCGCAGGGGCGGACATTCGCTGGGTGCGGTTTGAAGTTCCTGAGATCGAGACGCCATCGGATGACTACGGCCTGTTCACCTTCACAGGCGCATTCACCGGCAATGCTTTTGGCGACCTTCTGGAGGGTCTCCCTTATACCACATACTTTGCAGTGACGGGCCCCACAGACAACGCGGGCGGTCCCCAGTACGGCGTCTATGGGCAGGATGAATGGCGAGTCAGCAACCGGATTACGGTCAATGCCGGCCTGCGCTGGGAGTTTCTTCCGCCATTCGTCGACAAACGTGGAATTCAGGCGAACTTCGATCCGCGGACAAACGCGATCCTCATCAACAGCATCCTGGCGAATGGGCTTGGTCCAGCGCCCGCGTTTCTTCAATCGTTTAATGCCTGTTCGCTACCGAATCGTGACATGGCGCTGCCTTGCACAAATGTGGTGCTGAACAGCCAGGAGGGTCTGCCGGCGGGCCTGCGGCAGAATTACATGCGCAATCTCGATCCCCGCGTCGGCATAGCCTATCGCCCGTTCGGGGATAACAAGACGGTGCTCCGTGCGGGCTTCGGTATCTTCACAGTGACTGCTTTGGGACAGCTTCAGAATAATAACGAAAGCAACCCGCAGGCAGCAGTCCATACCTACCAGAATTCAATCACGAACGGTGTGCCACTGATTCAGTTCCCGCAAACAATGTCTGCCAGCCAGTTCGTTCAGTTGGGCGGAGGGACGCTGGAGCAGGCTACCGATCCCCGTTACCGCGATGCGCAATCGGCGCAGTGGAATGTCACTGTCGAACGGGAACTTACTTCCGACACCGCCCTGCGCGTGAGCTACGTAGGCATGAACTCCTACCGGATGAATGTAACCGTGAATTTGAATCAGACTATGCCCGGCGCACTTCCCTATAATCCGGCACTGGCGTCGTTCCAGAATTGGGGAGTTATTTACTCCACGGAGAACTACGGAGGCCAGAACTATCAGGCGATGGAGGTGGAAGCCACTCACCGGATGTCCAGAGGCCTGAATTTCGCTGCAAACTATACCTGGGCGCATAACCTCAGTGACGCCCAAGGAGATGCGCCGACCGGGTTCGGAGGCGAAACCAACTATGGACTCGCAGTAGTGAACCGTTATGCGATTAGCCAGGACCGCGGCAATGTTGCTGGAACGTGGCGTCAGCGCTTTCTGCTGACCGGGAATTATGAGCTGCCTTTCGGCCAAGGCCGGCGGTGGTCGAGTTCGTCGAGTCTCGCAAACAAAGCGCTCGGTGGGTGGAACCTGAACACGATCACGCTCCTGGAAACGGGTCCGTATCTAACTCCGACCATCAGCCCTCAGTATGACCAGACCAATACCGACCCTCAGGGCGATGGAGCAATCGTCCGCCCGGACATTGTCGGCAACCCGATTCCCGCCCATCGGTCGCCGGGCAATTATTTCAACGCCAGTGCATTTGCGCCCACGCCCGCCGGCGCGGCGCGGATTGGAAACGCGGGCGTCGGCATTCTGGAGGGCCCCGGAACCGTCGCGATGAGTGCGGGATTATCGAAGGTGATGGCGATCCGCGAGGGAATGCGAATGCGCTTTGAAGCGACGTTCACCAACGTGCTCAATCACACGAATTACGCGCCACCTCCGGACCTCAACATAGAAGACGCCCAGTTTGGGAAATTGGGCCCAGCACAGACTGCGGAAACGCTGGAAATCGCACCGGGCAACTGGCGCTCCGGTTCGACTTCTAGCGCGGGTCGACGAGAGACTGGGATCGCCCGGTTTGTTCGTGGCGATCCCAGCCCCGTCAACTGGTGAGATATGCGCCGACGCAAGAACAAACCACAATCCAACATGATTTCCCGAACTCGGGAAACGAGCGTTAAGCGCAGGAGGCAAGCATGTTGAGGCGAACGAACATCGTACTTGTCAGTGTGGTCATCGTAGTCCTGGTCGCGACCTGGGCCATGCTCGGGACCGCGGTCGCACAAACCAAGGCCGCAGATCCCAAGCCGCAGGACAAGTTGGCACTCGCGGAGGACGAGGTCAAGCAATTGCTGCTCCTTATGGATACCAACAAGAACGGCAAGATCTCCAAACAAGAGTGGATGAAGTTCATGGAAGCGGAGTTCGAAAGACTGGACAAGGACAAGCGCGGGGTTCTGGACGTCAATGAACTGGCGCAATCGAAATTGCGTGGAAGCCAGTTCGTAAGTGTGGGAAAGTAACACCGGCGGTGTTTTCGGTTCGTGCCGCCGGCGCGTTTCTGCCAGTTCACTACGAATTTGCCTACGCTGGTTGCGGGCTTTCCCTGCGCCTCAAGTAATGCCAGCTCGGCAGAGAAACCTCCTTTCTCTGTAACCAAACTAGACGCGCCACCCCCGGAACTGCTGGCCTCATGACACGCGATAGCGTCCGTCGCACCAGCGACTTAGTTCAAGTCGGCTTGTCGGATGAGGAGCTCGTGAAGCACGGGCAACCCGGAACTGGCGCGGCCACGAGTCCGGAAGCGAAACCGTTCGTGGGAACTCCGACGGGATTCTGGTCAGAGCGTCAAAGTTGCCCAAAAACCCCTTCACGGGCGCCTTTGCAAATTCTTGAATCTACAAGGTCAAAAGATTAGACGCTCGCCTGCCAGCAAACAGATGTATGTGGGCAAGGGATCTGGATTGTCTGTAACATTTCGCAACTCGCCCAAGGTTCCCACTCGGAAGTCAGTCAGTGGCAGACATTTGGGCATGGGCGCATCGTAGCAAGGAACTAGCCACGATGTGGAAGCCGCTAGACCACTAATGCGAAACTGCGGTCGAAGTCTTCGAAAGACAGGACTTCGCAGTTAATCTTGGCCTCTGCCGCAATCTCGCTGGGTTCCTTCTTTTGCGCCCAATCAGCAGTGACAAATCTATCGCAGTACGGGAGGTAAGCCGCCATCATTAGGTCGTTTCGCTTTGCTGTCGGCGTCCCGTCCAACATCCGCAATGACCCGTTGTACCAATCCATGACCAGTCCATAGCAGGTCGCACGGAACGGTGGGCATACATCCATGAACGCCTTAATCTCAGGGTCGGTGGGTTCGTTGCCAGCTACTCGTTCGTAGAGACCCGCCCCGAAGCTCCACAGGAGGCGACCGTGGACGCTGGCAATTTCGACTGCCTTCTGATACGTATTCGATCGCTTGGAGGGGTCTTTCTTGAGGATTTCGTCGAGCTTTGGCCGCAGACCCTTCCACATCTTCTCGAACTGCTTCTGTACCCTGAACTGTTCTTTCCTTTGTTGGACACAAAGCGGGTCGTCAAAATCTCGCCGAGGAATGGCGCCCTCGTAAGCTCGTGCCCTCACGTCCACTCTTGTCCAATCGAATTCAGCCGGATTTCTAACGTGCGCGGAGACGAGCAGCCGGACGATCTCGTGCGGAGGCGAAATGCACTTGGCGGAGTACAGGAGCCGCCCGAAACGGGAAAGGAGAGCCTCCCTCCTCGCGGGGCTCTTTGTGGAGATGATCTCATCCGCGCTCATCGCGGTGAGGATGACCTCGTAGCCGCACTCCAGCGCCCTCATCAGGGTTCTGAGCCAGAGCCGCCGTCCTCAAGCTCATTGATCCCAGTTGTGTCAAAGACGATTCTGGGTCGCGCAGTCATGTCCCGATTATAGTCGGGGCTTACGGCTACCAGCGCCCGTGCCGACCCGAACCCCCTCCGGGCAGCCAAAATCCCGGCAGAATGAGGCTTCCTGAAGGGCTTCGAAGAGTCCGACCGCTATTCGCCCAATCACGGAGCCACGTCTGCTACCTGCGGGAAACCCGTCAATCCCCGGAGAGCCCCATCAATACTTCGAGCCAGCACGCCCAGATTGGCGTTTGGCCGCTGGCGTTGAGTCTTGGATTCGCCGGGAAAGAATACCAGTCTTGCTCCCTTTGAAAATTCGAGTTGAGCACCTTGCCCCATTCTTCCCCGATTCGTCAGGTTACGCGGGTTCAGACCTGCAATTGTTTGAGCATCCGCTGAGCGGGTCGCATCCATTGCCGTGATTCCGTATTCGTCGAGACCATCCTTCAACGCTTCAATCACCAGACGCCGTCCCTCCTCGTGTAGCCCCCCGACATAGATCGTCCGGGTTCTGTCGCGCTCGGCACCGTGAAAGGTGATAACGTAGTCCGTCTCTGGAATGAGCGTCACGAAATCTGGCTCGTCAAACGTCGTGCTATCCATGTGCAGTCTTGCCCAATTCCCGCGCTGCAACAGGCCCTCGAAGAGATAGTAAGCACGACCACCGACCCCGGCGACTGCCAGCGTGCAGAAGATGATTAGGGTGATGATCATCGTGATCACGCGGATGAAAGCGTCGCCCAGGGGCTTCATGGCAACCGCGCGAGCCGGGTTCACGTAGCCCAGCACGATGGCCAGGGCCATTGCCACCAGCACCTGCACCCAGAGGACGCTAGTGAGCCGTCCCGGTGATTGCGTTAGTACGAATGCGCTTCTGAGGATCGGTGTAAGTCCAACGGAATGGTCTTGCTGTTCTGGCATAAGCGTCAATGTACTTCCGCAGCTTTCGGGCCAGGTCG
>Ga0326727_10000940_pt1 | contig 113165 bp, 96 predicted proteins | sample MB2enrmetagenome_FD_207643 | JGI IMG/M metagenome (GOLD analysis project Ga0326727, IMG submission 207643) | Lab enriched peat soil microbial communities from McLean, Ithaca, NY, United States - MB29MY | ecosystem: Environmental > Terrestrial > Soil > Wetlands > Peat | place: USA: New York... | reverse complement strand
GCGCTTCACTAGAGCGATATCCGACCCACGCCCGGATCCACCGTGCAGAAAGACGAGTAAGGGCCACCGCTTCTGCCGTTCGGTCTGGTATTGGCCAGGTACCTGAACAAGGTACTGAAGGCGCGCTGTTCGGGTGATTTTCGTTTCGAGGTTTTTCACTTCAGCAGAAGAAACGCCGGCGTTGGTCTGAGCGATCACCGTCACTAGCAAGCCAACCAGCATAGAAACCCGCATCATCTTTCCATCATAACTCGAACCAGCCATGGGGGATGGCATTCCCTAACCCGCTCGGAAAACGAGCATTGACCGGCCTGCTGGGCGGATCGTTGTCCCGAACGGGGTTCTAGGGAGTCGGTGGGGTGGCGCGGCACTCCTCAACATAAAGCCTCATTGCTTCGAGGATACTGGTCTTAGCTTCTACGATGGAATTGCCCAATCCGTACACTCCCGGAAAATCCTCGCAGTACGCCCAATACTTTCGGCCTTCCCGTTGCACGGTAATGGAGTAGGTGCACGTGTCCATGTGAAGCTCACTTCCAATTGATTTTGGGAAAGTTCCTGGGAATAATCCCCACGCCTTCCTTCACGGTGATGATCTGATTGATGGGCACGCTCGCGAGCTTGTCCACGATGCCACTGGGCCAGGTGATTTCGAGAGATTCGACGGTCTTTCTCTGCCCCAGCCCGAAATGGATGCGGGGGTCTTGCGCCGACATGTAACTCATTCCTCCCTGCGCTTGCCGGTACTCGACAAACCCCTCCGAGGTGAGTTTCAGCGCGGCGCCGCGGCCGTCGCGATTGGATTTTACGCCCACCAGCATGACTTCCAGCCAATGATTGGCATTCCCCCCATCGTTGCGCAGCAACTGCGGGAAGTCATTGCTATTGGAAACGGCGATGTCCATGTCGCCGTCATTATCGAAATCCGCCACCGCCGTGCCCCGTCCCACGGTGGGCTTGATGAAATCGGCGCCCAGTTGCTCCGACACCTTCTCGAACTTGCCCGCCCCCAGGTTGCGGAGCATCAGCTTGGGTTCCTTCCAGGCAACCTCGCTGTGATAGAGGTGAATATTATCCAGCATACTGCCATTCGATTGGAAAATATCGATCCAACCGTCGTTGTCATAATCAATCATCCGGGCGCTGACGCCGCTCAGGAGGGTGGACTTGTTGCCCAGGCCGGAGCTGTAAGTGGCGTCGTCAAACGACTCGTCGCGGTTATTGCGATAGAGGCGGTTCAATTCAAAATCCAGATGGGTGACGTAAATGTCCAGCCAGCCGCCGCCATCGACGTCGGCCGCGTCCACACCCATCCCCGCTTCGTATTTTCCGTCTTCGCTGGCCGCCACCCCCGAGGTGAAGGAGATGTCGCGAAAGGTCCCATCGTGGTTATTGAGGAAGAGAAAATTCGGCCACGTGTCGTTAGCCACCATGATGTCGGGCCAGCCGTCGTTGTTGAAGTCCGCCAGAACCACCCCCATTCCCTTGGCTTCCGGCTTGCCCACCCCTGACGCATCGCTCACATCGGTGAAAGTGCCGTCGCGATTGTTGTGATAGAGTTTCAGCCGCTCGCCACGATAGTTGTCAGGATGGCAATAGGCGCGATAGCCGGGTTTGTGCTCACCGCACCAGAGATTGTTCTTGGGCGACCATTGGATGTAGTTGCAGATCAGCAGGTCGAGATATCCATCTTTATCGTAGTCGAACCATCCCGCGCTGGTGGACCAGTTACCCTCATCCGCCACCCCCGCCTTGGCCGTCACATCCGTGAATGTGCCGTCGCCGTTGTTGTGATAAAGGATCGTGTGGCCGTAGCCGGTTACCAGCATGTCGGGGTAGCCGTCGTTGTCGTAATCACCTACCGCCACCCCCTGGCCGTAAAGACCCTCCGCGCCAACGCCGGCCTTTTCCGTGACGTCCGTGAACGTGCCATCGCCGTTGTTGTGATAAAGGGCGGAGCGCAGGGGCCGTGAGGGCTTGTACCACTCCGCCCCGGCCGATTGGACGAGGTAGAGGTCCATCAGCCCATCCTGGTCGTAATCGATCCACCCCAGGCCATTGCCCATGGTCTCGATGTATTCCTTTTCCGCGCTCATCGTGGCGTCGTGCTGAAAGGCGATTCCCGCCGCCTGGCGGACATCGGTGAAGTGTACGGGAATGGCGGCCGCAGGGGGGTGGGGAGGCTGCGCGTGCAGCGTGCTCCACGCCATCACGCCTCCTATGACCACAATGGCGGCCAGGAGGCCCGCCGCCCGCGCCGGGGTCATCGAATCCCGTTTAGGGGTCTGTTTTCTCAAGTCTCTTCCTCGCTAGGATTATCAATAAAAACTATAGCGCGAACCGCCCTCGGGCCTCAATCGTCATTCGTGCTGGGAAGAGGAAATTGCCGGCGCGCAGGAGTTGCGGCACGCTACCCCCTTGACCTTCCAACGGAAATTCGTGGCCGCATTGACCGGCAAGGAAAGAGTCTCCCCAAGCCCTGACGGGGGCCGCCACGGCCCCGGCTGAAGCCCCGAATTCAGACATAAAGACCGAAAGTCGTGACCTTCACGCATATTATCGGATGGTGTGCACACTTGCCCCCCAATGTGGGCGAGCGGCAGATCAGGCGGGCGGACTATCGCCGCGGCGGTTGGGGCGGGAGATGCCGAGCTTGGCCATGCGCGATTGCAGGGTGGTGCGCTTCATGCCCAGGCGCGCCGCCGCGCCCTGCGCACCGGCGATGACCCAATGGGTGTCGCGCAGGGCGCGCAGGATGTGCTCGCGCTCCGCTCCCTCCAATGTCACCGGAGAAGCCGCAGGGGCCTCGGCGGAAAGGCGGTCCTCCGGCAAGGGAACGTGCAGAGCAGGTCCGCGCGAAAGGATGACGGCGCGCTCGATGAGGTTTTCGAGTTCGCGCACATTGCCCGGCCAGTGATAGCGCGTCAGAGCTTCCATTTCTTCCGTCGGAATGGTCTCGATGCGGCGGTCCATGCGGCGAGCGTGCTTATGGGCGAAGTAACGGACCAGCAGGGGAATATCCTCCACGCGTTCGCGCAAGGGTGGGACGACGATGGGGAAAACGTTCAGCCGATAATAGAGGTCGCTGCGAAAAAGGCGGTCCTCAACCATCTGGGTAAGGTCGCGGTTGGTGGCGGCGACGACGCGCACGTCCACGTGCAGAGTGCGCGTGCTCCCCAGACGTTCGAACTCTTTTTCCTGAAGCACGCGCAACAACTTGGGCTGGAGTTCCAGGGGGATGTCGCCGACTTCATCAAGAAACAGCGTGCCGCGATGGGCGAGCTCGAAGCGCCCCACCTTTTGCGCGATGGCTCCGGTGAAGGCGCCTTTCTCGTGGCCGAAAAGCTCGCTTTCCAAAAGCCCGGTGGGGATGGCGGCGCAATTGACTTTCACAAACGTGCGCTCACGGCGCGGGCTCAAGTCATGGATGGCGCGCGCGATCACTTCCTTGCCGGTGCCCGTTTCGCCCAGAACCAACACACTGGAATCCGTCGGGGCCACGGTTTCCACCTGGCTCAGCACCCGCTTGAGCGCAGGGCTTTCCCCCACAATCTCCTCAAACGTGTATTCGGTGCGGATTTCTTCTTCCAGGTAGAGCTTCTCGTCGGCCAGCTTGTTCTTGAGCTCGGCGATCTCGCGGTAGGCGAGGGCGTTCTCGATGGCAATGGCCACCTGGTTGGCCACGCGCATCAGCAGGTCAACATCCTCCTGTGTGAAGGCGCCGGGGCGGAGGCTGGACAGGCTGAGCGTGCCGACGGTGCGATTGGCGGTGATCAGCGGCACAATGCACCCGGAGTGCAGACCTTCGGCGATGAAGAGGCGGCTGACGCTCGGCTCATAGCCATCGAGGTTGGCGCCGGAAACGATCAAGGGCTTGCGCGTGAGGATGACCTCGCCGGAAGGCGTACCCTCGATCGGGAAGACCAGTTCTTCGTGGAGCAGCCCCTTGCCTTGCGGGAAATCGAGCGCTTGCAGGCGAACTTGCCGGGCATCAGGTTCATAAAGCGCCAAGCTGGCGTAATCGTGATTCATCACCCGCCGCAGGCAGGCGGAGATGGCGGAAAGCAAGTGGTGCAAATCGAGCGTGGAAACGAGGGCGTTGTTGACCTCCAGCAGCAGGCGCAGGCGGTCGCGTTCGCGCGCCAGTTCTTGCTGGTAAACATGGGCATTCATGGAATTCAATGCGTTGTCAACCGCCACCGCCACCTGCGCCGCGACCTGCCGAAGGAACTCGAGGTCGGCGGCATCGTAGGCGCTGGCTTCAACCGAACCGAGTCCGAGTGCGCCCACCCGCCGTTGGGCGGTGGTAAGCGGCAGCACGCAGAGCGACTGCACGCCGTCCCGGCTCAAAAGGTCGCTGACAAGAGGAAAGCGCTCATCATGTTCGAGATGGGAGATGACGAACGGCTGCTGATTCTCCCATACCAACTGGCGCACGTTTTCCACCATGGGGATTTCCTGCCCGGGTTGAATCCGTGTAGGGAGCGAACTTTCCAGAACGTGTAGGCGCACGATGTTGCGCCCCAGGTCCGGAAGGGTGAGGCAGATGAAATCGAACGTAACCAGCCGATGCAGCAACGCCGCGAGGGAACGAAACAGGTCGGGGAGGTCACGGTGCGAGGCGATGGACTCGGATACCTGAAGAAGCGCGCGGTAACGCTCGACGGTCGCGAGGTTCGAGGGTTCCAGAGGGCCATGACTCGCCATGGCTTGAGCTTAGCATCGTTACGCATCATGGCTCAAGGTGCGCAACTTGGCGCTCCCGGCGGGAAATGGCGTTGACGGCTGGACGCACCTTACCCAATCTGCGGTGGGGATTTTGGCTCATTGATCGGATAGCGAAGCCGGCCGGCACCGGGACGATAAGGACGGACCAGAGGAAAGAGCCGTTGAAGTTTGCCACAGCCAAGCCGGTGGCTTGCCACCCATCAACACCCAAGCAGCTATCGGACAAGAGAGCGGGGGGAAGGGGAGGCTGGGAAACAAAATGCCCTAGCCCTCTCCCTGAAAGGAGTGTGTTTCCAATCACTTGCCGTTGGTAAAAGGTCTTTTCGCGCAATGAGCGGATGGGTGTTCCCACAAGCGCCGGGATGGACCTTAATTTGCTATGTATATCAGGATGACGAGCAGCGCGGAGGTGGTATTCAAATCGGTCCCGGTTCGAACCCATAAGGCTCGGGAACTGGAGGTGCGCCCCTTTGGCCGGGAAGATTTTGGGGCGCTCGTCCAGATGTATAAGAGTTTCGAGCCCAAGCGTGTAGCCCAAGGTATACCGCCGCCGGACGTCCCGCGCATCGCCCACTGGCTTGACCGGCTGGAGCAAAAGTCCCAGGCCCTGCTGGCTTGGGAGGGCAGCAAGGTGGTTGCGCACACGGTCCTCTGCCCCATGCCGGCCGGGTCGGTGGAATTCACGATCTTCGTCCATCAGGACTATCGCGAAGAGGGGCTGGGCACGGTGCTGAGCTGGCATACCTTGGCTTGGGCCCGGCACCTGGGCTTTGACCACGCGTACCTCACCACCGAGATATCCAACTTTCGCGCCTTGCGCCTCTTCCGCAAATTGGGCTTTCAAACCACCAGCAGTTACGGGGACGAGGTTGAAATGAAGCTCGACCTCTCCTCGTTTGACTGCGAACGCCCCAAGGCGGCTTGAAACTTCGAACTTGCCCTCGCTTCGACATTCCCGTCCCCTGAAAATCGTACTCAGGCGCAGGCCTGGCCGCAGTGTTAGCGCCGGCCAACTGCATGCACATCCCGAAGGTGTTTCATGAGGGCGGCGCCTGGCAGTGTCCTAATTTCCGAAGGAGCCCCAAAGGAGCGACCTAGCAAAGCCCAGGCCAACGGCCTGGGTTAACGGATTGTTTCCTGGCCCAAGCCCTGAAAGGGCGACCTTAAGGAACCCACCGTTCCGTCCCACAGATCGAGATGAACATGCCGTTTGGAAGGTGGTTGAGGCGACGGTTAGCGCGCCCCTTCAGGGCTTGCGGATGGAAACAGGTGAGTCTCCCTGACCCAGGCCGTTGGCCTGGGCTTTGCTAGGTCGCCCCTTCGGGGCTAGGAAGCCCTACCCTCTCTTTCGAAATCACTCCGTCAAATTAGGACCCTACCCGGGGCGCGGCCGCTTCGCAGGGGCGATTAATCGATCGAGAATTTGCGGAACATATTCCACCCATGCGGTGTCGAATAAGGTGGAAGGAAAGGGCAAGCAGTCGTAGGAGCGCTCCGCGGCTGTCGCCGGAAAAGTCAGGGATTAGGGGGTCGGGGGTCGGGGATTGGGAAAGAACGAAACTCGAAAATCGAAATTCGAAACTCGTGAAATACTTAATTTCGAGTTTCGAATTTCGAGTTTCGCTCTGGAAGCCCCGCACCTAGCACCCAGAACCCAGTCCCCAATGGAGGTGCAGCCATGTTCGAGCACACGCTACTGGAATCTTCGCCCCGGCGGACTTCCGTGCTCTGCCGGGTCCACTATCTGTTTTCAGCCTTTGCGGGCACGCTGTTTTTTGCGCAGGGCTGGTACTGGTTTCCCATGCTCCTGGCGCCGGGGGGCGAGCGAACGCTGTTCATCGCCGCCGCGATGGTGGGGGTCGTCGCCTCTGCCTGGACGTTGATGATCTGCTATGTGGGGGCGGATACCCGTCAGCAACATTTGCGCACCTGGCCGTGGATCGCGGTCACGCTTCTGTTGAACCTGCCGGGCTTTCTGATTTACCTGGTCTACTCCGCAGGAAAGACGGGGGATTGGAAACGCGCGGCCATTCCGCTGGCTTACGTTGCCGAGTCGATGCTCGTGGGCGTGCTCATTCTTGTTCCGCTTATTTACACTCAGGCATTGCCGAGGCAGTTGCTAATTACCGACGTTCACATACCCCCGCCACCGGGTCCGCCTCCTGCGCCACCCGCCGGCCAGCGGCCAAGACCGGCACCCCATCCTGCCGTGGAAGTGCTTACCGCGCCGGTCAGCATTCCTCCGACCATCGCCCGGGTGGTAGAACCACCTGAGCCTCCGCCAGGGGTAACCGGACCGGCGGGGCCATTTGTACCGGGCGTTCCCGCCGGATATGGATCCGGGAACGGGTTGGTTCCGGGGGGCGCGCCTTGGGTCACAGAAACGCCGCCCCCACCGCCGCCAGCGTCTCATGCGGCTCAGCAACAAATGATCCGCGTGGGGGGCAAAGTCATCGCCGCGCAGGGGCTGTATCAGCCGCCACCGGCTTATCCACCCCTCGCCAGAATGGCGCGCATCCAGGGTACGGTTGTCCTGCAAGCGATCATTGGCAAAGATGGCGCGGTGCAGAACCTGAAGGTCTTGAGTGGCCACCAGTTGCTGGTCCGCGCGGCGATAGACGCGGTCAAAACCTGGCGGTATCAACCCACCCTGCTGAATAGCGAACCCGTCGATGTGCTGACGGAGATCGACGTGAATTTCAATCTGTCGGAGTAGGGGGGGCGAATGGGTCTGGTTAAGGTAGCGCGGACCTGTTTTGTAGGTCCGCGGCTTTTCCTTGCCGATCGGGGACGAGCCGCGGACCTACAAAACCGGTCCGCGCTACACGTGCTGGCGGAGTAGGCCGAGACCCCACCTCGGCACAAGGGTTTCGTGGAAATAGGGGGTTCGAAAGTTAATAGGAGCGGCAAAAAGGGAAGGAGCTAACCATCACATTACTTCCTTCCCTCCTCTTTGAGTCTTTCGCGCTGCCACTCAGGATTGATGGCCGGGTAGAACTGCTCGGGATGTTCGATGGCCCAGATCTGTTTGTGAATGATCCAGTTGTCGGGATCGAGGGTGGAGGCCTGCCGGAGGGCGGATAGTGCTTTGTCCTTCTGCCCGAGATCGAGATAGGCGGTGGCAAGCCCTACCAAGGCGCGGGTGGACTTGGGATTCATCTCGAGCACGGACTGGAATTCGCGCCGCCCGCGCTCATCCTGCTTGCTCTCTACCAGGCGTTCCGCCAACATCAGGCGAAGTTCCAGATTCTCGGGGTCGCGCTCTGCGGCTTCCTCCGCCTGGCGAAGCGCCTCTTCCAGGGGGCGCGTGTAATCGCTCCCAGCCTGCACGGCCTGCTGATGACCCGGTGCGGAAAGGAGGTGTTCGATTGCTGCCACGTCGGCCGGGCTCCGGGCGTCAAACCCGCCAATCTTCACGTAGCGGACGATGCCCTGCTCGTCAACAAAAAAGCCGTTGGGGACAACCGGGAATCCGTAGAGATCCCACAACCCCTGCGCGCGATCGACGGCGGAGGGGAAGGTAACGCCCGCCGCCTCGGTAAAGTGCCGCGCCACCTCGGCTCCTTGAGTGTCCATGGAGATCGAGAGGATTTCAAAATTCTCGTGATGGTGCTTTTCGTAGAATTTCTGCCAGACCGGCAGTTGCTTGCGGCAGACTCACCAGGAGGCCCAGTTAAAGATGAGCACGCGATGGCCGCGGAAATCGCTGAGCCGGTAAGTGGTCTTGCCGTCCAAGGAAGGAACAGTGAAGTCGGGCGCGGGCTCACCGACCTTGATTTTCTGCGCCCATCCCACGGAGCGGCCTGCCGCCATGAGCATGGCTCCCAGAATGAAGTACATCAGTTTACGCATAGGACCCCCAAGGACTATCTCACTGATTGAGGTCTATCGGCCTGCATTATTTGCACTCGCGTCCACGGGCGAATATATCGGCGCGGCGGGATGATGGGATTTTTCGTAATCCGTTATGCGGTCGGCGATGCGCAGGGTGAGGCCGATATCGTCCCAACCGTTCAGCAGGCACTCGCGGCGGAAAGGATCGATGGTGAACGTGTAGTACAGTCCGGCGTTGTCCGCAACGGTTTGCGTGTTTAGGTCGACGGTCAGTTGATAGCCTTCCGTGGTTTCGACGCGGTCGAAAATTTCGTCAATCTTCGCATCGGGCAGGGTCACGGGCAAAACCCCGTTCTTGCAGCAGTTGTTATAGAAGATGTCGGCGAAGCTTGGCGCCAGGATGGCGCGGAAGCCGTAATCCAGTAGCGCCCACGGGGCGTGCTCACGGCTGGAACCGCAGCCAAAGTTGGCGCGCGCCACCAGCACCGATGCGCCCTGGTAACGCGGCGCGTTGAGCACAAACTCCGGGTTGGGCGTGGTGCCGTCGGCAAGGTAACGCCAATCGAGGAAGAGCTTGCGGCCGTAACCTTCGCGCGTCAGCCACTTGATGAATTGCTTGGGAATAATCTGGTCCGTGTCAACGTTCACGCGGTCCAGCGGCGCCACAAGGCCGGTGTGTTTAATGAAAGGTTGCATAAAATTTCGTCCTTAGTCCTTTGTCCGTTGTCAGTGGTCCGTTGTCCGTTGCCGGCGCTGCACACCTTCTTCAATGCGTGGATTGCTTTTGGTGTTTGAGCTCATACTGCCGGTCCAACCGCTCCAACAGCCACATGAGTTCTCTAGCATTGTGAACTGGAAAGCCAAATTCTGGACCACGGAACTTGACAGCCATTATTATTGCGAGCGTGTTATGGGAATCAAGGTAATCAGGGGGACCAAAAACCAGCCGCATTGCCGTAGGCACATCAGTTTCTTCCGTAACCTTGCCTGCTTCAATCGCGGCGCCGAGCATTCGCCGGCTCTCCGCGAAAGGCGGCCCCTGTTTGAACAGCTTCGCCAATTTCACTGGAAGCCTTTACCCTTTAACCTTTACCCTTTAGCCTTCCCCAACGTCCCATTTCCGGATGTCTACGAAATGCCCTTCAATCGCGGCGGCGGCGGCCATCATGGGGCTGACCAGGTGGGTGCGGCTGCCTTTACCCTGGCGGCCTTCGAAATTCCGATTGGAGGTGGAGGCGCTGCGCTCCCCCGGGAGCAGCACGTCGGGATTCATGGCCAGGCACATGCTGCAACCAGCGTCCCGCCACTCGAATCCGGCGTCGAGGAAAATCTTGTCCAAACCTTCCTTTTCGGCCTGAGCTTTGACCTGCATGGAGCCTGGAACCACCAGCGCTTCTTTCAGAGACTTGGCGACGTGTTTGCCCTCGACGAGCCGCGCGGCCAGGCGAAGATCTTCCAGGCGCGAGTTGGTACACGAGCCGATGAAAATGCGGTCGAGGGGGATATCGGTGATGCGCGTTCCCGGCTGAAGCGCCATGTATTGCAGCGCGCGGGCGACGGCCTGGCGGTCGACAGAATCCGCAAAAGAGTTCGGGTCCGGAATGCTTCCGGTAATATCCGCCACCATACCGGGGTTGGTGCCCCAGGTGACCTGCGGCGCGATCTCGGCGGCGTTGAGGGTGACGGTCTTGTCGTAAGTTGCGCCCGCGTCGGTGGGGAGAGTTTTCCAATAATCCACCGCCGCCTCAAAATCTTTGCCACGCGGCACAAAAGGGCGGCCTTCCATATAGGCGAATGTGGTCTGGTCGGGCGCCACCATGCCGGCGCGCGCGCCGCCTTCAATGGACATGTTGCAGACCGTCATGCGGGCTTCCACGGAGAGGTCTCGGATCGCCTCGCCTCCGAATTCGATCACATGGCCGTTGCCACCCGCGATGCCAATCTTGCCGATGATGGCCAGAATGATGTCCTTGGCGGTGACGCCCGGGGTGCGCTTGCCGTCAACCTGCACCAGCATGGTTTTCGATTTGAATTGCACCAGGCACTGCGTGGCCAGCACGTGTTCAACCTCGCTGGTGCCAATGCCGAAGGCGAGCGCCCCGAGCGCGCCATGCGTGGAAGTGTGGCTGTCGCCGCAAACCACCGTGAGGCCGGGTTGGGTGAAGCCGAGTTCCGGCCCGATGACGTGGACGATGCCCTGATTGGGACTCTGCATGTCGAATAACAGGATCCCATTCTCCCGGCAGTTGCGCGCCAGGGCCTCCATCTGCGCCGCCCCAATATCGTCCGCCATGGGCAGATGGCGGTTCTTGGTGGGCACGGAGTGGTCCATGACGGAGATCGTAAGGTCCGGCCGGCGCACTTTGCGCCCCGCCACCTTGAGGCCGGAGAAAGCTTGCGGGGAGGTGGCCTCGTGGACCAAGTGGCGGTCAATATAAATGACCGCGGGCTGGCCCGGCTCCTCGGCGACGACGTGAGCCTCCCAGATTTTTTCGTATAAAGTTCGAGCAGACATAAGTTTTAAGCTCTCAGCATTCAGCTTCCCGCCGTCATCAGAGTCCTGCGCCTGAGGGCCCATTGTTGACCGCGGAATAACCCCTGGGCGAGAGTTGCGTGGTTGCCCCGGAGGCTCGATTATACGCCAGCGGGGTGGAAGGTGTAAATTCCCGCGGCGTCTGGGAGTGCCTCGGTTTGAATCGGACGGGCGTCCGACCTGTTCCCCGAAGGGGAGCAATATCATTAGCCGTGGCCGTGGGTGAAAGCCACGCGCCCGCTTTGCGGGCTACGCTGTTGCCCGCTACTTGCTCGCTACCTGCTACCCAGTCTGAAAACACTCGGCACGAATCGAGGAGCGGCTAACGGCGGATGCAGATTTGGGTCGGCTCCGGTTCGTAACCTTCGTCCTCGAGGGTTTTCTGGGCAGCCGACCGAAGGCTCGCTTCGTCGGCATCCTTCGGCACGGGGATATGGCGGCGGATCACCTCTTCTCCAGTCTCAATCCGAACCAGCCACTTCGACTCGGCAGCATCCCATGAGATTTCCACCCGATCGGCACGCATGGTACCCTCCCTTTGCGATCTACCTACCATTGTAATGCAACAGGTTTTTGGCTCACAAATGGGCAGACTTTGTGGTACCTTTCCCTCCAGCATTAAGGTTTCAGATGGAGATTTCACATCATTTCGCTCTCTGGTCAGAAAGGTTCACCAGGAGCGAGGAGGGGACCATGAGACAGCGGTATCAGATGGTGATTTCCCTGGGGATGCTTCTGGTCGCGGCATTTTCGGCCTCGTGCCAGAAGCCATTTCATGAAGAAACCGAGCGGTACATCCTGGTGGCCGCGAACATCAACCTTGAATACTGGCAAGAAGCGGGGGCAGGTTTCAGCGACTCCGCCCGCGGATTGGGTGTGAAGGCAGACTTCCGAGGGCCCACCTCCCTCTCGCCCGAGGAAGAACTGAAGGTCTTCAAGGAAGCGGTAGCGCAACACCCCACGGGGATCCTGGTGTCGCCGGCGCGGCCGGAGCTTTTCAACGACGCCATCAACGAGGCCATCGCCGCGGGAATTCCCGTGATCGCGATGGACACCGATGCCCCTGATTCCAAGCGCGTCCTGTATATCGGCACCGACAACCGCCAGGCGGGCATGGAAAGCGGAAGACAGATCGCCAAGCTGATGAACGGCAAAGGGCAGTTGGTGGTGGTCACGGTTCCCGGCCAGCTCAACACGGAGGAACGCCTGCGCGGCGCGCAAGAAGTCTTTGCCAAATACCCGGGCATCAAGATCGCGCACACTCTCGACGATCAAGGCGATCCGATCAAGGCGAACGAAGTGGTCGGCGAGTTGATTAAAAACAATGAAAAGGTTGACGGCATCCTGTGCCTGGAAGCTTCGGGCGGCCCCGGGGCGGGCGAGATTTTGTTCCGCTTCGATTTGTACGGCAAGATTCCGGTGGTGGCCATGGACACCAACCCGGAGACGCTCGATTTCATCGAGAGAAAAATGATCTCCCTGACCATCGGGCAGAAGCCCTACACGATGGCGTTCTACGGGCTGCGCTTCCTCGACGACTTGCACCACAACGTCGTGCACGAGTTTAAGGACTGGCGGTCGGCGCCCGCTTCACCTCTGCCGGCGCGCGTGGACACGGGCACGGAGGTGATTGACGCCGGCAATCTGGCAGCCTTCCGCGCCGCCATGAGAACCCCGCAGAACCCGCTTTGATTCCGGGTGAGGCTAGATATGACGCTTGGTCCGGTTATCAGGTGGGCTTGGAAGGACAGAATCCCACTGCCGCAGCCTAATCGTCTGTCCCGGTGCTGTTTGTCTGACCTTGAGGGTTTATCGATGCGAATCAATTGGGGAAATGTGCGGTGCCTGATTCTGTTCGCGACGGCGCTCGCGGCGGCGGGCGTGGGGCGCGGCGGGGCGTGGAATTCGGGGGCTGATGAGGATCAGAAATGGCAGCCCACTCGCGCCGTGATCCGCCTCGATGAATATGCCGGCTCGGCGGCCTGTGCGCCTTGCCACGCCGCGGTATGCGAGCGGCACAAGGCCACGCGCATGGCTCAAGCCGCCGCGCGGCCGGCCGAATCGCGCCTTTTGCTCGAGCATCCCGCGCTGAGTTTCGAGCGCGGGCCTTACACTTATACACTCCGTCGCGAGGGCGGAGGGGTCAGCTTCACCGTCAGTGCGGGGAGCGAAAAGATCACGGAGCCCGTCTTCATCGTCGTGGGCGCGGGAGCCGTCTTACAGTCCTACCTCATCGAGCACCACGGGGCGTATTACCGGGTGCCCGTCAACTACTACTCCGCCCAGGGGAAGCTCGGCTTGGGAGTAGACCCCGCCTCCCCCCTGCCGGCGTCGCTTGAAGCCGCCTTGGGCAAGCCCCTTACCGCTGACGGCGTGCGCGACTGCTTGCACTGCCATAGCCCCGCGACGGTAGTGGGAGACCGATTTGATATGAATCGCGTGGTTCCGGGAGCCGATTGTGAAGTTTGTCACGGGCCGGGGGCAAGGCATGTCGCAGCGATGCGGGCCGGGAAACCCCGCGAGTCCGCGATCTTTAATCCCGCCCACCTCCGGTCGGAGGAGGAAGTGGATTTCTGCGGCGCTTGCCACTACCCCGTCCAGGAGGTTAAGAACGGGAACCTGCGAGGCGTCCGCACCGTGCTCTCCCAACCCTATCGCCTGATGGGAAGCCGCTGTTGGAACTCCGCCGACCGGCGCAGCCGCTGCGGGTTTTGTCATGACGCGCACACACCTCTGGTGCAGGAGACGGCTGCTTACGACGCGAAATGCCTGGCTTGCCATGTGACGAGCACGGGCGCGCCAGGGCGACCGGACCAGCCGGGCAAGCCCTGCCCGGTCGGCCAGCGGGACTGCGTGCGCTGTCATATGCCCAAAGTATCGGTCCCGGACTCGCCCATCGTGTACACGGACCACCGCATTCGCATCGCGCCCGCCGGCGCGCCTTATCCTGAGTAGGTGGGGAGGATCGGGTGGCGCGAAGGCGCCACCCTCCGGGGCGCTATTTCCCGCACTTCACCGCGGCACGGCCCAGGAACTCCGCGGCGCCGCCCAATTCCTCCTCGATGCGGAGCAACTGGTTGTACTTGGCAATGCGGTCGCTGCGGCTGGCGGAACCCGTCTTGATTTGTCCCGTACCCATGCCCACGGTGAAGTCCGCAATGAAAGCGTCCTCGGTCTCGCCCGAGCGGTGGGAGACCACCGAGGTATAACCGTGGCGGCGGGCAAGCTCGATGGCGCGGATGGTTTCCGTCACCGTGCCAATCTGGTTCAGCTTGATCAAAATCGAATTGGCCACGCCCTCTTCGATGCCACGCATCAGCCGTTCCGTGTTGGTGACGAAGATATCGTCACCGACGAGTTGAATCTTGCTACCCAGCTCCTTGGTAAGGAGCGCCCAGCCTTCCCAATCGTCCTGCGCGAGGCCGTCTTCGAGGCTGATGATGGGATACTGGCGCACCCAGTCGGCGTAAAGCTTCACCATTTCTTCGGACGATTTCTTTGACTTGTCGGACTTGAAGAAAACGTATTTGCCGTCCTGAAACATCTCGCTGGACGCGGGATCGAGGGCAATGGCGATGTCGTGGCCGGGAGAGTAACCAGCTTTGGTGATGGCATCGAGCAGGACTTCCACCGCTTCTTCATTCGATTTGAGGCTGGGGGCAAAACCGCCTTCGTCGCCCACCGAGGTGTTATAGCCCTCGTCCTTCAGAACCTTCTTGAGCGTGTGGAACGTCTCCGCGCCCATGCGCAGGGCCTGCGCGAAGCTCTCCGCCCCCACCGGCATAATCATGAATTCCTGAAAGTCCACGGTGTTGTCGGCATGCACGCCGCCGTTCAACACGTTCATCATGGGCACGGGGAGCACGCGCGCCTGGAGTCCGCCCAGATAGCGATAGAGGGGGACACGCGCCGATTGCGCCGAGGCGCGGCACGCCGCCATGGAGACGGCCAGGATGGCGTTGGCGCCCAGCTTGCCCTTGTTGGGTGTGCCGTCGAGCGCGATCATGCGCTCGTCAATTTCCGCCTGGTTGCCGGCGTCGTGTCCGCCCAGATCGCGGGCGATCACCATGTTGATGTTTTCCACGGCTTGCAGCACGCCTTTGCCCATATAGCGCCGCTTGTCGCCGTCGCGTAATTCCACCGCCTCGTGCTCACCCGTAGAGGCGCCGGAGGGAACTGCCGCGCGGCCAAAGGAGCCGTCGCGCAGAAGCACGTCTGCTTCCACCGTGGGGTTGCCGCGTGAATCCAGAATTTCTCTTCCCTGAATAAGATCAATTTGTGCCATGCGAATCATTCCTCGATATGAATTTGAAAACGCGGAATTGTAACACACTGCGGCTTCGAAACCACCTTCTAAAGCTCAAGGGGGGCAATCTGTCCGGCGGGGCGGAGTAGCGCAGACCACCGCCTTTGTGGTCTGCGGCTCTTACGGTGCACTTCGGGTGATTTGTAGTTTGTGTCACGTAAGAACCGCGGACCGCAAAGGCGGCGGTCCGCGCTACACTTGCTCACCGCAGGTGGGAGTTTGAAAATGCCACAGATGTGTTCATAATGTGGTGAAGGCGGCAGAGGAGCGTGATTTTCCGCGCCGGCGCAATGATTTCTGGCAAGGCGTCCGCAGGGTGCAGAAAAGGCCGCGGCTCAAGGCGGGCGCCTTTTCACTTTCCGGGGAGGACGCGAATGAAGACTTTTTGGAAGATATTCCTGGTGGTGGTTGTGATCTTCGTGGCGGTGGCGGCGCTCGCCATCGTCGGGATTTCTTATGCCCGGCGGGTAAAGTCCAACACGGTGCTGGTGGTGCGGATCGAAGACGAGATTCCGGAGCAAATGCCGCAAAACTCCCTTCAGGATCTTTTCACCGGTCCGACTACGACGGTCACCGACATCACCGAGGGGATCGAGCGGGCGAGGACGGACCCGCACATCACCGGGCTGGAGGTCTGGGTGGGCGAGACCTCCCTGGGGATGGGGAAGATTCAGGAGATCCGCGACCGCATTCGGGCTTTCAACCTCGCCCACAAATTCAGTGTTGCCTACCTGGAGTTTGCCACGAACCGGTCCTACTACCTCGCTTCGGCGTGCCAGACCCTCATCGTGCTTCCCAAGTCAGAGTTCCAAATTCACGGGATGATGGCTTCCACCACGTTCATGCGGGGCACGTTCGACAAGCTCGGGATATACCCTGACTTCCTCCACATTGGCGATTACAAGAACGCCACCAACACCTACACCGAGAAAAAGTTCACCCCGGCCCATCGCGAGGCGACGAAGGGGCTGGTGGATGACTGGTACCGCCAGTTCGTGCAGGGCGTTGCGGTGTCGCGCAATCTGCGGCCGGAAGACGTGGAGAAGATTATCGCGGGTGGACCATACAATTCTGATGCCGCCCCCGATACGGGTCTGGCAGATCGACTTGGGTATGGGGACAACTTCCGGAATTTCGTGGACCAGAAGAACCGTGGGTATGATCGGCGCATCGGCCTGCACCGATACCTGGACCGGACGGAGAAATTCGCGGCGGATAAAATCGCGGTGATTTACGCGGTGGGAGAGATTGTGCCCGGCCGCAGCGGCGCCTCGCCATGGGGAGACGATATGCTGGGATCGGAGACCATCGCCCAGCAGTTTCGCCGCGCCCGTACTGACAGTTTCGTCAAGGCGGTGGTGGTGCGGGTTGATTCGCCGGGCGGCGTCGCCTTCTCTTCCGAAGTGATGCGGCATGAGCTGGAGCAGACGAAAGGGTTCAAACCCGTGGTGGTTTCCATGTCGGACGTAGCCGCCTCAGGTGGTTACTGGCTGGCCATGTCCGCCAACCGGATCATCGCGGAACCTGGCACGATCACCGGTTCCATCGGCGTGCTGACCGGCAAGTTCAACATTCAGGGACTCTACGCGAAACTTGGATTGAGTACGGATTTCATTGCCACCACCGAGAACTCCACGTTGGAGTATCCCTTCCAGAATTTCACTCCGGCGCAGCGCGAGGTGGTGTTGCGGAACATGCGTGGGACTTACAACGATTTCCTTCACGGGGTAGCGGAGGGGCGGCACATGAAAGTCGAGGACGTGGATAAAATTGCGCAAGGCCGCGTGTGGACCGGCGAGCGCGCCCGGCAGCTCGGCCTGGTGGATGAGTTGGGAGGGTTGCACACGGCCATCGCCCGAGCTCGTGAATTGGCCAAGATTCCCGCCGGTGAAAAGGTAAGCTTGCTCTTGCTGCCACCCCACCGCTCGTTCTTCGAGCGTCTGCTGGAAAGTTCCGGCGAAGACAGCGCGCTCGCCCCCAGCGCCTCCCTGCAAGCGTGGCTGAGGAAATTGGAGTCGCTGGCGAGCTATTCCGCGTGGACGATTTTGCCGGGAGTGCCGCGCGTGCAGTAGGCGGCAAACAGTAAGCACCAGGCAAAGATTCGCGCCCTCGCATTACCAGGGGCTATGGTATTCTACCGGCGGCGCACCGACATGGCTGACCTGGCAGTTGAAACGGACGGGCTTTGCCGCCACTTCGGAGAAAGGGATAACCGAATCCATGGCTATATCATTGGTCGCTTTCCAAGGGGAACGGGGCTCGTTCAGTGAGGAAGCTGCGTATAAACTCCTGGGCCGGGGAATCCGCGTGCTGCCTTGCGAGACTTTCACGGCAACCTTTGAGAGCGTCACCCGCGGGCGCGCGAATTACTGCCTGGTTCCGATTGAGAATACCCTGGCCGGGTCCGTCTACGAAAACTTCGACCTGCTGCTGGCGAACAACCTGCACATCGTGAGCGAAGTGAGCTTGCGTATTGTCCATAATCTCATCGCGCTCCCCGGCACGGCCCGCAAGGACGTGCGCCAGGTTTATTCCCATCCTGTGGCGCTGGCCCAGTGCAGCAACTTCTTCACCAAGAACCCGCAAGTGGAGCGGATCACCTTTTACGACACGGCGGGGTCCGTCAAAATGCTGGCGGAGCGCCGCCCGCCCGGCGCGGCGGCCATCGCCAGCCGTATCGCCGCGGAGGTCTACCACGCCCGCATCCTGGCAACGCACTTGGAGGACCACCGCGAGAACTACACGCGCTTCTTTCTGCTCTCCAAAACCGCGCGCGTCTCCCCCAAGGCCAACAAAGTCTCCATTGTGTTTTCCACGCGCAACGTTCCGGGCGCCCTCTACAAGTGCCTGAGCGTTTTCGCCCTGCGCGACATCGATTTGACCAAGATGGAATCGCGGCCCCTGCGCGGCCGCCCGTGGGAATACTTCTTCTATCTCGATTTTGTCGGGAACGTGAAGCAGGAGCATTGCAAAAAGGCCCTGGCGCACTTGAGCGAGGTGACCAACTTCCTGCGGGTGCTTGGTTGTTATGAAAGTGCGAAGAGGTAGCAAAAGTTCCCCTCACCACGCCAAGGCATAACGATATCCGCGCACATCGGCGCCTGCCGAGATGACACCTGTCGTCGGGTTGAATTCCACCATGGTCGGCGCGGTGGGATTGCTCCAATCTCCTCCCACCAGCAGCTTGTGGCCGCGCGCGCGAAGTTGGTCGAGCACCGCTGGTTCGAAGCGTTTTTCGACGTCCAGCGTGAGCGGCCGGTCTTCATGCGCGTCAAAGGTGCTGTACATCGCTTCGGAGTTGAACCGCGGCGCTTCCACGGCCTCTTGCGGGTTCATTCCGAACTCCACCACGTTCAGGAATATTTGCAACAGGGTCTGGTCCTGGCTGTCGCCGCCGGGGGTAGAGAACACCAGCCAGGGCTGGCCGTCGCGCAGCGCCAGCGAAGGCGTCAGGGTGATGCGCGGCCTCTTGTGAGGGGCGATTTGATTGGGATGCCCCGGGGTCAGGACGAATGCCTGCGCCCGCTGGGAGAGAGGAATTCCCGTGTCGCCCGCGATGACGGCAGGAATCCACGCGGCGCTGGGGGTGGCGGAAAAAAGGTTTCCCTCACGATCGATCACATTCACGCAGGTGGTGTCCTGGTGCTCGCCGTTGCGATGCTGGAAGCGTGCGCGCGCAAAGTCCTCCGGCGCCCGCGCCGTCATGTGGACGGGGTCGCCGGGAAGGTGCTCCGCGGAAGCCTGATGCGCATTGATTAGCGGCCGCCGGAGGTTCGCGTACTCCTTGGAAAGGAGACCGGCGGGCATGGGAGTGAAATCGGGGTCCCCATAGTACGCATCGCGGTCGGCATAACCCAACTTTTCCGCTTCCACCACGGTGTGCACGTAGTCGGCGGAATTTTGCTTCATAGCTTTCAGATCGAACCCCGCGAGCAGGTTGAGGTTCTCGATCATAACCGGTCCCTGCGTCCAGAAACCACACTTGTAAACCTGCACGCCGCGATAAGATACCGTGACCGGTTCTTCCACGCGCGCATGGAGGGCGGCGAAATCTCCCTCCCGCAGCAGGCAACCCGCTTCTTTGCAGAAATCGCTGAGGCGCTTGGCAATGGGTCCGCGATAGAAGTAATTACGCACCGCTTCAATGGCCTCGGCGCGCCCCTGTCCGGCGTGTTCCGTCTCCACCTTGGCAAGGGTTTGGAACGTGCGCGCCAAGTCCGCCTGAACGAAAATCTCGCCTTCCTTCGGCAGCCGCCCACCAGGCATATACACCCTCGAGGTGGCGGGCCACTTTTCGGCAAGGGGCATGCCATGCGCCAGCGCATGCTCCAGACCGGCATAGACGGGAAAACCCTGGGCGAGTTCAATGGCCGGCTGGATGACCTCCGCCAGGCTTTTCGTTCCGTACTTCTCCAAGGCCAGCAGAAGTGCATCCATGGCGCCGGGCACAATCGCACTGAGCGGACCGAAGGATGGAATAATGCCGCTCCCGGCGCCGGCTACGGTGGCCTGCCCCACCGCGCGAGGATCGTCGCGTCTTAGGTGTTCGTAGAATTCCACCGTTGCCAGTTCCGGCGCGATGCCGTCGCCGTTAATGGCCACCACCGGGCCGTCCTTCAGCTTAATCAAGATCGGACACTCGCCACCCGCGCCGAAGCTCATCATCTCCACCACCGAGGCGGCAAAGACCGAGGCGACCCCGGCGTCAACCGCGTTGCCGCCTTTTTCCAGAATGCGCAGCCCCGCCTCCGCCACCAAGGGATGCCCGGCAGCCACGACGCCGCGGCGCCCCGCCACTAGCGGCTTGAGTGTCGCCGCATTGCCGGAAGAGCTTGGAAGCAGAAGTGCCGATCCCAGTGCCACAAGAACAAGGTTTGCGCCCCCAATGCGCAGCCTCATGATTAACCTCCTGGAGAGCTTGCCCGTGGATAGAACCGGAATCGTCGCGGAAAAAGTCCCGCCTGTCAAGCCGGCTTTTGGGACGGCTCCCGCCCCGCAGTAAATTTCACGCGATCCTTGGATTCGTTGTGCGGTATATTTCTTCCGCAAGTATCTCAACGAATGGAGTATTCAACATGTCTCACCTGGGTCGACGCAATTTCCTAAAAAACCTCTTGGCTGCCTCGGCTGCGGCAATTATTCCGGCCCGGACGTTCGGCGTTACAGAAACAGCCGCTGCGTTGCGCATCTTCAAACTGGGCGCCATTTCCGACGGCTTCTCGGATGACTTTGAGAAGGCGCTCAAACTGATGAAAGGTTATGGCCTCGAGTGGGTTGAGATTCGCCACATTTGGGGGAACGTTTACAACACGGAGGCGAGCCCGGAAGACGTGCGGCGGGTGCGCGGGCTGCTGGATCAATATGGATTCCGCGTTTCGATAGTAAGCACGGCGCTTTACAAATGCGCCCTGCCCGGCGCCAAGCCGGTGGGCAATCCGCAGGATGCCTACCCTTATTCCGGGCAGATGGATTTACTGAAGCGCGCCGCTGAACGCGCCCACGCCTGGGGCACCGACACGCTGCGGGTCTTCAGCTTTTGGCGCGTCGCGGAGCCCGAAAAGATTACCGGGCGCGTCGCGGAAGAACTCGAAAAGGCGGCAGCCGTGGCGAGGAGCGGGGGCGTGCGCCTGGCGATCGAGGATGAAGAATCGTGCAATGTGGCAACCGGGCACGAGTTGGCGCGGCTCCTGGCCAGCGTAAAAGCTGCCAACGTGGGCGCGAACTGGGATGTCGGCAATCCTTACTTCGGCGGGGAGGTTTCCTTTCCCGCGGGATATGATGTTTTGCCGAAAGACCGCATCTGGCACGTGCATTTGAAAGGGGTAGCGTGCGAGACGTCTGGTAAGCGATGCCACGAAGCATTCGCTGACCAGGGCATCATCGATTTGCTGGGCCAGCTCCGCGCCCTGCGCCGGGACCACTACACAGGGACCATGTCGCTGGAATGTGAGTACCAAGCCCCGGGAATGTCGCACCTCCAAACCACCGAGCGGTCGATGGAAGGATTGTTGAAGGTAGCGGCCATGGCGGCGGCCTAAGCCGCTCAGCCAGCGATGCCTTGCCCCGCGAGCGCGATGTTGTTGCGGGTGGTGTTCTTGACCAGGTACATGGCCTCATCCGCTTTACGCAACAGTTCCTTACGGGTGCGGCCATCCTCAGGGAAGGAGGCAACCCCAAAGCTGGCGGTGACTCGGATATTCATTTTCTCATCCGCGAAAAAGACGCGATTGACCAGCAATTCGCGGATGCGGCGCACAACCATCAAGGCATTGTCCTTGGAGGTCTGGGGAAGCAGCACCACGAACTCGTCACCGCCGTAACGGAAGGCGTAGTCGATCATGCGCAGGTGGGCCTTGATGCTATCCCCGATCATCCAGAGAAGTTTGGAGCCCACCAAATGTCCGTGCACATCGTTGACCTGCTTGAAATGGTCGAGGTCAATGAAAATGACGCAAAATTCATAGCCGTAGCGATTGGAGCGATAGATCTCCGTGTCGAGGACGAAGTTGAGATGCCGGGCGTTGTAAAGCGCGGTGCAGTCATCGGTGATGGTGAGCTCGTGGATGCGCTGCACGTAACGGGCGTTCTCCAGCGCGATGGCGGCATAGTCCGCCAGGCTCTTGAGGATGGGAATATCTTCCGTAACGAAGCTGGGCTTGCCGAGGGCGTTGACGAGTTCGATGACCCCCAACACATGACCGTGCGCTTTGATGGGTACGCAGACGATGGAGCGCGTCTCAGTGTGCGTTAACTCGTCCACCTTGGGCGTGAAGCGCGGATCGCTGCGGGGGTTTTCAATCAGCACGGGCTCGCCGTGCTGGGCCACCCACCCCGCCACTCCCTCACCGAGTTTCAAGCGCACATCCCGGAGCTTTTCCGCGCCGCTGCCGATGGCAATCTCGAAATAGAGCTCCTGCGTGTCCTCATCCAGCATCAACAGCGACCAGGTATCCGGCTGGAGCAGATCGCTGATCTTTTCCATGATGGTCTGAAGAATCTTCTGCAAGTCGAGCGTCGAGAAAAGCGCCTTTCCCACTTCGTGAAAGAGGGAGAGGCGTGCAACCTGGCGTCTCAGTTCACCAATCTCTTCTTCTTGGTCCATCACGTTTCCAAGCTCTACCGGAAAAATGTGTGCATAGACTTTTTAAACCATTGAGCCAGGCTTTTCAATCCTTTTGTCAGAGAGCTGCCCGTGGGGGAAGACCCGGGGACCCCCCGGTTAAAGCATTTGACACCATTATGGGCGGGAAAATATGATGAGTGTGGCTTGATACGTAAGGAGTGATTAAGGCCCCCTATGCCCGCCTTCGGTGAGAATCTTCGGCGCGAGCGAGAAATGCGCGGCGTGAGCCTGGAGGAAATTTCTTCCGCGACGAAGATCAGCATGCGATTTCTCGAGGCCATTGAACAGGAAGAATTCTCCAAACTTCCCGGGGGAATTTTCTCGCGCAGTTTCATCCGCACCTACGCGCGCTATCTGGGTTTGGATGAAGAGCGCGTGGTGGCCGAATACCAGCTTGCCGCCCATCCTCAGGCGGATTTTGACCTGCACCGGATGGCAGGGGGCAAATCCACCTCCGGGCGCCCGGCGGCACGGACTCCGCTGATCGCAACACTGGTCGCGGCGGTTCTGCTGGCGGTGGGGTATGTGCTTTTCCGCTACTCGCCACGAGCCGCAGAAGCCCCCGCCCCGCCCCCGCCCGCTCCGGTGGCGACGCCCAAGGCGGCGGCCCCGCCCCCCGAACCCGCCCCCCTGACTTCCGGCGATGCCACGGCGGTCCCCGGCGTGAATCCCGCTGCGGGCGAGATCACGCCAGGAGCAGCCCACGGCACGCCCACGGCGGCGGGCGCCACCCCCAATCCCCAGGGGGGGCCGGCGGCAGGGGTTAACCCCGCGGCCCCGCCCAGCCCGCAAACGGGAAATCCGCCCGGCGCGAAACCCTCTACCGATACTGACTTGGTGCTGCAAGTGGCGGCGACGGAACGAGCCTGGGTCGCCGTGGATGCGGACGGCAAGACGGTGCTCCAGCGCGTGCTGAATCCCGAAGAAGTGCAAACCTTGAAGGCGCACAAGTCTTTCGACGTGACGACGGGTAACGCGCAAGCCGTCATTCTCACTCTGAACGGCGAGACGCTGAAACCTCTGGGCCGGCAAGGCGAGGTGAAGTCCGTCCATCTGACGCGTGAGGATGTGAAGAACGCCGCACCGTGAGGTCCCGACATTTCCGAGCGCTTGGTGGATTTAATCCGCTCCGGCAAGGCGCCTGAGGTGATTCGCCGCAAGGGCGCTGAGGGAAACCTGCCTTTGCCGGCGGAGGACAAAATCGAGATCCTGACGTTGCTGGCCGCCGCCCCGGAAGCGGACCTGCGCGAGAAGGCGCTCGATACCTTGCGGGGATGGGACCGCACGGAGGTCCGCCGGATTATGGCCAGCCCGCGGACGGCGCCCGATGTGCTGAGTTTCGCGGCGAAGCAACTCCTCCCGCAGCGCGAAGAACTTCGAGAAATATTGCTCTGGAACCCCAGCCTTCCGGCTGAATTCCACCATCTGCTGAAACCTAAGCCTGCTCCCAAGCCCGCAGCCGTGGCAGCGCCTGCGCCACCTACGCAGCCTCCGCCGGAACCCGTCCCTCCACGTGCAGTGCAGGAGGCCGCGAAAGAGCCCCCAAGCAAATCTGAGCCCGAGCCTGCTTCTATACTCGCCGCCGAGCAAGCCGAGGTTGAAATTCTGGCCAAGTTGGCGGCGGGTACGCCGATTGAAGAGGTGGCGGGCGCGACCACGGAGGCTGCGCCCGAAGTCACCAAGCCTGACGATGAACTGACCCCGAATGACCGGGAAACTTTGATCGAGAAGATCAATCGCATGACCGTGGTGGAAAAAATGAAGGCGGCGCTGACCGGCAACCTGGAAACTCGCTCCATACTGATCCGCGACTCAAATAAAATCATTTCGCGCGCGGTGTTGCAGTCACCCAAGATTTCGGACACGGAAGCCGAGGGCTATGCCGCCGCCAAGAACGTTTCGGAGGAAGTGCTGCGCCTGATCGCGGTGAACCGTAAGTTCATGAAAACCTACGTGGTGGTGAGAGCCCTCGTTAATAATCCCCGCGCGCCCATCGACGTCACCATGCGTCTGATTGCCCGGATAAACGATCGAGACCTGAAGGGGCTTTCCCTTAACCGCAATGTTCCGGAGGTCATACGGAGCATGGCCACCAAGGCGATCAGGCAAAAGGAAGAGGCCAGTAAGGTTAAGCTCCCAAGTAAACACTAACCCCCTTTACGACCCGCGCCCGCTACGTCGCGAATTGGGCCAAGACGGTGGCGAATACTTCCAGCATCTGATCGTGAACCAGACCGTTGGAGACAAACACATCGTCGCCCAGTAAGTTGAAGGGTGCTCCCCGTACATCGGACACTCGCCCACCTGCCTCCGTAACCAGCAGCGTGCCCGCGGCTTTGTCCCAGGGGTTGAGCTTCATCTCCCAGAAGCCGTCGAAGCGGCTGGCCGCAACGCAACAGAGGTCGAGCGCCGCCGAGCCGGCGCGTCGGATGCCGTGGGAAAGCTCCGTGAAACGGAAATAAAACTGAACGTTCAAGTCATGATTCGCCGCAAAGGGAGGAAACCCCGTAGCCACCAGGCTCTCGCTTAGACTTTCGGTGCGGGAAACGTGTAAGCGCTGGCCGTTGAGATAGGCGCCGGCGCCGCGTTCCGCCGTGTAGAGATCGTTGCGCGTGGGATCGTAAACCACACCGGCAATCACCTCGCCGCGGCAAGCAAGCCCGAGCGTGACACAATACACAGGGAAGCCGTGGGCGTAATTCGTGGTTCCATCCAGGGGATCGACATACCAGCAATAGTCGGACGAAGAACGATGGTTGCCGCCTTCTTCGGCCACGATGGCGTGGTCGGGAAAGCGTTCACGTAAATGGCCGACGATCAGGGCTTCGGAACGGCGGTCCGCCACCGTCACCAGGTCCGCCCGGCGCTTGTAGCCGATACCCAGAGGCTGCGTAGATAGTTCGGTGAGGAGAGCCCCTGCTTCCCGCGCAATTTCCACGGCCACATTGAGATAATCCGGCATGATTGCATACCACCTAAAGTGAAGAGCAAGTCAAAAGGCAAAACGCAAAAGTCAAAGCGCAAAGCCTAAGTACAAACTCTCCGTTGTTTACGGTTTTTACTTTTGCCTTTTGCGTTTTGCCTTTTGACTTGTTCTTCCGGTTTGAACACGTCTTTGCCGGCATCACTTACTCACGACGCGCGTCTGGCCTTCCCCTTCCGCCCAGACGGCGCCATCCGCGAAGTGTTCTTTCTTCCAGATCGGCACAACCTGTTTGAGACGGTCGATGGCGTACTGGCAGGCCTCAAACGCGGCACGCCGGTGTTCGGCGGTGACGATAATGGCCACGCTGGTCTCACCGATCTCCAGGCGGCCAAGCCGGTGGATCATGCCGATGCCATCAACCGCGAACTTCTGCTTTGCCTCGCGCCCCAGTTCTTGCATCTTGCGAATCGCCATGGGCTCGTACACCTCGTATTCCAGGTAGAGCGTGGCGCGGCCCTGCGAGTGATTGCGCACAATCCCTTCGAAGACCACCACCGCTCCGTCTTTCGCAGCGCGGAGTTGCTTCGCAAGATCGGAGGCGGAAATCGGATCGCGCGTGATGCGAAAAAAGTCACTGCCCGCGCCGCCGCTCACCGGAGGCATAAACGCCACTTCGTCACCGTCGCGCAGAGGCATGGCGCCCTTGGCGATTTCCTGATTGACCGCAAGGAGGAGCGCACCCCCTACCGACAGCAGGCGCGGGAAGCGAGTCTCATAAAGGCGTCGCAGTCCCTCCAGGTTCTCACCCTCGGGGAGTTCAACCTGCTCTTGCGCGCAACCTGTCAGGTCATGGGTGATACCGAAGAACAGTACGTTGACTTTCATGATGCGTAAGAATCTCCGCTCCCGTGCGCCAATCCCTGCCTCCATCCAGTATACACGCCGGGTGCCCGGAAGGTATGGCGAAACCCCGCCGCCTGCCGGATGCCCCCGACATTCGGATTCGGGGGAAAATCGATAACCAAGTCATCGGACCTTACCAATATCTTGGTACTCGTCCCTCCTCCGTTATCACTATTCTTGAAGTGCTATCTCCTGCATTTCCAATAACTAACAGGCATTTCTTTATAAGTCATTTGTTTTCATAAACATAATGGGTTATCGAGCCTCTGCAATCTCATGCTTCATTTGTTTTCAATAACATTCCGACTTTGAACGTAGCGATCGTTGCATTCCTTCTCCCCCGCTCCCTCTCTACTATCAACTTGTTTAAATTCAGTATGATAAGAGGTTGAGCGAGGCGCAAGAATTTCCTCAGATCGCACCTAACAGGCTTTATTTTGAATAACATTCTGGCCTCGATGACCATGACTGGAAACTGGCAACTGACCAATGGTCTTTCTGTCCTCTCGCTATTCTGTCCCCTCGTGGTGGGAGAATCCGAGTGGCGCCGAGCGCCGGCAGGATGCCAACGCTTCCTGCAAGCATAGCCTATAACCTTTTCCTTGTCAAGAACTATTTCGAGCCTACTGGTTCCATGGGGTCCAAGGCGGGGTGAGGCCTTCTGCCGGTTCGGTTACGCCCTTTCAATTTTTCCCAAGCACATGACGCAGAGCGCCTGGGAGTTGAGGGAATTTGAACTCGTAGCCGCTCGCCAGGAGCCGCTTAGGCTCCACGCGGGTGCTGGCCAGAAGGAGTTCGTCGGCCATTTCTCCCATGACCAGGTGGGCGGCAAAGGCGGGCAGGGGAAAGATCGTGGGGCGCCACAAGACGCGGCCGAGGGTTTTGGTAAACTCCCGATTGGTGACGGGATGGGGCGCCACGGCATTCACCGGGCCGCGCAGGGCATCGGAAAGGATGGCGTGGGAAATGGCTCCCACCACATCATCGATGGCAATCCAACTCAGGTACTGGCGTCCGTTCCCCACGCACCCGCCCATACCCAGCTTGAAAGGCCAAAGCATCGCCGCCAGGCCACCGCCCGCCCGGCTGAGGACGAAGCCAATGCGCAGATTCACCACTCGAATACCGTTGCGCCGCGCGGGCTCCGTCGCGGCTTCCCAGGCTTTCGCGACCTCCGAAAGAAACAGTGCACCCGCGGGGCTTTCCTCATCCAGCACTCGGTCACCACCGTCCCCGTAGAAACCGATCGCGGAGGCAGACACCAGCACGATGGGGCGACTCCGCAAATGCGCCAGGGATTCGCAGAGCAGCCGCGTGCCCAGGGCGCGACTCTCGAGGATGCGCGCCTTCTTTTCCGGCGTCCATCGGCCGACAATGCTTTCTCCGGCCAGGTGTACGACGGCGTCGAAATCCTCCAGGTCTTTCGCGTCGATTATGCCCGCGACGGGATCCCATGAGATATGCCGGCCGCTGGCATGGGTCTGGGAACGGGTGAGCGGGACTACTTTGTGGCCGTCCGCCGTCAAGAAGGAAAGCAGCGCATGACCAATCAATCCGCTGGAACCTGTCAGGAGAATCCGCATATAAGTAACTCCAACCGGCCGGCGAGAGGCGCCGAGGATTCAGGATGACGAAGGCCTTTTCCCCACCGCAGCTTGAAGCGCATAATACCCCCTTCGCCCCCTGGACGCCAGTTTCAATGCGGTGGCGAGTACCAGTTTTTCTTACCCTGTTTTGGATGATGGGTCCAGTGCATACGATTCGCCCCGGAGGCTCACCGTGAGTCAAATTCTCATCGCCGGAAAAGATTGGCAAGCCCGCGCCTTGCTGCGTGCGCAACTCCTCGAAGAAGGGTTCGAGGTCGAGGCCTACGAAACCATTCCCGATGCTTTGGCGGCGCTGGGGCCGGGCACGAATCTTCCCGATTTGTTTATCGCTGATATTTCCGCCAGCGACGACCCTTCCGCCGACGTGGAAGCCCTCTCCGCCTGGTCCCGCAAGCTTCCCATCTGGATCATCGCCAGCCGCACTTTCATCGTCGAGAAAGGGTTGCGCGGCCGCGGGTTTGAAGTGATCTTGCTGCGCCCGGTGGATGTGGGTGAACTGGTAGACCAAATCAAGCGGAGGTTGGAAAAAGATTTGGAGACTGAATGAGGGCAGATCTGCCCTTCTCTTACCGGCCTAACAGGCGGACGCCCAACTGCTTTGCTGCCTTCCGCAAATCGTCGTCGAGCGTCGCTAACGGCAGGTGGCGCCGAACGGCGAGGTCGAGATACATGGCGTCGTAGCTGGTCAGCCGGTGCGTCCGGCACAGGGCCAGCAGGTGGGTAAAAGCGCGGACGGGCGCCTCATCATCCGCCTCGAGTTCCAACCTGCCCAGGTCGGCAATGAAGGCCTCAGACTGCGCACGCGTTATACGTCCTTTGCGCTCCGCCAGCGCCAAGACGTTGGTAATCTCGATGAACCACCAGGCCGGCACCAGAGCTGTCTCCCTCGCGAGGCGGTTCAGCAAATCCGCGGTCTTGGGGGTCGCTTCGTCTTTGAACAACCACGCCATGGCGAGGGAACAGTCGATGACGAAGGTGGGGCTCATCGACGACCCTCCGCCCTCAGATCCCTGACCTTCAAGCCGCCCAGGGAGAGGCCGGAGCCAAGTGCCTGTATTCGCTTAATCGCGGCGCTACGCTCCTCCGTGCTTGCCTTTCTTCTTACCGGCACCAGCTTGGCTACAGGCGAGCCGTGCTTGGTGATCGTGAACTCTTCGCCAGCTTCCACTTTTTCCAGCAGCTCGGACAAATGCGTCTTCGCCTCGTAAGCGCCGACCAGATTCGCCCCTGAATGCGTAGTCATCATCGCCCTCCACTAGACCAGTCATAAACCAGTCTATTCGGGACGAGTCCCAGGGTCAAGCACTCACGGATCCTCGTCCAGGAAGCGGTTGGTGATTCCCGCGTAGGCATCAATCCGCCGATCGCGGAAAAAGGGCCAATTGCGCCGCACGTCTTCGAGGCGCGCCAGGTCAATCTCCGCCAGAAGGATTTCCTCCCGCTCTGTCGAGGCCTCCGCTAGCACCACGCCAAAGGGATCGCAGATGAACGTCGAACCCCAGAACTGCAAGCCGGCGCTCTCGGCGGTGGTCTTTTCCAAGCCCACGCGATTGACCGCGGCAACGTACACACCGTTGGCGATAGCGTGGCCGCGCTGAATGGTTTGCCAGGCGTCGCGCTGTGCGGTTCCAAACTGCTCCTTCTCGGCGGGGTGCCATCCGATGGCGGTCGGGTAGAACAGGATGCTGGGCCCTTGCAGGGCCGCCAGTCGCGCACCCTCCGGATACCACTGGTCCCAGCAGATCAACGTGGCGATCCGGCCCACTTGCGTGTCGAAGGCGCGAAATCCCAGGTCGCCGGGCGTGAAGTAGAATTTCTCGTAGTAAGCGGGATCGTCGGGAATGTGCATCTTGCGGTAGAGGCCCACCACCTCGCCGCTCGCATCAATCACCGCCGCACTATTGTGGTAAACGCCGGGGGCGCGGCGCTCGAATAGCGGCGCAACAATCACCACCCCTCGCGCTTTGGCCACTTTCCCCAGGGTGTCCGTGGTCGGGCCGGGAACCGTCTCCGCCAAATCAAACAACGCGATATCCTCGCGCTGGCAGAAGTACTGAGATTGGAAAAGCTCGGGCAAACAGACGATCTGCGCGCCGCGTTGGGCCGCGTCTTCGACGAAGGTCGCAGCTTTTTGCAGGTTCTCATCCGGCCGGGGCGAACACGACATCTGCACCAGTCCGGCGATGTACTTTGGCTTGGAAGGCATCAAGATGAGACTACACAAATCGCGCGAATTTGCCAAGATTGTGGTAGCGGGTCGGTTTGCTGCCGTAGCGGCGAGTTAACCGCGTTAAATGGCGGCGTAAAGCCGCGTCTTCAGCAAACTGACCCACCACCAAGATTTTCAACCCAACCTAACGGGAAACGGAGACGACTTCTTCCTTTGCGACGTTGACCGTTCGTCCCCCCAGTCTCACCCGCGAATCACCGAAGCCATGAAAGACTCGAACGCTTCGAGACTGCGCCAGCGGTCGTTCGTCGGCGCAGCGCAGCGTGAACAGCGGTGCGTCCGCGTACGCGAGGCCGTTCCAACGGCGCGCGTGAAAGGCCACGAAGGTGGGAGCCTCGATCAGGAATCCCCCCGGCGGCAACACGCTGTCGCCGCCCAGGCGCGACTTGACGGAATAATCGGCAGTACCCGTGTTGACCACCACCACAATCTGATTTTCACCCTCGCCAAAAACGCTGCGCTGCACGGTGTAGTCCGGAGGCAGGAACTCGTGCCGGCTCATTTCCATCTGTGCGGTCAGCTCGTTCAAAGGTGAGAGGATTTCGTAGGTGTTCTTGACGAAGCGGTCCAGGGGGTGAAGGCCTTCCGCCCAACCGTGATCGGCGCGAGTAAAGAAGGCAGGATCCTTTCCGGTGGTTTCAGTTTTCTTCGCTTCGCCCGGCGGGGGCGGAGTCTCCTTCCAGTAGAGGTGCGGCGGAATCTCGTGGTAGTTCAATGTCCGGCCGATCGCAATGTGGTAGAGCACATAATCGGCAGCTTGGAAAATATCGTATCCGTATTTTCCGTAGAGGGCGATGCAATCACGGTAGACGAGCTCAAACAGGGGAATGGAGACCCCGCCCGTCTCCTCGATAACCTTCCGGTTGTGGTACCAGAAACCACTCACCCCGGTCAGGCCTTCAAAAAAATCGCTATGCGGAATCGCCCATTCCCGCCCATCTTCACTTCCGAAAATGCCAAACACCTGGCGCGCGTAGTCTGAGAGGTCTTGCTTCCATTTCATATCATCGGCGCGGGTCAAAGGGTGAGCCGGATCAAAACATTCCTCCAGGCCTGAGGCATAGGTTGTGTCGATGAAATAAGAATCTGCGTTCGTGAGTTCCTTCACGCCCTGAAGATTCTGGGGCCGCTTGGCCAAATCCAAAGCCTTACGGGAGCAGGTAAGATAGGCTTGACCTCCCCACCAATGCCCGCCTTTTACCAGCGACCCGTCAGGGTGCTTCATGATCAGGTCTTCGTTCCAGGAAGGAGAGTCACGGTAGATGTCCTGATAATTGTCGTGCAAGCAGAAGAGGTACCCGGTTTGCATGACGCGGCGCGCACACTCGGTGAGCCCGGCATTGCCCCCACACTCGGGATTGGCGGGAAGGATGTCGGGATGCTGGTTGTCATAGCCACGGTGCGTCCAGCCACCGATGACGAAGAGAACCTTTTCCAATTTCAAGTCGTTGCGGAGGTGCTCCGCGACCTGGGCGGCTTCATCAAAGGTCCAGTCTACTTTCAGGACCTCTTGCTTGGTGCTGGTCACGTCCATCTCGCGGTCCAGCAGCGCCCAGAGCTTGAAGTTTACCGCCCCAAACAATTTCGCACGCTCGGGATGGCCCTGCAGCTTTTCGCTCCAGGTGGTGAGCCAACCTCGTTCCGCCGCGATCTGCCGGTAAGCTTTCGCCAGCGTGACGTAATCTCCACGCCCGAGGAAGCGGACCTGCACCCATCGGGCAGATTTGCGGAGCACCAGCGAAGGCGCAAGAACCTGTTTCCCGGCAAGCTCACCCGCCGCTGGCGATTCACTTTTCAACTCGACCGCGACGTACGGGTCATCCCAGGTCAGGAGCGCGGCGGCGCCATTCTTCACCATGCCCGACATGGCCATGTGACAGCCTTCATACGCATAGGTATCGAAGGTGTGAGTGAAGCTCACGCCCCGGCGCGCCGGGACCATCATGCCCATGCGGGCGGGAACGACGGCGTAGCCGCGCTCGGAGTCCGTCGTCCACAGTGCCTCGTCGAGTAAACGAATACTCTCCACTTTGACGTCCGGCCCTGCCGCATAGGCGAATTGCAAGCCTTTCCCCCCTGCCACGGGCCGCACGCTCACCACAATCTGCGCTCGCGGTTGGGAGGATGAGGGGTGGAATGTCAGGTCGAGTCCGTCGCCGTTTCGTTCCACCTTGCACTGAGTAAGGTCGACGCGCTGCGCCTCGGCGCCAGCCGCCAGGGTCACCTCGCCGAAGCGTGGCACCCGGGGATTGGATCGCCAGACTACCCCGCCGGATTTGTCCTGAACTTCGAATGCACAGGATTGCGGGCTGACGCGAAACGCCAGATGGGGGGTCATCAATACGTTGGCGAGGTCGGCGGTGGCGCCAGGACTCGGCGCGCCTGCCAGGGGAGCCGCCACCATCAAATCTGCATAAACAAACAGGATGGCGATGACGGAAAACTTGCAGAGAACTCTAGAGTGGGACATGGGTTTGACCTCGGCGCTGTGCACGTTGGCTATGCAGCCGTTGCGTCACCGACTCCTCTTACGGTCTAATTCCGTGTTAGCATCGAATCACGGGAACTTTGCGGAATCACCTCTCGTATCTCAAAGTGGAGGGTCAGCGGTGCGAGTCTTTTGGCGAGTCTTTCTGATTACTTTAGCGGTTTCCATCTTCCAGACCATTATCCTCTGGCCGACTGGCCTCGCCCAGAAAATCTGGCCAGCTCATCCAATTCTCCTCATCACCCTCATTGCCGGCGTTTCCGCCATCATAATTCAGTTGGTTATATCACACGAGGATCGCACCCAGGGTTCCGGGCCGCCCCGCCAGGTCTAGCTCCACTCCCGATCCCAGGACGTGTCGTGGTCCCACTGCGTGGTGGGTTCGAAATAACCGGTGCCGGGTTTCAGGTGTTGCTTCACCACGTCTTCGTTAAGGGTCACGCCGAGCCCCGGTTTATCGGGCACGGTGATCCAGCCATGATTGACGATCGGGTTCTCCACGCCCTCCACCAAATCGCTCCACCAGGGCACATCGAGGGAGTGGTTTTCGAGCGCCAAAAAGTTAAGCGTGGCCGCGGCGCAGTGGACGTTGGCCATGCAGCTCACCGGCGTACCAGCGAAGTGCATCGCCATGGGCACCGCGTATTCCCACGCCATGTCACCGATTTTGTGAGTCTCCAGGATGCCCCCCGAGGTCGCCAGGTCAGGGTGAATCTTGCTGACGGCGTGATGCTCACAAAGAACCTGGAAGCCTTCCTTGAGATAAATATCCTCGCCCGTCAGGATGGGCGTGGGGCTCTGGTCAGAGATTTGCTTCAAGAGTTCGGTCAACTCCCAGGGAATCACGTCCTCCATCCACGCGAGGTTGTACTTCTCGTACGTCTTGCCCAGCCGGATGATGGACTTCACGCCGAGGTGGCCGAGGTGATCCATGGAAAGCGGGATCTCCATGCCCACGGCGTCGCGCACCGCGGCGACGTATTCTTCGAGCAAAGCGATGCCCTTATCGGTGACCTCCATGGCGAGGAGGGGATGGGGGACCTGCGATTTTTCCCATCGGCTCAGGTCGGAGCGCACGGTCACGGTGCCGGGCTTGTCCGCCACCATTTCCACTCCCAAGTCCATTTTGAGCCACGTAAGGCCCATGACTTCTTTGCGCTCCTTCATCCTCTGGGCATAAATCTTGGGATCATCGGACTCCGTGGTGTCTGCGTAGACGCGGATCTTGTCGCGAAACTTGCCGCCCAGCATGACGTAGACGGGCACGTTGTAAACCTTGCCCGCAATGTCCCACAAGGCCATTTCCACCGCGCACACACCGCCCGCCTGGCGCGCCGGTCCGCCGAATTGCTTGATCTTACGGAAGATTCGATCCACCTGTAGGGGGTTCTCACCGAGGATCCGGCTCTTCAGCATCAGCGCATAGGTGGCGCTGGCGCCATCCCGGACTTCGCCGAGTCCGTAGACTCCCTGGTTAGTGTCAAGGCGGATGATGGGGCAAGGGCCGGGGCCGGGCTTCACCACCGTCGCCACGCGCAGGTCGGTAATCCTCAGCGCCGCAGGGCTGGAATTCGTGTTGACACCCTGGGGGTATGCTTCCACCGGCTCGCCGCTAAGAAGCGCGCCTCCCAGCGCGGCCGCCGAGCCCTTCAAGACACCACGACGATCGATGAGATACGGGTCGGAGTTCTTCATCGTACCTTGTCCTCCATCAGGGTGGCTACTCTTCCGGCATCCGCAATTTCAGGCCTTTCTGCTCCAGCCACTTGTTGAACTCTTGAATCATCGGCTTGGTCCACTTGCGATCGATCTCGCCGGGCGTGTACTTGCCCTCGCGCAGCATCTGGTGGCCCCAATCATCCACCGCGTGGGTCATTTGGGCCTTATCGATGACTTCCTGGGCAAGTTGGGGAGGGATGAAGGTAATCCCCTCCGGGTCGCTCACGGCCACGTCACCGGGCAGCACCATGACATGACCGATGCGGATGGGCACATTGATCCCCATCAGCGTCGTGTCGCGCAAGGCGGAAGGGTCGAAGTCACGCACGAAGACATGCATGCCTTTGATTTCGGAAATGCCCGTCGCATCCCGCACCGAGCCATCCACCACCAACCCGTTGTGACTCTTGGCAAATATCGCGGTGGAGAGGTTGTCACCCGCGTAGGTGCCGTCCTTGATCTTTCCAAAAAGGTCCACCACCAGGACATCGCCGGGCGAGAGCATGTCAATCGGCCAGGAGTTCTGGGCTCCGACCCGCCCCTCGGCCTTGCCTTTGTCGTTGATCACGGAATTCACGTCGGGCCGCTGGGGCATGAAGACGGCAGTGAACACGCGGCCCACCATCCGCCCTCCCGGATTGAGCTCGCGCCAGCCACCTTCGAACTGGAACTTGTAACCATGCGACTGCAACGTCCCCCAGGCTTCCTCGGCATCCACATCGCTCAAAGCGGCAAGGATGGAGTCGGGCACCTTGGGCCGCCCGTCGGGGAATCGATCTCCTTTCCACTCGCGCGTCAGCTCAAGACGTTGTTCATTCGAAAACATGCCTAACTGCGGGAACGCTGCTTCGGCAACAGAAAAAACAAGAATTGCTGCGAAGCCGATTCGAAAGGGTGTTTTCATCTTCTTTCTCCTAACGTGGGATAAAGCTGAGTCATGGTTCAGGCCGCCTAAGCCTACCACAAGTGGGAAGCACACCAAACAACCTTGAGGTGGCGTAGACTTGAAGTCCCGGCGCAACGCCGATGCCCAAATTCTGCTATTCTGCAAGGTTTCGGGGCCGGGAACGAACCGAGGGCGGCAGCCGCGATTCGGCGGGGCTCCCGACAAGTCGGGACAGGTTCCGCCCCGCCCTTCCGGCAACAACCTACACAACCAAGAGGGCAGGCGATGAAATCACACACCGAGTATCTGTGGTTCAACACGAAAAAACATCGGGAGTTCATTAACATTACCGATGAGGTTGAGAAGACGCTGGCCAAGTCGCAGATCAAGGAAGGCTTGATTCTGGTCTCGGCTATGCACATCACCGCGGGCGTTTACGTGAACGATGCGGAGAACGGCTTGATCGCCGACATCGACGAGTGGTTGGAAAAACTGGCGCCCTTCCGCGCCGATTACCGCCACCACCACACGGGCGAAACCAATGGTGATTCCCATTTGAAGAGTCTGCTGGTCGGCCACCAAGTCGTGGTGCCGGTCACCAATGGCAAGCTTGACTTCGGCCCCTGGCAGCAGGTCTATTACGCCGAGTTCGACGGCCAGCGCCGCAAGCGGGTGCTGATCAAAGTCATTGGCGAGTGAGGCGATCAACAGGACTCTGCTAGAATCCCGAAAGTGGGGTGGACACCAGTCGCCCATCCCGCCGAGAAAGAATTCTCCGCATGCCGCCCATTATTGAAGTCCACGAACTGACGAAGGAATTCCGCACCTTCCGCCGGCGCGAAGGCGTATGGGGTGCTTTACAAAACCTCATCGTCCGCGAATACCTGACCGTGCATGCCGTGGACCACATCAGTTTTTCAATCGAGCCGGGCGAAATGGTGGGCTATATCGGAGCCAACGGGGCGGGCAAATCGACCACCATCAAGATCCTCACCGGCATCTTATCGCCCACGGGTGGGCGCGTAGTCGCGAACGGGTTCGTCCCTTATCGCGAGCGCCGCCATTACACGAAGCACATCGGTGTGGTTTTTGGCCAGCGCACCCAACTCTGGTGGGATATCGCCGTCGTCGAATCGTTCAAATTGCTCAAAGAGATCTACGAAATCCCCGACTCGGACTATCGCCGGCGCCTGGGTGTTTTCGGTGAAATGCTCAACCTCAAGGAATATCTGCACACGCCCGTCCGCAAGCTGAGCCTGGGCGAGCGCATGCGCTGTGATTTGGCGGCTTCTCTGCTGCACAATCCGCCGCTGCTTTTCCTGGACGAACCCACCATCGGCCTGGACGTGGTGGCCAAGGAGCGCATCCGCGAGTTCCTGAAGGAGATCAATTGCACCGAAGGCACCACGGTGTTGCTGACCACGCACGATCTCTCCGACATCGAGGAGCTCTCCAAGCGCATCATCATCATCGACAAGGGTCGTATCCTTTTCGACGGCGACCTGGAGCAGATGAAGCAGCGCCTGGCCAAGTACAACCAGGTGAAATTTTTTTTGAAAGACCGCTCGCAGGTGCCCCGCCTGGCGCAGATCGAAACCGACGGAATCGTCTGCCAGCGCGAGGACGAGCTCACCTACTTGATTCGCTTTGACCGCGAGCAGCATTCCAGCGCCGACGTGATTCGCCAGATCGTGAACACGCTGGAAGTGCGCGACCTGCTGGTGGAAGAGGAACCCATCGAGGAAATCGTCAAGCGCATCTATTTGAGCGGCGAGGTGGCCTGATGCCGCCCGCCGACGCTGCCCACCCCCTTCCCGGCCCAAGGCCTGCCTCTTCCCTGGAGAGGTTCGCGCGGCTCTATTGGGCATTCGCCCGCGTGGGATTTGTCAACACCCTCGCCTTCCGTTTACGTTACTTTACGGGAATCGTCACCTATTTTATATATGTTTCGGTTTATTACTTTATCTGGAAAGCCATCTATGCGCACAGCGCCTCGATTGAAGGGTTTGATTTCACCCATCTGCTTACTTACATCGGCGTGGGATGGATTATCCGCTCATTTTATTTCAATAACATCGATCAGGATATCGCCTACCTGGTTCTGGAAGGCCGCCTGGCGATGGACCTGATCAAACCCGTGAATATTCAGTTGATGCACGTCTCGCGGGCGGCGGGGGAATCGGTTTTCCGCCTGGCCCTGCTGACCGTTCCCACCGCCCTGGTGCTGTTTTGGGTTTATCCCCTGCGCCCGCCCGCGAGCATCGGGAACGCCGGGGCGTTTCTGGCGAGCGTCAGCTTGAGCTTTCTGCTCGTCGCCGCCATCAACTTTGCCGTGGGCACTTTCGCCTTGCGCTTGCAATCCATCCTGGGACTCATGCGCGCCAAGTTTTTTCTGCTGGAACTCTTTTCCGGACTCCTTTTGCCGATCACCTTTTTCCCGCCATGGGCCCAGAAAATCATGGGCGTGATGCCCTTCCAATACATCAGCTACGTGCCCATGTTGATTTACCTGGGCAAACTGCATGGCGGCGGCCTGGCGCGCGCCATCGCCGTGCAGGTTTTCTGGGTCATAAGCTTGCTGGCCATCGGCGAGGGGCTGTGGAGATGGTCGAGCAAGAAAGTCACGATTCAGGGTGGTTAGAAGGCGGCAGGAGATATAAGATGGGCGGGCGATTTCTAGCATCGTCTGAACGATGCTCACAAGCCAACCCTCCCATGCGGGGGAGGGTAATCCCATTCCGGCAGGAGGACGAACGGCAGTTTTGAGACTTTGACGCTTCTGCCTGGAGAGAGTGCAGAGATGCTACGGCAACTTTTCCTCACGATAATCCTGACGCTGGCGCTAACGCCCGCGCTGAAAGCCGATGACGCGCATCCGATTCTGCCCCTGGGGGCTCAAGCGCCGGACTTCTGCTTGCCCGGCATTGACGACCAGACCCACTGCCTGAAGGATTATACCTCCGGCAAGATCCTGGCCATCATTTTCACCTGCAACCACTGCCCGACGGCGCAACTGTATGAAGATCGCATCAAGCGGCTGGTGGCTGATTACCAGGCCCGCGGGGTGGCCTTCGTGGCCATCGAGCCCAACGTCCCCCAGGCCTTGCGACTTGATGAAATGGGTTATACCGACGTGGGCGATACGTTCGAGGATATGAAGATTCGCGCTGCATACCGGCACTTCAATTTCCCCTATCTCTACGACGGCGAGACGCAAAGCGTGGCACGGGCCTACGGACCGAGCGCCACGCCGCACGTCTTCATCTTTGATTCAGAACGTAAGCTTCGCTACGAAGGGCGGGTTGACAATAATCCCCGCGAGCCCTACGTCACTCAACAGGACGCGCGCAACGCTCTGGACGCCTTGCTGGCGGGCAAACCCGTCCCCGTCCCCAAGACGCCTTCCTTCGGGTGCTCCACCAAGTGGGCCGCCAAGGAGGAGGGCCGCAAGGCGGAAATGGACGCCATCGAGCGCGAGCCTGTAACCCTGAAGCTCGCGAGCGCCCAGGACCTCAAAGACCTGCGCAGGAATTCCACGGGCAAGCTTCTCTTGATCGATTTCTGGGCGACCTGGTGCGGGCCCTGTGTGAAAGCGCTCCCCGAGTTTCAAACCATGTACCGAATGTATCGCCATCGGAAGTTTGACCTCATAACCGTCAGTGCAAACTATCCCGATGCCCAGGCCGGGGTGATACAGGCACTGGAGCGGGAACACGCTTCCAGCACCAACCTGCTTTTCGGGTCGATGGATATCTATGCGCTGATGGCGGCTTTCGATCCGGAGTGGAACGGCGCCCTGCCGTACACGGTGCTGATCAACCTCGACGGGCAGTTGGTTTATCGGCGCCAGGGTGATATCGAGCCCTTGGAGATTCGCCGCCTGATCCTGGCCAATCTTCCGGACGACAACTACATCGGCCATCAGGCGCTTTGGCAAATGCGGTGAATTCCATCAAACGACACCTTCGGCTCTTGGTGCAATATTTCGCCCAGTACGCGAAAGTGCGCCTGGCGTATAAAGCGGACTTCATCATCGCCTTCTTTTCCTCCATGGCGGCCACCGTCCTGGGGTTCGGGTTTGTTCTGGTCTTATTCTCGAAAATCCCCCGCTTGCAGGACTGGTCGTTCAACGAGGTTATGTTCCTTTACGGGTTCTCCCTGATTCCCCTGGGCTTTTTCAATGTGGTCAGTTGGAATCTCTACGATTTCAGCGAGATTTACATCATCGAGGGGAAGTTTGATCGAGTGCTTTTGCGGCCTGTCGCTACGCTCTTCCAGGTGGTCTTTGAGAAATTCCGGCTCGAGTCGCTGCAAGAAGTTGTAACCGGCATCGCGGTAGTGGCGCTCTGCATACACCGCTTGCACCTGGCGTTCAAGATCCCGGATTATCTCTGGTTCCTGGTGATGATCGTTTGTGGGGCAGCCATCTATCTCTCGGTCTTCCTGATGCTGACAGCGGTGTCTTTCTGGTTTGAAGATCGGGTGGGAATTGTGCCGCCGGTTTTCAATATGCTCAATTTCGGCCGCTATCCCCTGACCATTTACAACGTCTTCATCCAGTTCATGCTGAGTTGGATCATTCCCTTCGGGTTCGCCACGTTTTATCCCACCACCCACTTCCTGGGACGAACCGAATTCACGCTGTATTTCCATCTGGTGCCCGTAGTCGCGACGGGGTTCTCCATTCTCGCGATTATGGTTTGGAATCGCGGGGTGGCAAATTACAGCAGCACGGGAACGTAGTGGCCGGCCAACCTATTTCAGGATTTCAGAAAGAGGCAAGGAAAATCCGCTGAGCAATTCCGGCTCTTCGAACCGGTCACCCGCCTTGGCGCTGCGAACCTCGGGACCGAGTTTGCCCTGAACATAGCGGTAGGCGAGTTGGGTGCTGGGACAAAAAAAAGCCAGACCGCCTGAACTCCCGCCTGAAGATACTGCGAGGCTTTCAAATTCAGATCGTTGGCACAGTCGTTCTTGGAAACGATTTCGATGGCCAGGTCTGGAGCGATCGGCAAAGGGACCCGCTCAACGTCGGTTCCTTCGAGGCGCTCCTTTCGAATATACGCGATGTCGGATCTGCGGACAGTGTCGGCGTCGAGGGTCATATCCGTTCCGCTGGTTACTTCGCCATGGGGATGAGCATCGAGAAATGCCCGCAGCCGGGCGTTGAACTGGTCTCGCATCCTGTTATGAAGGTAGCTGGGGGAAGGTGTTACGATGAGCTCCCCTCGGCTTAATTCATAGCGCAAACCTGCCGGTCCATCGAGGGCAGCGTATTGTTCGATGGTCAGCAAGGTTTTGGTCGCCATAGATCAACTCCTGATGAATCACGATTACTATGAACTTGACGGTATTGCTGGAGGGGCACGACATGGCGAGCCCCTACAGAACCTCCTCGTAAACCGCCAGCGTCGCCTCGGCGGTGCGCCGCCAGGTGAATTCGCTTGCCCGGGCCAGTCCCTTGTGCACCAGCTCCGGGCGCAGCGCCGAATCCTCAACCGCCTGAACAACCTTCTGCGCGATGTCTGCCGGGTCGTGCGGGTCCACGTACAGAGCCGCCTTGCCGCCGACTTCCGGCATCGAGGAAACATTGGATGTCACCACGGGCACGCCACTGGCCATCGCTTCCAACACGGGAATGCCAAAACCCTCCTCCAGGGATGGAAAAAGGAAGACGCTCGCGGCCTGATAGAGACGTGCCAGTTGCGCGTCGTCAATGTATCCGAGCAGTTTCACGCGCTCGCCCAAGGATTCGGTGCGGATGAATTCATGAATGGCCTCGCTGCCATAGCCATTGCCTCCGGAAAGGACCAATCGGTATTTTGCCGGAAGCGTCTTCAGCGCCTTGAGCATATTGAGGGTATTTTTGCGGGTTTGAATCACTCCCACGCTCAAGACCATTTCACCCTCACCGTCAAGGATGCGGGCGCGCTCCTGCAATCGTTCCGCGAGCGTTAGGACCACGGCGGGGGGATCGACGCCCAGCGGGATCACCCGGATTTTCTCCGGCGGGACATTAGCGTGCGAAATGAGTAGCCTTTCCGTGGCGTGCGAGGACGTGATGACCCGCGTGGCCCGGTTCACGGCTTGCAAAAGGAGCGCGGAGAATTTCTGGCGAAAATCCCCGGTGGAATAGTCCTCACCGGTAATGGGGAAGACATCGAAGACGGTCACGATTTCCCGGCGGAAGTGGAAAGCCGGCGGGCGCTGCGCGAGGCTATGAAAAAGTTGTGCCTGCCAGGGCAGCCAGAACGTCAGCGGCTCCTGGTAGACACGCACCGAGAATCGCGCCCGGGCGCTGGGAACAGATCCCGCCCGAAGAAAGTACTGCCGCCGGCCCAGCCGCGACAGACGGTAGCAGATCAGAAACCGGTGCGGCGTCTCCAAAGTAAGCAGCGTTTCGATAAGGCGGCGCGAGTACACGCCGATGCCCGTAAGCTGCGGATCAACGCTGTAAGTTGCATCAAGGGCTATGGTTGCCATCGGTCGACTGAGTCCTGCGATTCCTCCGAATGGGAACTTTGCCCCTGAATCCTAACTTGAAAAGGGAGGGATGTCGAATCGAAGCCCTACGCCGCCGGGTTTACCTCGATGCCGTACTCTTTGAGCTTGCGGTAGATCGTGGTCTTGCCGATCCCCAGAAGTTTCGCGGCGCGCACTCGATCCCCGTCCGTGGCTAGGAGCGCCTGCCGGATCGCCCGCTGTTCAAGGGCTTGCAGGGTGGTCATATCCTGTTGGGAAGAGGACTTGCGCGCGAGGTGATAGAGCATGGCGGAGGGAAGATCCTGAAGTTGAATGAATCTCCCTGAACCGAGTGAAACCGCGCGCTGGATGCAGTTTTCCAGCTCGCGAACATTGCCGGGCCAATCATAACCCATCAAGCGCCCCAGGGCTTCGTCAGAAATCAGGGTCGTCGATTGCTCATTTCCGCAGCGCGCCAGGAAGTGCCGCACGAGCTCCGGGATATCCTCTTTCCGATCGCGGAGGGAAGGCATCTTGATGGAGACCACATTGAGGCGGAAGAACAAATCCTTGCGAAAACTGCCGCGCTTCATTGCCGCTTCCAAGTCCTGATTGGTGGCGGCGATGATCCGCGCCTCGAAGCGAATCCGCTCATTGCTGCCGAGGGGCCGGATTTCATGCTCCTGGAGCACGCGTAGCAGCCGTGATTGCAGTTCGAGGGGCAATTCGCCAATTTCATCAAGGAAGACAGTTCCTGAGCCGGCCGCCGCCAGCAAGCCCTGTCGCGATTGGGCGGCCCCGGTAAAAGCGCCTTTGACGTGCCCGAACAACTCGCTTTCGATCAGCGTCGGCGGCAGCGCCCCGCAATCCACCGGAACGAAGGGCTGATCGCGCCAGGGTCCGTGCATGCGGATTGCCCGCGCCACGAGTTCCTTGCCCGTGCCGCTTTCACCCATGATCAGAACCGGATGGCGCTGCAACGCGACTTTGGAAATCAACCGGTAAATCTTCTTCATCCGCTCCGAGGTCCCGACCAGGCCCGCAAACCCTGCCGGTGCCCACCCCGAGGCGGTCCGGTCAGGTTCCGAAGGGGGCGGTGGGGCCGCTTCCGGCGGGGCATCCAATACTCGCGTCAGGTCTTCGATCCTCAGCGGCTTGGTCAGCAGTGGATATCCGTGCAATTGCATGGCTTGATGGGGTGGGCCGTCGCCAATCCCTTCCACCATGAGAATGATATTGATTCCCGGCTGGGCGCGCTGGGCGGCAGTGGGAAGGTCACTTCCTCCCACGCAGGCCAGCCGGAAATCCACCAAAACGGAGTCGAACCTCCGGCTTCCCAGCAGCGCCAACGCCGCGGCGGCGGAGTTCATCGTGCTGACCTCGCACGCGCAGTCGCGCAAAACGCGCGCACATTGCTCCTGTGAAGATGGGTCGTAATCGACGAGCAACACTTTCCTGGTCATGCCAGCAAGATCAAAGCCCATGGCGGACACCGCCTCCTCCCGAAGCGAGGTCACTCCTAGTAGTGCAATAGTATACAGTTGGCCTCAGGCATTGTCAAACAATTAAAAGTAACAAGTCTTTATTGGTTCATATGAAGATTACCATATAGCTAACAAACGACTGAGATTTAAACCTCTTAGGTCCGCGGCTCATCCCCGATGGGCATGGAAAGGCCGGGGACCTACGGAAAAGGTCTGCTCTAACCCGCTTCGATCTCGAGATGCGTCTTTCCCGCCAGGAGTTTCGAGGCGACGAGGATGGAGTCGGGATGAACCTCTCCCAGTGAGGCTGAACGTAAGGGTGTCCGGTCGGCCGGATGAATGTGAATGATAAGGTCGGCCTCCCAGGGCCTTAAAAATGTGACTTCGACCTTCCAGCGCGCCGACCCCGCCGAGGCTTGGAGGGCCCGCGTGCTCCAACTGATCGGCCCGAAACGTGTGGGGCAATTCTGTACTCGAATCACTTCGCCGGCGCTGAACCAATGCTGAGGAGCGGCCTTCTGAAGATGCACAACGTCATGCTCATGTTCTTCGTAACACAGGAGCCAGCGCAACCCCATGGTCGGGAGAAGTTCACTGTTGACCACCGCTGACCACGCGTAAGAACTTCCCTCCCCCGGGTAGTTTCCAGGCAATAAAGCGTCTTCAGGGGCGTAACGGTTGCCCGAATCCATGGCAAAGCACAGGTTGCCATAGAGGGTAATAAGGAACGGACGATAATCATCTTGCCGGATGCGGCCCGCCAGCGTGCCATGCTCCATGAAGTTGGATGTGCGGGCATAGTCGCCATCCGTGTTCATTCCGAGAATCTGCTGGCCCGCCAGCTTGCGGTCGGCGAAGTGGCCGGCGTCCAAAGCGGGATCGCCCCAGTCGCTCGTCCACCAATCCATCATATAACGGTGGTTTTCGTAACTCGAAAGTTCGCTCGGCTGGCGCTCCGTGTCGAAGGCCGTGAAAGGAGTGATTCCGGCCTGTTTCATACTTGGCTTCCGGTCCGCAAGCGTGCGGGCCAGGGAACGTTCGATGTCGCCGCGCATCTCCGCCGCGAGCTTCTTGATTTCCGCCGCTTCCCGCCGCAGATCAGCATCCTGATTCTCCACCCCCGCGCGCTCCAGGCAACGCGCGTGTTCCCAAAGGCCGCGCCAAGTCCACGCCGCATTCTGGTAGTAGAAGGGGTGAGAGTCCGGGAAGTCATTCCGCGGGTCGCCATTGTCCGCCTCGGGCGAGCCCCAGATCAGACCATGGCGAGGGTCTTCGGCCGGGAAAGTCTCCTGCGCATAGCGATAGCGGCGGACCACAAAGTCAATCAACTTCCCCAATACCGGCAGCCGTTTCCGTAATGCCGCGAGGTTCTGGGTGTAGTCATAGGCGCGGGCGGAATTCTCCAGGATAATTCCCGCATTGAGCGGCGCTTCCACCTGGTCCTGCGTGTTGTAAAGGAAGTTTCCATCAGGAAGAATGTAATGGTCGAGATAATGTTGGAAGTAGGGCTCAACCTGCGCGCTGAGGCCCCACAACTGCTGCGCCCAGACGAATTCGTAGTGCGCAACTGGAAACAGGGCATGGCTGCGCTCGGGGATTTTGGTATAGGCCCCCTCACCAACCTGGTAAGTGGGCTCCAGCCCACGGTAACTGCAACGCGAAAGCACGATACCCGCGCGCGCCGCGTCGCTCAGCCAATCATCGGGAATCTCCGCTTGCATGCCGGCAGCAAAAAAGTTGTGCCAGCGGTTCCAAACTCCCACCAGCGCGGAGAAGAAGTCTTCCGCCGAGCCATTCCAATAACGATCGACAATTCCGGAATCGGGGACGGCCTCGCCGGCGTTGGTGTCCCCGGCGGGGATGAGTTTGCCACCCGAGTCTTTCGGCAGCAGCGCGCGCACGCGGCCCAGGGGCCGGGCCTCCGCGCCATCGGGAAGGATCACCATCACCTCGTACCCGACCCGAAAGCGAGGATTCCACACCCCGATGTCCGCCGCCGGTAGAAACCCTCCCAGCAAGGTGCGCTTGCTATAACCGGGGACATACTCGTAGAGGTATTCGGAAGGCAGAAACTGGCGCGGGTCAAACAGCCGCCCCGTCAAATCGGGCGCCCAAGCTGCCTGCGCGCCCGCGGCCATTTGACGGGATGTCCCATCCGCTTCCAGGAACAATGAACGTTCCGGCCCCGCCTCTTCATTGGCGACTAACGTCCAACCGATAAGCTCCGGCCCCAGCGCGGCAACATTTTCGTAGCAGGGATCTTCGGCGGAATTCAGGATGTAGTCGCCCCAGACGTCGGGACCGGGAACATACCTCAGCGGCCGCTCGAGCTTCACGTTGTGAGGAGTGCTCGTAGGGCGCGGACGGATCTGGGAAAGATCGCCGATGCGCTTGGGAATGCTCGCGATCTCTCCCATCTCGGTCAGGTAAACAATGGCCCCCTGGTGAGTCACATGCTTCTCAAAAACCGCAGTTGGCACGCCATTCAGCCAGGAAATAATGGCAACCAGTTGCCAGCCGCCGATCACCTCCCCTACCGCCATCGTCTTCTTCTCGTTTCCCCATTTCACCGTGGCCTTTCCGTCTGCAAAGGAAACCACGCGCGGCGAGTTTTCGAGCTCCTCCCGCTCACCCGGCAACAGCAGGTTGTATGCATTGGCAATCCGGCCGGGAGTGTAGCGGCCCGTGGGCAAGCTGGAGGCGCCGCGTCCCTCTTCATTCAAAGCGCAAGCCGCCAGTCCCGCATAGGCAGGAGCGGCGACGGTATGCTGAAGAAAGGCTCTTCGTTTCATGGATACACCTGCTTAGCCGTGACTGGGCTGCCGGGCATCTCGCTTAACCCAATGATACGCACGGATGGAATTCTTCCAGAAGAACTTCTCCGCCGCCGCCCGGCCTTTTCCGGTGACGTACTCGTGGATGACGTTCAGCACCTGCTGGTAGGAGCCCCAGGGGTCGCTGTTTGGCCAGTCGCTGCCATAAAGGAGTTTATCCTCTCCGAAGATTCCCCAGAGCTCATCCAGCCTCGAGCGATAGAAATCCAAGTCATAGTGGACTTGACCGTCAACGCGTTGGAGCACTTCAGAGAGCTTGACATAAACTTGCGGGCGCGCTGCCAGTTCCCGCAAATCGGCCGTGAGCTGCTTTCGCGCCACCGGTTCCGCGGGAGGGTCCACGTGCGGCAGATGGTCGAGCACCACGCGCAACTCGGGGATTTTATCGGTGAGCCGAACCAGGGTCGAAATGAGGGTCGGGTCCAGGTTCGCCGAATCCATCCCCAGATTGGCCTCTGCAAGAGCCTTGAGATCGGAAATAACCTCGCCGCGCTTGATATCCTCGGTAAGATTCCTGCCCCACAGGTTTCCACACCGAATGCCCAGAAACAGCGGGTTCTTGTGAAACCGTTCCAGGTTCTTGCGGAAGTCCGGCTTTCCCGGCTCCAAGTCACCGACGGTCCCGACGATCATAGGGTCCTTGGCGGCGATGTCCAGCACCCATTGGTTGTCTTCCAGCCAGGGACTACATTCAATCTCAATCGCGCCAACGATTCCCAGCCCCTTCGTGACGGCGCGATAACGATCGGGCAACGCTGGACGGTACAGAATCTTATCGTCCTTGTCGGGCCAGGGCACACCCTGCGGGCGCGTTGGATCAAACAGGTGGATGTGGGTGTCAATGATCGGTATGGAGCCACCCTCTGCGCCTATACCCAGAGCCGCAAAACTCGCGGCAACACCCATAAATGTCCTTCGATCCATAGCACTCTCCTGACGCACGATTCATCCTTCCTCGATGTGCCGACGCGCGCGAACAATCTACACGCGATGCCGTGTGGAGGCAATAGTGAACCAAACGGTGGGAGCGCGGGCATCCTGCCCGCCGTTGTGCCGTCGGCGTCCCGCCCGTGCCTCGAGTTTCTGCATTTTGAAGCGCGGGATTCGTTCTGCATCGCTCCAACCGTGTCAAAAGCCCGAGGCTCTTGGTCAAAGGCGCATGTTTTTGTGTCAAATGTCAGTCATATGTGTATAAATGTCGCCTTTTACATCGGTAAAATTGTCATATTTTTGTTTGTTTTCATACACATTCCGGCTTCGCTCGTCATTTATTAACATCTTTTTTCTCAGGACCCCATTCCCCAATCAGTTTTCCCCCTTCACCGCGACGATGGAACCTCCCCGGCGCCACATGATGGGTTCTATGTTCTCCGCGTTCGGTCTGGGCATTCGTCACGTCTTTTTAGCTAAGTCTCTTTCTTTTCATAAACATCTTGGGGGGATTATGTACTTGACGAAGGTAAGCCGTGGTAACTCCTATTTTGAGCAACGAGTGAAATCTATTAATCACTCTGGTAGAATACAATCTCCCGTTGGGAGTCTATCATGGATAAAATCCCGCTCACGTGCAAAAACTGCGGCTTTGACGCGTTCAAAGCTATCCCCGAAGCGAAGTCCCTGGACGAATATTGCGGTTCCATCTGCCCCAAGTGTGGAACGGCTCTTAGTGAGGATGACATCAAGAGCCAGATTCTCAAAATCGCTAACGAGCACCTTCGGGATGCCTTCGGGAAATCGAGAATTAAATAATTCAATTAGTTCATTTATTTGGTTGTCCATCTCCGAGGTGTCGAGTACGAGAGAGCAAGTTGCCATATAATTCCTCCTAAAAGAAATTACATGCGGAGGTTCCCATGAGGCATCTTCTTCCCTATTTAGGAATGGCTCTGGTCATTGTAACACTTGCTCCGGCGCAAGAGACAAAAACCCGTTGGTCCATTTGGCTTCCGGCCAAGAATGCAACCGTGATAGACCAATACGGAATCAGTCATGATCGGACAGACTTCTCTTATCGGTGGAGGGGCACAACGCCATGTTCAGACAAGGATTGCTCGATTGAGCTTCAGTTGCGTAACAACTCCGACCGGAGCGAATCGGTCAATTACATTATCTCCGTCGAGCAAGAGAACGGGCACACTGTTACCACGAAGGACCACCGAAACTTCGGCTCGAATGAAATCATGAATGTCCCGGTTGAGTCCTATGGTCAGGAAGTAACGGGAGTGAAAATCGAATGAGCGAGCAAGGTGGTATATTCAAATGTAGTGGACGGAGCCACTCGGCAAAGTGGCTCCGTCTTGTGGTCATCTTATATCACGATCAAGACGATACCCCCGTCCTCGGTTTTGATTACGATGACCAGCACAACCATTCTCCGGTTGCGCATAGTACCACCCCCAATAGGCAGGTGAGATTTATCCGCGTTCTAAGCACGGATTCACCTGCCTATCGAAATTACCCTTCGGAAAAATTTTTAGTACAGAACTTGCGAATTTTCCGCGTGTTACGCGGCGATAAGGCGCTTGTATGGAAGCGTGCGCGTAGTAATCATGTGCCGAAGTGTATCTATGAAGAGGTCCAAGTCATTCCGCCGATTGAAGCGGAACGTCATCTCGTTAAGGTATGCAGGAAGATGTTTCGCGCTAAGCTTGTGCCACGTTCCCATGACGCCACGCTTGAAAAGCGAGAATGCGCTTTCAATCGTATTGGTGTGGATATTTCCGACCACGTAAGTCTCCTTGTGCTTAATCGTCTTGTGTTTTCGGGAAACGCCACTTCTCTGGGCCGCGTAAGGGTACGACATGAATTCATCCGTAACAAACATTTCGACATCCTTGGACACGTTTCCCTTGATAAATTCCGCAAGCGTTCTGGCGGTGACATTCTTGGCTTGAAAGAAGCGGAGTTCTCCGCCACGTTGCCGAATGCCGAGCACGATCTGCTTTGCGGCTTTTGCATCGGCCATTGTTATGCCCTTCTTTTTCCCGCCGAAGTAGGTTTCATCCATTTCCACGATTCCGCCGAGTATACTTTTCTGTCTTTCAATCATTGCGGCTCGAATCCGATGGCAAAGATACCATGCGGTGCGATAGCAACCGATTCCGAGAGTACGCTTCATTTGATTGGCAGAAAATCCCTTGCGAGCCTCACAAAGAAGCAAGACGGCTTGAAACCATTTCTCAAGTGGGATATGGGAATCTTGAAAGACGGTTCCGACGGTTGCGGTAAACTGATATTGGCACTTGCCACACTCAAATTTCGATTGGGCAGAAAGGCGGAAAATCTTCTTGCTCTCGCAACGCGGGCAAATGACGCCTTTAGGCCAACGAAGCTTTTTCAAGAGTTCATGGCACTTAGCATCGGTAGAATATTTTCCACTCAATTCGGAGAGGTTCATATATGACTCCTAAAAAACACTCTAGGGACTTCAAAGACTTGGAACACATGACGGTTAAGCAGCTTGCCCGTTCCATACGTGCCGACTTGCGCAAGAAAAACCGCCAAGAAGCTACTCGCCTAGCCGTCGTTCCCAAGAGAAAATCTTGAGTCATTATGATATCAAATTTCCGTACCTTCGTCAAGTACATAATCCCCCATCTTGGAAAGAATGCTTTAACTCCTTTGTTTTCATGAATATCTTGGAAAGGCGAAAAGCAGATATTTGGGCCAGCGGCCATCGGATCATTTTCGATTTTCGATTGCCGACTTTCGATTGGTGATTTGCAACTTTCGTCCTTTCCTCCGGGCGTCCCGGCGCGGGTGCCGCGTTCCGCATCCATCCCCTCCAATTCTAGCCTAATCACGAGCCCAGGTGTCATGTCAAGAAAATTCTGCGCCGTTTTTCCTACCGGCAGGAAAGAATCTTACGAATTGGCTTCACTTTTCCTACCGGCAGGAAGAATTTGAGCCCACTTCACAGCCTGACCCGGACGTCTGCGGTACCACCGATTGTTGCCCCTCCCAGTGAGGTGAGCACGCGAGAGGGCTTCGCCTTCCTACCACGTCCATCTGGCCGCCACGCAGAACAGGAGCCGAACATGGACGTACGATACACGCGATGTTGTGGACGGGATTGTGCACAAGGCCTGTGTGACAGCTTGTTGCCGGTGGCGGGACCACGCCGGACGGTCGCATCATGTGATTCGACGGTTCGGGACCTACCGCTCGGAACTGCGGGAGTTGGCTAACTGGCTCCGGGCCTATCAAATGCTCAAGCACAACGAGCCTTACCGGGAACTCGGCGAGAACTACTTCGACCAAATCAACCCGGAAAAGACGGCTACGCGACTGATCCGCCGATTGCAAAAAATGGGGTACCAGGTCTCGATCACTAAATCCCCTAAGGAAATACCCTGTGCCCCGTAATCGTCGTCACAAAGCACGTTAACGTCCGTCTCAAGGTGTGGGCAGGTAGTCGAACAGGTTCAACTGCGAAATTTGTCCCCCAGTCTCCGCCAAAGCCTGTTGGGTGGTTTGAGTTTGGCTCAGGTCGGTAACCGCTGTCGCCATGTCGGCGTCCAACGTGTTGCCCTCGGATGCGGTCAGTTGTGTTTGTTCCTGGGTAAGGAATGTCTGGGCGTTTTTCAGCCGATCCACAGAGTTGCCGTAGAAGGTCTGCTGGGTGCTCACATAATTCAGAGCATTCTGGACTTCCGTGGTGGCGCCGCTGATATTACCGTTCGCGGTCAGCGCGTTGGTGAGATCCTGGAGGGATTGAAAAACGTTGGTGGTAGCATTGCTAAACAACTGGCTGCCCGGCAAGCTGGTGGGCATCGCTTGGCCTTCGGAAATTTCCACGCTGTTGGCGCTATCGTTTCCCTTGTAGGTCACGCCGGAAGGGGAGGAGGCGTCCGCCACATAGGGTTGCGTAGTCGCGGCCGTACCGGAAAAAAGATACTCGCCGTTATAAGAACTGTTCGCCAAACCTAGTACTTCCTGTTGGATACCTTGAATCTGCTGCGCCAGGGCTTGCCGGTTCGACGCGTTGAGGGTGGGATTCGTCCCCTCTACCCCTACAGATTGCGCGGTCGTCAAGGCCTCCACGACAGAACTCAAAGCCGAGTCCGCTACATTCAAAGACCCCGTCAAGGACGAAATATTTTGCAGGTATTGGGTGTCGGAGCTTGACTGCATCCGCAGGTTCACCAAGCTGGCGGCGGCGGCAGGGTCGTCGGAAAGGGAGTTTAGCTTCTGCCCGGAAGAAACCTGCTGCAAGGCTTGCGCTTCTTGTTGCGCATTCGTCTGCAATCCGTTCAGGATCACGCTGTACATGTCGGGATTGACGCGCATACCCATGTTTAGCTCGGTGTAAACATATTCAAGGCCGCGTTGTTGAGTTCATCGACGGTGGAGATGACCCGCGCGGCGGCTTCGTAAGCTTGCTGATAGGTGATTAAATTGGTGGCTTCCTCGTCCAGGGAAACCCCGGAAATAGACTTCTGCTGGTTGGTAAGCTGCTGCAAGACCAGACCGACGGCTTCCTGCTCGGAGGTGGCGTTGGAAACGTCGTTGCCAACCTGGTCAATCAGATTCGAATAATAATCTCCCGGCGTTTGGCCGGAAACGATGGGTTCATTCTGGAGGTCGGCCAGCGCCGTGGCGTTGCCATTGTCTCCTTTGGTGCCGTTGGAACTGGCGGCGACCTGGTCAGGACTGGTAAGCGCCACGGCCATGGTGGTGGCGGCGCCGGCGTTGGAACCCGAGGCCGATGGGGTAAACGGCGTGAAGAAATCCATCCCTGGCGCGCTATTCAGGTCGTAACCGTCTTTTTGTTGCTGGTTCACGGCCGAGATTATACCGGCGGCCAGATTGTCGAGGGAAGATTGCGTCGAGGGAATGCTGTCATCTCGGGCGCTGATCAGACCTTGAAGCTGACCGCCGGCGATGGCGGAGGTGATATCGGTTCCCTGGGCAAATACGTCGTTCATTCCCGTGGCATCGTTGATTTGAGTGGTCAATGCCTCACTTTGATTGCCGGAAACGAGGAGCGTGCCATTGGTGGTGCTCACCGACACGGTCCCGTTGTTGGAATAAACGACCGCCGTGTCGATCAGGCCGGAGAGGTTGTTCAGGGCCTCGTCGCGCTGATCCTCGAGCGAGCCAGGATTATCCCCGGAATTAGAAACCTCTTGGATTTGCTGATTCAAGTTGGCCACTTGCGCGCTGAGTTGGTTAACCTGCTGGACCGTCTGTACCACCGATTGGTCCAGACCCTGTTGGATGGTCGCCAGATTCTGGCTGGTTTGGCTAAACGCCCCCGCAAGGTCCTGACCCGCCACGATCACCCCCTGGCGAAGGGAGGAATTTGTCGGGTCGGTGGCGAGGGACTGGAAACTGTTGAAAAAATTGCTCAAATAGGTTTGGAGGCCGGTGCCCTGGGTCTCATTGAAAAGGGCTTGCACCTGGTTCATTGAATCCACGTAGGAATTCAGGCTGGATTGCTGGGTGGTCTCCTGGTCAATCCGCAGATCCAGGATATTGTCGCGCATGCTTTGCACGCTCTTAAGCGTCACTCCGTTGCCGATCATGGTGTTCCCACTCAGGATGGGAGGGCTTTCCTCCAGGATCGGCACTTCGCGCGAATAGCCCGGTGTGTTGGCGTTCGCGATGTTGTTGGCCGTCACTTCCAGGGCGCCTTGCTGCACCAGCAAGGATTGGAGGGCGACGGACATCGTACCGAAAAGACTCGACATAATCTATTTCCCCATCTGGACGATAGGCATCCCCTTGGGTTGGGGAACGGGAACCGGGTACCTGCCCGAATAGTGCGCTAAGAAATTCAGCAAGACGTTTACGGATCGCCGGGAACGCCGGAGCAATTCCGAGTGGACTCGGCTCAGCCTCCGTACATCAGCCTGAATGGCCTTGAGTCCGCCCAGGAGTAAATGAAGCTGTCGCGCCGACATAGGGTCAAGCTGGGCCTCGAGATCACCCAGCGTGGCGGGCATTTCGCCCGCGGTGGCTAAGCTTCTAAGTCTCTCCTTCATATTTTGCAGCTCAGCGTCCAGCATCCGAATTTCCGTGCAAAGGTTCTCTTGTCGCGCGATGTGGTGGTGCATCGATCGCAAGTCGAGCGTGACGTATGCCGACCGGCTCTCATCGAGGTCGGTGGCGAGCAAACGAAGGGTTGCCAACCGCCGTTCGAGCAATTCCAGGTAGTGCTGTACTTCGTGTTTCATATTTAAGCCAAAACGTCGAGTTGATGGTCCGGATCGGGTTCAGGCGCGAGATCAGGTTCCGGATCTGGCTTGGGGGCAGGCGTCGGCTGGACCTTTTTCACGGCTTTCCTTCGCGCCGCGAGATTTCCTTCCAGTGTCCGCCCTCCATTGTCGGAGGTCCTCTGCGCCGGGGCAGGGGCCAAGTCGTCCATGACCCCTCCAGGGGATCGGGTGATCCGGTGATCCGGTCATCGGATGATTTGACGAACGAAAGGCCATTTTTCTGCAAAGCGCTTCCTAGTTCATCCGCTCATCGGATCACCCCATCAGCCGATCACCCTGCCGAGCAGGTCCGATCCAATGGCGTCACTCAATTGCTGATCCGAAATTTGATAACTGCCATTGCTTACCGCTTGGCGAAGAGCATCCACGCGGTCTTGCCGAATTTCCGGCACTTGGGAAAGGCTGGATTTCAGGTGTTGAATCGTTCCGTTATCAACAGACAGTTGCGCCTGGTCCTGGTCGGAATCGACCGGGGCGGGGCGGCTCTGCTGGTTTGACGATCCTGAGCGCCCAACCTTTTCGGGTTGTAGATTCTCGGTAAACGGGAGAGGGCCATCAACTCGCATATACTGCCTCCTAGATTGATTACAACCATCCTATCGACGGTTTCAGAAGAAACTTTAGCCCCCTGATATCCTTTTAATCTTTCCCCCCTGATTCCGCGCCCTGTTGTTGTTTGAAAAACAAGCGGCGTTTCCTCAGATTAACCAATCCCAAGACGGCCATTTAATTCTGCTCGTTCATGGAAATAACCGTAGCCCCGGACTTTAACCAGGCATGTACCAACAAGTAAGCGCGCTAGCGCAACGCATCCCTGGACGGGGTTTTCAGGTTTTCTTATTCCGTCATTGTATCCTGTGCATCTTGTTCATCGATGTTCAGTTCACCGGCCTCGGTTCAAACTGGGCTCGAGCTGATGAATCAGCATTTGGCCGATTCCCAGTCCTCCCCGGCTGGCCAAGGCCGACGATAAGTTCTGAATTGCCAATGAATTCAAGGTATCTGCCCCTGCCAGCGGAGCATCTCCTGTAAGGGACGACGAACCCATCTTGAAATCCCCCAAGAGCTGCGAGATAAGAATCCCCTCAAAATCCTGGGCAGCTTTGCGCAGCTTCTTGTGGGCGGGAGTTTCAGGCGCGCCGCCAGCCGAATCGACCTGCTGGCGGTTGGCGACCGTGTTTAAATCGGGATTTATCGCTGAGAGCGTCATATGATTTCCAATTCCGCCTGCAAGGCCCCGGCCGCGCGGACCGCTTCCAGGATGGCGACGATATCGCGGGGTGTGGCGCCGATGGCCTGGAGACCGTTGATCAAATCGTCGACGCTGGCGCCCTCGCGGAGTTCAATACGGTGAGCAGGGCTTTCCGTAGCTTTAACCGTGGTTTGGGGCACCACCTGAGTCTGTCCTTGGGAGTAAGGCAGAGGCTGCGAGACCTTGAATTCCGTGGTGATCACCACAGACAAATTGCCGTGCAGGATGGAGCAAGCCCCCAGGCTTACTGCCTGGCCCATGACAATGGTCCCGGTACGTTCATTTACAATGACCTTGGCTTGGGGGTGAACCGCCACTCGCAGGTTTTCCACCTTGGCCAGCAGGCCCGAAACCACGTCCGGGCCTTGGATGGGGACCTGAATCTCAATGCGGCGGCTATCGACTGCCCGCGCTGAGCCTTTCCCCAATTCGTGCTCAATGGCCGCGGCCGCTTCCGTGGCCGTTTGGAAATCCGGGTCGCGCAGCGACAAGAAGAGTTGGGTCAAATGGCTGAGGTCCACGGCCGCATCCCGCTCGACAATTCCTCCTCCGGGTATACGCGCCGCGGTGGGGTGATTGACCTGCACCGAGTTGCCTCTTCCCCCCGCCGTATAACCACCATTGGCCAAGGGCCCTTGCGCGGTTGCCCACATTTGACCGTCGGGACCGTGCAGCGTGGTGAAAAGGAGCATTCCACCTTCAAGACTTTTGGCGTCTCCAATCGAGGAAACGGTAACGTCAATGGCCGTGCCCGGGCGGGCAAAAGGCGGAAGCGTGGCCGTGACAAAAACCGCCGCGACGTTTTTGACCACCACGGCCGAGGCACTGAATTGAACTCCCATTTTCTGGAGGAGATTGGATAAGGTCTGGACGGAAAACACCGTTTGCTGGCGGTCGCCGGTACCGTTAAGTCCCACCACCATCCCGTAACCAATCAGCAAGTTATCGCGCACGCCCTCCACCGTGGCCACATCGCCAAGGCGAACTTGCCGCGGCTCTAGTTCCTTGCCCGTAAACGTGGCAGGCAGCAAGAGTATTTGCATGCCGAGAACGCCAACCCATAGCTTGGATCGCATGGCTTAAAACCCCACGAGCTTCAAGATCAGTTGCACTAGTTTGTTGGGAGGCGCGACCCCGTCGCTGATCACACCCTTTCCTTTCAGCTCCACTTCCAGGTTGCTGATGGAAGTCGAAGGAACCGCGTTGTTCGAGCCAATGTCCCCCGGCCGCACCACGCCGTGAATGACCACCGTCTGGTGCTGGTTGTTCATGTACATTTGACGCTCCGCCTCGATCACCAGGAATCCATTGGGCAAAACCTCTACAACTCGGCCGGAGAGGCTGGTGGTCAGGGTGGCATTGGAGGAAGTTTGCGCCTGCCCATTAAGAGTCCGGGAGGAATTCGGCGAGAAGATGTTTTGTAGACCGCTGGTCGGCCCCGGTGTGCCCATCAATCCACTGATGCCGGAACTGGCTGAAAAAGTGCGCGCCGATTTCGCCGCCCCATCCTCGGCCGCACTTGTCGATTCCACCACCTGAATCACGATGAGGTCATTGATATTCCGGGCTTTATAGTCGCTCGCCATGTCCGAATAGGGGCTCTGCGGAGTCCAAAAACTTCCCGTGGTCGGCGTTGATGACTTCACCGCCTCCACGCGCGCGATGTACCCTGCCAGGTAATCCTTTGTCGGCTGAGCCTTTTTCTTGGAGCCGACCCCGAAACCCGGTTGGGCGAACAGGATGACCGTCATGATGAGCACGAGCCGAAATTCGAAACTCGAAACTCGAAACTCGAAACTCGAAGCTCTTTTATCCAAGGCCGATCGTCGAATTTCGATTTTCGAGTTTCGCGTTTCGATGGTCGATTTCATCGCCGTCTCCCTATCAAAAACTGGTCCGTAGCAGCCCTTCGTCAACAACTTCCGCGCTCATCACACGCATCGTAGCCGGGTCGCGGACGAGTATGAATTGACCCTTGACTCCCGGTTGCAACGGGACCACGGTGGTTGTAATTCGCACATTTTGGCCCAGCATGACTAAGATCGCCAGCCTGCCGGGTTTGGCCAGCACGGGGGCCTTGGTGCGACTTGAGTTCATCTCTTGGCCGGTCGCCGAACTTTCAGTCCGAGCATTTCCACCGGTATCCCCCGGCTTCCAAGTCAAATTTGAGGTTAACCCCAAACTCTGCGGATCGCGCCGCGTGGTGACGTCAAAGGGAAGATACTGCGGTTCATGGGAAGCCCAGAGCTCAAATACCACTTCGCGCCGAATCGGATCGTATCCAACTTTCTTAACCTTCAGCCCCATATCCACTTTAAGCACCGGCACCGACGATTGAATATTCAGGTCCCCAGGCCGCAGTTCCCCCCGCCCCGAAATTCCCCTTTGGGCCAGATCGTCTTGAATGGCTTGGAAGATTTCCCGGCGTGAAAGCGGACGGGGTTCGCGCCGCGGAAACTCCTCACTCCCATCCGAAACTGGCGCCACCCCTTTGCGTAACGAGGCATTGGCTGGAAGGGCATGCTTCAGGGGCGTCAACACCAACAAGAGCCCTAGAGCGCTAACGACTCGGCTTTTATGGGCTGCGGGCATGTGGTTGCGCGCTCCATTAATGGGACATGTTATTAACGTCTTGCAACATCTGGTCGGCCGCCTGCACAACCTTCGAGTTGGACTCGTAGGCCCGCTGGGTGACGATCATCTGGATGAATTCGTCCACCACGTTAATGTTGGAGTTTTCCAGCATGCCTTGCTGCAACGTGCCCAAACCTTCCGACCCTCCCGGCGCTCCCACAATGGGATCGCCCGAAGCCGTGGTGGGGGTAAACATATTGTTGCCATTGGCCAAAAGGCCGCCGGGGTTCGGGAAAGTGGCCAGTTGTATGGACCCGACCTGCTGGGCGTTGGTTTGTCCCGGCATGGATACCGTTACCGTTCCGTCCGACCCCACGCTGATGGAGGTGGCTCCGGCGGGAATAGTCACCGATGGTTCCAGCGGGTCACCACTGGCGGTGACGACGTTCCCCTGCTGGTCCAGATGGAAGCTGCCGGCGCGCGTGTAGGCAGTTTCGCCATTCGTCTGCTTTACCTGGAAGAAACCCGCGCCTTGAATCGCCAAATCCAGAGAGTTGCCCGTGTTGTCGAGATCGCCTTGCGTCTGCAAGACCTCGGAAGCGGTGGCGCGGGTGCCCAAGCCGATTTGCAGGCCTGTCGAAACCGTCGTCTGTTGGGTGGCCGCCGATCCGGGCACGACCATCTCCTGATAGATCAAGTCCTGAAACTGCAGCCGGGTTCCGCGGAAACCGGAGGTGCTGGCATTCGCCAGGTTGTTGGCGATGTTATCAAGATTCAGTTGCTGGGCGAGCATGCCGCTCGCAGCCGTGTATAAAGCTCGGAACATATTCCCTCCTTGGTAGGGCCGAACGGCGTTCAGCCTCGGGCGAGCGTTGCTCGCCCCTACGAGATGCGCGAAAGATCCTGGGCCGGCGCGGCGTTAAAAACCGAATGAAAGATCGACAGCGCCTGTTGCAGAAGCTGGGCGTGCCGCTGAAGGGTAATCAAACTGACCGCGCCCGCCACCGGATTCAGGTTGGAACTTTCCAGCATTCCTTGCGACAGGCGTGGATCGTCGGCGGGTTGCTCGGACCCCGCCGGCGCCTGGTAGTAGGAGTTCCCCTCCGCCGTAATGGCAGTCCCCGGCTTAAAGGTAACCATCTTCAATTGCGCCACCACCGCGCCCTGCTGCGAAACCGTTCCATCGGAGCTGATGGTAATCGTCCCGCCGGGAAGTTCCACGGGACCTTGCTCACCCATTACCGTGTCCCCAGTCGCCGTCAACAGGCGGCCATTGGCGTCCGTATGGAAAGATCCGTTGCGGGTATAGCGTATTCCCGCCGGGGTATTGACCACGAAGAACCCCGAGCCTTCGATCGCCAGGTCCAGGTCGTTTCCCGTCTTCTGGAATTCCCCGGTTTTCAGATCCACCGCCGCTCCCCCCAATACCCCATAGTCGTTCACGGCCTGGTTGAGAGGGCTGAGGCGCCGATTGCCCATGCTGGCTTCGAGCGAACGATAGAACTCCAACTGCCCTTTGTAGCCGGCCGTACCGATATTGGCCAGGTTGTTGGCCGTTAATTCCAGTGCGTCGGTCTTGGCAAGCAGACCCGTGCATGCGGCGTAGAACCCACTGTCCATATCACTGCTCCCGCACGATTCTATGCAGGGCGGGTACCATTTATCTTGCGCGGCGCAATGCCGATATAAGGAACTGACAACTCAGGTGTTGATGAATTCTTAGGAGAGGCTAAGGGAAAAGGTTCTGAGAAGATTCTGCCGAGCCGGGGCGCCGGGGTGGGCAAGATGTTCCCGGAGTCGAACTTGAAAAACGGATTCCCTATGCGACGGGCAAGCCTCTGGAAGGACAGTTGTGGATACCCCAAGAATCCTAGCTAATTCCCACGACTCCCGGCAGGAGCCCCCGCCCGGCGTCGGCGGGTAAAAGGACATTGTGTCCGCATACCCCGCCCCTCAAACGCCGCCCGCACTTTCTCGATTTCGGCGAGCCTTGGGCAGTCTTCGCCAGATTATGGCTCCGCTTTCGCTGCTTTCTCCGATCTTTACTGAAAATCAGTGAAGCGTCCCTGTCCCCGGTTCCCCGTCCAGATCCGATTACTGGCGCTCCACCACCTAAACCGTGACGGCATATGGAGCGCCACTGATAGTCAATTCTGTGTTTGACTTTCCTGTACTAAGCCGATAGAGTTCCTCCGCTGATATGGGCATGAAATTATTCCTGAGCATTTGAATCCTCGATTTCTCGATCCGTCCTCAAGACTTGGAGTGGAGCAATGCGTTCGGGCCGCAGCGTTTGTCTTGGGAGCATTTCGGCGACGCCATCCATGCCAACGACGCTTCCCAGACCAGGGTCCCCCGAAAAACCGCCGAAGGAGGTGACAAAACCGTGAGAAACCGAGGAAAATTGGCGCTGAATGGTGCGCTCGCTTGTGGGCTCGTGCTGGTATTGGCCGGATGCGGCAGGTCGGACCGACAGCGCCGGGGCGAGCCTGACGACAGCGTCATTTGGTTTGTTCACGCTACCGACCCTCACCTCTTTCTCGACACTGCCCAAGACAAAGCGACAGAGAAAACAGGCGCCAAGCAGCAAGACCTTGACAAGACGGCGCTGGTGGACATGCTGAAGGGTATCCATTTCTTACCCGATGGGAACGGTGCCCCCGCTTTTCTGGTTCTGACTGGGGACTTTGGAGTGGATCCCTGTCCGATCGCTACAAGCCATAACCAGTCCCAAGATTGCGCCACCAGTGCTGACAAAACCAAGCGCGGAGAGCAAATCAAACTCCTGGCGGACGCCTTGGGAACCAGTCCGGTCGAGGACATCTACCTGGTTTCCGGCAATAACGATGTGGCCCTGGAAGTCCCGGACGACGTTGCGCTCGCCTATTTCAATACGTTTATCGATGACGTGCAAGGGGAGCTCGTAAAGGCAGGAAAGACCGTGCACTTGCACAATCTTACCCGCTGCTACGCTGCGGGCGGCGGACCCGAAACCGGCTGCTTTGCCGACCTTGCCAATTCCTCGTATCGACTCATCGGTTTTCCATCGCATTCCTTCAAGAACCGAGAATCTCCGGACAGCAATACCACGGCAGCGAATGCGCCGGCGCAGGAGCAGCAGTGGGAGACTTTCAGCAAGCTGCTGAAGGACGCCCGGGACCATGGCAGAAAGGTGCTCATCATCACCCACATCCCCGAAATCGACGACCCTTATTACCTGGCTGTGAATCGGTACCGAGCGCCCGAAGCGGATAAGAATGGCAAGGTGCCCCCGCCCCCGTCCATCACCGCGTGGAACGTAAGCCAAAAGGTGATGGATGGCTGGCGGGACGCGCTGGCGGCGGACTCGGTGATCGGCGTTCTGGCAGGCCACCTGCACGATTCGCACAAAGAGATTTATCGCCAGCCGTACACATGGTCAAGTGACAACGATCATCGCCTGGGCTTCCGCAAGCTGTTCGTGGCGCCGCCCCTTTCGGTGAAGAATCAGGACACCTCGCCGATTCAGGCGCGGGGGTTTGCCGTCATGCGCCTTGCCGATGACGAGCTCCAAGCGCGGCTCTATTGGTACAACTCCGAGACCCGCGAATTCAGCCCCGACCAGGCGCCTCGCTTCGAGCGGCCCCAGCGCCACGGATGGCATTTGGCTCCCTCCATCATGTGGTTATGGCAATTGGGTGAACCGCAGGCGGCGCTCGATCGCATGGCGGTGCTCCTGATTGCATTTCTTGCCGCGTTTCTGACGGTCGTACAGATTTGGCAAATTCCCCCGGCAGATAATCCGCTGACCGGAAAGGAGACGGCGCCCGCGAGCGGTGCAGGTGGGGGCGGGGCGGCAGCGGCCAAGCCGGCGTTTGAGCCTTCGCCTTTTGCGAGCAATTTCGGGAAAACGGTGGTTACCGGCCTGGGTGGGCTGGCTGCGGAAATGGTGTTGAAGGCGTTCGAGGGCAAACCCTCCTCCGTTGACAAAGAGTTTTACATCGTATGGTTCATTGTCTTTTTCTTCCTGCTGCTGATTTTGCTGGCCTTGTTTAGAGCCTTTGCCGAGGCGGTGCGCGCTCGCCTGGCGATCATTCAATATCCGCTGGCTCGGCAGCCGGAGCCGCCGAAGCGGTGGGTGAGGAAGAGAGGTGTGGAGGTACCGGTTGAAGAACCACTGAAGTGGTATACCAAGTTCGGGCGTTCGCTCGCCTACTGGGGGCAGCGCTTTATCCACTGGATTTTCTCCCTGCGCGTGCCGCTACTCACATTCTTCGATACATTCATTAATCTGATTCAAGGCAAGAACCAAACGATGACGCGCGAGTTTTCCAACACCATCGTTGAGCAGCAGCGGAACGTCGTTCGCACCGCCGATGCGATCCGAAAAAACTTGAATTCGCTCCTTTACAGGACGCTTTCGCGGCTCGACCCGGACGGAGAACGGACCCCCCAGGATGTCCGTGTCAACATCAGTGTACTTTCCGCGGATCAGACGAACGTTTTTTACATCGCGCGCACGCCCGGGAGTTCCCTTAAACCATTTGGGAAACGCTCGGTCGCATGGGTATCGGTGTTTACGGGAAAAATTCGCTGGTATAAGGAGCGCTATTTTGAAGACAAAGAGCTTTTCCCCAAAATCGTTTTGTTCGATAACACCGGCGGGACAATTCCAGGCGACGAGGCGCAGATTCATCTCAGCAGCCATTATCAGCAACGGGATGGGGATTACGAGGCATTTATTCTGTTCCCTGTGCCTTGGCCGCAGCGTGGTTTTGATAGCGATTACGTGAAAGGCGCGATCCATATCTCATTCCGTAATCAGGAAGACTTCGAGCGACTATGGTCGTTCGATTTCTCATACGGGCAGCAGGATGTCAAGCTGGTGAAGGCCATACAGAAGATTGACGCGGAAATCCAAGCTGCAAAGAGTGATGAGGAACGACGACGGCTGCAAGAGGATCTCAAGCTTTTGAAGGACATACAGAAGATCGACGCGGAAATCCAAGCTGCAGAGAATAAAAAGGAACGGAAATCGCTACAAGAGCACCGCCAACAAAAGATAGAGGCAGCTCATCTCAAAACCTGTGATCCCGTGATTGACGAACAAATCTATTCAAACGAGCAGCGAGCGCTCGAGGATTGGTGTAAGGATCCCGAAGTTCGCGCCACACTGCGTGAAGCTATCGCGGTGCTCGGCGAGCTGCTGCGTGGCTTTAACGAAAACATCTACAACAGCCGTGGTGGGTCCGATCAGCCAAGCTGAAGTGATCACAAATTATTCGTTATCCTTGACCAATCACACCGTGCGCGATTTTTTGTATTCGCCTTATCTTCGCCTATGAGCGCTGAGCACAAATCCGCTGGGGAAGCAAAGCCTGCCGCAAGTGGATCAAAGATCCCGCCGCCGGCACTTGAACAACAGGTTACACACAGCGTACCAAGCGCTCTGCGCCTGAGCGTTCACGCGCGTGCGGTAATCGAGAAACGCTTCCTGCTCCGTGATGAGCTTGGGCAATTGATTGAGGACCCGACCAGTCTGTTCCGCCGCGTGGCCCGAACAATTGCGCGGGTCGATGAGCTTTACCACGACTTCCAGCCGGAAAGTTCGGAGGAAATCTTCTTCGACCTGATGACCTCGCTCAAATTCCTACCTAACTCCCCCACGCTCATGAACGCTGGCACACCGCGCGGGCAGTTAGCCGGTTGTTTTGTGCTCCCCGTGGAAGACTCGATGGAATCGATATACGGCACCTTGCGCGACGTCGCGTTAATTCAAAAAAGCGGTGGTGGCACGGGTTTCTCGTTTTCGCGTCTGCGCCCCAGGGGTGACTACATTCGTTCCACCCGGGGGGTCTCGAGTGGGCCGGTGTCCTTTATGCGCTTGTATGACTATTCCACGCAGATCAATCGCCTGGGTGGGACGCGAGCTGGCGCCAACATGGGTGTGCTCCGGCACGATCATCCCGACATTCACGAATTTGTGAACGCCAAGAAAGACCCGGAGAGCCTTACCTCATTTAACATCTCGGTCATGGTTACGGACGAATTCATGCGGGCCGTGCGGCAGGGAGTGGACATTCCGCTGCGGTTCCCTCCGGCGGAAGGCGCCGCGGCGGGCTCCCCACGTGGCGCCACGAACGCGCAGGCGCTGTTCGAAGAAATTGTCGCCAACGCGTGGGACACGGGCGACCCGGGCCTATTATTTTACGACCCAATCAATGCGGCGAATCCCACCCCGCAACTCGGCGCTATCGAGGCTACAAACCCGTGTGGAGAACAGCCCCTGCTCCCTTATGAGTCCTGTAACCTGGGCTCCATCAACGTCTCCAAATTCGCGCGCAACGGGACCATCGATTATGGCGAGCTGGGCGCTCTTGTGACGCACGCCGTGCATTTTCTCGACAACGTGCTGGATGCGAACTGCTACCCGGTGGCGGCGATTCGGGAAGTCACCCTGGGAAACCGCAAAATCGGACTGGGGATTATGGGCTTCGCCGACTTGCTGGTGGAGTTGCGCACGCCCTATGCCTCCCCGGCGGCGGTCACGCTGGCCGGTGAATTGATGAGCTTCATCCAGCACCGTGCCAAACTTGCCTCCGCCAGCTTGGCCCGGTCACGTGGGCCCTTCCCAACCTTTTCCCGCAGCCGCCTCGGCAGCGCGAACCAAGCTTCCCTTCGCAATGCCTGTGTGACTTCCATTGCGCCGACCGGAACGATAGCTCTGCTGGCGGACTGCTCGAGTGGCATCGAGCCGTTCTTTGCGTTGAGCTACCGCCGGGAGGTCATCGGCGCTACAAAAACCATCGACGTACATCCCGCGCTGGTTCGCATGCTGCGCTCCGAGATTCCGGATCCGGAGACGCTCTTGCAGCAGGTTCGCGCCAGTGGCCGGCTGGATGGGACTCCTGCTCCCCGGGAACTACGCGAACTGTTCGCCACGGCGCACGAAATCGCGCTAGAATGGCATGTCAAAATGCAGGCGGCATTCCAAAGGCACACGGACACTTCGGTAAGCAAGACTATAAACCTGCCGAACAACGCTCCGCCGGAGGATGTCGCCGCGGCCTATCAGCTTGCCTTCGAGACTCACTGCAAAGGAGTTACAGTGTTTCGCGATGGCTGCAAGACACGCCAGGTGCTAAGGGTCGGCGCCGATGTTCAGCGCTGTCCGGAATGCCGTGAGCCGTTGGTGATGCAGGGCGGGTGCCAGACTTGCGCCTCGTGCGGTTATAGCGTCTGCACGGTTTAAGGAGTAACCCATGACATTTTACAGTCCCAGCGATTCGAAATTTACCCGGCACTACCGGGAAGAAACCGAGATGGTTTTTTCCGGGTTAGACTGCGTGCTCAACGACGAGCGAGCCATCTACTGTAGCAGTGAGCTCACCACCGGCGTGAAACTTTACAGAGTACTTCGCGATCATGGATTAAGGACTGCCGCCGAATTGCGCAAGAAATTGGGGGATGAGTGGTACCGAACCAATATCTGGAACATGAACCTCAAGGCGGCGGCGGAGTTTGCCAGATCTGTGCGCACTCATTTCGGGGGTGAGAGGATCGTGATTACGCCCGGACCATTCTCCGCACCCGGCTGGAACCAACTCGAGTACCTAGCTTTCTGGGAGACTCTGCTGCGAACCCGTATCGAGTCCGTCTGGTTTAATCGCAATTGGGAATTCAGCCGGGGCTGCACTTTTGAGTTTGCAGTAGCGCAAAGCGCCGGCCTCCCAACCTTGGACCTAAAGGGAAATACCCTTGATCTCCGGACTGGAATAGAGCTCCTGACCCATGCTATCCACAAGCTTGACGCAGATGGGTTCGATACATCCAAATTGCGCGAGAACCTTGATCGGCTGGATGCGAGAAACGTGCCAACCGAGCGCAAGCTCGCCGAAACCGTGTAAAGCTTTGTCCACTGCGAGAAGGTTTGCTCATCCGCAAAACACCAGTTGGCAGCGCAGGTAAGCGCATTTGGCGTTCCTGTGCGGCTTTTCATCTGGCGCTCGCGTCAATGAACATCTGAACGCCGCACGTAATTGGGAAGAACCACGGAGCAACGCAAACTACACGTACCGCAGCGCTACCCGCTTCACAGCCGAGTGGCAGAAACGCATCGCCATGGGGCCAAGACCTTTGCGGCAGTCACTTTTTCTTAGCGCCCACTGCAAAAAATGTCTAAAATTCCAGGGAGGGAATTCTCCAATCACGGGGGGGACGATGAAGTTCAACTGCTCGGCTCGATCAGTGCGCGGAGGGGCTCGCCTCGGGTTGCTGGGGGCGGCGTTCATTTTGCTTCTCTGCCCGGTGCGGGCTTGGCCGTGGGGGTGCGATGGTCACCAGGCCGTGGCCATGATTGCCGAAAAGCACATGCATGCGCACGCACGGGAGATGGCGAACAAGCTCTTGCAGAGCGCGCCGATTGATGTGGCGCTCGGTCGTTACTGCGCAAGCCAAGGGCTCGATTTGATGGCCGATTCCTCGACCTGGGCCGACGACCTCCGTGGTTCGCGCCCGGAAGCGAGCGCGTGGCACTACATTGACATCCCCCGCGACGTGCCCCGCAGCGCCCTGGCGGAATCCTGCCCGGTCTCCACCGGCTGCGTGACCAGCGCCCTCGAGCACCAGATCGAGTTGCTGCGCAGTGACAGCACCGACGCCCGGGCGCGCGCGGACGCCCTGCGGTTTATCATTCACTTTGTGGGAGACCTTCACCAACCTCTGCACTGCGTTTCCAACAACGACCTGGGAGGCAATTGCGTCCCCATCGATTTCTTTGGCAACGCGCCCATAGAAAAAAACCCGCAGTATGAATCCTACGCGCCCAATCTGCACGGCATTTGGGATTCCGCCATCATCCAGCGAATGAGAGGAACAGAAACTGTAGCGGAGTGGGCGGCCGCGCTGGATCAACAGTTCAGCTCGCAAGCGGGCGGCTGGGAGAAAGCGGGCATCAACGTGGAAAACTGGGCGTGGGAAAGCCACGAACTGGCCGATTCGGTGGTTTACGCCAAACTGCCGGTGGCAATCCCCGTGGAAAAGCCCGAGCCGGTGAAGGGGTGCAGCGATGACAACCACGTCTCCACGCGCCTGCTGAAACTCCACGAGCAGGTGGCGCAGCCGTACGTGGACGCCGTAGCCCCCACCATCGACGAGCAGATCGCCAAGGCAGGAGTCCGCCTGGCGATGGTCCTGAACCAAATCTGGCCATAAGCGGCGCGGGCGTCCCGCTCCGGCTCGTGGCACGGCCATCTTGGCCGTGACGGTTCCCGGGCGGGACGCCGTGCCACATGCTACTTCTTTTCGAGCTGGCGCAGCCATTCGGTGGCGAAAGCCCGGGCGGCCTGCACCGGTTCCCTGCCCGCGCGGTAACAGAGCTTCCACTCGCTGGACTTGGCTTCGTATTGCGGGTCGGCGAACCGCATTTTGCCACCACCGCTGGGAACCAATTTGGCGTCAAAAGCGATGTCCTGACTCCAATCGAGGAAATGATGGAGTTGGGCGGCAATCATCAGCCGCGCGTCGGCAGGATATTTTTTCTCAAACTTGGCCAATCGGTCTTGATAGTCTTTCTGGTCGGAAATACCGCTCTGCTCGTAACTCTGCTTCATCATCGCCACCATCTGGGGATCTTTAGCCGTCTTCTCAACGCTTGCCTCCATTTGTTTGACGGCGCCTGCCATTTGCTTTTGCATATCCGGAGACATCTTGGCGACGTTGGCTTTCAATTCCTCCAGACCCTTGCGCTGCTCGGCCAGGAGCTTGGCGTATTGCTCATCCGGAGTGCCTTTTGACGCTGGGGGAGTGGGCTTGGCGGCCTCCCGCTGCTTGTCGTAATCGGCCCTAAACGCGGCGGATTCTGAATAGGTTTTCACCCAGCCCAGGGCGTTCTTCACAAACGCCGCCTGAACCGCCGGGGTAGCAGCCTTAAAGGATTTCTTGTCAGGATAGACGGGAATGGTCCCATTCACCAGGGAGTAAACCATTCGCTGCTTCAATTCACTTTCTTTCTGCGGGCTCGAACAGGTGCCAAAATCCGGCGGGGAGCTTTGGGCAAGGACCATAACCATCCAGGCTCCAAGCATGACAAGACAGAATGCAAGAAAAAGATTCGCTCGTAGTCGCATAATTCCTCCTGAAGGTCGGGGAATTGAATGGAAGAGAGCATAGGACAAATCGAATGCCGAGTCGAGCAGAATTCAGTTCTGTCGCAGGGGTGCTTGACAGGGGCGGGGCTGAATGGCAAGATAAAAAACTGCGATCGGCGCGATTCTGCGCACCGTACGCGCCCGATGGCGTAATCGCAACAAGTAGTCCATGTGCCGAAGTGGCGGAATTGGCAGACGCGCTACATTCAGGGTGTAGTTCCCGTCAGGGAGTGGAGGTTCGAGTCCTCTCTTCGGCATATCAACCTGTAATATCAACCATGCACTCCTCGGGTAGTTTCAAGGCGGGCTGAACAACCGCCGTTCCATCGGTGGCGCGCAGGTAAGCTCCTTGCATTTTATTATAATAAGAATGAATTTCTGCGGTAATATGCCTCTGCGTGCCCATTTATACTTTTTGAGCATATAAATCGGCTGGGTTTGCAGCGATCTATCTCGCCGCAAGCCCCAGGGCAATAGCGAGTACATTGGCGGCCAGGAGAACCCTTCCGTGCCCAGAATCAGCCCTCTTAAGACTTACCTCGCTCGGCTGCTTTCGCTGATTGATCAAGACGGTTCCGTTTCGCGGAGCCAGTTGGTGAAATACACCGGATACAGCACTTTTTTGATCTCGAAGCTAACAGACCGGCTGCTCAAAGACGGCCTCGTCCGGGAGGTGGCCGGAGCAAAACCTTCCGTGGGCCGCCCCCCCAGCATGCTCTCCATCAACCCGGAAATCGGACGGCTGGTGGGCGTGCACGTGGGGAGTATCAACCTGCGCGTCGCCGTAACGGACATGTCCGGCCATGTATTGGCGCAGCGGATTGGCCTGAGCCTGGTGCAACAGGCGCCGGAGAAGTCGCTCGCCCACATCCTGCGGGTGATTCTGGCCACGGCCAAAGCCGCCCATGTCAAGAAAGAAAATATATCCGCCATGGGCATCGGGATCGGCGGAATCGTGGATCGAACGCGCGGGGTGATCTTGTCCTGGCCTAAGGTGCCCTCGTGGATCAACGTACCCATCCGGAGTTTTTTCGAGGAGAACTTGAAGACCCTGGTCGAAGTGGAAGACATTCCGCGCACCATGGCGCTGGCGGAAAGGCGGCTGGGAAAGGGTCGAGGAACGAATGAGTTTATTTACGTCGCGCTGGGGGCGGGTACGGGCGCAGCTTTGTTCTTTGGGGGAAGGCTCTATACCGGCAAAGACGGCTTCGCGGGAGAGTTTGGGCACACCACCATTGATGAAAAAGGCCCCCTGTGTTCGTGCGGTAACCGGGGGTGTGTGGAGGCCTCGGTATCCGCTTCGACGATTATTCAGCGCGCCAAGGAAGCGCTCACTTTGGGCGTGAGCAGCCAGCTTCAGAAGGTGGCTCGAGAAAACGGCGGCGCCGTTACCCTGGAAAACATTGCCCGAGCGGCGGAGGCCCATGACCGGTTCTGCCTGAGCCTTCTTTCCGAGACCGGTCTCCACATTGGGACGGGGGTAGCCGGCTTGATCAACCTTCTCAATCCCGAGATGGTCATCCTGGGAGGTGGTTTGCCAAAAGCCGCCGGGAAATGGCTGCTGCCTTCCATCAAACGCATGGTTCAGGAAAGAGCCTTGGAGAACCCCGCCCAACGTGTGGCCATCGAGCTTTCGGACCTTCATGAAATAGATTGGGCGCGGGGTGCGGCATTCCTGGTCAGCGAGAAAGCTATTCACGAGATTCTATCCCAGGGGGAATAAGCACTTCTCATTTATATCTTTAAAATATTATTTCAAGGATTAAGATAGACATATAAACTCTGGAAACTACTCTTATTATAAAAATTGGCTTGACAAACAGGAACCAGCGCGTTTAAAATCTGGGGTTTTCACCTTCATTTACCTGATCTCGAATCGGGATTTTCAGGGCGTTAAAGTTCCTGAAGTGTCGGTTAAGTTATAGTTTGGACTCATGAAGCTTGAAGTGAACGCATCAGAAATGGAAAGACTGCCTAGCTCGATTTGGATCCAGGAAACGGCCATTCCACCAGGAAGCGATCGCTTTCCCGGATCGTGCTGTACTTGATTTAGTCGGGGTAATCGGGTCGAACCAAAACATCGCGAATTCAAGTCAGGAGGAGGAAGTGACTATGAAAGGCCGACTCGAAACTTTGGTGATTCTGTTACTCCTTGCGACCGGGACGCTTTGGGCGGCGGTAACGGGGAGTATTTCCGGCACCGTAACCGACCCCACGGGGGCGGTCATTCCGAATGCCGCGGTGACGGCGCGCAATACCGACACGGGAATTGACAGCTCGACCCAGACCAATGCCCAGGGGTTCTATAACTTTCCGGCCCTTCCCCCCGGAAAATACGAGGTCACCATCAAGGCTACCGGATTCGAGGAATACCGGGAGACGGGCCTGGTGCTCGACGTCAACAACGCCTTGCGCATTGATGCCCCGATGAAGGTGGGCGCCGTCAGCCAGGAGGTAAGCGTCACCTCCACGGCGGTACACGTGGAAACCACCAATACCCAGATGGGCGAGGTGATCGGGAACACCAAGATGACCACCCTGCCCCTGAATGGCCGCAGTTACACGGACCTGCTGGCTCTGCAACCGGGCGTGGCGCCGAGTTCCAGTGGCGAGGGTTCGGGCATGGCGGTTTCCGGAAACCTGAACCCCGGGGGGCTTTCGGTCAGCGGACAGCGCGAAGGGGCCAACGGCTTCATGGTGAATGGCGGCAACGCCGAGGAAAGGTTGTACAACAACACCGCCATCATTCCCAACCTCGATTCCATCGCCGAATTCCGCATTATCACCAACAATGGCGACGCGGAGTTTGGGAATTATTCCGGCGGGATGATCAACGTCATTACCAAACAAGGCACCAACCAGTTCCACGGCGATGCCTTCGAGTTCGTGCGCAATCCCCATCTCGATTCCCGCAACTTCTATTCTCCGACCCTCGCCACCTTGCACCAGAACATTTTCGGTGGCACGGCCGGCGGACCGATCAAGCATGACCGGCTGTTCTTTTTCACCGACTATCAGGGAACGCGTCTGGTGAATGGCGTGGACACCGGGGAACTCACCGTGCCCTCCGCCCAAGACCACATGGGGAACCTGTCGGATGTGGCCAGTGTACTGGATGCGACTTGTAAATCGAATGGACAAACAGTTCCTTGCTATACAGTGAACGGCACAGCTTGGGCCAACACTCTGACCCAGCAATTTGGCTACCCCGTCGCGGTCGGGGAGCCCTACTACACGGCCGGGTGTACCAGCAGCGCTCAATGCGTACTTCCCAACGCGGTTATTCCCCAATCCGTGTTCAGTGCGCCCGCCGTCGCCGACCAGAAGTACATCCAGCTTCCGAACTCGGGCGCGTACTACACCACCTCTGCCTATAAGGGAACGCTCCGGGACGACAAAGCCAGCGCCCGGCTGGACGGCAACACCCGTCTGGGCATGGTTTCAGGTTACTACTTCATCGATGATGACATCGCGCTGAATCCTTACGGGGGAGCAAGCATGCCGGGGTTCGCTTCGAGTAACAACGGCCGGGCGCAAATCATCAACTTAGGCATCACCAAAGCGCTCGGCGCTACTGCCGTCAACGAACTCCGGCTGGGCTACATGCGGGATGTCCAATTCTCCAATGCCCCGGTTGGGGGGCTGGGTACATCGATCGCCTCCCAAGGTTTTACGGGCATCTTTCCCATGAACCCCAGTTACGAGGGCGTTATGCCCACCGGCTTCAATAACTACAGCATTGGGGTGTCGAACAGCTTCCTGCGGGTCTACGACAATACCTACAACTTTGCCGACAACTTCTCCAAGGTCATTGGAACCCACACGGTGAAATTCGGCGGGTCCTTCAATTACGACCAGGTGGAATACCGCTTCACCCTGAACCTGAACGGATCGTTCGGGTTTAACGGCGTCGAGACAGGCTTTGATTTTGCCGATTTCCTGCTGGGGGCGCCCTCCAACTTTTCCCAGGGCCTGCAATTGCCCGTCTATGGCCGCTCGCGGTCTTACGCCCTTTACGGCCAGGACAGCTGGCGAGCCACCAAGGACCTTACCGTGAATTATGGCCTGCGTTGGGAGGTCAGTTCTCCCTGGTGGGAGGCCCACAACGAATGGGAAGCCCTCATTCCCGGCTGCCAATCGAAGGAATTTCCGGGATCGCCGGTGGGCTGGTGCTTCCCGGGGGACCCGGGGATTCCCTCCACGCTCTCCCCAACTCGACATAACAACTTTGCGCCGCGCCTGGGGTTCGCCTATTCGCCTCACGCGAACAGCGGCTTCCTCGGCAAGTTGGTGGGTGGCGCCGGCCAGACGAGCATTCGGGGGGCGTGGGGTGTCTATTTCACCTCTTTCGAGAACCGCATTCTGGAGCAGGAGAGCGGAGACGCCCCGTATGGATACTGGTGGGGACCTAGTTATCTCCCGGATTTTACCAACCCCTATGTGGTTCGCACCTCGGGGGTGAACGAGGGCCAGCGCTTCCCTGTCCCCGTACCCCCGCTTAACATCAGCGTCAACAACCCGGACACCAGCTTAAACTGGGCGCAGTTCGAGCCGCTGGGCAGTTCGCCGGCCTTCTTCCACGACAACCGGCTTCCCTACGCCGAGGATTACAACTTCTCCCTGGAACGCCAATTCGGGTCGGCGACCCTACTTTCGGTAAGCTACGTCGGAACGCAATCCCACCGGCTGCTGGCCACCGTGGAAGCCAACCCCTCCAATCCTGCTCTGTGCATGAGTCTGATGTCGGCAGGTTGCGGCCCCAACGCCGAGGATGCCGGCCCCTTTCAGACCGCCTCGGGACCCGTGTACACCGTCCGCTCACCTTACAATAGCGTGGTGATGGGTCTCAATGGCCCCACCGAGGCTTTTGCCAGCGACGGCTACATGGCTACCATGGCCAATTCCAATTACAATGCCCTCGAGGTCACGCTGCGCCGCACCCTGGGCCGCGCGGAATTCCTCATCGGCTACACCTACAGCAAGTCGCTCGATAACGCTTCCGGCAATGGCTTGGGCCAGGGTGACAACATCAACCCGATCGACCCAAGTATCACCAAGGCGCTGTCCGCCTTCAACGTGGCGCAGAACTTCGTGGTGAGTTACTCCTACCGGCTTCCCTTTGACAAACTCGCCGGCCCCAAACGCCTCACCAATGGCTGGGCCCTCAATGGAATTACCCGCTTCGCCTCCGGGTTCCCGGTGTATATCCTGGAAACTGATGATCATTCGATGCTGGGGACGTCCGGCACGGGGCAGGGCAATGACATCGACGAGCCCAACCGCGCTCTCGGCAGCCTGGATATCAAGAATCCGCGAACCGAAGTTCTTCCCAGTAGTGGACAACCGGGGCAGAATCCCTACTTCAACACCGCGCTTTTCAGTGAGGAGCCGGTGGGACAACTTGGAAATTCCAGCCGGCGGTTTTTCGCCGGACCGGGCTGGAACAACTTCGACTTGTCTTTGACGAAAGAAGTGCATTTGACCGAATCGATGAAACTGGAATTCCGGGCGGAATTCTTCAATGCCTGGAATCATGCGCAATTTGGGGGGCCGCAGGGCGGAATCAACGGTAACCCGACCTTCGGTTATGTGACCAGCGCCAACGCGGGCAGAATCGGCCAGATTGGTGCGAAGTTCTTCTTCTAGGGCATCTCCGCAGCCCGGGGCGGGAGCAAGACCCGCCCCGGCGCCGCAAGTGCCATTGGATTGTTTGTTAGTCGGGCGCTAGCAGGGTTAGGGAAGCGGGTTTATCTGGAGCCACGGCAGTGGCGACATCGTGTAGCCCACGGTGAGCCAGCCGTGGGATGCTGACGACATACGAGCGTCGTCAGCCCCGGTGGGGGCGGCATCCGGGATTCCTTACGCAATAAACCTGCCGCCCGATGGAAGTCGACTCCCTGCGAAAGGAGCCGGATGTCACCCCTTACGGGGCTTATCAATACTGCCTGTCGCGTTCTGCCCCACGGCTGGCTCGCCGTGGGCCAAATGACCACGCCCGCTTTGCGGGCTTTAGGGCGCTTCCAACCGTTAGGTTGACGCTTATGGGGGAACGTAAATCCTGCCCGTCCGAACCCCTTGAGAGAAGTTCAGTCTAACCAGCCAGGAACCATGAATCTTAATCCCAGGCATCTTAAGAGGTGAGAAATGACAGAAAACGAATTAGCCATCAATGGTGGTAAGCCGGTCCGCAAGAAACCGCTGCCGCTGGAGTTCCCCGGTGTTCATCACATGGATCACAAGGAAGTCAAGGCGGCGGTGAAGGTGCTCAAGTCCCGTTCGTTGTTTCGATACTACGGCGTGAAGTTGCAGAGGGAAGTGGAGAAGCTGGAGGCGGAGTTTGCCGAGCGCCTGGGAGTGAAACATGCAATCGGGGTGACCAGCGGCACGGGCGCCCTGCATACCGCTCTCTCTGCGCTGGGCGTGGGGCCCGGGCAGGAAGTGATCGTTCCGGCCTACATGTGGATTTCCGTGCTGGCGGCGGTGATGAACCTCGACGCCATCCCGGTGCTGGCCGATATCGACGAGACGTTCTGCTTGAATCCGCAGGCCGTGGAGAAATGCATTACGCCCAAGACGCGGGGCATCATCCTGGTGCACATGAGTGGAGCGCCGGGCAATGCCAAGGCCATCCAAAAGATCGCCCGCGCCCACAAGATTTTCCTGTTGGAGGACTGCGCGCAGTGCAACGGCGGGAGCATTAAGGGCCAAAAGGTGGGGACGTTCGGCGACATGGCCATCTTCAGTTTTCAGATGAACAAGAACATGACGGCGGGGGAAGGCGGCTGCGTGGTGACGAACAACCGCCAACTTTATCAGCGGGCGTTCGCGTGCCATGATTTGGGCTACGCGCGTGACGACAACGGGCGGCTGATTTTCGACAACCCCGAACTGCGCATGTGGGGGCGGGGGTATCGGCTGGATGAGGTGCGCGCCGCCGTGGCGCGCGTGCAACTCAAGAAACTGCCGCGCATCATCAAGGCCATGAACCATAGCAAGTACCGCATCCGCAAAGCGCTGGAGAAGTTTCCGGGCGTGCAGTTGCGGAAGATCCAGGACCAGGCGGGCGACACCGGATGTTTCCTGATCACCACCTACCCGGACGCCGAGACCGCCCGGAAAGTGAACCAGGCGCTGCGCGCGGAGGGCATCGTGACTTCTCCGCAGGGAGTTTCCAATGTCGTCATGACCGATTGGGGGCTGCACCTGTATTACAACAACGTCGGCTTGGTTGAGCACGCCAGTGTGGACGGCCACGGCACCCCCTGGACGCTCACCGAGAATGCCGGCATGGAGCGGGATTATCACAAGGGGGCTTGCCCCACGGCGGATAGCCTGTTCGAGCGGAGCATCCTGATCGCGATCCCGTCATGCTTGAAGAAGAGTGATGAGGACGACATCATCCGCGCCTTCGGCAAAGTCCTCCCTGTATACTTGCCCTAAGCGGCGGGTGAGGAGGGCGTGGGCACCAGGATAAGCACCGTCTGTATCAGCCCGCGAAGCGGGCGGCGTCATCTAGCCCACGGCGAGCCAGCCGTGGGATGTGGACGGCATTCGAAATTCATCAGCCCCGGTAGGGGCGGCGTCTGGGCAACGTTGAAGCTCTAACCCGATGTCGCCCCTGGCGGGGCTCGCACCCCCTATACTGCATTCTTTCCCACGGCTGGCTCGCCGTGGGCTAGATGACGGCGCCCGCTTCGCGGGCTTTCGGATAGCGCTAACCGTTATTCTAGCGCCCGCGGGGGTGAGGGGGCCACTCGGGTTCAAACGCATTGGTCATCATTCGGCTTGGAGGTAAGAACATGGCCGGACATTCAGAACACCAGCCTTCATTTGTGCGGTGGGGATGGCTGCTACGCATTGCGGCCGCATCCATTTTGCTGGGCGCAATGGCTACTTGCGCATTGGCCGCGGAGGGAAAGAACGGCGTGCCGCAGCGCATTCCTCCCAAGCGTTCATCGCAGATCGACAAAGGATTGGGCGGGGTGAATACCAGCCTGCCGCGTGATCCCTACATTCCCTGGAACCGCTGGTGGTGGACGCGCATGTTTGATGGCGGCATCACCTGGGCCCGCATCGGCCAGTATGAGGATACCTCCGACATTAGCGGCTGGGACTGGATCGAGCAGAAGCGCGGGGAATTCAGCAGCCTGCCCGAACTCGATGACTACGTGGATTCGCTGGTCGACAACGGCATGAAAGTTCAGCTCCAACTTCTCTACGGCAACCCCATGTACACGTCGCCGGCGGGGAAACTGCCGGATTCGATTACCCCCACTCCTGCCTCCGTTCACAATCGCGACCTGAATCTGTACTCCATTTTCTGGCCGCCCAAAACGCCGGAGCAGATCGCGGCGTTCCTCCGTTACACGAAGTGGATGGTCAACCACTTTCGCGGCCGCATCCACTATTACGCGTTGTGGAACGAACAGGACGGCTCCTACTGGAATCCTGATGCCAACGCCGAGGAATACGGCCGGTTGTTGGGCGCCTTCGTGAAAGCGGTGCATGAAACCGACCCCAGCGCCAAGTTGGTTTACGGCGGCCAGGCCTCGCTTTCCACGGACTTTGCGCGCACCGCTTTGGACGCCTGCCAGTGCGCTTCCAGCCTCGATGTTTTTGCCTACCACACGTACCCGGGCGGCTATTCGCAAAACGCCCCTCCGGAATCAATGGACTACGGCGCTTTCGGCCCCCTCACCCCGACCGCTCTCCGCGCCGCCGTGCGCAGCTATCCCGGCATCCGTTCCGACATTCAGTTCTGGGATGACGAGTTCAACACCCTGCCCGATCTTCCCCGTGGCAACGACGAGACGGTGCAGGCGAAATACGTCCCACGCTTGATGCTCTATAACTGGGCGAACGGAATCTCCTCCTGGGTCTGGGAACTGATCAATGACACCAGCACCGACGAGGGCGACAATTTCGGGCTCATCCACGGCATGATGTTCAAGCCCTCCGACTTCACCCCGCGGCCCGTCTATGCCGCCGTGCAGAACCTGGATGCGCTTTTCGCTGACACCGAGCGCGATAACTCGATCGCCATCTCCAGCCCGGACTTTGCCCCCATTCAAACGGAGTCGGGAGCGCCCGTGCTCGCTTACGGGTTCCGCTCGGCCACGGGCAAGGCGGTGGTCGGCTACTGGCTGGCCGACCACAGTTGGCCCCACAATGCCAACGCCCCCAAGTATGTGACCCTCACCTTGAAAAATACCGGCATCGAACACCCCGTGCTGGCGAATGTCTATACCGGCGAAATCAAGCCGCTGGAGTGGAAGGCGGGGACGCGTGACACCCTGGAAAGAGTTCCTCTGCTCGATAGCGTGCAGGCCATTGTGGATGCTGGCTACTTCGATTGGCCGGTCCTGCCGGAAGCGCCGAGTTCGCTCGAGATCAAGGTGGCGGGCGATTCCGCTCGGCTCACCTGGGAACCGCACGGTGGCGATGCCAACGCCATGGCGGTGGAGCGCCGCGTGGGCGACGGCGGCAGTTGGGAGCGGGTGGCGAAATTGCCCGCCGACGCGAAGGAATATACCGACGGCCGCTTGGCGCAAGGCCAGAGCCTTTCCTATCGGGTCCGGGCGCTCAATGATGCCGGTAAATCCGCCTATTCCAACATCGTCCGGGTCAGGATGTAGTTCCACGCTACCCGCCTTTTCTCGGGGCGCGACATCAGGAAATAACAGGATGCGGCGTTAGGCTGCTTTGGCCGTTTTCGGAGCCGGCCCCGCAATACAGACCATGGGAACATCTGTCGAAACGCCGTCGAACGCGCCCCATCTGAGCCGAGTCCTGGGCCTTTGGGACCTCGTCTTCTACGGCATCGTCCTGATTTCTCCCATGGCTGCCGTGCCGCTGTTCGGGATTGCTCAGGATCTCTCGCACGGCTTCGCGGTCACCTGCATCCTGATCGCCATGGGGGCGATGGCCATTACGGCGGTCAGCTATGGCCGCATGGCCACCCTCTTTCCTTCCGCGGGGTCGGCCTACACCTACATCGACCGCGGGCTGAACCCCCACCTGGGTTTTCTGGTGGGCTGGGCGATGCTTCTTGACTACCTGGACCAGCCCATCCTCAACGGCATCTATGTCGCGCTGATCATCCAGCGGCTGCTTCCCTACGTTCCCTACGTCGTCCTGGCGGGTGCGTGCGTGGGACTGGTGACCTACCTCAACTTGCGCAGCATCCGCACCGCGGCCAGGGCCAACGAAGTGATGCTCGCCATCATGACCGTGGTCATCGGGGTTTTCATCGTTCTGGCGATCCGGTATCTTTTCCAAAACCAGGGGATGAGCGGGCTGTTTTCCACCCAGCCATTCTACGACCCCCACACCTTTCGCCTTCCGGCGATTGCCACCGGGACTTCTCTTGCCGCTCTGACCTACATCGGCTTCGACGGGGTCACGCTGCTGTCGGAAGAGGTGAAGAACCCCAAGCGCAACGTCCTGCTGGCCGGCGTCATGGTTTGCGTTTTCACGGGAATTTTCAGCGGCTTGCAGGTTTATCTGGCGCAGCGGGTTTGGCCCGACTACCACACCTTCCCGCACCTCGAAACCGCCTTTATGGATGTTGCCAGGCGGGTGGGCCACACGTGGTTGTTCAACGCCATGGCGGCGGTCCTCCTTGTGTCGTGCCTAGGCTGCGCGCTCACCGGACAACTGGGGGCGACCCGGCTCCTCTACAGCATGGGGCGCGATAAAGTTCTGCCGCCCCGGCCCTTCGCCTACCTCAGTCGAAACAACGTACCCGCCATCAATGTCCTGATCATCGGCGTTCTGGCCTTCATCTTCACCCAAATCTGGAGTTACGAGCTTGCCGCCGAAATGCTGAACTTCGGAGCGTTTATTGCCTTTATGGGAGTGAACTTCACATGCTTTGTCCAGTTCTACCTCGTCCGGCAGCCGGGACGAAAGCGGCATCTGCTCAAGGATGCGGTGATACCCCTGGTGGGATTCTCCTTCTGCCTGTGGATCTGGTGGAATCTTTCCAAGCCCGCTCTGATCAGGGGAGCCATCTGGCTGGGGGTCGGTTTGCTCTACGCGGCCATTAAGACCCGAGGCTTCCGCTCGAAACCGCTTACCGTCGACTTCCGAGAGTCAGAATGAGGGCTTGACGTATCAGCAAAAGAAAATATGATTATGGCGATTTCTAGATAACGTTGTCTCATTACCCGTGTTGAGGGGGGTGTCCTCCTCCAAGAAATGTCCCAAGCCGCCGATAGCAAGGAGGAATAATGGAAACCAAGTCCCAGGAATTGCTCGCGAGCGAAGGTGGTCCCAAGGCCGTAACTAAACTCGGACCTTTCCCTTCCAAACTCGGACGGGAAGAGTTGTGGGAACTGATCGACCTGTGGGAGTTCAGTCCCGACCATAAGCAACGGATCAAGGAAATCCTCGAGCATGAGGTGAACCTCGAGGGGCCGCACCTTTTCCGTTACTACAACCCCAAGCCCAGCCGGGTGGCAATGGCGGAAGAAGCCATGCGGGAGTTGATCGGCTCGAAATACTGCTTGGCGGTCAATTCTTGCACGTCGGCTCTGATCGCGAGTTACAGGGCTTTGGGAATCGGAGCGGGTGATGAGGTTATCGTGCCGGCCTACACGTTTTTCGCCAGCGCGGCGGGGGTGGTAGCCGCCAACGGCATTCCGGTGATTGCCGAAGTGGATGATTCCCTGACCCTCGATCCGGAAGCCGCGGAACGGGCGATAACTCGCCGCACCAAAGCGATCGTGGTGGTGCACATGCGGGGAGCGGCGGGGCAAATGGACGCCCTGTTGGACTTGGCGAAACGCAAAGGGCTTCCGCTGGTGGAGGATGTGGCGCAGGCGGGCGGCGGGTCGTTCCGGGGCAAGCGCCTGGGAAGCCTGGGCGCCGCGGGGTGCTTCAGTTTTGACCATTACAAGGTCATGTCTTCCGGGGAAGGCGGGTTTGTGACCACGGATGACGAATGGCTCTACACACGCGCCCAGAGCTGGCACGACACCGCAGCTTGCTGGCGGCCCGACCGTTTTGCGCGCGAGCGGCGGGAAGGGGAATTGTTCGCCGGGGAGAATTACCGCATGAGCGAATTGCAGGGAGCGGTGGCCCTCGCCCAGATTCGCAAGGCGGACGCCATGCTGGCCGGATACCGCCGGGCGCGGGATCTGATCCGGGCGGGAATCGATCAATTTCCCGGGCTCAGCTTTCGGCGGCTTACGGACCCGGCGGGCGACACGGCCATCTGCTTGATCATGTTTTTGCCTGATGCTGAGGTCACGCGACGAGCGATTAAGGAGTTGCATGCCGAGGGGGTGCCGGCGGGAGGCGTCTACGATTCCAAGGTGCGCGACTGGCACATCTACACCTACTGGGAACACATTATTGAGAAGAAAAGTGTGGCGGCGGACGGATTGCCCTGGAGCGCGGTTCCGGCCGAGGAGTTGCCGAAATACTCGCGCGACATGTGCCCCCGGACCCTCGATCTGCTGGGCCGTTCCGTACACATTGAAATCAACCATCATTACGGGGATGAGGATTGCCACGCCATTGCCGCAGGAATTAACAAAGTCTTGCACCGGTTGTTGGCGTAAGCTGAGTCGGAGGGATGTGAAATCCCCAGGGCGGTAAGAAATTAACGCGAGGTGATTATGAAACTGGGTCTGTGTTTGGAAATGGCGCTGCTGCAAATGCCCTTCGAAGCGCGGGTGAAGAAAGCCGCCGAGTTGGGCTTCAAGTACGTCGAGATGTGGTGGGTAAACGCTTCCTTTAATGGAAACCCTGAAGAACTGGCCAAATTGGCGGAAGAGGCCGGGGTGCAAATTACCGACACGGTCATCAATGCGCCGGACGGGTCGCTGGGCGGCAATCTCACCGATCCTCGCCAGGACATGGAGGCGTTTTACGCGCGCGCCCGGATGACCCTCGACTATACCCGCGAAGCGCAGATCCCCGCCACCATCGTCTTGACGGGTAACCGGGTGAAGGGTCTGGATGAGAAGACGATGGAGGAGTCGGTGGTGGAGCGCTTGAAGCCCCTGGCGGAAATGGCGGATAAAGCCGGGGTAACCGTGCTGCTCGAGCCCCTGAACGACCGGTACGATCACCCCGATCACTGGCTGACCAGCAGCGATAAGGGTGCGGAGATCTGCCGCCGAATCGGCTCGCCGCGCCTGCGCCTGCTCTTCGATACTTACCACATGCGGGTGATGGAAGGTGACATGGTCAAACACATCGAGAGGAATATCGATGTGATCGGTCACTTCCACGCCGCGGGAGTGCCGGGCCGGCACGAGGTGTTTTACGGCGAGACCAACTACCCGTTCGTCTTGCGGGAGATCGAACGCCTCGGCTACACCGGCCCCTTCGGATTGGAGTATTCCCCGTCCATGGACGAGGAAACATCCCTGCGGCAGTCCCTCGCCTATCTCCAGGCGTAGCGTCCAAGTGTAGCGCCCCGATGCATCGGGGCGGTGCTCAACTCGACTCGCGCTCCCGAACTTGTGGGCGGACGTTCCTCGGGGAGATTCTTGGTTCTGGCAAAGTAATAACCGCGGACCCCAAAAAAGGGGGGCCGCGCTACAACTCGAAAACGTCCCGTCTGTCCCCGGTTTTCCCTTTGCGTAGATTTCACCTATGGCTAATGATATTGTTCACCTCGGGGAACCAGGAGGAAATTCATCATGTCCTTGCTACGTAGACTCGTGAGCGCTTTGATTTTGGCCATGCTCGCAGGTGTCACCCTGGGTGCTGCGGACAACGCGCGCCCCTGGGCGCCTTCTGACCTTATCCCGGCGGCACAACTGAATAGCCAACTGCCGGCAGTGAAAGCGGGGAAGATCGTCCTCATACAGGTCGGCTTCCTCATGATGTACAAGATGGGGCACATTCCCGGATCGCAATACGCGGGCGCCGCTTCCAGACCGGAAGGCCTGGCGGCGCTCAAAAAGCTGGTCGCCAATCTTCCCCGCAATCAGCAGATCGTCATCTATTGCGGATGCTGCCCCTGGAACGATTGCCCCAACATTCGCCCTGCCTTTCGAGCCCTGAAGGAAATGGGATTCACGAACTTCAAGGTGCTCGACATCCCCGATCGACTCGGCACCGACTGGACCGCGAAAGGATTTCCCATTGAAAAGGGAGAGTAAAGGTATTTTGGATTTTGGATTTGCGATTTTGGATTGAAGCACGGAGCTCGTACCAGCTATCCGGGTCCCGAGTTTTCAAAGTCCAGTGGCACAAGCTGTGGACTGTGGAGAAGAGATCCGTGCTTGCTCCCGGCTGAGGAACAAATGAGGTTGCTTCAGCATATCCTACGGTTCGCCTTCGTCATCGGCTGCGCCATCCAAGTGCTGGCGCAAACCGATCCCTGCCTTGACCGCACGATCCCAGTGAACGTTTATACCGACCAAGGAGAGGCTTTCACCCCACTTACCGCGGCAAGTTTCCAAGCGAGCATCGGTGGCAAGCCTGTTCGTGTGACGTCTGGGACTTTAGACACGGGCCCCCGGCGTATCCTATTCCTGATCGACGTGAGCGGCAGCATGACCGTGGGGGGCAATCTAAAATGCGGGCTTGAGTTCACCCACGACCTGATCTCGCTGACACCACTCCGAGACTCGCTGGCGTTGCTCACTTTCAATGACCGGATCAAAGATGTCGTTGCCTTCGGCGCGAGCCAGGAGGCCCTTCTGGCCGAGGTTAAGAAACTGCAAGATGCGGAGTGGGGCCACGGCAAGACCGCCACAATAGATGCGCTGGCGACCGCCCTAGCCATGATGAAGTCCCCGATAGTGGGAGATGCTATTTGCTTGGTGACGGACGGAGGTGATAACGCCAGCCAGTCAAATCGGTCCAGAGTCAAAGCCCTCGTCGAGTCATCTGGCCTTCGGTTGTTCGCGTTTCTCCCAATTCTGCCCATTACTTCTCGTGCGAGAACCAGCGAAGAAGCAGGTGGCCCCTCGGAATTGCGCGATTTGGCCTTTGCGACCGGTGGAGATTTCCGGATGTTTGGGCCGGACAGAGAAGGAAGCTTCTCAGATCCCTTCCCAAAGTCCTATGCCGCAATCGGTGGTGACAAGAAGGAGATCACCCTCGCCGCGCAACGCTTCCATAACGAGATTTTCAGTTTCGAAAAGCTCACCGTGAGGCTGCCGGAACCGCTCGCCAAGCCACACGAATGGAAGTTGGAGGTCGTCGACGCCTCGGGCCGGCGAGCCAAACACCTCCAGGTTTTCTACCCGCAGCGCCTCTCGCCCTGCACTTCGGAAGATGGTCATTAGCGTGCTATTTCGTGCCATGGAACGGTTCAGACACGACCTGAAATTCGTCTTCATAAACGACGTATCCGGGGCGGGTGGTCTTTATAATATGAACCGGGACCTGATGGTTTTCGAGTACCACCACCAACTCCTGCATCATCGCAAGATGCTTTGTTGCGGAACTCTTAAACCATGAAATAGCCCTCTGTTTCTTCCGGTAGTAGGGGCGCTTCGAGTTCGTAAACCTATCAGGTTTTTTTAGGTTTTGATTAAACCAATCAAGAGTTTCGCGAACTAGAGCAACTTCGTGTTCGTAAAGCTTCCCCTCACGCATTAGTCGATAAGCAGTCTGAAAAACCCCTACCTCAACATGAGATTCAGCATGAATCTCTGGAGTCACAAATCGCACGAGTGAAGAGTGGCGGGCCGGGCTCACTGGGTTTAGAACCTTACGGGTCGAAGGTCAGGGACGATCCTGTGCTTTCGGGCGCACAGTACATTTTGGGATCAAGCGCATATTGAGACACGCGGCTCTTACGTGACGGTCTGAGACAAACCGCGGACCTCAAAAACAGGTCCGCGCTACATCTACTTCCCTAATCCAAAATCCAAAATCGAAAATCCAAAATGCCAAAGGCTCACGCCACCGCCCGCTCATATTTGCAGCCCTCGTTGGGACAGTGGCGGATAGTCGCCCCAGTCTTCTTATCGAATTTATCCACCAGAATCGGTGAGCCGCAAGTGGGACAGGGTTCGGCGACGGGCTTTTCCCAAGACGTGAATTTGCAGTCCGGGTACCGGCTGCACCCATAAAAGGTCTTCTTGAACCTGGTGCGGCGCACCACGATCTCCCCCGTGCAGCCTTTTTCCGGGCAGGGAATCCCCAGCGTTTCGCGTTTCACGTATTTGCAGGTGGGGTAATTGCTGCACGCGGTGAATTGCCCGAAGCGGCCGTGCTTGATTACCAGGTGGTTGCCGCACTCGGGGCACTTCTCTTCCAACGGCTGGTCACCTACTGCCGTGGCGTTTCCTTCTTTAATAACAATCTTCTTGGTATTGCGGCACTCCGGATAACCGGTGCAAGCCAGGAAGTAGCCAAAACGCCCGCGCTTCACGGTCATGGGTTTGCCGCACTTCTCGCAGTTCTCCGCGGCCACTTCCGGGGCGGGGGGCGCGGCGCTCGAATACTTGGCGGCAAGCTCCGGCGGCAGATCGCTGGTTCCATCGCATTCCGGGTAGCCGGTGCAGGCCAGGAATTGCCCGTTGCGGCCCAGGCGGATGACCATGGGCTTGCCGCACTTCTCACACTTGACGTCGGTGGGAATGCCTTCGCCCTTGATGTCCACCATCTCGCGTTCCGCCAGGCGCAGGTCCTTCTTGAACTTCGTATAGAATTCATCCAGCGCGTCGGTCCAGGAAAGCTTGCCGTCCTCGACCTCGTCCAATTCTTCTTCCATGCGCGCCGTGTAAGCCACGTCGAAGATATCGTTGAAGTTCTTCACCAGCATGTCGCAGACCAACATGCCGAGCTCGGTGGGATAGAATCGTCCCTGGTTCTTCTCCACGTACTCACGGTTCTGGATGACGGAAAGGATGGAGGCGTATGTGGAGGGCCGTCCGATGCCCTTTTCTTCCAGGGTTTTCACCAGCGTGGCCTCGTTAAAGCGCGGCGGCGGTTCGGTAAAGTGTTGTTCCGGCAGAATCTTGTGCAGCTTCAAGGGTTCGCCCTCGGCCACGGGCGGCAGACGGTGCTTCAGTTCTTCGTCTTCTTCCATCTCCGCCTTTTCATCCTTGCCCTCTTCGTAGACGGCGCGGAATCCTTTGAACTTCTCGACGGACCCGGTAGCCCGCAAGGTGTAATCTCCCGCGGCGATATCAATCGTAGTCTGGTCGAAAACCGCGGGGTTCATTTGCGAGGCGACAAATCGCTGCCAGATCAGCTTGTAGAGTTTGAATTCATCGGGGCCCAGAATCTTGCGCAAGGAATCGGGGGTGCGCAGAACGTCCGTGGGCCGGATCGCCTCGTGCGCGTCCTGAGCGCCTTTCTTGCTCCGGTAATGGATGGCTTCGGCGGGCAGATAATCGTTGCCAAAAGTCTTCTGGATGTAGCCGCGCGCCGCAGCCAGCGCGCCTTCGGCAACCCGCGTCGAGTCGGTACGCATGTAAGTGATGAGGCCGACGGCACCTTCTTCCGGCAACTCAATGCCCTCATAGAGGCGCTGCGCCACCATCATCGTTTTCTTGGCGTAAAAGTGCAGCTTGCGCACGGCTTCCTGCTGAAGCTTGCTGGTAATGAAGGGCGGCACGGGGAATTTCCGCTTCTCTTTGGTGGTGACCGATTGCACGACCAGGTGGGCGGCCTTAATCGCCGCGGTAATCCGGTCAGCCGCCGCCTGGTCCGGAATCTCAAGATCCTTCCCCTGATATTTCGCAAGGCGCGCGTCAAAGACCGGGGGCTTTTTCCCTTCGACGTGCGCGGTGATGGTCCAGTATTCCTTCTTCTGGAAGGCCTGGATCTCCCGCTCGCGTTCCACAATCAGCCGCAGGGCGACGGTCTGGACGCGTCCGGCGGAGATGCCGCGCTTGACCTTGTCCCAAAGCAGCGGGCTGACCTGGTAACCCACCAGGCGGTCCAGGATGCGTCGCGCCTGCTGGGCGTCCACCAGGTGAGCGTCAATCTCCTTCGGGTGCTCGAACGCTTCCCGCACCGCGTCGCGGGTAATCTCATTGAAAAGCACGCGGTAGAACTTCCGCTTGGAGGAATTCAGCAGATCGTGCAGGTGCTGGCAAATGGCCTCGCCCTCGCGATCCGGGTCAGCCGCCAGGTACACCGCATCGGCCTTACCCGCCGCGGATTTCAGGTCGGCGATCACGTTCTTCCGGGTGGGGATGGAGATGTAGGTCGGCTTGAAATGGTGGGCGATGTCCACCCCCAGCTCCTTCTTGGGAAGGTCCATGACGTGTCCCATGGATGCCTTCACCAGGAAGTCAGGCCCCAGGTATTTATTGATGGTTTTCGCCTTGGCAGGCGATTCGACAATAACCAGCGATTTACTCATAATCCTTTGCGCTCACAGCTCACAGCCGACAGCTAACAGCAAACTGTCAACTGTCGGCTGTAAGCGGTTAGCTTCCTCAAGGTTTTCGCCTTGGCAGGCGATTCGACAATGACCAGCGATTTACTCATAATCCTTTGCGCTCACAGCTCACAGCCGACAGCTAACAGCAAACTGTGAGCTGTCGGCTGTAAGCTGTCAGCTTCTGTTGATAATTCCTTTGCCTTACAGTTTACGGATAAAATTCTTTCCCGGCAACTGCCGGATTAGCCCGTTCATCTCCAATTCGAGCAGCGCCGCCAGAACTCGCGGATGAGGGACCTTTGCGGCGCCGGCGATATCATCCACAAACAGCGCCTGATCTGCTCGCAAGACTTCGAACACCGCCTTTTGTTCCGGGGCGAGAGAGGCCTCGAAGAGCGTGGCGGCTTGCGCCCCCATGGGTTCTCCTTCCGATGCCTCCGCGGGCGGCAGGAGCTGCATGCGGACCTCGGCCGGAAACTCCTCGATCACATCCATCCACTGGTCCACCAGCTTTGCCCCCTGTTTGATGAGATGATTGGGACCGAAGCTTTGGGCCGAGGTTATATTTCCCGGCACGGCAAAGACTTCGCGGTTCTGCTCCAGCGCCAGGCGCGCCGTAATCAGCGATCCGCTGTACTCCGCCGCCTCCACCACCACCACCCCGAGCGAAAGTCCGCTGATGATGCGATTGCGGATGGGAAAGTTCTCCGGGGTGGGCCCCGTGCCCAGGGGAAATTCCGAAATCACCGCTCCGGATTTCGCGATCTCTTCCGCGAGGCGTTTGTTTTCCCGCGGGTAAATGACATCGATGCCGGAACCCAGGACGGCCACGGTTTTCCCCTTGCCCTCGAGCGCTCCCCGGTGCGCCGCCGAATCCACTCCCCGGGCAAGTCCGCTCACCACCACCAGTCGCCGCTGCGCCAAATCGTGCGCCAGCCGATGCGCGACGGAACTGCCGTAGGCGCTGGGCCGCCGCGTCCCGACCATCGCCACCGCATACTGCGAGAGGACCGTTGCCTCACCCCGCACGTAGAGCAACAACGGCGCGTCGGGAATCTGCTTGAGCAGCGGCGGATATTCCTCGCTGTCGAAGGCAATCAGCCGGCAGTCGGCCTTGGTTGCCTTCTCCACCTCTCTTTCGGCATCTTTCAGGGCCGCTTGAGCAAAAATCGCCTGCGCCACCCGCGCCGGAATACCGCAACTCTCCAGCTCGGTCAGCGACGCCATATAGGCGGCTTGCGGGGAGCCGAAATGCTCGATCAGCTTGTGACACCCGCGAATCCCCAATCCTTCAATCCGCGTCAATGCTAACCAGAACGGTATCGTTTCACTCATCGCTCTTCCCTTGTGCTCAACCGGCAGAGTCCTGCTTCGAACCCGTCGCCCCGGCATCTTGCCGGCCAAACGTCGAGTGCTCCCTGCTTCGCCCCCCTCCGGCCGGTCGCTTTCCAGGGGGAGGCATTATATTGCCATATGCCGTGTCCAGGCTTATTAATTCGTAACCCCACGGTAGATCAGTTGGTCGGATGATTGAATCGGAGGGCATCGGCCCATCGCGTCATCTAAAAGCAACCCTGTCCTCAGCCGATGAATCGAAGTGCCGATGAGCATGTTTCTCTAACGCCTTTCTCCTTTCCTTTCAACAACATTCTGGCCATATGCGGGTAAGTGGCTTATATATCATAAACATTCTGGCTTCGGGAGAAACTGACTACAATCGATTTCATATCTCATTTGTTTTCAAAAACGTTCTGGGTAATACCTTCATTTTACCACCCTGTTTTTTTTGCCGACTGGACCATCCAAACATGAATTGATCCTTTTGTTTTCAATAACATATATCCCAGAAGGTTTTCTCTGGCCACGGCTAAACCATTTCGTTTCTATTACATTCTGGCATTCAGCGGCCCTTTGATCGCGTCAAACTTGAGAGCCCGGTTTGCTATTCGGTCACTCGGGAGCGGGTGGTTCAACAACCTTAACGAAATCCGAGAGGCGTCGGGACCAGCCAGAAACCAGGAGTCAGATTGATATTAACCTTTCCGATATCGGATGTCAAGAACTTTTTCGAGCCTACTCAAAATGGCAGTAGCCCACGAGGCAAGCGAAATGTCGTAGCCCATGGCGGGAGATGCCGTGCAGCCAGCCCCGAGAATCCTTCGCACCACAGATTCTCCATGAGCCTGAGTTTCGCCACGGCCAATGAAAATGCGCGAAGCGCCTGGGACTGCGGCGACTCGACGCCGCCTTGGCGGCATTTGACAGCCCGCGCAGGTGAGATAAAATAAGGCTTTCAAGTACGTAACCATCATGCCAGCCTTGCGCCTGTCGGCCGTCCGGTATCTCAACACGGTTCCCCTCATCTGGGGCATGTTGCACGGCGAGCAACGCGGTCAATTTGAGTTGCAGTTCACCGTCCCCAGCGGTTGCGCCGACGCCATCGCCCAGCGCCAGGCCGACGTGGGCATTGTCCCTTCCATCGAATACCCGCGGCTCGCGGGCGTCAGGATTCTCCCCGGCATGTCGATTGCTTCCAAGCGCGAAGTGAAGAGCGTGCTGTTGCTCAGCAACCTGCCGCTGGCCAAAGTGCAAACCGTGGCGCTGGACGAATCCTCGCGCACTTCGGCGGCGCTGGTGCGAATTCTGATGCAAAAGTTCTATTCGCGGCGCGTCCATTTTTCGCCGGCCGCGCCCGAACCCGGCGAGATGCTGAGGCAGGCGGACGCCGCGCTGCTGATCGGCGATCCGGCGCTCGCCTACTGCGGACCGGCGGAGGTTTATGACCTCGCAAGCGAGTGGAGGAAGTTTACCGGCCTGCCCTTCGTCTTCGCGGTGTGGATGGGCCCCGCCAACCTCTCCCGTCACCACGCGGACTTTGCGGCTTCCCTCGCATTCGGACTTGCCCATCTTGATGACATCGCCGCTGAATATGGGCCCAAACTCGGCCTGACGCCCTCCGCCGTGAAGGTTTACTTGACCCGGAATATCGATTATTCTTTGGATGAGGAGAATCGGCAGGGGCTGAAGCTCTTTTACAAGCTCGCACACGAGGTGGGAATCATTCCCGCCGAGAAGGAATTGCTGTTCGCCTGAGTCCGGTTTGAGGCCGTCCGTTGTCCGTAGTCAGTGGTCCGTAGATACACCGCCGCCCGCGCTTGCCCGGCCCCGCTATAGGCGACTGACTACAGACAACGGACTACGGACCATAAATTGCACCATGTCAATCAGCAAATCACAAGCCCTCGATCTGTTGCGCTCCGATGACCTCTTGGGCATCGGCATGGCCGCGGACGCCGTGCGCAAGCGTCTGCACCCCGGCAACGTGGTTACTTACCAGATTGACCGCAACATCAACTACACCAACATCTGCACCGAATACTGCTCCTTCTGCGCCTTCTATCGTCCCGTGGGCTCACCGGAAGGTTATATCCAACCGCTCGAATCGATGTTTCAGAAAATCGAGGAGACGATTGCCCTGGGTGGCACCGGCGTGCTGATGCAGGGCGGCCTGCACCCTGACCTGAAGATTGATTATTACGAAGATCTCCTCCGCAACATCAAGCGGCGCTTTCCGCGGATTCACCTGCACTGCTTTTCCGCGCCCGAGGTTTTGAACATCGCGGAGGTTTCCGGCCTCACCCTGCGCGACACCATCGTACGCCTGATGGACGCGGGACTGGATTCCATACCCGGCGGCGGCGCGGAAATTCTCGACGACGAGGTTCGCCGCCGCATCGCGCGCCTGAAGTGCACCACCGACGAATGGCTGCTCATGCATCGCACCGCGCACGCGCTCGGCATGAAGACCACCGCCACCATGATGTTTGGCTGCGGGGAGACGCTCGAGCACCGGGTCAATCATTTCGAGCGCGTCCGCCAGTTGCAGGAAGAGACGGGCGGCTTCACGGCGTTCATCCCCTGGTTTTTTCAGCGCGCCTACACTTCCCTCGGCAACTTCATCAAGGAAGAAGTGACGGCGGTGGATTACCTCAAAACGCTCGCCGTCGCTCGTATCTATCTGGATAACATTGAGAACGTGCAAGCGTCGTGGCTGACGCCGGGCCACAAGATCTGCCAGATTGCCCTGCGCTTTGGCGGCAATGACGTGGGCTCGATCCTGATCGAAGAAAACGTGGTGCGCGCCGCGGGCGTGACCCGCACCTCCAGCGAAGACCAACTCCGCCGCATGATTCGTGACGCCGGCTTCCGCCCCGTCAAACGCGACACGCTCTATCGCAATTATTTCTTGAACTAAGGAAGGGGCAGCGGCACGCCTTTCTGGGAAGTCCATTCCTTCAGATAGTCCGTATACAGGTAGCTCACGCCGGCGGTGGAGAGCGTTTCCGGCAAGGTTTGGTTGAGCGTTCGATACTCTTTCCCGACCCGCTCACAGTTCTCATTGATGAATTGTTGCAGATTCGCGACGGCGTCGGCATCTCTTCCGGCGTTGACATCTTTTAGGGCCGCGGCTTCTATGCCCTCTTGCCGCTCCATTTCCCAATGTTCGGTTTGATCGAACACCCCCCGGACGCTCGGGTTCAAGGCGCGGTAGTTGAGGTCACAGAGCAACTTCACGCGGTTGGCCCACCACCACGGGGAGTCGGCGGAATACGTGCTGGTGCCCATCGCGTAGGACGCGGGAATCGCGGGCCCATGCAGATAAAATGGCTTGAACACGTTGCAGCAAGGATTGGAAAAGCTCGCCCAGTAGACTTGGCGCAGCAGTGGAGGCATCTCCGCGCGCAGGTGGGCGACGAAAGACGCCGCGGAATGGTAGCCCGATTGGGCGGTGTCATGCATACAAGGAGTGGCCCAGAAGGCTTCCGGCGCCCCCCAGCGCGGCTCCATAAAAGTCCCCTCCAGATGGCTGCGGCTGATCGCCATCATGCTGGCGGGAGTCACATGGTTGAAGTCCCGGCGCAGGCACGACATCGTCATGTTGCGGCGAATTTGCATGGCTCCGGGATTCTTGGAATCTTTTGTCCAATAGTCACCGTAGTCGCGCGCAAAGTTGAAGTCTTTTGCCGATTTCGCCCAGCCCATCTCGATGGCGTGTTCGACCAGCTTGGGGTGTGCCTCGTCCCAGTCATGCTCGATCAGGTAAATGTTGGAGATGGAAAAGACCCCGTGGGTAAGGTGCTTGGCTGCCCAGTAGCGGCCCGCGGTCTCGAGCACCCAGGCTTCACGCGGATCGGCAAGGATGTAGCTGTTGTGATAATTCGCCCTGCCCCAATCGCCGGCGCGCTCGCAATCGCCGCTCTGGCCGTACTTTTCCAGCAAGTCGATCATCACGTGCATGGCTTCGTAGGCCGTTTTGCCGCGCTCGAGTCCCAGCCGCAGTAGGTCCATGCCCAAGAGACCGTCGCCCCACTGCACGGGCTCTTTTGAAAACACCGCCTCATTGCCGATCGCCACGCCGTACTCATTCAATCCCTGCTCGTAGCCAAACGCCCACCAGAGTTTGGAACCAATGTGTTCGTAAGTCTCGGCCACCTGCGGGATCTCAATGTAGGTACACCTCACCATCTCGCCGGGCGCATGGCGCTGGTGGGGAAACTGGACCAGAACCTGGGCCTCCATCGGCGGGCGGTCGCTGTTCTTGGCCAGTATCACGGAATGGTCAGCCGTCGCGTCCGGCAACGCCACCCAAGTGTCGCAGGCAAGCGCCGCTACCCGCGAGGCGATAAGAAATGTGACCGCCATGGCCAAGAATCTTGCCCGGCGCGCCCCTGTTGTGTTCATTACCCTGCAAATTCGCATTGGATATCTCCTGCAACCCAGACTATAAGGCAGCCATTCCAGCGCAGCAACATTAAATAATCCGTACCGGAGCGGGCATTTTCCCGATCGTCAGATCGACCCCAATCCGCCGATAACGGCTCGTTGAGTTTGCGGGGCACATGACAAAACATATTTGCGCCGTGCGGCATTGCACCTTTCAGGCGCGCTCGTTCCGACGTAGGGGAAGGGCTTGCCCTACCCCGGCGGGCCACTGGCCCGCCGAAAAAGGGGACGGCAAGCCGTCCCCCTACATAGCGCGTCGTTATCGGCGGATTGAGGATCGATAATTCCACTTGACAGTAGTCGTTATAACGACTACTATATGGCCATGTCAGCCAAACTCAAGGACGAAATCAAGCAGGGCAAACCCTTTGAGAGCCTGGAAGCCGAGGTGTTCCTGAACTTGATGCGCACCGCGGATGCGCTGTCGCGCGGCGTTGAAGAGATCCTGAAGCTGGCCGGACTCTCGCACACCCAGTACAACGTTTTGCACATCTTGCGGGGAGCGGGGGAGCAGGGCCTTTGCTGCCGCGAGGTGGCGGAACGCATGATCACGCGCGACCCTGATATTACGCGCCTCCTTGACCGGATGGAACGGCGCGGCCTCCTCACCCGCCGCCGCGACAGCAACGACCGCCGCGTCATCACCGTGCGCATTACCACGGCGGGGCAGAAGCTTTTGAGCAACCTGGATGGGCCCCTGTCGAAGCACAACCGGAACTTATTGAGCCATATGAACGAGGGCGACCTCCGCAAGCTTTTTGAGCTCTTGGAGGCAGCCCGTGCACCTTAACCGCTTTTCGCGCATCCAATGGGTGTTGTAACGAATATCGTACAACAGATGAGTTGGTTGGGACCCAGGGACGAAACCCTGGCAGATGGAAAAGAGACAGGAGGCATCATGCACGCAACGAAATCAGCGACCTATAAACAGGAAGCGAGCACCGGCATTCACGAGCTTTTGGCTCACCGTTGGAGTCCGCGGGCCTTTTCTTCACGCCCGGTCGAGCCGGCCAAGCTCACGCAGCTTTTCGAAGCGGCCCGTTGGGCGCCGTCGAGTTATAATGCCCAGCCCTGGGCTTTCATCGTGGCGACGCGTGAAGACGCGGAAGGCTACAATCGCCTGCTCAGCACCTTGGTTGAGGTTAATCGCCAATGCGCGCAGCAAGCGCCGGTGTTGATCCTGGCAGTTGCCAAGCTCGACTATGATCACGTCGCCCGCCCCAATCGCCACGCTCTCTATGACCTGGGCCAGGCGGTGGCGAACCTGACCGTGCAGGCGACGGCGCTCGATTTACATATTCACCAGATGGGGGGATTCGACCCGCGCTCGGCGCGCGAACTTTTCGCCATCCCCGCGGGCTATGAGCCGGTGGCGGTGCTGGCGTTGGGTTACCAGGAAGGGCCGCCGGCAGATCCGGCAGCGCGGAACCGCAAGCCGCTGACAGATTTTGTTTTTAGCGGAAGTTGGGGCAGGGCCGCGACGGTGGTTGCGGAAAACCAAAATCAAGGAGCGCCAAATGCTTAAGAAACTATTCCAAACCCCGGATGACAAGGTTTTCACCCTATTGCGACTGGTGCTCGGCGTAATCTTCTTCGCGCACGGTGCGCAGAAAATGCTGGGCTGGTTCGGCGGTTATGGCTTCAAGGGAACGATGGGGTTTTTTACCCAGACCGCGCATATCCCGGCGGTTTTCGCCTTTCTGGCGATTGCCGCGGAATTTTTTGGCGGCCTGGGACTGATTCTCGGCCTGCTGACTCGCATCGCCGCCTTCGGAATTACCGTCAACATGCTCGTGGCGATTTTCGCGGTGCACTTGCCGAATGGCTTTTTCATGAACTGGACCGGCCAGCAGAAGGGTGAGGGGATTGAGTACCACCTGCTCGTTCTGGCCATCACCATCGCGCTGATGATTCGGGGCGCGGGAGCCTTTTCAGTCGACCGCGTCATCAGCGGCGAGTGAAGCCCTCCGGACAGTCCCCAAATTGAATAGACCGGAAGTGCTTCCGGCCATGAGTGCGATGATTTTCAAGAGGAAGGGCCACGCCCGGCCGCGCGACTTCAAGGCTCAGGCAGGGATTAAATCGCAAAAGCAATAGCGATCTCGGCGCACCACTTCCCCCATCGTGTGATGGATTTTGTGCTTGAAGATCGGGCCGTCGAAAGCAAAGGAATGGAACTCTCCATTCTCGCCGCAGGGATCCACGTTGGGCGGAAGATCGCGGAGCAATTCCTGATCGTAAGGCCTTCCGGCGAAGGTGGGATCGAGAATTGAAGTATCGATGCAAACCAACACTGCCTTGAATCCCAGATCAATGAAGGTGCGCGCCAATTCCGCCGAGTCGCGCTTCCAGATGGGGAACAGCCCCTTCATTCCGAGTTGCGCAAGATTTTTCTCCCGGTAGAGCTTGAGGTCTTCCAGAAAGATGTCGCCGAACGCGACGGTGTCAATCCCTTCGCGCAGTCCCTCTTCCAGCAGCGCTCTCATGCGGGATTCGTAGATGGCATTGGTGGAATCTTTGGGAATAAGGATCTTCCTCAGCGGCAAGCCCAAAGCCTCGGCTTGCTGTTCCAGCAGCGCCCGGCGGACTCCGTGCATGCTGATGCGGTCGTAGTCTTCCGTGATGGTGGTCAGCAGCGCCGCTACGCTGTGGCCGTTTGTTTTCTGGATTTCGTAAAGCGCCAGCGAGCTGTCTTTCCCGCCACTCCAGGAGAGAAATATGTTCTTTGACATGGTAGTTGGTCCTTTGAATAGAAGTTAGGAGCTAGAAGTTAGAAGCTAGAATCCGCAGCTCACGCGCTGTCTTCTGGCTTCTCAACTCTAACTCCTCCGTTCTCGCTCCTGGCTTCTCCCTCCTGCCTTTACCGCCCTGGGAAATTAATCCTAATACCAGCGAGGAAGTTGAACGGCAGCGAGGGGTACCCGAAAACCTCCTCGTATTTCTGATCCAAAATGTTGTCGAGCCGGGCGTAAATTTCCACCCCCTGCGGCAGGCGGTAAGAGAACCCGCCGTCGACCCGGACGTAACGCTTATTCGGGAAAAGGCAGGGCAGGCCGAACGAGCACGCATAGGTTCCGTCGTTCGGTTCGGTGTCCAGATCCGACCCGCGGATGTAAGCATTGGTGTTGAGCATGAGGTTGCCATGGCGCCAGGTAAGATTGTAGGCGCCGGAATTTCGCGGCCGGCGGAACAAGGGTTGCCCCACTTGCAGCGGCGCCAGCGCCAGCGATGATCCGTTGAGGGAGAGAACCTCGGTGTTGTCCCGAGTATACTCCACCGACATCTGCAATGACCTTAGGGGATGGACCTGGAGGGAGGCCTCCCCGCCCCGCGCGCGCGAGTTGCCGAGATTATCGGAAGCAAATGTACTCAGGTTGGTCAACGAACCGCCCAGCGTCACAATCTGGTCCTTGAAATCGTTATTGAAGAAGGTGAGGTCCAACACCGCTTTGCTTTGGAAGAATCGCTGCTCGAGTCCGGCATCGAAACTCATGCTGGTTTCCGGTTTCAGGTGAGGGTTGTTGGTGAAAGCCAGGTCAAACCCGTCGGGCGGCCGGATGCCTGTGCCAAAGCTCGCGTGCAGGCGGGTCGCATCCAGCGCGCCGCCGCGTGATTCCCGCAGCATATACGCCGCCGCCACGCGCGGATTCACTTTGTCCACGGTGCCGGGAGGAAGCAGCGGGCGGGCGCCGTAATCTCCGGCGGGCAGGGCGTTGGTGCGCAAATCATCCACGCGGAATCCCGTGGTGAGGTAGAGACGGTGCGTGGGACTCCAGCGATTTTCCGCGAAGAAGGCCAAACTCGTGCGGGGAAGGATAAAAGGCACATTGTTACTGTCCGCGATGTAAGTGTCTTCCACCTGCTCGCGATTGTATTCAAACCCGGCCACAAAGAAGTCCTTGTTGGAGACTGCCACTTCGCTGCGCGTGTTCAGAACGCCGCGCAAATTGTTGGAGTAGGAATCTCCATAGGGTGAGCGGAAATAGTAATCATTGGTGGACACGCTGACGGAGGTGACCTGCTGGAATTTCGAGGTGATTTGTTCGGAGTAATTGCCCTCCCATCCAAACAGGTTTTGCTTGTCACGGGAGTAAGTGTCAATTCCAGTGAAGAGGCCGTCCGGGTCAGATCCGTAAGGGCCGGGCGCGCCGGCGTCATTGGCGTTGCCGATGAAATGGAAATCCAAGCGGCGGCGCGGGCTGCGGTGATAGCCGAGGCTCAGAAATGCCGTTTGGTTGCGGTAATTGTCGTTCCGAACGAGTCCCCCCGAGTCGAAGCGGGAAACATCGAAACCCCAGTTCAGGCCGTGGGTCAGGCCACTGCCGTCCACCACAAAACGGCGAGTGGTAAAGCTCCCGCCTTCCGCCTGAAAAGTAAAATGCGGAGCGCCCTCACCCTGGAGGGTCACGATGTTGATCACACTGGTGACGGCGTTCGGGCCATAGAGGGCGCTTTCCGGACCGCGCGTAACCTCGACCCGCTCCACGCCATCGGCCGGCAGCGGCGCGAAATCAAAAGCGCCGCCAAATTCGTTCAGCTCGATGCCGTCCACCATCACCAGATTGTAATTGGACTCCCCACCACGAACGTACACACCGGTCACACCTCCGTAGCGTCCCGACTGGCTCACCTCGACGCCGGGAATTCCGCTCAGAACATCCAGCACATTTAACGCGGCGCGATCTATGATGTCCTGCCCGGAAACCACGGAGACGGAGGAACCGACTTCCGATGCCAAGGCGTCTCCCAGCGAGGCTGAAACCACCACTTGCTGCTGCACGGCGCTCAATTGCAAGCGGAGATCGAGGGTTTGGACTTCCGTTCCGTGAATTTCCACTTCCACCTGCGGGGAAGCAAGTCCCGGGGCGCTCGCGGCCAGTTGGTACTTTCCATCGGCGAGGCCGGCAAATTTGAAGGTTCCCTGGGGATCGGTTGGCCGCTGGTCCAAGACCACCAGGGACCTCATCAGGGTTACGGATGCTTGTGGAACCGGGCTGCCGCTGGGGTCAAGGACGGTTCCTGCCAACGTTCCCGCCTGCGCGGCGGTTACTGAAAGGAGCACGAAAAGCGCGCCCATCAGAAGGTGTGGCCAAGCGGCCGAGTAAAAAGGGATTTGACTTCCAAAGGGAATGGACGGGGCTCGCAAGCGCGCGTCTCGGTTCATAATATCAAAGGGCATCACAAGAGACTCCTTCTCCCCGCTCTTACGACGGGGCAGGCGGAAAGAATCCCCAGGAGGAGGCGAAAATAAAAAAGCCTTCCTATTCCTCAAGGCGGAACTGGAAGGCTTCGCAGTCTTCCCCAGGACTCTTTCCGTCGAAGAGTTAGGTTGAATGAAAGTTCCCGGGCAGGTTTCCTGGCTTTCGGGTCATCATCGCATCCTCAGCCTTCCCCTTCTGCGCAGGGCAGAACAGTGGCCGGCAACAATGCCTGGGAGGATGCGGCTCGCCGATCACAGTGGCGGGACCGCGGCCGATTTTAACGGCCTTTCCTTTTCCCCCGTGGTTCAAACGGGGCACCGCAGGAACTCGTGTTGTCAAAAAAAACCGACAACGCAATGGAAATTAGCACCAGCGGAGCCGCATTGTCAATGGTGGGTATTTCGGCGGGATGGGGGATCTGATGTAGAGGTGGCTTTACGCCGCCATTTGGCGAGGTAAACTCGCAGTTACGTTCGGTTCGGCGGGATAAACCCGCCGCTACGCCGTTTTAGTTTACCCAGCGTCCGTGTTTGTCTTTCTTCTCCTGGTCGCGCATGTACACTTCGAATTTCTTGCGCGTCTGGGCGCGCCGCCATTCGTGGTACTGAAGTTGCCAACGATAAGGGAGAGACCACCCACGCAGGTAGAGGTATCCAAATAGCATTCCGCCCAAGTGCGCAAAGTGGCTGACGCCGGAGCCAGGACCGCCGAAGGAGCTTACGAATTCGATGGCTCCCATAATGACCACGAACCACTTGGCCTTGATGGGGATAAGCATGTACAGATAAATAAGCCGTTCGGGGAAGAGCATCCCATACGCCAGCAGCAGCCCATACACCGCGCCGGAACAACCGATGGTAAGCGACGGTATGGCGGGTGGGAAAAGCGCGTTCAGGGTCACATCCAGAATTCCAGCGCCTATGCCTGTAACGAAGTAATAGGTGAGAAATTTCTTGCCCCCCCACAGGCTTTCGAGGTCTGACCCAAACATCCACAATGCGAACATGTTGAAGATGATGTGGAACCATCCCCCATGGAGGAACAAATAAGTCACCAACTGCCAAACATAAAACTTGTGAATGACCAGGTCCGCTTGAAGCCCGAACAGTTCAAATATGTTGTTGAAAAATTCCGAGTGGAAGATTTGGAGTGGGACGTAAGTGAGAACAAAAGCCGCGCTCGTGATGATGATCAGCTTCTTGACCATCGGCGTGAGCGGCGGCCCGAATGAGTATGCGACTTGGCGATAAGGAGGCATCGTTAGAAGCGTACCACAAGAACGGGGATTCGGGGCAGGGAGCTGGGGCTGGGGAAAAACCAGCCCCAAGTCGCCAGCCATCAGCGCCTGGGGCCCGGCATCTAACGCCAAGCCCCCCAGAACCCAGCCCCACCGGTTCCTAGCGCCTGATTGTCATCCCTGCGGCTGGCGGTGCTTGGCTTGCTCCATAGCGATTTCGTTGATATGGGTAAGCGCCCTGGCTCCCGAAGCCCCCTCGATGGCTTTCACGGCGATCTCCTGCACCTGCCGTTTCGCCTCTTCGAGTTGTTTTTCGAGCGCAGCCATCTGCGCCGACTGCCGGGTCAAATTATCTTCGAGGGCCTTAATGCGGAGATCCGCCATACGTTTCTCCGCCTCGCTGTCTTTGGCAAGAATCAGGATCCGCTGTTCGAACTTCTGCTCGGAGGCCCGCACGGCCTCGGTCGCCGCACGCTCGGATTCCTGCCGGAGCCGAACCGGAAACTCTACCGCTTCTTTGCGCAGGCGTTGGATCTCTTCTTCACTGGCTTTCAAAGCGGCTTCGCGCTCGCGCCAACTCTTTTCCAGCGCCTCTTGCTTTTCCTTGTTGGCCCGTTCCAGGAGCTTCATTTCCTCCTCATACTTGTCCTGGGCCTTCTTGCGTTCCAGCGCCTTGCGGTATTCGTATTCCTCCGACTCGCGCTGGCGTTGTTTCTTGAGGGCTTCCTCTTGCTCTCTGCGCTCGCGCTCCGACTGTTTCTGCTCTTCCGCCCAGGTGGTCCGTTGCGCCGCAATTTCAGCCTCGAGTTGGTCCTTCTGGCGACTGTAGTCCTGAACGAGTTGGTCAATGGCCGTCGCGGCAACATCGATTTTGTGCAGCCGCTCCAGCTCCTTCTGTTCGAGTGTTACCGCGTCCCGGAGCGTCGCCAAGCGGTTGACCTCCTGTACGAGTTGGTCGGAAAGAGCGGCCAGCGACTTGGAGACATCGAGCCCCAAATTCGAAATCTTGACCACCACAGCTTCCACCGACACGCCCTCGACCGCCTGTCGAGTTTCTGTCTCTCTCTGCATTCGCATTTCTTCAGTTTTCGGCTCCAGCGCTTCGCGGGCGGTCGCCGCTTCTTCCCGGATTTCGGCGAACTCCTCATCAATCTCGGGCTTCGAACGCTTGGGCCGCGGAGCAGTTTTGATCGTCTTTGCCATGGATATTCACCTCCCGTTGAATCGTTAGGCAAGTAGGGTAGCAGATCGGCGAGAGATCGGCACACCCATTCCGTCCGAGGTTTGACACTCCCCACAAACACGCCTCATTCACCTGTGTGACCGCAGGCGGGTAGCTGCCCCGCGCGTTAATCCAAAATCGAAAATCGCGGGGTGGCGCAGACATCGCTTTCTATGCCTGCGACGCTTGGGGACTCACTTCAAGCCTTACGAGCTTCCGGGCTATTGTTATGCCAGACGGCGCATCCATGAGAAACGATGGATGCGCCACCGCCCTAATCCCTAACCCCGAACCCCTAATCCCGATCTTTGGCTACGACCTGAGCAGCGACCGATACCGCAATTCCGGGCGCACGGGGAATTCGTGGGCGAAGTTCTTGATCTTCTCAAAAATCCCGTCGACATCCAGGCCGTACTTGGCGTGCAGCAGATTGGACGCGCCGTGGGGGATGATGCGGTCGGGAACAGCGATGCGCAGAATGCTGGCGGGAATTTTCTTGTCCTGCAAAAGGGTGGCAACCGCCGCGCCAAATCCTCCGGCTTCGGTGCCTTCCTCCGCCGTCACCAGGAATTGCTTTTCCGCCGCGAGGCAGCAGATCAATTCCTCGTCCAGGGGTTTAGCGAACCGGGCATTGATGACGGTCGAGTGAATGCCCAGAGCCTTCAGCCTTGCCGCCGCTTCCACCGCGGGATAGACCATGGAGCCGAGCGCCAGGATGCCGATGTCGGAGCCCTCGCGCAGGATCTCGGCTTTGCCGATCTCCAGGGCCTTCATCTCCGGGTCTAATGCCACACCCATTCCGTTGCCGCGCGGGTAGCGCAGGGCGGCGGGCCCTTGGTGATTGATCGCGGTGTAGAGCATGTGGCGCAATTCGTTTTCATCCTTGGGGGCCATCACCACCATGCCCGGCAGGGTGGAAAGATAAACCAGGTCGTAGAGCCCGTGGTGGGTAGGGCCGTCGGCGCCCACCAGGCCGCCGCGGTCGAGAACCAAAGTTACTGGAACGCGCATCAGGCAGGTGTCGTGCATCACCTGGTCAAAGGCGCGTTGCAGAAAGGTGGAGTAAATCGCCACCACCGGCCGCATGCCCTCGCAAGCCAGTCCGGTCGCGAAGGTCACAGCATGCTGTTCCGCGATGCCCACATCGTAGAAGCGCTCGGGAAAGCGTTTAGAGAATTCGTCCAGGCCCGTGCCTTCTCCCATGGCCGCGGTAATGGCCACGACGCGCGGATCTTTTTCCGCCACCTGGCAGATGGCCTTGCCGAATACCGCGGTGTAGCTCGGCGCCACCACCGGCCCCTTGTGGAAAGCGCCAGTCGAGAAGTCAAAGGGTGTCACGCCGTGATATTTTACCGGGAGCTCCTCGGCTTGAGGGTAACCCTTGCCCTTTTGGGTCACGATGTGGATCATGACCGGCCCGGGACGCTTTTTGGCCTTGGACAGCGCGTCCAACAATTCTTCCAGATTGTGGCCGTTGATGGGCCCGACGTACTCGAAGCCCAATTCCTCAAACACCAGCCCCGGAATCAGCATGCTTTTGGCGGATTCCACCAGGTCCCGGGAGAGTTTCAAGAGACGCGGGCCCAGGCGTGGAACCGAGCGCATCATTTTCTCCACTTCTTCCCGCAAGCGATTGTAGGCTTGCCCGTGAACGATGCGGTTCAGGTAGCCGGCAAAGGCGCCGACATTGGGAGAGATCGACATCTTGTTGTCGTTGAGGATGACCAGCACTTTTTTCTTCAGCGTGCCGAGGTTGTTGATGCCCTCCAGGGTCAAACCCGTGGTCAGTCCCGCGTCTCCCACCACCGCCACTACATGAAAGTTCTCGCCCTTCAGATCGCGCGCCACCGCCATGCCTAACGCCCCGGAAATCGCGGTTCCGGCGTGAGCGACGTTGAAGGAGTCGTAAGGGCTCTCATCCCGAACCGGAAAGCCGGAGATTCCCCCGTACTGGCGAATGGTGGGAAAGCGATCGCGGCGGCCGGTCAGGATCTTATGGCCATAAGCCTGGTGGCCGACATCCCAGACAATCTTGTCGCGCGGGGTGTCAAACAGGTAATGGAGCGCGATGGTCAGCTCGACGGCGCCCAGACTGGAGGCCAGATGGCCTCCGATCTTCGCGATCACGGAGACCATGTAATCGCGCAGTTCCTCGGCCACGATGGGGAGATCCCCGCGGGGGACCTTCTTCAAATCGGCCGGGGAATCAATGTGGTTCAAATACCGGTAATCCATTAGCACCTCTTTGCTTACTGCCTTCTGCCCACGATGTAATGAGCGATGCCTTGCAAAGTCCGGGCGCGCGCACCATAGGGCTCCAGGGCCTCGCAGGCCTCTTCCACCAGGCGGGAAGCGATTCGCTGGGAGGCCTCGATGCCATGGAGCGCCGGGTAAGTGGCCTTGTGCTGTTGTTCGTCTTTGCCAATGGTTTTGCCCAATTCGGCTTGGGATCCCAGCACATCGAGCAGATCGTCGGCAATTTGAAAGGCCAAGCCGATCTTGTCTCCGTAAGCGGTAACGCGCGCCAAGTCGTCCGGGTTCGCCGGGGTTAAGATTGCGCCGGTGCGCACCGCCGCCCGTATGAACGCCCCCGTCTTGGCCGAATGAATATATTCCAGCCGCGCCGAGTCACCGGTGCGGTCCGTTGTTTCCAGATCGATGACCTGCCCGCCCACCATCCCTCTTCTTGTCCCGATGGCATGGGCGAGTTCATGAATGACCTGCACGGTGCGCGGCGCTGAACCATCGCCGACGTCGGCGATGGCTTCAAAGGCCAGGGTCAGCAAAGCGTCACCGGCAAGAATCGCGGTGGCCTGGCCGAAAACCACATGTGAGGTGGGCTTGCCGCGCCGCAGGTCGTCATTGTCGAGAGCCGGCAAGTCGTCGTGAATCAGCGAGTAGGTATGGATCAACTCGAGCGCGCTTCCCACCCGAAGCAGAATCTTCTCATCACCGCTGAACAGTCGCCCCGCGTCCAGGCATATGGTGGGGCGGAGGCGCTTTCCCCCTGCAAATACCGAATAGCGCATCGCCTTGTGAATGCTCGCGGGATACTCCTCCGCGGGCGGCAGGATGCGCTCGAGTTCCGCGTCCACCAAAGCGCGGCTCTCGTCGAGATGCCGGCGAATGGTTTCAGATGATAGAAGGGTCACGGTATTTGCACATCAGCTAAAATAGTAAATAGTGAATGGTGAATAGTAAATTGTGAAGCATAACACGACTTCGCAATTCACCATTCACGATTCACCATTCATAATTTCCCCTTTCTCTTCGGTGGCGAAAGGCTCCGCCACGACCTTTCCCCCCGCCTTCCTGGTCATGATCTCCACTCGTCCCTCGGCCTCTTCCAACTGTTTGTGGCAGAACTCGGAAAGCTTCATGCCTTCCTCATAAAGTACCAAGGCTTTGTCGAGGGGAAGGTCGGTGTCCTCCAATTCGTGTACGATGGCGTCGAGGCGCGCCAGGTTTTTCTCGAAAGACTCCGGCTTTTCACTCTTTGCGGGCTGAGACATGACTGGGTCCTTTCCAGCATCCATCGCGCGTTTTCCCAATGCCATCTTCACTCAGGGACAAGTCTCCCCACACCTGGCCGCGCAACCTTTTCAGGATGTGGGCGGATGCTTCTGTCGTTCCAAGTTTGTCGAGGATATCTATTCCGCTTTTTTGTTGCAAAACATCGGCGCGGCATCGGGCTAACGCGGATGAGTCACAAGAACTTGGAACGGCACTAGAATTCTACCATGTTTGGCGGGCGGAAGTGGCTGGCGGGCGGGGGGGCGTGACTCCTTAGGCGGTGGCACGGCCATCTGGCCGCGGCCTTTCACGGGCGGGACGCCCATGCCACTCTAAAATGATTCACTGCTTGGGGCCGAGGGCTTGCGCCACCTCCACCGCCAGGGCGTAACGGCCGAAGGGCGCAGCGATCTGCACTCCCTGAACCAGCGAACGGATTTCCAGCAAGGTTTCCTGCGCGATCTTCAATCCCTCCTGTCGCGCGCGCTCGCCGGAATCCGCCGCGCGCATGCGTTCCATGACCGCCGGCGGAACGGAGATTCCCGGCACCTCGTTGTTCATGAACTCGGCGTTGCGGAAGCTGGTGAGCGGCCAGATCCCGGCGATGACGGGAAGGTGCGGCGCGAAGCTCCGCGCCCGCTCCAGGAACTTCGCCAGTTGCTCCACCTGGAAGATGGGCTGAGTCACCGCGAAATCAGCGCCTGCCGCCACCTTGGACTGAAAGCGGCGAAGCTCCTCTTCGACATTAAGCGCGTAAGGATTGATGCTGGCGCCCACCAGGTATGCCGTTTGCACGCCTAGCGGGTTGGCCCCCACATCCAAGCCCCGGTTCAAATTGCTGAGGAGGTTCACCAACCCGATGGCATCCACTTCCGACGTGTCGCTTTCCAGCCCGGTCGAATATTGGGGAGTGTCGCGCGTCAACGCCAAAAGATTGCGCACCCCCAGGGCGTGCGCCCCCAGAAGATCGGATTGGATGGTCAGCACGTTGCGGTCGCGCGAGCTGTAGTGGAGCAACACTTCGATGCCGGCGCGCTGCTGAAGCAGGGCCGCCAGGGTCAACGCGCTCATGCGCGCGGTGGCGCCCGAACCATCGGGTATATTCACAGCATCAATACCTTGCTCGAGCAGGTATTGCGCTCCCTCCACTTCCTTAGTGGCATCGCATCCCTTGGGAGGGACCACCTCCACCAGCACGGGAAACTCCTGCCGCGCCAACTTTCCCGCCAAGCGTGAGCGGCCGGCCACGGGGACCGGCGGCAGAGTATGGCCGGGCCGCGCCAGGACTTCCACGGACGCGCGCGCCCGCTGCGGACTCAAGGAGCGAACGGCGGTTTTGATCGCTTTGATGTGCTCGGGAGTAGTGCCGCAGCATCCCCCCACCAGGCGCGCGCCCGTTTGGATAAATCGCCGCGCGTAGCTCGCCATGTATTCCGGCGAGCAAAGATAGAGGTTGCGCCCCCCCACGGTGCGCGGCATTCCCGCGTTGGGCTGGGCGGAGAGCCTTTTCTCCGTCACCGCCGCAATGCGCTCCAGGGTTTCTTGCACGGCCGCGGGACCGACGCTGCAATTGACGCCGATCAGGTCCGCGCCCCACTCGTCGAGCGCCCGCGCAAAATCCTCCGGCAAGGTGCCGGTGGGCGTGCTGCCATCCTCCTGAACGGTCATCTGCACGACGACTGGAAATTGGCCCACTTCCCGCGCGGCGAGCAACGCCTGGTGCGCCTCATTCAAATCCATCATCGTCTCGACGATAATCAGGTCAACGCCGCCTTCCCGCAGGGCCGCAATCTGTTCGCGAAATGCATCGCGCGCCTCTTCCCGTGAAGTATGGCCCAGCGGCTCCAAACGAATCCCCAGGGGGCCCACCGCTCCCGCCACATAGAGGTCGTCGCCGGCAACTTCCCGCGCCAGACGCGCCCCCGCCAGGTTAAACTCACGTACCTTGTCGCCGAGGCCGAATTTTTCCAGGCGAAATTTGTTGGCCCCGAAGGTGTTTGTTTCGAGCACCTCCGACCCGGCCTTCACGTATGCCAGGTGGACGTCTTTGACGAGCTGCGGCATCGCCGCATTCAGCTCGTCATAGCAGCGGCTCAGGGGGATGCCCTTCGAATACAGCATTGTCCCCATGGCCCCATCACACACCACGGAGCGCTTATCGATTCTCTCCAGGAAAGGTTCTCGCATCCTTGAATTAGTCTAGCATATCTGCTTTTGAGCGATGCGAAACACCATTACCAGCGCATCTTCGACAGGGTTCTGATAATAGTCGTGACGTGTGTACAGCGACTGGAATCCTGCCGAGATGTAGAAGGCCACCGCCGTTTGGTTGGAGGCGCGAACCTCCAGAAAAAGCTGCCGTACCCCGGTTTCATGCAGGATGCGGGTTCCCATCTCGAGGAGCGCGCGCGCCATTCCTTTCCGCTGATGCGAGGGGTCGATGGCAATGTTGCGTAATTCTGCTTCATCCATCACGCGATGAAACACCGCGAAGCCTGCAATCTCCGGCGGGTTCGCGACTTCGAACTCTGCCACCAGAATCGTCCCGTCAGGATCGCCAGCCAATTGGTGATAATCCTCCTGGCGCCACTGTGCCGCTTGGGGACACTTCAACTGGATCGCATAAACGGCCGCAAAATCACTGTCGGTGCAGGCTCGAACCTTCATGTCTCTTCGGTGCTGGGATCTGGGTGCCGGTATCGAAACTCGGAAACGGTCGCACGTGTTTCGAATTTCGGTTTTCGAGATTCGTCTCTTCTCCAGTCCCCAGTCCCCAACTCAGTCCTTCCAATTGATTTCGGCATCCGGGCGGCGAATGTAGTAGGCGTCCAGTTTCGCCTCCGGGGAGGGGCGGCTCGCTTGCTCCTCTTTCCGGGCGATGTCGGCGATGGAGTCTACCAAAGCGCCTTCCACCTGCTGCCAGTTTAGTGAAGCGGGCAGACTTGCGCGCAGATCAGCGGCGGCCTGGTCATGCGCACGTACCAAACACGTGGCGCTTGCACTGTTGGTGACGCGCTCTTCCACAAATGTGCGCAGCGATTCGGGCTTTAGCACCCAGCCGCCATCCGCCGGCTCATAATCAGGCTGTGCGCCGCTGGACGGTTGGGAAGGTTTCCGGAGAAAGCTGCCCAGGAAAAATTCCCCTCGTCGCGCGTCCAGGATGGGAAAGGCCCAATCGGACGTAACCTGCGCCTTGTTCACCATCGCTTCCAGCACGGAAATGCCGCGAACCCGGCGGTCGAAGGCCTTTCCCCACGCGCGCGCCGCCGCCAAGCCCACCCGAATCCCGGTGAACGAGCCCGGTCCGTTAGCCACCGCGTACAACTCGATCTCGCGGAGTTCCATGTGCGCCCGGGCGAGCGCCTCGTCAACCATCTCGAACAGGGTAATGGAGTACCGATTGGCCGGCCCTTCGTTAGGGACCCACGCCAGGGATTCCGCGTCTCGGAAGATTCCCACCCCACCCTTCTCGCTGGTTGTGTCAAAAGCCAGAATCAGCATCGCGTGTCATTATATCCAAGGCGGCACGGAGCGGTGTTTTGGAAATGAATCACTAATCGACCCGTAGAATCCGGCCGCTCGGGACCCGTATGTTAGAATATAAGGTTGCAGCGTGCTTTCCCTTGCGAAACCCATGGCAGAAACCAGTCGCCCAACATCCCGGCCGCTCGAGTTGACGGAGCTCCTGACCTTGCTGATCGAGGTCGGCGAGCGAATCAACTCCACTCTCGATCTCGATGAGCTGCTGGCGCGCATCGCGGAGATCGTGAAACGCGCCATTGACTACGAGGTCTTCGCCATTCTCCTCCTCAACGAGAAGACGCAGGAGTTGCGCGTGCATTTCAGTCTCGGCCACCCCCCGGAAATGGTCCGCAACCTGCGGATCAAGGTGGGCGACGGTATTGTGGGCCGGGCCGCGCAGACGCGCCGGTCGGTGCTGGTGAACGACGTCAAGAACGATCCCGCCTACATCCCGTCGCTCGCGGCGATGCGCTCCGAGCTGGCGGTCCCGCTGATTTTTAAGGGCCGCTTGATCGGGGTCATTGACCTGGAAGCCCCACAACCGGACTTCTTCAACGATTCGCATGTCAGCCTGCTGGAGCTATTGGCCAGCCGCATGGCCTTTGCCATCGAAAACGCACGGCTGTACCGGCGCACGCTGCGCCAGGCGCGCACGCTTCAGGTGCTGAATGAAATCAGCCGGGAGCTCAGCTCCGTCTTGGTGTTGAACGAATTGCTGCGCAAGATCGGAACGCTTACCAAGCGGCTGGTGGATTACCACCGCTTTGGCATTCTGCTGGCCGATGACCAGGCGGAAACCTTCAACACTGTCATCTCCCTGAAGCAGGATGAGCGCATGCCCGAAAGGTCCACGGTGAATTTTGGCCAGGGCGTCGTGGGAGCAGCCGCCAGCCTGCGCCAGCCGGTCGTGGTGCCCGACGTCAGCAAAGACCCGCGCTACATCCCGGTGAATCCGGAGACCCGCTCGGAAATGACCGTCCCGCTGATTTACCGTGACCGGGTGATCGGGGTAATCGATTTGGAAAGCTCGCACCTTAATTACTATAACGACGAGCACGTGCGCATCTTTTCCACGCTCGCGCCGCAAATCGCCATCACCATTGAGAACGCCCGCTTGTACGAGCGCGTAGCGCGCAGCGAAGCGCGGCTGGAGCGCGACCTGCGCCGCGCCCAGGAAATCCAGATGCACCTGATGCCGGGCATTGCGCCCAAAATTCCCGGCCTGGATGTGGCTTTGCGCTTTCAGCCCGCGCGCGAACTGGGGGGCGATCTTTACGATTTCCTCGCTTACGGGAGGGACCGGCAGGTGATTGTGGTGGGCGATGTCAGCGGCAAGGGTGCGCCCGCGGCGCTCTACGGCGCCATGGCCAGCGGCACGTTGCGCAGTCTCGCGCCGCTGAAACTTCCGCCGCCTGATATGATGAAGCGGCTGAACGTCATGTTCCTCGAGCGCAAGATTGAAGGCCACTTCATTACCCTGACCTACGCCATCTGGGAACCGCGCACCAAGAGCCTGTGTCTGGCCAACGCCGGCATGCCGCTTCCGATCCTGGTTCGCAAAGGGCAGTGCCGGGCGATTCGCGTTGAGGGCGTTCCCCTCGGCCTGCTGGAGCACACCGAGTATCAGCCCGTGACGGTGAATCTGGAAACGGGAGATTTGTTGGCGTTCTTTTCCGACGGCATCACAGAGGCCAACAACCCTCAGCAGGATGAGTTCAGCTCGCGGCGCCTGGAAAACATCCTGCGCCAGAACGCCCAGAAGCCGCCGCAGGAAATCGTCAACCAGGTATTTGAAGCACTGCGCAACTTCGAAGCCGGGCGACCTCAGCGCGACGACCAGACGCTGGTTGTATTACATGTACGCTGAACGACAGGGGTCAGGTTCTGATTATTGACAAAGCACGAATGCCCATTATAAACCGACACAGGGCACGGCATGATCCAAAGCGATAAAATGTCCTTATCGACAAATAATTACTTTCGCTATCGCCAAGGCGAACTGTTTTGCGACGATTTGTCCCTGGCCACGCTTGCCCAACGTTATGGCACCCCGGCGTATGTTTACAGCCAAAGCGCGATTCTTGGCAACTATGAACGTCTGCGCGGAACTCTGGCGCGGATTCCCGGCTTGATTTGTTATTCCGTCAAAGCCAATTCCCACCTCCGCATCTTGAGCCTGCTGCGCCGGGAGGGCGCGGGATTCGACGTGGTCTCGGGCGGCGAGTTGGTGCGGGCGTTGCGTGCCGGAGCGGCGCCTGACACCATCGTGTTTTCCGGAGTGGGCAAAACCCCGGAGGAGATTGACGCCGGTTTGGCCGCCGGCATCCTGATGTTCAATGTGGAATCGGCGGGCGAGCTGGCGGTGATTGAAAGCCGCGCCCGCGCGCTCGGAAAAGTGGGGCGCATTTCCATCCGCGTCAACCCCGACGTGGAAGCGGACACGCACCCGTACATTTCCACCGGGCAGATGATCCACAAGTTCGGCGTGCCCAAGGATGAAGCCTTGGAGCTCTATCGCCAGGCCGCGCGTTCCCCCCATTTGAAGGTCCAGGGCGTGGCGTGCCACATCGGCTCGCAGATTCTGGAGGTGGAACCTTTCTGGAAGGCGCTCGACGAAATTGTGGGCGTGGCGGGGCAACTGGCGGCGGAAGGCATCGCCGTGGAAGTGCTTGATTTGGGAGGCGGTTATGGGATTTCCTACGGCGCCGAGCCGCCTCTGGACGTGGAGCGGCTGGCGCGCGGACTGGAAGAGCGCTTGCGCCAGGCTCCCTTACGGCTGATTCTCGAGCCCGGCCGCGCCCTGGTGGGTGACGCCGGCGTGCTGGTGACGCGCGTGCTCTATGTGAAGCGGAACCAGCGGAAGAATTTCGTGGTAGTGGACGCGGGCATGAATGACCTAATGCGCCCGACCCTTTACGGGTCTTACCACGAGATTGTTCCCGCGCGGGAGGGCGCGGCGGAGCGCTTGCAGGCCGATATTGTCGGACCGCTCTGCGAAAGCGGCGACTTCTTTGCCCGCGACCGTGACCTGCCCGACGTCCAGCCCGGCGATCTGCTGGCCGTGCTGACCGTGGGCGCTTACGGATTCGTCCTCTCCTCCAATTACAACACGCGCCCGCGCCCCCCCGAGGTTCTGGTGCACGGAGCGGAAGCGGAATTGATTCGCACCCGCGAAACGGTGGAAAACTTGATGGCGGGGGAGGAAGCTTAAGATTTTAGGAGTCAGAAGTCAGGGGCCGGGAGTCTGTAGTCTCGATCTAGGAGTCAGCTCGACTATGACCTCCTGATGGTCCCGCGCTCAATTGTACCCGCCCTGCAGGCTCTCATCCGCTATCATCGAAATCCAGACCAGCATCGCGATGAGGGAGAACAATCCCTCTACGCGATCAAACAGTCTGGTCGGGTTCTCAACGCCCTCGAGGAGGAGGTTCTGTACGGTGGTCGGCCGCGTTGCACGCCGCCCGTAACTCACTGTATACTCGCTCCTTCGGATTTGAGGGGGGTATCGCATGAGAGGCTGGAAAGAGTTGGGGGTTTTGCTTCTTGTCATTCAAGTCTTTCTTCCCTGGGGGTTCGCTCAGTCCGGATTGCACGCGCCGACACCCGAGGAGTCGATCAGCATCAAGACCGCCGGTGGCCCGGCGATTTCGCCGGACGGCAGGTGCGTCGTTTTCAGCATCAGGGAAACCGACTGGCAGCAGAATGAATACGTCTCTCACCTTTGGCTGGCGGACGTTGCAACCGGCCGGGTGTTCCAGTTGACGCGAGGGAGCAAGTCGAGCTACAGCGCCGAATGGTCGCCGGACGGACGCTGGCTGGCATTCATTACGGAACGCGAGGCTGGAGCCAATCCTGAGGCGCCCCCGAAGCCCGAGCCGCCCAAGAAGGAAGACCCGAAGGAGGAGAAGCCCGCCCCGGAAGGCAAGCCGGCCGCCAAGCAGATCTGGCTGATTTCTCCTGTGGGTGGCGAAGCATGGGAGCTGACCAAGCACGAGGCGGACGTGGGCGGTTTTCATTGGTCGAAGGACGGCCAGCACCTCGCCTTCACCGCCGCGCCTCCCGAGACGAAGGCCGCCAAGGACCGCAAGGAGAAGTACAGCGATTACGAATTGTTTGAAAAGGACTTCACGCAGAACCAATTGTGGCTGGTGGATGTCGCCGCCGCCGAAAAATCGCAAACGCCGGTGAAGGCCACCGCCCTTACCACCGACGGCAAGCTGAATGTCGGAGACTTCAGGTGGTCTCCGGATTCCAGCCGAATCGTCTTCAGCGCCACGCCCAACCCCCTGCTGGCGTTCGGCGAGCAGAGTGATCTCTACCTGCTCGATCTCGGGCCCGGCGCGGCCCGCACTGTTCATAAGATCGTGGCGCTCGAAGGGCCAGAGACGAATCCGGTATTCTCACCGGATGGCAAGCAAATCGCCTTTGGTACGGCGCTGGCCCGGCCGTACGACTACTACCTGAACGGCCACATCGCGACCGTGCAGGTGGACGCCGTACTAGCGCATCCGGCCACCACCGCGGCGGACGTCACCGACCTCACCTCGAAATTCGATGAAGACCCGCAACTGATCGATTGGGGTCCGGACGGCATTTATTGTGCGGCGTTACAGAGGACCTCGGCGCACATCTTCCGCATCGATCCGGCCAGCCGCGACATCATTCGCATCACGGCGCCGGATAATTATCTCGCCGAACACGTCTCGTTTACGAAGGACTTCAAGCAGATGGCGATGGCTGCCTCTGACGCCACCCACATGACGGAGATCTTCGTTTCTGCCACCTCGCCCTTTGCGCCCCGCAAGCTGACTGATCTGAACGCGCAACTCGCCGGTTTCACCCTGGGCAGCGAAGAGGTCGTCTCCTGGAAAAGCCAGGACGGGGCCGCGGTGGAGGGCGTTCTCTATAAGCCGGCCGACTATGATCCCGGCAAGAAGTACCCGTTGCTGGTGGTGATTCACGGCGGCCCCACCGGCATCTCATTGCCGGTCCGGAATGCGGCGGACCGCTACTATCCCATCCAGGACTTCCTCGCCAAAGGAGCCCTGGTTCTGGAACCCAACTACCGCGGCAGCGCCGGCTATGGAGAGAAGTTCCGCTCACTCAACGTGCGCAACCTGGGCGTAGGTGACATGTGGGACGTGATGAGCGGCGTGGACGCGCTGATCGCCCGCGGCCTGGTGGATCCGGCGCGCCTCGCGGCGATGGGGTGGTCCGAGGGCGGATACATCTCCGCCTTTCTCACCACCCATACGGACCGCTTCAAAGCCATCTCGGTGGGCGCCGGCATCAGTGACTGGATGACCTATTACGTGAACACGGACATCACGCCCTTCACCCGCCAGTACCTGCACGCCACTCCCTGGGACGATCCCGAGATTTATGCGAAGACCTCGCCGATCAGCACCATCAAGCAGGCCCGTACTCCCACCCTCATCCAGCAGGGCGGCAACGACAAGCGCGTTCCCGTGCCCGACAGCTACGAACTATACCGCGGTCTTCAGGATCAGCACGTGCCCTCGAAGCTGATCTTCTACACCGGTTTCGGCCACGGTATCGACAAGCCCAAATCAAATCTGGCCGTCCTGCGGGCGAATTTCGATTGGTTCAGCCACTACCTCTGGGGCGAGCCAATTCCCAACGACTCTTCACTGCTCGGTTCGAGCGAGGCAAACGACAAAGCACCTGACCACAAGGGGCAGAATCGGACTCCAGATCCCTAGTGTGGTGTCCCATCTTGGAGTTGACAATAGGCGAGCCCCCCTCACCCCCACGCTTTGCTGGTCGTGGGGGTGAGGAGGTCCGGGCATTATCCCATTGTCAAACATTACGCGGGACACCACACTAGCCAAACCGCTCTTGTGACCTGGAGGTTAGCGACGACGAGCGGGCAGCCGAAGTCAGCGATTTCCTGACGGCGCGCTTTTGTGACGTGCGAATAAGTATGTGGGAAAAAGAACGACCCACGCTCACGACAACAGGGACCGTGGGTACGAACTACGGTCCGACGACGGGATTGGTGAGGGTCCCAATCCCTTCCACGCTCACGCTGACCGTGTCACCGGCTTTCAAGAACACGGGGGGCTTTCGAAACACCCCCACGCCGGGCGGTGTGCCCGTGGAAATCAAGTCGCCGACTTCCCAGGTGACGGACTGGGAGAGATAGCTGATCAGGAATGGAACTTTGAAGATCAGGTTGCTGGTGCTCGAATCCTGCATGATCTCCCCGTTGAGGGTCAGCGAAATGCGCAGGTTGTTGGGGTCCGGGATTTCGTCCGCGGTGACGATCCAGGGGCCGGTGGGCGCAAAGGTATCGCAACTCTTGCCGCGATACCACTGGCCGTCACTGAACTGCATGTCGCGCGCGCTCACGTCGTGCAGGACGGTGTAGCCGGCGATGTACTTGGGGGCCTCGCTCTCCGGGATGCGGCGGCCGCGTTTGCCGATCACCACGGCGAATTCGGCTTCGTAATCCACTTTCACGGAGTTGGGCGGCAGCTTGATTGGATCGCCGGGCCCGCAGATGGTGTTATGCGATTTCAGGAAGAAAATCGGCGCGGCGGGCGGCTCCGAACCTTGCTCGCGCGCGTGGTCGGCGTAATTGAGGCCGATGCAGGTGATCTTCTGGGGGTGCGGTATGGGGGCGCGCAGCTTGGCGGTGCGCAAGGGAATGAGCAGACCCTTGGGGCCCTTCTTGCCCATCGCCGCGGCGCACTCCACGGCGACCCCCAGGGCGCGACGATATCGTTCTCCCTGCCCCAGGAGTTCGATCATGTCCTGCGGCGCTCGGCCCAGCTTGCGCAGCGCCTGCGCCGCCGCGGCCAGCTTGGCGTCGGCAATCCGCCCTTTGGCAATCAAGCCATACGCCGTGGCCACATCCACCACGAAGTCGCCGTGTACCACCCCCAGGCGAGATTGTTTGGCGGATTCATAAGTCACCAGTTTCATGATGGTCTCCCCTCGATGTCCAAGATCTCAGAGTCGAATTTCGAGTTTCGAGTTTCGAATTCCGCTCTTCCCTGGCACCTGACACCTAGCTTCTATATAAAATCCAAATTCGGCACATCCCGAGGATGACGCCAACGCCGCCTTTATTCTACACTATGTGTAGTTATGAGTAATCTGCCGTCGACTTTC
>Ga0326727_10000938_pt1 | contig 113582 bp, 91 predicted proteins | sample MB2enrmetagenome_FD_207643 | JGI IMG/M metagenome (GOLD analysis project Ga0326727, IMG submission 207643) | Lab enriched peat soil microbial communities from McLean, Ithaca, NY, United States - MB29MY | ecosystem: Environmental > Terrestrial > Soil > Wetlands > Peat | place: USA: New York... | reverse complement strand
GCTCGCCAGCGTTGCCCGTCTCCGCTTCACCGGCACACGCAGAATAACACGCACTCCCGAAAGCCCCGGGCAAAAGGGGACATTTCTACTTTGCTGGAAATGGTGACATTTCTACTTTGCGTTGACACCTCGCACAACCACCTATCTCCACACATCCGGCGGTGCTACACTCATCTCGGGAGGAAGCAGCGCAAAGCCGGCCGGAAGTTTGACGCGTGGCTAACGTCCCTCTGGGATTGCCATTGATCCTCAACCTTCAGATCGTGCCGACAGAGCTCCTGCTCCTCCCCGCAATAACGCCAGTTCACTTTAAACAGGCCCGTCGATGGTGCAGACCTCGCGCTGGCCCTCGGCGTACCAAGCTGGGCCTCGCGGTCGCGACAGCATCGAGGCCGGGAGACCGCGACTCGAAGTTGATCGGCGTTCGGGCATCTTGACATCGTCCGCGCCATGGTGATATCCGCCATATACACTGAAGAGAGATGCGTTGACGAAAGGACCTGAAAATGGCAAAAGTCGAGTTGTACTCGGTGGTTGTTCGCAACAAGCCGGGCAAGGGGGCGCAGTTGCTCAGCGCCTTCAAAGAAGCCGGTGTAAATTTCGTCGGAATTTGGGGTTATCCGGTTGGCAAAAGCAAGTCCAGGATCGACATGGTTGCGGAAGACGCGGCGCTCCTCAAGAAGGCCGCAAAGCAACTCAAGATCGAGTTCGGAAAGAAGCAGACGGCATTCCACATCACCGGTGAAGACCATCCGGGTGCAGTCGCTGAACTTTTGGCCAAACTGGCGGCAAAAAAGATCAACGTCTACGCGGTCCAGGCCCTCTGCGCCGGGAACGGCCGTTTTGGCGCGCTCATTCAAGTGGACCAGGACGCCGTTAAGAAGGCTGCGAAGGATTTAGCGTAATGCGGCGTGCGGACGATGGCAAGACTTTGGAGACAGAATCCCGACTCGTCCGTCACCATGCCGAGGTAGGGATTCACGCGGCGGATGCGGCCGCAAGATCCCACCCCTGCGCCAACACGTCAAGTTTCAGATGAACCTGTTCCTTACGGAATGGGTTCATGAAGAAAGAGGGCGATCAACACCACTGTGCCTGTGCTTCCGACTCCACGAAGCGTCACGGTCCCTGCTTCGAGCTCACCTACAAGGCCAATGGCAAGACGGTCAACGTGAAGCTTTCACCGGAAGCGGCTCCCCTCTACAAGGCTGCAGCCCAGCCATATCGCGAGTTGAAAACCCTACCCAACCGCCTCGACAAACTCTCAAAACTATCCTGCGTCACCAGGCCAAACTGGCAGAGTCCAAGCGCCAAAACTGACACAAAAACCGGGGTTATTCCGATATCCCCGCTTTAAGTCATCATCGCAAACACGTCGAATGGCTCCAAACTAATGATCTTATGTATTGTTGCGCGTCGTTCCAAAATAGCCACACCCAAATCAATCAGCCGGCCGTCTGCCGGGCTGATCTAACAACGCCCGGATCAGTCCAGCAGCCTGTATGGTTGCAGCTTCCACCTCGGCCGACAAGCTGGCCGGCGTGCGCACCGCACCCACATGAACCAGCACCCAGGTGAACCGTGTCCGCGCCAACGCGGGCATTACGCCGCGTAGCAACTCCAAGGCTTGTGCGGCGGAAAGCCAATGAGCTTGCTGGCGGCGTTCCTCCGCAAACCGATCCTCCACCACCGAGACCTGTCCCGTTTGCCCGGCGGACTCCAGAGCATCCACCAAGATTACCCAGTCCCTGCCTTCCAACTGACTAGCCGAGCGCAACAGGTCCGTGCCTGCCCACTCCAGGTCGGCACAAGCGGTTACTGCGGGGTCGGCGTTGAGCAGTTCCACGACGCGCGCGCCGGCGCCGTCATCGCCCATCAGAGAATTGCCGAGGCCCAGGATCAGGGGCCGTTTGTCTTGCGCACCAGCCCGCAATGGTCACCGGCTTTCCACGGCGGCACGCGATAAAGCGGCGTCTAGCTGACGAATAGGCGGCAAACGTTTGCTGCACGCGGAGTCTGGACGCGTCATTCTGTGCAGGTAGGTCGAGTAGATCCGTACCGGCATGAGCGCGACGCGCGAAAACAGCAGGATCATGAGCAGGAGGAAAGGCATGGTCAGCCGCAAGCCGGGCCGAACGAGCCCGCGCAATGCGATGATACCAGACACGCACCCCGGAAGCGCACACCAAAGATCGGGTATTCGTTTACAGGGTAGGATGGGATCGCTGCATATCCGTTGCCGGCCATTGCGGACCGGGGATATAAGAAGATCTCTATGAAGGATCTTCTGAAGTTCCCCCCTCTTCCCCCGTACGTGGGACAAAGGAGCGGATGGAGCGCCGCCGTTTGTCTCGCTTCCCAAGGAGGGCTTACCCCTCGGCGTGCCTGGGACAACCGGCCGTCAGGTGCGCGTTGGCACCTGGGCGGCCTGGCGAGCGTACATTTCCACCAGCCGCATTCTGGTGGCTTGCAACCGGCGGGCCACTACGCCCAGAAGCCGATAGAGAAGAGCGTGGCCGAACTCCGGGTCTTCTTTGCAGGCCTGGTTTAGCGCGGCGCCGTGGAATGCCAGGGTGTGCACCGGTTCGACGGCGCGCGCCTGGAAATGCCTCCGGTCGCTCATCAGCATGGAAGACCACCCTAACTCGTCGCCCGGCCCAAGCGTTTCGATTTCCAGCGCGCAGTTCCGGAAGGGCATCTCCAAGGCCACTTTGCCGGAAGTCAGCAGATAAAACACGTTGCACTCGTCGCCCTCGCGGAAGATGATTTCGTTTTTGGCGAAGGGCACGTCGTAAGCCATGCGGCACAGCTTTTCGAGGTGCCGAGGCTGCAACTCCTCCGCAAACGGATACCGGCTCAGTATCGCGATCAGTGTCTCGACACTAGTCACACTCAGGTCTCCTCTCGACCTCGACGAATGCGCCCGCAAGCGGGTTAGGTGGTTGAACACGGTCAGACCGTCACTTCAGACTTGCGCCGCGGGTGTAGTTCCCTGGTGCATGCCGTGCGTGAGCCGGACCGAAAGGTTCCTTGTGGTTCTTGGGGGGGCAACGGGGGCCGTGTCGGCGGATGCCGAAACGGTAGATTATCATGTGCCCCGGGTTTGGGGTGATTAGGTGCGGCGGAAGCAGTAGGAGTAGACAGTGCTGGGTTGCCCGGGGACTTACCTGAAGGTAGATCGCGACCGTCCACCCGGTCGCGGAAGGGGCGAACCTCTCAAGGCCGCGTTCAATACCATGAGGCACTCGGCGACGTTCGCCCATCCGATCCTCCGTAACGTAGCAAATTTTATTGCCTATTCACAGATCTTAACACCTTATTATCTTCAATTAAAACCTTTTTGTCGGATTTTCCGTTCGTGTGTAGGAGAGGCCGACAGGGGCGCATGGGCGCACCAGGTGCACCGAGCAGGAGATGCAGGGGTCATAGGCTCGTGCGACCATCTGCAGCCGCTTGGTGATGACGGCTTCCTCGCGCTCCGCGCACTGCTCCACCGTGCGGCGCAAGTGCAGCTCGATGCTGGCGGCGTTCAGGGCCGTCGGGGTGATCACGTCGGCGTTGGCGATGCGGCCTTCCTCATCGTAGGTATAGCTGTGGATCAACAGGCCGCGCGGCGCTTCCGTAATGGCAGCGCCGATTCCGGCCCGCGGGTGGACCGGAATGGCGCGTTCGTCCTTGACGCCGTCGCGCAGCAGTTGCTCGATAATCTCCAGCGCCCGCTCGAAGTCGTTGATCAACTCCAGGGCCTGCGCCTTGTTGTTGTCCATGGGATTGTCGGCCGGCAACTGCAGCTTGAGGCGCTTCATGGCCACCGCCAACTTGCCCGTCAGGCGCCGCGGATTGACCGTCAGCCGCGCCAGCGAGCCCACCATAAAAGGGCTCCCGCGGAAGGTGCTGTGCTTCGCATGCGAGTGCGCTACGGCCTTCTCGTTGGTCAGCGACCGGTAGTCGGCGGCATGAACGATGGCGCGATTGCCGTTGGAAACCACCATCACCTCGTCGCCGGCGTAGTAGCAGTCCAGGTTGGGCGAGCGCAGGGCTGCGAACCAGGTGTCGGAATGGCAGAAATCCGTAGCCGGAAGCGAGGCGATGAGGTCGATCACCGTGTCGCAGTCGCTCATAGCCTGCATCAGGCCGCTGCGCAGGGCGATGAGATTGTCGTACGACGGAACCTTGCCGAACCCGCCCAAGACCGCGTTGACGGGATGAATGGCGCGTCCGCCGATGACTTCCTGGATGGTGTTGCCCAGCTTCTTGATCCGCAGCCCCAGTAGCGCCGCCGCCGGCTTGTCCGCAGCCATGGCGATGGCGCTGGGGTAGTTGAGATAGTCGGGCAACGCCAGCAGGAAAAGGTGCAGCGCGTGGCTCTCGATGCTTTCCCCGCGGAACATCAGCTCGCGGAGCAGCTCGGTCTGCGGACTCACGTGGATGCCGAACGCGTTTTCGGTGGCTTTCAGCGAAGTCAGCGTGTGGGCCGTGGAACAGATGGAACAGATGCGGGAAAGAATGGGCGCCACTTCATCGTAGCGCTTGCCGCGCAACAGGGGTTCCAGCAGCCGGGCGCCTTCGAAAACGTCGAAATGCACGCTGGTGACGGCGTCACCCTCCAGTTCCACGGTGATGCCGCCGTGACCCTCCACGCGGGCCAGGTGCTCGATGACGATGGTGCTCATTGCGCCACCTCCTGGGGTGCGAATGTCCGCAACCGCGCGGCGACGCGCCGGCGGTCGAAACCCTTGGCTTCGAACAAGGCCAGCACCGATTCCGCGTTTCCGTCAGCTACGGGTCCGCGGCAACCGATGCAGGGAATGCGCAGATTCGGACAGCGGGCATCGCACCCGGCCGCCGTGATCGGCCCGCAGCAGATCTCGCCGCGCTCGATCAGGAGACAGTTGTTTTCGCGCATGCGGCACTCGGTGCATACGGGGTACTGGGGATAGAGCGGCGGATCGCCATTCAGCAAGACTGCCACGGCCGAAAGGAAATGCTCTTTTTCGATGGGGCAGCCGGTTATGTTGAAATCCACTTTGACCATTTCGTGCAAGGCCTGTGCCGCACAGGAATCGTATTCCAGGCCGCGCTCGCCGTACACCTCTTCCAGCAGCTTGCCGCGATCGGCGCCGCGGTCCATGGCCGCCACTCCGCCCCACACCGCGCAGGTGCCCAGGGCCACCAAGATTTGCGACCGCTTGCGGATGGCGCGCAATGTGTCGGCGTCGCGCATGGTCAGCACGGCGCCCTCGACAAAGGCGATGTCCAGCGCGCCATCGGGCTGGCCGTCGGAAGAAGCCATCAGGAAATCGCGGATCTCGATGAGGGCCACCAGGTCCAGAAGCTGGTCCTCGCAGTTCAGAATGACGAGCTGATCCCCGGCGCATCCCGTGAGGCCGAAAATGCCAACTCTTGGTTTGCTCATCAGATCATCTCCGGGAGGTTCAGGGCATCCCAGTAAGTGAAAATCGGGCCCTGGAGGCAGGTGTATTTGTAGCCGATGCTGCAGTGGCCGCACTTGCCGATGCCGCATTTCATGCGCCGCTCGAGCGACATCAGGATGCGATTCTTAGGGAAGCCGAGGTCCAGCAGCCGCTGCAACATGAACTTGTAGACCACCGGCGGCCCGCAGACTGCGGCGTAGGTGCGCGCCGGGTCGATCTTGGCGTGGTCGAAAAGCGTGGGCAGCAGGCCCACATGATTCTTCCAGGCGCCCGAAGGGTCGGCGTCCACGGTGAGCAGGCAGTTGATGTCGGTACGGTCCACCAGCGCCAGCAGTTCTTCGCGGAAGAGCATGTCCTCGGGCCGTTTGGCGCCATACATCAGGGTAATGTTGTTGAACTTGTCGCGGTGGTCGAGGGCATACCACAAAAGCGACCGCAGGGGCGCCATGCCCAGGCCGCCGGCCGCCAGCAGGACGTCGTTGGCCATGATCTCCTGCATGGGGTAGCCGTTGCCATAAGGCCCACGCACTCCCACCAGGTCGTTGGTACGCAGCCGGTAGAGCGCGCTGGTGACGCGGCCCACCCGGCGCACGCACAGTTCCAGCACCTCGGGACGCGAGGGCGACGACGAAATTGAGATTGGCATTTCCCCCGCCCCGGGCACACTCAACATGATGAACTGCCCCGGCTCATGGCGGAAGCTGTGCGCCAGATGGTCTTCCAGGAAGCGCAGCGTGAAGAGATGATTATTCTCCACCATCTTATAGATGCGCACAATGCGCGCCATGTGCGGCTGGTACGGGTTGTCGCTCAGTACGGGATGATAGGTGGCCACTTCATCGGCTAGCAACATCTTGCACCCTCCTCAGGCGGTCGATGACCTCGACCACGTCGATATTCACCGGACAGGCGCTGATACATCGCCCGCAGCCGACGCAACTCGGCCGCCCATACTCCGCCACGAAACCGCGCTGCTTATGATAGAAGCGGAACTTGATGCGGCTGGCGCGCGTGCCGCGAAAGTTCTCCCCGCTGCCCACCAGCGCGTGGGAATAAAAGAGGCAGGAATCCCACGACCGGGTGCGCTTGCCGGCACGCGACCCCAATTCCACGTCGTCGTTCACGTCGTAGCAGTAACACGTGGGACAGACCATGCTGCAACTGCCGCAGGAAAGGCACTTTTGGCCCAAGGCATCCCAGATTTCGCTCTGGTATTCCATCTCGAAGATCTCGGGCAGGTCGCGGATTTCGACATCCAACTGAAAGGCCCGGCGCTTGTCCCAGGAGCGCTTCTTGTAGGCGTCGATGTCGTCCGCGTCCACCGGTTCGAACAGGCTCCCGGTAGCTAACACCATGTCGTCGCCCAGGGCCGTGCCCACCAGCGCCTGGTAATAGTCGCCGGTGTCGAAAAAGAAGAGATCGAAGCCGTGGTCCACGAAATCCGCCCGCATGGAGCGGCAGAAACATTGCTTGTCGGGGGAGCAATCGATTCCGATGATGGCGATATTCTTGCGCCGCGCCTGGTAATACGGGTCCCGGTATTTGCCGACGAATACGCGGTCGAGGATGTTGATGGCGTAAACGTCGCAGGCGTGCACGCCGAACAGGATGATGCGCTGATCCAACCCGTCGGTACAGGGGATGAAGCCCTCACCGGGACGATATCGGAACAGGGTTTCACGCGGCGGCAGGAAGTATTTCTTGGGTGGCAGGATGGTCCGGTCGTACTCCAGCCGGGCATCGGACCACCGGGTCAGTCGCTGAAAGGCGTACTTGCCGTCCTGTTCGACCGGCGCGTGCAACTCGCCGAACTGCTGGACGACGGATGCAAAAAGATCGAGCTTGCCTTTCGGAAGCTTGAGGATCTTCAAAGCGGCCTCCTTTTTCGGTGCCGGGATCGCCAAGCAGATTATAGGACATTGACATCCGAATATAAAGGGGGCTTGAACCATGCCTAACCACGCCTGCGCGGCGGCGCTATCCGCCTCGACGGCGTCCTTGCCGCGGCGCGCTCGGCCTCCGGGATTGTCTTTCGGATGGCCATCCGGTTGATTCCCACGGGCGGATTTTCCATCATCCCGCCGGAATTTCGGAATCCGGAGCTTTCATTTCGGATTTAGCTGTCCTATAATGTCCTCGGTGGTTCTTCGGAACCGCCCGACGGGAAGGAGGCTGGGCATGTCCGCCAAGGTGCTCCTAATCGACGATGACCGGGACTTCCGGGTCTCGGTCAAATCTCTCCTCGAAAGCAGCAGCTACGAGGTGGCTGAAGCTGATTCCGGACACGCAGGCCTGTTAAAGGTCCTGGAGTACAAGCCGGATGTCATTGTCCTCGACATAATGATGGAGTCGTGCACGGAGGGCTATGGCGTCACTTATGCCCTCAAATATCTGGACGAATACAGGGAATTCCGCGGCATCCCGGTTTTCATGGTTTCCTCGATCCAGGAAACCCCGGATGAGCGCTTTCCTATGTCGGCTGAGGTCGAAATGATCCGGCCCGACCGGTACCTTACCAAGCCGCTCGATATTCCCAGGTTTCTCCAGCTCTTGGAGAAGGCTGTAGCGTCGAGCGTGGCAACCACCTGACCCTGCCGGCCTTCCCGGCCGGCCCGCCACCGGAGAAGGCGCAATGAGCGATCCTCTCATCCCGGAAGCCGTCGTCGTTATCGACGACGACTACGCGATGCGGTTCTCGTGTGGCAAGATTCTGTCCAAGATGGGCCTGCGTGTGCAGGTCTTCGAGGACGGAACCCGCGGCCTGGAAGCCGTCACGGCGGTCAAGCCGGGGTTGGTCGTAGTGGATCTCAAGATGCCCGGGATCAGCGGCCTGGAGGTCATCTCGCGGGTACACCAGATCGACCCGCAGATCATCCTGATTGTGATGACCGGGTACGCCACCATCGACACCGCGGTTGAAGCCATGAAATCCGGCGCTTATGATTTCCTGCCCAAGCCATTTTCGCCGGATGAGCTGCGGTTAATCGTCAATCGCGGCCTCGAGAGGCGGCGGCTGGCGATCGAGTCCCAGCGCGGAGAAGTGGATCGCGCGCTGCTCAAGCGGACCTTTGTCACATTCGTATCGCATCAACTACGGTCGCCTCTGGCAGCGATCCATCAGTACCTGGACGTGCTTCTGCGCCTCGAAGAAATGGGAGATTCGCCGGCCCGAAGGCGGGAATGGATCGGTCGCTGCCTCAAGCGGACCGAGGAGCTTCAGGGCCTGATCGCAGACTGGCTGACCCTGGCGAGAGTCGAGGGGGGCACGCTCCTCAAGGAGAGGGTCGAGGTGGATATCAAATCCACCATCGTCAACATCCTGGAAAACTACCGGCCCATGGCGGCGGCCGAGGATGTGGCTCTGGAAGCCAGCTTGCCGAAGGAGGAAATTCACGTCCGGGGCGACCGAACGTGCGTGAGCGTGGTGTTCGACAACCTGATCACGAATGCCATCAAGTACAACCGGCGGGGAGGAAAAGTCACGGTTTCGGGAGGCCTTTCCGACGGCGAGATCGTAGTCGCCGTCAGCGATACGGGAGTGGGCATTCCCGAGAAGTACCGGCCGTTTCTTTTCGACGAGTTCTTTCGTATTAAGGAAGACGGAGCCAAGAGAACCGAGGGCACAGGCCTGGGGCTGCATATCTCGAAGAGGATCGTTTCGGAAATGGGGGGCAGCATTGAGGTCGAGAGCCAGGCCGGCGTCGGCTCAACCTTTCGCGTGCACTTGCCGGCTTGGCGCGAGCCCAGCGACGCGGAAATCGGGGGGTGGCAATGACCACGGGAAACAAACGAATACTGTTGGTGGACGACGACAAGGACTTTGTCGAGGCTGTCGCATGCTTCTTGGAGGCGAACGGCTTCACGGTTTTCAGGGCGCATGACGGCAAGGAGGGTGTCAGGCTGGCGAAGTTGGAGAGGCCGGACCTCATCCTGATGGACATCATGATGAGCGAGCGGACCGAAGGATTCTTCGCAATCCATGAAATCCGCGGCGATCCGGAGATCAACCGCACCCCGATTTTCGTGCTCAGCTCGTTCTGTTCGCGGCTTCCCGACTTCGAAATCCCGGCGTCTGGCGGCTGGCTGGCGCATGACGTGTTCCTCCCGAAACCGGTGAACACGGTTCATCTGTTGGAAAAAATCCACCAGCGGCTTGGGAAGGCTGCATGAAGGCGCTCCGGAGCCATGCGGTATAGTTTCACTTCGTCCAAGCTGTCGCTCAAGGCGCGGCTGATCTGGAGCTACCTGGTCATTCTCGGGATCGGGGGATTGACCACGTCGCTGGTCGGCTCGTGGATCGTGAGCTCCACCATCATGATGCAGGCGCGGCGGGCGGTGGACCACGATTTCGCCACAGCCAGGACCGTCTACGAACAACAGCTCCAGGCCCTTGAACTCTCGGTGCAATTCGCAAGCTCCAGCGTCGCTATCCAGCGATACCTCCTGAATGGCGACCGGCGTCCGCTGCTAGCCTTCCTGGAGAGTGTCCGCAAGGACGCAGGTTTCGACTTCCTCAGCCTGACAGGCCCGAACGGCGAGGTTCTCCTGCGCACGTCGCAACTCGGCCGCGCCGGAGATAACGCCTCCTCCATCAGCCTGGTCGGAGCCGCGCTTGCCGGCAAGGTTGCCGCGGCAACCGAACTTCTCTCCGCGGCCGAGCTCGCCAATGAAGATCCGGCTTTGAGAGAGAGCGCCCGTCTCCGCACGGATACCGGCGAGGCGACCGCGGGCCTGGCGCTCATGGCGGCGGCGCCGGTTGAGGCGCCATCCGGCAATCGTCTGGGGGTTCTGTACGGAGGCGTCCTTCTCGCCCGGAATTTCCAGATTGTGGACAGGGTTTGGAACCTCCTCTTTAGCGGCGAACGGTTCCGGGATGCAGACAGCGGCTCGGTGACGATCTTCCAGGACGACGTGCGGATCTCAACCAACGTTCAGACGGCGCGGGGGCGCCGCGCGGTCGGCACGCGGGCGCCCGCGGAGGTTCGCGACGCGGTCCTAAACCGGGGAGAGATCTGGAGGGGACGGGCGTTTGTGGTGAGGGGCTGGTATATCAGCGAGTACGCCCCGATTCGCAACTATGCGGGTGATGCCATCGGGATGCTCGCCACCGGAATTATAGAGAATACCTACACCGCGATCCGAAATCGTGTGATCTTCTCGTTCTTCGGGCTCGCCACCGTGGGTTTCATTCTGATCATCGGCATCACCTACTACATGATCCGCAACATTACGCACCCGCTGGGCGAGATGGTGGCCGCCACGCACAACATCACCGCCGGCCGCTTCGACCAGGAGGTCCGTTCGAATTCCCCCGGCGAGATCGGCCTGCTGGCCGAATCCTTCAACGCGATGCTCAAGAGCCTCCGGCAGATGAAAGGCGACCTCGAGGAATGGGGCCGGACGCTTGAAGAAAAGGTGAAGGAGAGGACCGAGGAACTGGTGGCGATGCAGGCCAGGGTGGCGGAGTCGGAGCGGCTGGCCTCGCTTGGCATGCTGGCGGCCGGCGTGGCTCACGAGGTCAACAATCCCCTGGGCGGCATTCTGGCGCTAACCGGCCTTACCGTCGAAGACATGAGCGACAACGACCCGAACCGCGAAAACCTGGAGGAGGTGATCCGGCAGACCGAGCGCTGCCGGGATATTGTCAGGGGCCTGCTAGAGTTCTCGCGCCAGTCGAAGAGTAACACCGAGTTGATCGATCTCAACAAAGTGCTGGAGGATACGCTGTCTCTGGTGGCCAAGCAGGCGCTGTTTTTTAACATAAACGTGGAGCGGGACCTGGAGCCGGAACTGCCATCGGTTATGGCGGACCGGTCCCAGTTCCAGCAGGTGTTCATGAACATTCTCATGAACGCGGTCCAGGCCATGAATGAGCGCGGAACCATCGCCATCCGGTCGCGTCACGACACGGCTGCGAATAGCGTCGAAGTGGCAATATCGGATACGGGCTGCGGCATACACCCGGAACAGATCCATCGCATTTTCGACCCGTTTTTCAGCACCAAGGCTGGCGGGCAAGGCACGGGGCTCGGCCTGTCTATCGCGTACGGGATTGTGACCACCCACCGCGGGACCATTTCGGCCCAGAGCGAGGTCGGCAAAGGGAGCACGTTTACGATTCGGATGCCAGTCGCGGCGGAGGTGAGCCGGAACGCGCCGGCCGCGGGCAGACCGGGTCCGAAGGAAATGACATAACAGGGACGGTTCCGGCGGTTATCGGGGCCGGCGAACCGGTGAGGGTTGAAACCGGCCAATCGTAAGGCGGCAACAGGATACGCATCAGGGTGACGGCAGGGCGGCGACGTTCCAGGGCGATCCGACGGTGTTCACGCTCTCTGTGCACTGCGCCGGGATCTATCCGGCCCCCAAGCCGAATTCCGACCTTGACATCGCCCTTGAAGACGACGTGGGAGACGAGCAGTACCTCGCCCGGCTGGAACAGGCTTATGTTCCTCTTGTGCCCAGCTTCCGGCCGGAACTCATCATCTACATCGCAGGCGTCGATCCATACTGGGAAGATCCGCTGGGCGGCTGTATGGGCCTGACCGAATTCGGCCTGTATCGGCGCGACATGCTGGTGATCGGGAGCGCCCGGCAACAGCATATCCCCATCGCCGTCACATTGGGTGGCGGCTACACGACGCCGGTCAGGAAGACAGTTACGCTCCACGCAAACACGATCAGGAGCGCCCTCAGCACTGGGCCCAGGCGGATGGCGCCGGCGCCTGGGTGAAGATCTACGGAAGGCGATTTCAAGACCCGGTGCTGGTTCCGGATAAAAGTCAAAAGGGGCTTAACAAGTCGTCACGTTTGAACTATGATTGCCTTGGAAGTCGATCATCCCCTTAGGGTGAGAGTCCGGGCAAAAAGGGAGATTCCTTCAGTGAAGGGGGGCTGGTATCTACCGGGGTCACGCGAGAAGGATTCCAGAACGATGCTCCAACCGGCCGGCGACCTAACCCTCAGCCGGTCACAACACGATATTGAGTCTGCCGTGGCCCATTTGCCTTGGCAGCGGTTCTGCCCGCCTCTGCTGCCGGCGAAATCGGGCGCGGCGTTGCTGGGAGCTAAACCCCGCCTTTCGTGCCGTTGACACGACAAGCGGCGCCATCGTGGTGGAAGCACGATGGCTGTGTGGCTGCGAACGTCGCTGGCCGCCGGGCACGGCGAGCCTTAACGGCGTCTCGCATTCCATGGTTTCGGGGAGAAAATTATGCCAGAGGAAGCCTTAAGCATCGTCGATAAGCGCACTCAGACCGCCTATGAGATCCCGATCAGTAATGGGACCATTCGGGCCATGGACTTGCGCCAGATCAAAACCGCACCCGACGATTTCGGGCTTATGACCTATGATCCGGCTTTCATGAACACGGCGTCATGCCGAAGCGCGATCACCTTCATCGATGGCGATAAGGGCATCCTGCGCTACCGGGGCTACCCCATCGAGCAACTGGCGGAAAAATGTACGTTCCTGGAGGTGGCCTATCTGATCTTGTTCGGCGACCTGCCGACCGGGCCCCAACTGAAGGAGTGGGTCGGCCAAATCACCCACCACACTATGCTTCACGAGACCACCAAGAAGTTTCTGGAGGGCTTCCGCTACGACGCGCATCCGATGGGGATGCTGGTCAGTACAGTGGCGGCGCTCTCCACGGTTTATCCCGAGGCCAGGCATGTGCTGGATCCGAACGTGCGCAAGCTGCAAATCATGCGCTTGGTCGGCAAGATGCCGACCATTGCGGCGTACGCCTACCGCCACAGCTTGGGCTACCCCTTCGTGTATCCCGACAACGACTTGAGCTACGCCGAAAACTTCATGAACATGCTGTGGAAAATGGTGGAGCCCAAGTACACAGCCAACCCCATCATGGCCCGGGCGCTGGACATCCTGTTCATCCTGCACGCCGACCATGAGCAGAATTGCAGCGCCAATACCATGCGCGCGGTGGGCAGTTCGCAAGCCGATCCGTTCCTCGCCACCGCCGCCGCCGCGGCCGCCCTCTCCGGCCCCCTGCACGGAGGCGCCAACGAAGAAGTCCTCAAGATGCTGGATGAGATCGGCTCCAAGGACAAGGTCTCGGCCTACATTGAGAAGGTCAAATTGGGCCAATTCAAGTTGATGGGCTTCGGGCACCGGATCTATAAGAACTACGATCCCCGCGCCAGGGTCATCAAATGGGCTGCGGATTCGGTGTTCCAGGTGACTGGCAGGAACCCGAAGCTCGAAATCGCGCTGGAATTGGAGCGCATCGCCCTTGAGGACGAGTACTTCATCAAGCGCAAGCTGTACCCCAACGTGGATTTCTACTCCGGGATCATCTATCAGGCTATGGGCTTCAAACCGGAGATGTTTACGGTGTTGTTCGCCATCCCGCGCACCGTGGGCTGGCTGGCTCAGTGGCAGGAAATGATCCAAGACCCCGAGCAGAAGATCGCGCGGCCGCGCCAAGTTTATACCGGTACCATGGAACGGGACTTCGTGCCTCTGGAGAAGCGGGGCATTTCGACAGCCTCCGCCACGGCATAGCTTAGGGGAGGCCGCCCTCAGGGACGCAAGCCCCGCGAGGGCGGCCGTGCTTTTGGGCGGCTAAGTACACCGTTGCGGAAGTTCGCCAACGTATTGCCGGGCCGCTTGCTTACGCGCGCGGCTCCGTTCCGAGCCGCAATCGTAAGGGAGCGGTCCAGCGAAGATACGAGGCCGTATTTCTGAAATGACCGGCTAAGTAATCGCTTCCGAAGCCGTGGTCAGCAGTGTCCCGGCATAATCATCGGACACTTGCCTCGGCAGCGCGGCATGACCCACTTCAAGCCGGACTTTGGTCAATGCCACGGCTGCTGCGAGTTTCCGCTGCTATTCAGAACTGCACCATAGAAGACGCTGGCATCTGAAATCTGCTATAGATGTGATTAGCTGCAAGGAGAAGCCAAGCCATGAGCGAGCGAGCTTCCGTTCTTCGCGCCGCGCTAAACCGCAGGAAGGCCCTGGTAGTGCCGGGTTGCCACGACGCGCTGAGCGCCAAAATCATCGAAAGCTGTGGGTTTGAAGCTGTGCAGATCAGCGGTTTCGGTCTGGCCGGGAGCCTGCTCGGCAAGCCGGATGTCGGCCTGGTCGAGATGAAGGACATTCTCGAAATCACCGGCAATATCGCGCGGGCAGTCAAGATACCGGTGATGGCCGACATCGATACGGGTGGCGGAAACGCGCTGAACGCCGCCTCCATCACGGAACGCCTCATCGAGATGGGGGTTGCCGGAGTCAACGTCGAAGACCAGATCTTCCCCAAGCGCTGCGGGCATATGGAAGGCAAGCAGGTGATCCCCGCCGGCGAAATGGCCGGCAAGGTCAGGGCGATGGTCGATGCCCGCCGGCGCCTCGGCCAAGATATCGTGATCAATGCGCGTACCGATTCCTACGCGGTGCATGGACTGCGGGAGGCCATTCAGCGGGCCAACCTTTACTTGGATTCGGGTGCGGACATGGTGTTCCTCGATGGCATCGGCACGCGGGCCGACATCGAGCGCGCGGTGCGCGAGATCCATGGTCTGCTTTCGGTGAACCTCATGGATGGCGTCACCGGAGTGAAAACCGAGCTTGTTCCGATCCCGGAACTGGCGGCTATGGGAGTGGCCCGCGTCAGCATTCCAGTCGCGTCCATTTTCGTGGTTCACAAAGCCTTAACGGACTTCTTTGCCGCGCTGCACGCTTCCCCCAGCGGCATCCTGGCGGGTGAAACAGATCGGCTCACGGGCTTCCGGGAGTACACCGCCTTCGTCGGTCTTCCGGAATACCGCGCCAGGGAACACGAGTACCTGCCATCGCTGGCGGCGGCGGGCAAGTAATTCAGGCCGTTAGTTCAGGAGGAACTGCCGTGGGAATGACATTGGCGGAAAAAATTCTGGCCCGCGCTTCCGGGCGCGAGCGCGTGTGTCCGGACCAGATCGTGATTGCGCGCGTGGACCTGGCCATGAGCCACGAGAATGCCGATTTGGTCCGCAAGAGCTTTCTGGAAATCGGCGTGGACCGCGTTTGGGACCCGTCGAAGATCGTCATTATCTTCGACCACCGCGTGCCTGCCGAATCCGAGAAAACAGCTACTACGCATAAAGCCGTGCGCGAGTTCGTCGCGGCGCAGGCGATCGAGCACTTCTACGATGTCGGCCGCGGGGGCATCTGCCACCAGGTACTGCCGGAAGAAGGCCATGTGCGGCCCGGGATGGTGATTGTCGGCACCGATTCCCACACCACCACCCATGGAGCATTCGGCGCCTTCGCCACCGGCATCGGCGCCACGGAAATGGCCGGCGTTTGGACCGAAGGGACGCTGTGGTTCAAGGTTCCCGCCACTCTGCGGGTGGAAGCGGAGGGCGAGTTCCGGCCCTGGATTTCCGCCAAGGATCTCATTCTCCATCTCATCGGCAGACTCGGCGCTGCCGGCGCGGACTATCGCGCCGTGGAGTTCGACGGTCAAGCCATCCGCCGCATGAGCGTAGCTTCCCGCATGGTGCTCTCGAACCTCGCCATGGAAATGGGCGCCAAGGTCGCATTCACCCCCGTGGATGAAATCCTGCTGGACTATCTGCGCCCGCGGCTGGCCGGGGAATTGGAAGCGATCGCGCCGGACCCGGACGCCAGCTATGAGCGCGTCATTCGTCTGGATGTCGGCGAAGACCTGTGGGAGCCGCAAATCGCTTGCCCGCATGCGGTGGACCGCGTCCAGCCGCTCTCCGCTCTGGGCGAAGTGCCGGTGCACCAGGCCGTACTCGGCTCCTGCACCAACGGCCGCCTGGAGGATCTGGAAGTGGCCGCGCGCATCGTCGCCGGGCGTGTGGTCCATCCGCGCACGCGGCTCATCGTCATCCCGGCCTCGCAGCGGGTGTATCGCGAGGCGATGCGGCTGGGCTACCTGGAGACCCTGGTGGCGGCCGGAGCCATGATCGCCCCACCCGGCTGCGGTCCCTGCGTGGGGGTGCATCAGGGGATTCTGGCGGCCGGCGAATCCTGTGTTTCCTCCACCAACCGCAATTTCCTCGGCCGGATGGGCAGCAAGGACTCCTTCGTCTATCTGGCCAGCCCGGCGGTGGTGGCCGCTTCGGCCATTGCCGGGAAGCTCGCGCATCCCGAATCCATTGTCCAGGAGAGTGAACCATGTCTATTGGAAGTTTGAAGCTGCGGGGCCGCGTCCGGGCCGTGCTGGGCGACAATATCGATACCGACATCATTTATCCCGGCCGATACCTCAACATCACGGATCGCGAGAAGACCGCGGAACATCTGTTTGAGCTGGCTTACCCGGAGATTCGGGCAGGGCTTCAGGCGGGCGACTTCATCGTGGCCGGCAAGAACTTCGGCTGCGGTTCCAGCCGGGAACAGGCCGCTGCCGCCCTGAAATTCGCTGGCGCCGGTGGGGTAGTTGCCGCGTCCTTCGCACGCATTTTCTTTCGTAACGCCATTAATCTGGGACTGCCCGCCATCGTCTCGCCGGACGTGGCCGATGCGTGTGCCGCCGGCGACGAATTGGCAATCGATCTGGTTGCGGGCGAGGTTCACAACGTGACGCAAGGCCGGATTTTCGCGGCCGCCTCGCTGGACCAACGCGCGGTCGAACTGCTGGACGCCGGTGGGCTCATTCCCTACCTGAAACACAAATACATCGAGCAGAGGAGGGGCCCGTGTCCCATTTCCGTATAGCCTGGCTGCCGGGCGATGGCATCGGCCCGGAGGTCTGCGATGCCGCGCGCCTGGTCCTGGATGCCGCGGGCTTTCAGGCCGATTACCTCCACGGCGATATCGGTTGGGAGTTTTGGCGCACGGAGGGCGACGCGCTGCCTGCGCGCACGCTCGACCTGCTGCGCAACACGGATTGCGCTTTCTTCGGAGCGATCACCTCCAAGCCGTCCGGCGAGGCCATCCGGGAGCTCGCGCCGGAGCTTCAGGCGCGGGGACTGACCTACCGCAGCCCCATCGTCCGCATGCGGCAATTGCTCGACCTCTACATCTGTCTCCGCCCTTGCCGCGGATTCACCGGAAATCCGTTGAACTACCGCGACGGTATCGACGTGGTGATTTTTCGGGAAAACACCGAAGGCATGTATATTGGCGTGGAGTTTCCGCAAATTCCGGAAGCGCTGCTGGCAGTCCCGGCACTCAAAGCGCTCCCGCGCGATGCGGCAATTTCCATCCGCAGCATCACGCGCTACGCATCGCGGCGCATCGTGGAAGCGGCATTCCAGTACGCCGTGAAAGACGGGCGCCGCAAGGTGACTGCGGTTCACAAGGCGAACGTGCTTCGCGCCACCTGCGGCGTGTTCCTGGAAGCTGCCCGCGAGGTGGCGGCGCGCTATCCGGACATCGAGTTCGATACCGCCAACGTCGATGCCATGTGCATGTGGCTGGTGAAGAACCCAATGAACTACGATGTCATCGTCACCACCAACCTGTTCGGCGACATTCTGTCGGACCTCTGCTCCCAACTGGTCGGCGGCATGGGGTTCGGCTACAGCGGCAATATTGGCGAGAAATACGCGGTTTTCGAGCCGACGCATGGCTCGGCGCCTAAGTACGCCGGGAGAAACAAAGTAAATCCGCTGGCAGCCATACTTGCCGCCAAGATGATGGTGGAGTGGCTGGGCGAGCGGGAGATCGCGAACAATATGGAGAGGGCCGTGGCCGATGTGGTGCAACGGGGCGCGGTCCGGACCTACGATCTGGGCGGCAGCGCCTCCACCATGGACGTTGCCCGGAGCGTCGCCGAGGCGATTCGGTTGGCGCATGCAGTGAGGTGAACGAGATGCTACAGATTCACGCCACGCAAAGACTGGACCAAATCGAAATCGGGCTGCGGATGGCCGCCGAACGGCATGGCGGCAGCGTCCTGGCCGTCAGCCACGTCGGCCACTTGCTGCACCCGGAACAAGGCCTCGAGGGATCGGACGCGGTGGTCTTCACGCTCTGCTTCTCCGACCTGTATGCTGCTCTGCTGCGATCGGACATTCGGTTTGCCGCGTTTCTGCCCAGCCGGATTGCGGCGTGCACAAAGGGAAGCGGCGTCTTGCTCGAAACCATTTCTCCCGGGGAGTACTGCCGCCTGCTTCACCGGCCGGAGGCGGAGCCGCTGGCGGCATCGCTGGAAGATACTCTGCGCCTCGTGATGGAGGAGACCGCGCACCCATCCGTGCACACCAGACCTCGTGAGGGCGATCATCTGGCGACCGAAGACCAGGTCAACATGCGCGCCGCTCTTCCGCAGCGGATCGACTGCCGTGGAACGAAAGTCGAAGAGTTGGCGGGCACGGGCGTGCATGACTCGCAGGGTGGGTAGACGCCGAGCCCCACCTGTCTCCATTTCGAGCCACCACCCGCAGGCCCCTGCGAGACCTCCTGGGAGCAGCAGGCGAGCAGGAGGATTTTAGCCTGATGTTCTGCGAGTCAGAGAGCAGTTGGACGACGAGCCAGAAACAGATGTTTGCGGCTCAAGCCCGAGCCGAGAATAAATGTTTGTGACTCACGCAAAGCTGCTGGAGAGCAGCCGAAAATTGGGCGAAGATCTTCCTGGTCGCCTGCTGCTGCCAGGAGGGTGTGAACCGGGTGGACCGTTCCCCTGCGGCGACCCAGCGCGGCGCGTGGTAGCCACGGTGGAGTTCCATTTTGGCCAACTGTTCCCGCGCGTGGGCTTCCGGTCGTGAACCAAAGGAACCCGAAGTCGCGTTCTGGGAGACCATAAACGCGCTTGCCGCTGGGAATCGACCCTCAACATGAGCACAAATCCCCCGACGCGCGGAAACAGCCGGCCCCACACTCATAAGTCGAGTTGCGGTCCCCAAATGTGACCGTGGCCGGCGGTACGACGGCCGCTGACGCGACAGTCAAACGCGACACCCTGAGAGCCGACCCCCTTTTCGCCCCCCGCCCGACCCCTACCCCCGCGCCACCGGAACTCCGCCCACCGTGTCCAAATTGAGCACTTCATTGAGCGAGCCCTGCCGATAGCCTTCCAGATCCAGCGTCACGTACCGGAACCCCAGCTTCTTGAAAATCTCCGTGAAGCGCGCCGCCATCTCCATCGACATCGCCCGCGCCATCTCCTCGCGCGCAATCTCGATGCGCACCACTTCCCCATGGAAGCGCACGCGGAATTGGCGGAACCCCAGCGCCTTCAGCTCCTCTTCCCCGGTCTCCACCGTCTTCACGTTCTGAATCGTCACCGGCGTGCCATACGGAATTCGCGAACTGAGGCACGCCGAGGCCGGACGGTCCCACGTGGGCAACCCCGCCTGGCGCGAAAGCTCGCGGATCTCCGCTTTCGACAAACCGGCGTCGGCCAACGGAGCGGCCACCCGATGATTCCTGGCCGCGCCCTGTCCCGGCCGGTAGTCGCCCAGATCGTCCTGGTTCACCCCGTACACGATGTGAAGAATGCCGCGCTCGCGTCCTAATTCCTCCAGCCGCGTAAAAAGCTCGTCCTTGCAGTGGAAGCAGCGGTCGGGATTGTTGGCGGCGTAATCCGGATTATCGAATTCCTGCGTCTGAATGTACTCGTGCGCGATGCCGAAACGCGCCACGAAAGCTTCGGCATCGCGCTTGTGAGATTCGGGGATGGAAGCCGAATCGGCCGTCACCGCCAGCGCATTCTTCCCCAGCACTCGATTCGCGGCCCACGCCAAGTACGCCGAATCGGTGCCGCCGGAGAACGCCACAATCACGCGCTCCAGGTCCCGAAGGTTGGCGAAAAGTTGCTCCTGCTTTTGTTCCATCACCCCTCCATTTTACTGGAGCGGCAGCGTCTCCTGCCCGTTGGGGTCTTCCGTATCGGGAATCACCGACGCGGCCGCCACCTGGTCGCCTTCGTCGAGCGATACCAATCGCACACCCTGCGACGACCGGCCCACCTGCCGGATGGTGTTGGCTTCAATGCGGATGATCTTGCCCGCCTGGCTCACGATCACGATATCGGAATCTTCCTTCACGGAGAGAATCGCCACCACGTTGCCGGTCTTTTTGGTGGTCTTCATGTTGATCACGCCCTTGCCGCCGCGCCCCGTCAACCGGTAATCTTCGAGCGGTGTGCGCTTGCCGTACCCATTCTCTCCCAGCGAGAGAATGAGTCCGTCTTTTTCCACTACTTCGACGCCCACCAGGTAGTCGCCCTCGGCCAAATCCATGGCGCGGACGCCGCGCGCCTGGCGGCCCATCGCCCGCACCTGGCTTTCGGCGAACCGGATGGCCTGGCCTTCGTGCGAGCCGAGGAAAATGTAATTCGACCCGTTGGTGATGCCCGCGCCAATAAGCTGGTCGCCCTCGTCCAGAGTCAGGGCGATAAGTCCCCGCGAGATGGGGTTGTCGAATTCCGTCAATTCCGATTTCTTGATGACCGCATGCCTGGTCACCATCACCACGAATTTATCCGGCACGAAATCTTTCACCGGCAGGAAAGTGCGCGGCTCCTCATCGGATTGCAGGTTGATGAGGTTGGAAATGTGCTTGCCCTTGCCGGTAGTGGTGGCGTCGGGAATTTCGTAAGCCTTCAGCCAGTACACCCGTCCGCGCGTCGTGAAAATCAGAAGGTAGCTGTGGGTGGACGTCACCAGCAGGTCTTGCACCACATCCTCGGCGCGGGTCCCCATGCCGATGCGCCCCTTGCCTCCGCGCGTCTGCCGCCGGTAGGTGTCCACCGACGTGCGTTTCAGGTAGCCCCCACGCGTCACCGTGATGGCGACATCTTCCACCGCCACCAGGTCTTCCAGCAGGATCTCGCCGGTGTCTTCGATAATCTGCGTGCGGCGCTCGTCGCCGAAGTCCTTCTGAACTTCTTTCAGTTCCTTGACGATTAGTTCGCGCAGCACCTTGTCGGAGCCCAGGATTTCGAGGTATTCGGCGATGCGGCGCTGAATTTCGGCCAGCTCGTCGAGGATCTTCTGCTGCTCCATACCGGTGAGCCGCTGCAACTGCAATTCGATGATGGCCTGCGCCTGCTTTTCGGAGAACTGGAAGCGCGCAATCAACGCTTCGCGGGCTTCGCGCGGCTGCTTGGCGGCGCGAATCAGGCGGATCACTTCATCCAAATTATCGAGTGCTTTCTGGAAGCCCAGCAAGATATGCTCGCGCTCGCGCGCCTTGCGCAATTCGTACTCGGTGCGGCGGCGGACCACGTCGATGCGGTGGTCGATGAAAAACTTGATCATGTCCACCAGGCCCAGCTCGCGCGGCTGGCCGTTGACGATGGAGAGCATGATGATGCCGAAGCCGATCTGCAACTGCGTATTCTTATAAAGGTTGTTGAGCACCACCTCGGCCTGCTCGCCGCGCTTCAACTCCACCACGATGCGCATGCCGTCGCGGTCGCTGTGATCCACCACGTCGGAGATCCCTTCGATGCGCTTCTCGTTGACCATCGCCGCGATCTGTTCCAGCAGCTTCGACTTGTTCACCTGGTAGGGGATTTCGTCGATGATGATCTGCTCTTTGTCCTTGCCCACGCGTTCGATCTTGGCGCGGGCGCGAATCTTGAGCTGCCCGCGGCCGGTGGTGTAAGCCTGCTGAAAGCCCTGGCGGCCCAGAATGAAGCCTCCGGTGGGGAAATCCGGGCCCTGCACGAATTCCAGCAGATTGGCCAGGGTCGCCTCGGGATGCTGGATTTTGTAAATGACCGCGTTGATCACCTCGCCGAGATTATGCGGCGGGATATTGGTCGCCATCCCCACGGCAATACCCGAAGAGCCGTTCACCAGCAGGTTGGGGACGCGCGTGGGCAGAACTTCGGGCTCGGTTTCGCTGTCGTCGTAGTTCGGCTTGAAGTCGACGGTTTCCTTGTCCAGGTCTTCGAGCAACGCGGTGGCCACGCGCGCCAGGCGGGCCTCGGTATACCGGTCGGCCGCCGGCGGGTCGCCATCCACCGAGCCGAAATTCCCCTGGCCTTCCACCAGCGGATAGCGCATGGAGAAAGGCTGCGCCAGGCGCACCAGGGCGTCGTAAATCGCCAGATTGCCGTGCGGGTGGTACTTGCCCATGGCGTCGCCCACGATGCGGGCGCACTTGCGCGTGGGGCGGTTGGGCTGCAGCCCCATCTGCTGCATGGTGTAGAGAATCCGGCGATGCACCGGCTTGAGGCCGTCGCGGATGTCGGGAAGCGCGCGTCCCACGATCACGCTCATGGCGTAATCCAGGTACGAGCGCTTCATTTCATCTTCGATATTGGTGGGGACAAGATTCTGATTTCCCCCGCCTCCCGCACCGCCGCCGAGCGGCAAATTGCCTCCCGAGGGTGGCGGCGCAGGGGGACCTTGCGGTGGTAATTCCTGATCGGCCAAGCTGTCTCCTCTTTGGTGTTAAGTAGTTATTTTACCAAGAACATGAAGGGTTGCGCGAGGTTACTTGGCGGGGCCGTAGTCAATGCTCGAATCGGCCGAGAATTTGCGGTACTCCCGGAACTCGATTTCGTTCCGCACGGAAACTCCCGGGCTGCCCATTCTTGCCTCCGAGCGCACGGGAAGCAGATAGTCCCGGCCGCCAATGTCGGCGAGGTCGTAGTCCACCGTGGTGGACGCATATTTCAGCACCAGTTCTTTAGGAATGTGGTCGGCCACGTAGGCGAAATGGAGCACCTCGCCTGTTTCACTGTCTATCTCCAAGGCGCCGTGATAACCCACAACGGCCTCCCGGGCAGTGCCCGTAGCGCCGACTATCATGAGGTAGCGCGAATGCGCTGGCTCCACAATATAGGCGTACACCGCGGTGCGGCGCTTCCGCCCATTCTTCCAACTCTCCCAATGGAAGCTGGTTTGCGAAGCGGGATCGAAAATGGCGCTGAGCGTTGCCCCGAATTCCCCGGTACCGATAGCCCCATCCAAACTCTCGAATGTCCGGTCAGCCGGCTGGTCGTCGATCAGTACCAGCTTGTGCTCTTCCTTGTGTTGGAAATAGCGGAGTTTGATGGCGAGTTTGTCGATGGGAACCGGCCGGAAACGCTCCTGCTGGGGGTCGGCGTCGGTGTAGCGGCGGACCACCTCGGTGCACTCAAAATCCGGCAGCGACTTCGCATAATCGAGTGCCTTTTGCCGGCTCCTCTCGATCAATGCCGCGGCATCCGCGTCCGGGGGCCGTTGGGCCCACGCGAGGGCAGTCCACACCAGCAAACCGCCAAGGGCCGGCCTGAGAGTGCGGATCATGCCTGTAGTATGACACGCCCGGTCGACCGAGGAGTTACTTGCCTTCGCCGAACTTAATGGTGGAATCGGCGGAGAATTTGCGGTACTCGCGGAATTCCATCTTATTCCATACCCACGCCCGTGGGCCGTGCATCTCCATCTCGGACCGCACGGGCAGCAGATAGTCCCGCCCGCCCACCTCGGCGAAGTCGTAGTCCACTGTACTAACGGCGCTCTTGAGACCCAATTCCTTGGGAACATCGTAGGCGGCATAGGTGACGTGCAGCACCTCGCCGGTTTCACTGTCTATCTCCAGCACCCCGTGAATACCTACGATGGCCCGGCGATTGTCGCTCTTCAGCACATATGGCGAGTGTGCCGCCGAAACCGCATACTGGTAGACCGCGGTACGATGCTTCCGCAGGTTCTTCCAGCTCTCCCAATCGAAAGCGGCCTCCGAGGCCGGATCGAAAATCTCGCGCAGGACTGCTCCGAATTCTCCCGAACTCGTGGCGTTCTCGAGTTCTTCGTATTTCCGCTCGGTAGGCTTGCCATCGATCAGTTCCAGTTTGTGCTCTTCCGCGTGCTGGAAGTAACTGAGCTTGATGGCCAGCGTGTCGATCTGCCTCCACCGGCTGACCCGGCCGTCGGAGACATAACGGCGGACCACCTCGGTACACACGAAATCCGGCAGCGACCGGGTATAATCCAAGGCTTTCTGGCGGCTCTTCTCGATTATCGCCGCGGCGTCCGGGTCGGAGGGCCGCTGGGCCCATGCCAATGCAGTCCCCATCAGCCAGCAGATGCATGCCCCACTGAAGGCGCGGCTCATGCCCATAGTATGACATTCTCCATCGTCCGGGCAGTTACTTGGCGGCGCCGAACTCGACCACCGAATCCGCGGAGAATTTGCGGTACTCCCGGAACTCCACATTATTTCGCAGCCATAGGTTGGCACTGCGCATTTCCGTCTCCGAGCGCGCCGGCAGAAGATAGTCCCGCCCGCCCACGGCGGCGAAGTCGTAGTCCACGGTGGTGCCCGCGTAGCTCAGGCTCAAGTTCCTGGGGATATCGTCGGCCACATAAGTGAAATCGAGCACTTCGCCGGTCGTACCTTCCACCTCCAGATCTCCGTGAAAACCCACGATGGCTTCCTGGGGATGGCCCACAGCGCCGTGCCTCAGGAGAAAGCGTGAGTGCGCGGCTTCCACCACGTAGGTGTACTCGGCCGCCCGATGTCGCCGCACGTTCTTCCAGCTCTGCCAGCGGAAAGAGGCTTGCGCTGCGGGCTCGAAGATGTTGAGCAGCGTCCCCCCGAATTCCCCCGCTCCGGTGACTCCTTCGAGTCCTTCGTATTTCCGGTCGGTCGGCCGGTCGTTCACCAGCATGAGCTTATGATCTTCCTTTTGCTGGAAGAAGCTGAGTTTGACGGTGAGCTTGTCGGTGGAAGTCCAGGGCAAAGGCTGGCGGGAATCGCGAGCGGTGTAACGGCGGACCGTCTCGGTACACACAAAATCCGGCAGCGACCGGGCGTAATCCAGGGCCTTTTGGCGGCTTCTCTCGATGAGCGCCGCCGCATCCGCGTCGGCGGGCCGCTGGCCCCATGCCAGGGCAGTCCACGCCAGCAGGCCGATGAGCGTCGGTCTGAGAGGGCGGAGCATACAGCCAGTACATCCCGGGGCCGCTTGCCGGAGCCGAAGTCGAATGACCGAATCGGCGGTGAATTTTGCGATACTCGCGGAACTCTATTTTGTTCCGCGCCCACAGCCCCAGGCTGTGCAATTCCGCGGACTCGAGATTCACTCTCCTGGGAATGTCGTAGGCAATCGAGGTAAGATGCAGCGCAGCCAATCGGTTCGTCACGACTCATCGAGCCATCGCAGGCCACACGGGCTACACAGGCTGAATTAATTGATTAGTCACAGCGCAGTAGCTGATCGATCACCTAGTGTAGTGCGTCCGAAATCGTGACGACTGCCATCTCGAGCCAACCGCTTGCTGACGCGCGCGGCTCGGAAATCCACGCTGCATTTGCAAGGGCTTACCGAGCCGCGACTGTGAGGAAGCGGTTTCCCGAGACGCAGGTTGATCGGCATTCTGCATGCCGCACTACACTAATATTTACAACTGTTGATTTGACACTTTTCGTACCCATTACCGGCCCACGGCCGGAAAACTGGCGGACCGCGACATATGAGAAGAAATGTAAAAAAAAGATCCACGGTCCCCTTCACGGTGTAAGCAATCGCTGCCTCGGTTATTCTGGGTCTATGAATAGGCTCGCCTTTGCGCGAAACACCTAATATGTCGGCACATGTAACCGGTGGAACCGTACTCTGGACGGCTCGCGGCTGCGTCATGGCCGGTCTCTTGTTTTTCCTGGGAACCTCCTTCCATACAGCATGGACTCGCCCCGCGACCGATTTTCCGAACTACTACACAGCGGCAGTTGCAACTCGCCAGCGAAAGCCGCTTCACAAATACTACGACTGGTCATGGTTCGCGAGGGAAATGAATTATGCGGGAGTCGAACGGCAGATTGGCGCCTACACGCCCCAGACGCCTCTGACTATGTTGCCAATGATCCCACTGGCAAGCCTGACGCCAATGGGCGCGAAGCGGGTTTGGCTGAGCGCCGACCTGATCTTGTTGGCCGCGACGGTCATGATCCTTGCATCCAGGACCGGAATTCGATGGGAGTTCCTCGCGATTCTGCTGTTTTGCGGATATGGCTCCCTGAGGGCGAACGCAATAGACGGCCAGTACTATATGTTTCTCGTGTTCCTTCTGGCGGCGGCGTTCTATATGCTTGACCGGGGATACCTGGCAGGCAGCGGCCTAGCTTCGGGCCTGGCATTCGGGCTCAAGCTATATGGCGGGCCCTTGCTGCTTTACTTCGCTGCCAAGAGGAGGTGGAAGGCCGCGGCAGGAATGTTGCTCGCCTCGGCGGCCCTCGCGCTCCTGGCGCTCGCGCTGTTCGGGTGGAGTGACATAACATACTACCTGAACCGCGTTCTACCTCGAACCCTCGAGGGTGGATCGATCGACCCTTACAACCCTGGAGTGCCCTCGCTTTCTACCCTGTTGCGGCGGCTCTTTGTGAGGGAGCCTGAACTGAACCCCAGTCCGGCGATCGACGCCCCATGGCTGTTCTTCCTGGCGCGGACCGTCTTACAACTGGGATTAGTCGTCTTCACGGTCCTGGGCGTCGCTTTCAGGAACAGCCCTGGCTACAAGAAGGACTTCGCATGGTTTGTAATCGTATTGGTTTTGCTCTCTACTAGCACGGCCTCCTACACGTTTATTCTCCTATTGGCGCCAGTCGCACTGCTGCTGGAAGGGGCTTCGCTCTGGAAATCGGCATATTTTGCCGGAAGTTACGTGCTCCTCAACATCAACATAGGAATTCCGTGGCTCTTTCCTAAGTTGTGGTTATTGCTACTCCTGTTCGTGGTGGTGGGAATCGAGCACTGGCGCTCCATCCCCTGGCGCTGGGCCGCATGTGCTGCCGCCGGTGTCCTGGCGCTGTCGGCTGCCGATGCATGGTTTCACATGCGAGACTACAGACAGGAGCCAGGGCATCGTTATCCCCAGATCGCAGTCGAACGCGGCGCACTCTTTTCGGGCTCCCCAGCTATTTCGCAGACTGGCCTTTTTTTCCAGGGCATGGGAGACGGAAGGCGAGGCGAGGACTGGTACGTCTTGCGTTGGTTACATGACGGACGAATCGAAAGGCTCGGATTCGGTGGTCTGGTCCTGCACCCCGTTGCCGTTGCCCCACAGGGTCCGATCTTGTTTGAACTGGTCGCGAACCGGACATCGAAAACCATGCGCTTCGACACGTTGACCAGAACGGTTGTTTCCATTCCGGCGCGGCTCGAGGATATGGCGGGGAGCGAAGTTCATTCCCCGGATGGGAGGTGGGTCGCTTACACACGGGAGACCCCCGCGTCGCAGCAGATCTGGGTCGAAGACGTTGCAACAGGCAGACGGGAGCTGCTGGCGGGTGGCGCTTGCAACAACTCCTCCGCAACCTGGGAGTTGGATTCCTCAGCCATCGTCTTCGCAAGCGATTGCGGCCGGGCATACGGTCTGCCAGCCTTGTATCGCGCCCCGATGGCTCCACGAGCGTCCGGCCCGGCGGCGCCCTGATGCCTCCTGATGTGTTCCGCGCTACTGAGTTTGCCGGCGCGAGCACCTTCGCAGCGCATGGATGCGGTCTCCATCTTGAACTGGCTACGCCAGCGAAGTCCGGGAAAGCGTGCCGCAGGTTAGAGCGCGCGGATCAGGCGCCAGCACGATGCCCCACGGTTACGACTTCAGGTACTTATTAAAGAAGTCCAGGGTGCGCTGCCAGGCCAATTTGGCCGCGGCTTCATCGTAACGCGGGGTGGTGTCGTTGTGGAAGCCGTGATTGGCGCCTTCATACACGTAGCCCGCATAGTCGATGCGGTTGGCCTTTAGCGCCTCTTCGTATGCCGGCGCAGCGCATGGGTGCAATCTCTATGGCCCACGTTTACGACTTCAGGTACTTATTAAAGAAATCCAGGGTGCGCCGCCAGGCCAATTTGGCCGCGGCTTCGTCGTAACGCGGAGTGGTGTCGTTGTGGAAGCCGTGATTGGCGCCTTCATACACGTAGCCCGCATAGTCGATGTGGTTGGCCTTTAGCGCCTCTTCGTATGCCGGCCAGCCGCCGGTAATGCGGGTGTCGAGCGAGCCATAGTGGAGCAGCATGGCAGCTTTGATCTTGGGGACGTCTTCGGCCTTGGGCTGAGCTCCGTAAAAGGCAACCGCGGCGTTGAGCCGGTCGCCCAGCCGCACCGCCAGCGTGTTCGCGATCCCCCCGCCGTAACAGAAGCCGACCACGCCGATTTTGCCCGTGCAATCGGCCCGCGTTTTCAGCCAGAGCGCCGCGGCGACGAAATCTTCGGTCATTTTATTGCGGTCCACTTTGGCGAAGGCCGCGCCACCGGCCTCATCGGTGCCCGGAAAGCCGCCCACGCTGGTGAGCCCGTCCGGAGCCAGAGCCATAAATCCCGCCGCCCCCAACCGGCGCGCTACATCCTCGATATACGGATTGAGTCCGCGGTTTTCATGGACCACCAGAACGCCCGGCAGCTTGCCGGTCGCGTTCGAAGGCCGGACCAGCGGCCCCTTGATCTCGGTATTGCCCTGCGGAGAGGGCACGGTTACCATCTCGATCTTGATACGCTTGTCGTCTTTCGGTACCTGCTGGGCCCAGGCGTAGTGAGGACGGAGAGCTTCCAGAATTCCCATGGCGGTGAGGCCGCCGGCGGCGAACTTCTGCGCGCCTTCCAGGAAAACGCGGCGATCCACATCACCGTGAATGTATTTGTCGAACAGATTCAATAACTCCTGTGGAAAATCCGTGGCCTTCATTCGTTCCATGTGAGTTCCCCTCGCGTGGGCAAGGATACCATATATGGCCGCACCGCGGATTCCACCGCATGTAACCGAAAGATCCGCGTAAATGTAGGTTTTTTGCCGGTCGTTGCGCTAGACTGGACCCGTGAACCGGGCAGAAATTTGCGCGCGCATCGACGAGCTGGGCATCGTTCCCGCCATTCGTGTTACGTGCGCCGAAGACGCTTTGTTTGCCGCCGAGTCGGTCTCTCGCGGCGGCATTCCGATTGTGGAAGTCACGATGACGGTGCCGGGCGCCCTCGAAGTAGTGGCCGAGCTATTGCGGACCCGGCCGGAAATGACGGTGGGAGCCGGCACGGTACTCGATGCCGAGACGGCCCAACGCTGCGTGGACGCGGGAGTGCATTTTCTGACTAGTCCAGGCCTCCCTATGGCGGTAATGGAAGTGGCGGCCAAGGACAATGTGGCGGTGATGCCGGGGGCACTCACACCCACCGAGATTTACGCCGCCTGGAAAGCCGGCGCGGATTTCGTGAAGGTTTATCCGTGTTCAGCGGTAGGCGGCCCGTCCTATATACGGAGCATGCACGGACCGTTCCCGGATGTGCCGCTGGTCGCTGCCGGCGGAGTGAACCAGCACACCGCCACAGACTATATTCTGGCCGGTGCGGCGGTTTTAGGCATAGGGGTCGATTTGATTCCGCGGGCTGCCATCCACGACCGTAACCGCGATTGGATCAATGAGCTGGCACACCGTTTCCTGGGAATCGTGAAAGCCGCGCGAGCAAGGCTGGCCGATCAGTAAGAGCTTCAGAGCCGCGCCGACGGTTGGCCGGCTAAAGCCAGGCTAAAGCCTGGCTGAAGCCTGGCTGAAGCCCGGGGTCCCCTATGGGGAAGACTAAAAGGAACTTGCAAAATTCGTGGGTGCGACCGCTCCCTCACGGGTGCCCTCTACGACGAGCGGGTGTACCAGAAGTCCCAGCGCCGGAGGGGCTCTCTGCTCGGCGGTGCGCTTGCAGCAGCCACCAGTGTGGGGTGGGAGACGGTCGCCGGGTTTCCAAAAACTCTCTCAAAAAAAAGCTCGACGGATTAACTCAGGAGACTGTGGGCCCGGCTCGGTAACTGCTTTCCCTTCCGTGTACGCCTTCCGAGCCGCGCGCGTCAGCAAGCGGTTTCCCGGAATTTTGCAAGTTTCTCTAAAGTCTGCCCCACCGGCCAGCAATCGAGACTTCCCCCGCCATGGCCGCATGCGAAGCGTGCTCCGGAGCCGTTGCTCAAAACAAACCGTCCGTGAAGCAGCCAGTGGAGAGCGCCAATCGAACACGAATTTTCTTATCGGCGTTCATGGGCGGCTAATAATGTTCTTACCGCGCCTACGGCTGCCGCACAATCCACGCGGCGATCTTCTCGAGCGCTTCCGGCGCGAAAGTCTCTTCAATCCCCGCGTACTCCGTTATCGAGCCCGTCTTGGCGTGCTGGAACAGATGATTCAAGCCCGGTAACTCGTCCACTTCGAAATGCCGGTTGCCGCCCTCCTGGAGCGCCTTGCGGATCGCCGGCAGGTTCAACTCCGGCGGTACCTGCGTGTCTTTCTCCCCATTGATGGCCAGCACCGGACAAGCGACTTTTCGCAGCGCCGGCGCCGGATCGTAAGTCAGGAAATAACGGTACCAGGGCGAGGTCAACTGGCGATAGGCGATGTCGAATTGCGCCGGGGGAACGTCCTTCAGCTCCGCGCTCAGCTTCTGTTTGAGAACCGCTTCATCCTTTTCCTGCTCCACCAGGTCGAGAATGTGCTTCTGTTGCACCCCGGCCTCGGCGGCGGCCTCGTGGCTCATGCCCCCGGCTTCGGCCCCGGCCACCACTTGCGCCACGATGATCTGGTCGCCGGGCACCCCGGTACCGGCCATCATCACGATGAACGCGATACCGTGATTGCGCGCCGCCACCATGGGCGCGATCACGCCGCCTTCGCTATGCCCGGCGAGGCCGATGCGGTGCGGGTCCACTTCAGTCCGGGTCTTCAGATATGCCACGGCGGATTCCACGTCGGTGGCGAAATCGGCGGTAGTGGCGGCCGCGAAATCGCCGCCCGATCCGCCCGCACCGCGATCGTCCGACCGCAGCACGGCGATGCCTTTCCGCGTCAAATAGTCCGACAGCACCAGGAAGGGCTTGTGGCCCAGCAGGCTCTCGTCGCGATCCTGCTGGCCGGAGCCGGTAATCAGCACCACCGCGGGAAACGGACCCTTACCGGTCGGAATGGTCAGCGTGGCTGCCAGTTGGATGCCCGCGCCCGGATTCGGATATTTGAGGTCCTCCGCGCGATAAGGATAGGGCTTCACGGGATTCTGCGGGCGGCGCGGCTCCGGCGGTTTCTCGCCAGGCTTGGGAGGGGTACCCCGTTTGAGAGCCAGAGGAAAAGTGCCGCCGCCCTGCGAGAAGGTTCCGTCGATGGCCGAGAGATCTTTCGCGAAAGTGCCCTGATACTTGGCTCCTATCGTCGCGATCTCGACCGTGAGCGTCGCGCCTTCACGCTTCACGCCCGTCGCCGCGATGCCCGCTGCTCCTTGATCGGGACTGTCCAGGGTGGCGGCCAATCCGTCTTTCGTGGTGGTGAGGTGAAGAACCAGCCGTAGCTTCTGCCCCACGTCCAGCGTGCCTTCCCATGTGCCGTCGATGTCCCCTGGTTTCACCGCGCGCGTGAGATTTAGAGCCAGGGCTTGGCCTTGCGTCCAGGTGCCTTCGATGGCGCTGGCGTCCGCATTCACCTTGCCCTCATAGCTGCCGTGGACCGCGTCGGAAGTGAAGGTCAGCTTGGAATCCTTGAGGGAAATCGTGGAAACGGGGATCCCCATGGCGCCCTGGTCGAGGCTGTCCAGAGTGGCTTTCAAGGTTCCGTCGTCGGTTTTGGAGATGTGCAACAGAAGATGCAGCTCGGCCGGGCCGACTTTCAGCGAGCCCTGCCAGTCTCCGGAGATATCCTGGGCTGTCGCGCCCACGTTGGCGGCCGCCACGAGGGCGGCAAGAAGAAATGTCCGTCGCATTGCAATTTGCAATTAATATATTGCAAATCGCAATGGCTGTCAAGGGAAAAATTGGCGCCAGGTTGCCTGCGGCCCACTCCCCATGCAACGCTCCGCGGGCCCAGGCATGATATCGGCGGCGTACATCCACCCGCCTCTGCTCGATTTGACGGGCATCCAAGGCGCGTACGATTTCCAGCTCTACTGGACGCCGAAGAATCTGCTTTCGAACGCCGGGGCCAAGACCGCGGACGTGGCTTCGACTCCCGTCGACGAAGTTACTGTTTTCGAGGCCGTCGACAAGCAGCTCGGGCTGAAACTGCAGGAACAGAAGCATCCCGTGCCCGCAGTCGTCATCGATAAAGTCGAGCGCACGCCGAGTGGGAAGTAGAGAGGCGCCGTAGAATAGAGACGAGCGATAAGACTATGAGCCGCGACCCTACGGACCAAACACCAGCTTTCGCGGTTCGATCGCAAACTGGCGTTGGCGCCAGTGGACGGCGAGCCCGTCACACTCGAAGAGGCGGCTGCCATCCAGGCCGGCATTGACTCTCTCGACCAGAGCGGCGGCGTTCCCATGGAAGAAGTTCTTGCCGATTTCGGCCTCTACCTCGACGATTTCCACCAGTTGGGCCAAGATCCTCCGATCGAAGCTAAATGACATGGCGCCGGAGCAAAAGACATTTGAGCCGCCGATCAACGCCGATTAACGCCGGTAGGCAACCTCTTGTTTTCATCGGCGTTTATCGGCGTTCATCGGCGGCCAATAATCTTTCCCCTTCACGCCTCAATCTTAGTGCCCAGCACCTTGAGAAACAGGGCCAGCCACACGGGATGCGCGGGCCATGCCGGCGCGGTGACCAGCTTGCCGCTCATATACGCCTGATCGATACCAATGGCCTCATATTTCCCGCCCGCCGCGGTCACTTCCGGCCCCACCGCCGGGTAGCAACTGCACGACTTGCCGGCGAGCACACCGGCCGCCGCCAGCACCTGCGCCCCGTGACATATGGCCGCGATCGGCTTATCGGAATCGGCGAAATGCCGCACCGTTTCGAGAACCCGCGGGTTGAGCCGCAGGTACTCGGGCGCGCGGCCGCCGGGAATAACCAGAGCGTCGTAATCCGCCTCGCGAACTTCGTCGAAAGTGGCGTTCAAGGCGAAGTTGTGCCCGCGCTTCTCGCTGTAAGTCTGGTCGCCTTCGAAATCGTGGATCGCGGTGCGCACCGAATCCCCGGCCTTTTTGCCGGGACAAACCGCGTGTACCGTGTGCCCCACCATCAGCAGGGCCTGAAAAGGAACCATCGCCTCGTAATCCTCTACATAATCGCCAACCAGCATGAGCAATTTTTTGATAGCCACAGTGAATTCTCTCCTCAGACCATGTTCGCACCCCAAGGCTGCACTTCGGCCGGTGGGGCACGGTCGAAAACCTGTCGTGGGCGCTCCGTGGGGCCGCCAACCCTGGCTGCAGGCCGCCTTTCAGGAGGCCCGGCCGGCTGGAAAGCCATGGGCGCCCTCTGGGCATAGGCACGATTGCCTGCCCCACGAACGGTTTCATTCCTTTAGGCGGCCCACAGGGCCATGCCCGACAGGATGGGATCCGGATGGCATCCTGCTGCCGAGTGGTACTCGAAAAGGGCGGACGCACCGGCCCGGGGTAAGCGCACAGCCCGCGGGTGGGCTAGAATCGGGTCAGCTTGACTCCTCTGTTCGAACGCGATCCGCCATCTCCCACCCGCGAACCGCTCGAAGAAGGCGCCGTGGTGCTCCGCGCCTTCGCCTTCGCCGGCGCGGCCTCGCTCGTCAACGAAGCCGCCCGCATCGCCGAGACCGCGCCGTTCCGCCATCTGGTGACGCCCGGCGGCTTCACCATGTCGGTGGCGATGACTAACTGCGGCCGCGTGGGCTGGGTTTCCGACAGCTCCGGGTATCGCTACGACCCCCTCGATCCCGATACCGGCGCGCCCTGGCCCGCCATGCCCGCGCCGTTCCTCGACCTGGCCGCGCGCGCCGCCGCCGAGGGTGGCTTCCCCCACTACGACCCCGACGCCTGCCTGATCAACCGCTATACCGCCGGGTCGAAGCTCGGAATGCATCGGGATCGCGACGAGCACGACGCCTGGTCGCCCATCGTCTCCGTCTCTTTAGGACTGCCGGCGGTGTTCCTGTGGGGCGGCAAAAAGCGCGGCGAGCCGGTGCGCCGTCTGCGCCTCGAGAGCGGCGACGTGGTGGTATGGGGCGGTCCCGCGCGCTTCGTCTATCATGGCGTCGCGCCGCTGAAGGACGGGCACCATGCGCTCACCGGCGCGGCGCGCATCAATCTGACGTTCCGGAAAGTCTTCTGATGGCGAACGGCTCGCGCCGCAACGTGCGGCGAAAGACCTCCAGCACGACGCGGTTGTGGAACCCGAGCACCTCCGCCGCCGCCTAACCCTAAGTTCCGAAATTCTAATTGCAAGTTATTGATTCCACAGGCTCGCTACATGACTACAGTAGGCATGTAACCGCACAAGACAAAGGACTTAACATTTGTTTTCCGGAACTTCGGCCTAACTAACCCGGCATAGCCGGAACCCAACAGGTCGCAATCTGAAAGAGTTCGTGTCCCATGCAGATATGCTTCTGAACCGCATAAACATTGCGCGAAACGCACACCGCCAAAGATATTCTGCCATTTTGGCGAGACTTCAACTTCGTAGGTACTTACGGTTGCGGCTCTCTTACCGTTGCCTCGTGTTTGCAGCTACTTACAGAGCCGCGACCCCAAGTAAGGGAGTGGTCCGCGGACGCCCATTCCCCCCAGATCGTTTAAGCACCCCACGAGCTCGATCGTCGATATGAGCGGGGGAGGGCCCCGGGTGCGAACGTCTCTCGGAATTCCCCACTCCCCAGATGTGAGACCGGCGATGAGATGGCACGATCGTGTGGCGAAGCACAACGCTACATTGCAACCACTTAGTGCGAGGACTTCAGCACCATCAGCAACACTATAAACAGCACCACCGCCGCCACCAGCGAGGCGATCTTGGCGGTGCTGTAAGGCCGCTCGCCCTGCACTTCGCCGGTGCGGGCATTCACTGCCACCTGATACACCTTGCCATGGAACTGGTACGCGCCAATCCACACGGGCAACAGGAGGTGCCGGAACATCACGTTGGCGTACTGCGTCTCGACGCCCTCGATGCGCTGCTCGTCGCCGCCGATATCGCGCCGCACATCGTCGGCAATGGTCCGCTGCATGGTGCCTTTGGCTTTCTCGAAGCCGTCGGGCAGTTCCAACTGGTAGCGCTGCGCCTTAAAGCCGGAGAGAAACGCGGGCTCGTAGGGCCGCATGGATTCCAGATCCCAGGGCTCGAGCGCGTTCAGCTTGGCTTCATTAATCGCTCGCGAGGCTGCCACCAGCACGCCCTCGAAATGCCGCGACACTTCGCCCGCGCAGGGATACCAGGCCGTGCGTTGCACCTGCTGGGTGCGCTGCACGGTGTTGCCGTTGCTGTCGGTCTCGGTATAGGTCTCGGTTTCCCAGTAGTGCTGGCCGCGCGCTCCCGTGTAGCGGCTGCCGGTATCGGCATCGTAGTCCCAGAAAGGCAGATACACGCCGTGGATGCCTTCCGGGCGGGCGAAACGCTTGAGCGCGTTGGGGGCGAACCAGCGCGATTGCAGCCATTGCTTCACTTCCGCGGCCGCCTGCTCTTTGGGAACCTTGGCGGGCAACAGGGCATCGGGCGAAATCAGCGGGTCGGCGGCTTTGGCTTGCGCCACCAGAGGGGCGCCGCAGAACGGGCAGTTGCCGGCCACTTCGGGAGGCTCGAAGGCCACCACGCTGCCGCATCCATCGCAACTCACCTGGAGCGCCTGGCCGGTGAGCGACTGAAGCTTGGCGGCGCCGGCGGCCACGAACTCGTCGAACCCGTGGGAGGGGACGCGGGCGCCCTCGGCCGGCGCGGGAAGCGCCTGGGTCTGGCCGCAGAACGGGCACTTCATTCCACCCGTGGCAGGGTCGAACTGCATGTCTGCCGCGCACCCGGGACACGGGAACTGCGCGGCTTTCTTTTCGGCCGGCATGGGGGCGGCTTACTGTTGCGCGCTGCCGCACTCCGAGCAGAAATGCGCCGCGCGGGGGATGGGCTTGCCGCAGCTCATGCAGAATTTCGTGGCCCCGCCGGCCGTGGGCGCGGGCGGTGCGGCTTCCGGCGGCGCCGGAGCAGCGGGCGCGGGTGGACGCATGGCGCCCATCATCTGTTGCGCCATCGCCAGGCCGGCTCCCAAGCCGACTCCCGCGCCGGCGGCTCCGCCTCCTTCGTTGGCGGCGGCGATGGGCATGGATTGCGCCACCTGGAACTGCGTGTAGCGGCCCATGTCGCCAACCATATTCATGCCAATGCGCTGATCGAGCAGCTTCTGCAATTCCTCGGGCAGCGAGATGTTTTCCACCACGAAGCTATCCAGCAGCAGGCCGAGATCGGCGAAGACCGGCTTGAGCGCCGCCAGCATGTTGGCGCCAAACTGCTGCTGGGCGGCCGCCATATCGAGGAACGAGATGGCACTGCCGGCGAACACCCCGGTCATCTGTCCCACGATGGTGTTGCGCAACTGGCCATCCAGGTCGGAGACCTGGTACATCTCGCGCGTGCCGCTGATTTTCTCGTAGAAGACCTTGGGGTCCTGGATGCGGTATGAGTAGATGCCGTACGCGCGCAGGCGGACCGCGCCGAATTCCCTGTCGCGAATGGTGATGGGGGTGGTGGTGCCCCACTTCTGGTTGATCTGCAGGCGCGTGGAGAAGTAATAGACGTCGGACTTGAACGGCGACTTGAAGGCTTTGTCCCAATTCCGCAGGTAAGTCAGGATGGGCAGGGTGTGGGTGGTGAGCGTGTACAGGCCGGGCTGAAACACGTCGGCAATCTGGCCTTCATTGACGAATATGGCCATCTGCGAATCGCGCACCGTCAACTGGCCGCCGTTTTGGATTTCCATGTCCTCCATGGGATACCGGTAGGCCAGAACGCCTTCGCCGGGCTCGGTCCACTGGATGACGTCGATGAATTGCTTGGAGAAAAAACTCATAGGTTAGCTCGCCGCTCTCACGAGTATACTTCAGCGCAGTGTGGCTTGTGCTGCCGGCAATCCGGCCCCGGTGTCCCCTTTGGGGACGGCCGGACTTTGGCCATTTGAGATCGTGGATGGACCTCCTGGCGGGCTGAAGCCGGCTAAAGCCCCACGACCCCGCGCTTATTGCGCCCAGGCCAGTCCGTCGGCGCCGGCGCCCGCGTCGATGGCGCCTTTCACGGTCCAGTTCGCCACGTCGATCACCGCGATTTTGTGGCTGGAATCGCAAGACGCATAAGCTTCCTTCCCATCCGGCCGCACCACCACCGCCTGCGGCGCCTTCGGCACATCCAGGCTCTTCACTACTTTCATGGCCGAGAGATCCACTACCGCCACCTGGTTCTTGGAAGGCACATCCACCAGCAGCCACTTGCCATCCGGCGTGGGCGCGGTGCCGTAGCCGGAACCCGGAAGCTCGACCCAGGCCGTCACCTTGTTGGCGGCCGTATCGATCACCGCAAGGCGCGGCGCCTTCTGGTCGGAAGTGAACACCCACTTGTCGTCGGGCGAAATGGAAATGCGCTGCGTTTCTCCCGAAATCGGGATCACGGCAAGCGTCTTGCGGGCTTCCATGTCCAGCACCGACACCGTTCCAGGGCCCACGTTGGCGGTGTACCCGCGGCGTCCATCGTGAGAGATGGCCAGCATGTGCGATTCCGCCTGCCCAGTTGGAATCTGGCCCGTGATCTTCAGAGTCTTGGGGTCGATGATGGTGATGGCCCGGTCGAGTTCGGTGGTGACGTAGAGCATTCCATTCCTGGGTCCGAACACCGGAAGATGCGGCCGCACGCCGTGGCCGAAATTCAGGGTATCGGTGACCTTGCGGGATGCGATATCGATCACTACCATGCGGTCGCCATCGGTCCCCGGCTTGCCCACGCCCGAGTCGCCGTAAATCGGCACGTACGCCGTGCGGCCGTCGGGTGAAGCCGTCACTTCGTGTCCCGTTTTGCCGCCTTCGGGCACAGTGGCCACCTGCTTGCCGGAATCGACATCCACAATGCCGAGACTTTCGTCCCCTTTGTTGGCCACCAGCAGCACACCGCGTCCCGGAGCTCCCGCCAGCGCCGCTCCTATCAGACAAAACAGCATCGGAATCATTACTCGCAGCATTTTTCCCCTCGGGAATCACAGTATCACAAAAGGCAGCCGCGCAAAGCCACTCTCGATCTGAAGGGGCTGAGGCGCATCGCGAATGGCACGGGTCACGCTGGTTACCTCCGCCACCTCTGCGCTCTCCATGTTGGTGATTTTGTCTTCTTCTCTGCGCCTCCGCGTCTCCGCCGTAAATTCTTTTTGAGCCATCCTATTGGCGTACCGTGCGTCTCTGCGGCGGCCATACGTTTTACGCCATACTATTCCTATGCCCCAAACCGCCACGAAGGCCGCCCTTCGCGTGCGCCAGCTTCGCAAGACTTACAAAGACGTGGTCGCGGTGGACGATCTCGATCTGGAAGTGCGCCCGGGGGAATGCTTCGGGCTGCTCGGTCCCAATGGCGCCGGAAAGACCACCACCATCGAGATTTGCGAAGGACTCACCGCCGCCGATTCCGGCGAGGTCGAAGTGCTGGGACTCCACTGGCCGGCCGACGCCGCGGCGCTTCGCCAGCGCCTCGGCATCCAGTTGCAGGAAACCCAGCTCTCTGAGAAACTGACCGTCATCGAGACCATTCAGTTGTTCCGCAGCTTCTTTCACCAGGGGCCCGAACCGATCGAGGTGATCGGCCTCGTGCAGCTCGAGGAGAAGGCTAAATCCCGCGTCGGCAATCTCTCCGGCGGCCAGAAACAGCGCCTGGCATTGGCCTGCGCCCTGGTGGGCGACCCCGATTTTCTCTTTCTCGACGAGCCCACCACCGGCCTCGATCCCCAGGCGCGGCGCCAACTCTGGGAGCTCATCGAGCAGTTCAAGCTCTCCGGCCGCACCATCCTGCTGACCACCCATTACATGGACGAGGCCGAGCGCCTCTGCGAACGCGTCGCCATCATGGATCACGGCAAGATGATCGCTCTCGGAACTCCGCGCGAGCTGATTGCCTCCGTCTGCGCCGAGCATCTGGTGGAATTCTCCGCCGGCACGCGCGCCCATCCGCTGGATCTCGCCGCGGTCTCGGCCATCGACGGCATCCGCGAGGTGCAACATGAGAACGGCAGCGTGCGCATGCAGGTCACCGAACTCCATCGCGCCGTCCCCGCGCTGCTGGCCGAGCTCGGGCGCCAGTCCGTGCCCCTTACCGAATTGCGGACCCACTCCGCCACGCTGGAGGACGTCTTCGTCACCCTGACGGGAAGGCATCTGCGCGATGAATAGGAATAATCACCCGTTGTTCCAATTGACGCTGGTCCGCTTCCGCGAATTCGTGCGCGAACCGGAAGCGCTCTTCTGGGTATTCATATTCCCGATCCTGCTGGCGGCCGGGCTGGGAATCGCGTTCCGCAACCGGCCCGCGGAGGTCCTGCAGATCGCCGCCGTCACGCCGCAACTGGCCGCGCCGCTGCGCGCCGAAAAGCTCCTGGACGTGCGGGAACTCTCGTCCGCCGAAGCCGGGCAAGCGCTGCGCAACGGCAAGGTGGCGCTGGTGGCCGAACCCGGCGCGAACGGCGCGGTGGTCTACCGCTTCGACGACACCAACCCCGAGGGACGCTCCGCCCGCATGCTGGCCGACCGAGCCCTGCAACGCGCCGCCGGCCGCCAGGATCCCATCGCCGCGACGGACGCTCTGATGCGCGAGCCGGGCTCGCGTTACATCGATTTCCTGATTCCCGGCCTGCTGGGCATGAACCTGATGGGCAGCGCCATCTGGGGCATGGGATTCGCCATCGTAGACGCCCGCCGCAAGAAACTCATGAAGCGCCTGGTAGCCACTCCCATGCCGCGGCCTTATTACCTGCTGTCGTTCGCGCTTTCGCGCCTGCTACTGTTGGTGCTGGAAGTGGGGGTGGTGCTGGGATTCGGCGCTTGGGTATTCCAGGTGCCGGTGCGTGGCTCGCTGGTGGGGTTGGCGCTACTGTGCGTGCTCAGCTCCATGTGCTTTTGCGCTTTGGCCTTGCTGGTGGCGTCGCGCGCGCGGACCACCGAAGCCGCGTCGGGCATGATGAACGTGGTGATGATGCCTATGTGGATCTGCTCCGGCGTTTTTTTTTCGGCACAGCGCTTCCCGAGCCTGATGCAGCCGCTGATCAAGGCGCTGCCGCTGACCGCGGTGATCGACGCCTTGCGCGCCATGATGCTGCAAGGCTCCGGCTTGGCCCAACTGGCGCCGCAGGTGGCGGTCCTGTCCGCCTGGCTGGTGGCCTGTTTCTGGCTGGCGTTGAAGTTGTTCCGGTGGCAATAGGGAAGTCCGGCTGGCGGTCTCGGCCGTGCTGCGGGAGGCTTCGCTGCGTCAGGTAGCTAAGCCTGCACACGACCGCGCCATCTGAGGGAAAGTTGATGCAGATCGGTCAACGCTTCACTCACTTTCATTTCCGCCAAACGATAGCCCTTCGCATCGGCCATGTCCTGCGGGTGATTCACCAGCGGGCCGTGCACATGCTGGCTACCTGAGCTCTCCTTCCTGACCTCAAGGCTAACTCGTTTACCGTCCAGCGTCACGTGCGGGGGGTAAGACAGCCGCAGTTCGTACTGATCGCTGATGACATCCGACGGGCTAAAAGTCATGTGTCCCTGATAGACCTTGTCGTCTGCTTCCTCCAGCGTCGCGAGCAGACACATCCGGCCGAAGTATTCGACGTGGAGCCTGGCGTCGACCGGTAGCGACACGTTGAACTCCGGGGGGAGTTCATAAGCCTCATAAACGCCGATCGGCAACTTCTCGGGAGGAACCTTTCGTAACCTCGCCTTCTCGACTAGCTTTGGCGGCCGTCCTTCCTCGGTAACATAGACCTTATCGATCGTGAAAACTTCGTTCAAGCGATCATCCGGAATACGTCTCGATGCATCCAACGGGTTTACGACCGTGGACTTTACGAGGTTCTTTTCAAGAAAACCCTCAAGCTCCCTTCGCTGCGCCAGCTTCTGGGCGTCACTCTCGTGTTCAGGGGAAAAATCGTCGAGCGCTTCCTCATTCGCAACGGCCGCGAGCAGGAGATCCTCCAGCGGACGCTTGGTAATTCTCGAATCGTTCAGCCATTGCCATGTGATGTGGAATTCCAGGGACCAAACGAAGACCGATTCATACCGCCGCAGCTCCTTAATGGTGTATGTATCTTTAGCCGTTGTCACAATTACTCGCTTGTGGTGGCGGTCATAGAGGCGTTCAGTCTCCCCACTGAGTATGCCTGCGATCTTCTTACTGGCCATCGGATGGAATGAAAAGAGACTTTCGGTAAAATGGCCGCCAATAGCAGGCACGAGATCCCTCAGCAACACCTCATGTTCCCGGCCCATGTTCGACAATTGATCTTTCAGATTCGACAACTGGACCGTCAGGGCGCCGATATCGTTTTGCCAAACCTCCTTCTGGACCCTGCTAAACAGGTATGACGCCACCATACTACTGAAAACCCCGACCAACAGGCCCGCCAGGCCCGAGACGATGGCATCCTGTTGCCTCGGGCTCAGCGACGTCCAAAACCTCATCCAAAACGTCGAGAGTGCATCCCTAAAGATCCAAACGGCGACAAAAACACCGAGCACGATAAGAATCACGACGAATACCTTGCGCGAAGTCATGGTGCAGCCTCCTCGGCGCCGTCGCCGGCCGGGCCATGGGGATTCGGCGCAAGTGGCGGTCCCAGCGCGTATGCGCCGCCGGCAACTTCGCGAGGTTGAAGGACCCGGTGCGCGCCGTCGCCGTAAAGCGCAAAGACCGGGGGGCGCGGCTGGATAAAGGTCCGGGAAAGTGCGAGCGAATATGCGCCGGCATTGAACGCGGCCACCAGCGCCCCGGTTTCCGGCGGCGCCGAACGTCTCTCGCCGCTCAAGATGTCGTCCTCCATGCACAGCGGTCCGCAGAAACGGTGGCTGGCGCCGGCTGCCACGCCGGTATACGCCCACAGGTGCTCATAGAAGGCTGCCATAACGTTGTGGTTTGTGCCTGAGTCGAGAACCACGATAGTCGGTTCACCCAGTCTGGGCTTGCAAGCCAGCACGCGCGAGACTACCGCCATGGCAGGCGCCGATATGAAGCGTCCCGGTTCGGCAAGCAGTACCGGGCGGGGCGCCGGTCCCCAGGCGTCCGCCAGAGCCGCAAAGAAATGAATCGGCACAAACGTCTGCTCCTCCAAGACAGTGGAATGGTCGTAAGGAAAGCCGCCGCCGATATCCAGCCACACATCCCCGCTGAAACGATTTCTCGCCCACACTTCTTTCACGAGTCCGATCATCTCGATATATCGCGTAGTGTTGTGAACCTGCGTCCCAAGATGGAAATGAATGCACCGGAGCTCTAAGGCGCGGCTCCGCTGGATGCGCCCTAACGCCTCGTCCAGTTCTCCGGTGGACAACTCCAGACCGAAGCGCGACCACGCTCCGTTTTCCTTGGGAGGACAGAGCCGCAGTCCGATGTGCGCCCGAACCCTTGTCTGTCCTATGCTCCTGTCAATCGCCTCCAGCTCGTCCAAGCTGTCGATGTTGATGGTCAGAGGAGGATTCCGCAGGGCCCATCGCAGGTCCTTCTCACTCTTCATCGGCCCATTGAACACAATCCGCTCCAGCGGAAACCCGTTCCGGACCGCATGGGAAATCTCCCACGCCGAGACTGTTTCAGCTAACGCGCCCCATCGGTTCAAATCCCGGAGCAGCGCGAAAAGAGGGTTTGTCTTGATTGAAAAGGCGACGTGCCCCGTTCCCCAGCGTTGGATCGCCGAGGCAAAGCAGCGATAGGCCGCGGCCGCGCGGTCGGGCAAGTACACATAGAAAGGCGTGCCTTCCCGCGCGGCGGTCTCGGCCGCAAATGGCCAGAACGACGCCCCCACTCCCGCACACCGGTCCGCGATGTCGCCCGGAATATTTGTAACGGACATGCCTCTTCACTTCAACCGGAACTGGTGCGGGGATGCCGATTTCCACAGCAACTGCATCGAAGGCCGATGAATACGCGGCGCCGCCGCACCGCGAGAATAATCGCCTGTGCCCGCGAATGCAGCTTCCATGGGTAGAAACCCGGACTGTGGCAGCCGGTAAAAGACCGAGCCATCCGGCGGAGCAGTCAGCCGGATCGAGTTCGAGTCCGCGCGATGAAGTATTGAGTCTATATGGGTCTCTAGAAGGTTAAGACCGTAATCGCCCAGGGCGCCTATCCAACTCGGAAATCGGATATTGATTTCGAAAAGCCACTGATCGGCCGAAGAATCTCTCCGCCACTCCATTTCCAGCGGCGTTGGGGCAGACATCTCGGACACGAGCAGCGGGAGGTTAATCTGCGAAGGCCGTTCCTGATCGACCTGCGCCGCCAATGTGGTGCCTAGTTGGGTAGCGGCAACCTTTCGCAAGCCGAACGCCGCCAGACTCCCGCCGCCACCGTCAGCCAGCAAGAGCAACGAGTGTTCCTCGCCTTCCACCAGGTGCTCCGCGTAAGCGCCACCTCCCGGCCCTTGGTTTGCCGGGTTGCGAAGCAGCGTGCGGCGGGCCACTACAGCTTCGATTTCATCGTCGCATTTGATCGCGCCCTTGCGGAGCCCCTTTACCATTAGGGGATACATCTTTCTCGATGCGAACGCTCCAGCCTCTCCCTCCTCGTCGAACGTCCAGCGTGGCGGCGTGATCGCGAACCGGGATGCCCACGCCTGAATGTCCCATTTATTTCTCAGACGGTTTGAGGCAAGCCAGCTCAGGCTGGGGCACAAGCGCGCAAGTTGCGGTGCGGCAGCCAAGCATTCGGCAAGGGTGAATAAGTGCACGTCGGCGCCCGGTAAAAGAAGGCTCACATCCTCCTCTTCGCAAAGCCGGGCGACGGAGGCGGTGAAAAAGCCTGGATCGAAGGTCGGGTCAGGCAACGCTCGGATACGCGTTCCCGTAACCGAAAGGATTTTGAGGGCGGCAACCGAGTCGTCAGCGGCAATAACCTCATATCTGCCGCTGGACTTCAACAAGCTCAACAGTTGGTATCCCGGCAGGTCCTCGAACGGGTTTACTCCAAGAACCAGTACACGCGTCATATCGCTGTTCCAATCGCTCCTCGGTCGACTCGGCGCAGAGCGCAGCACCAGGCGCTCATGCCTTCCGCCGGAATTCCTATCCGGTCTTGGGACTCTCTCGGATTGTACACCATCCCGCTGTCCTGCGAACCTGATGGCAGCCCGATTCGAGGCATGGGTTTCGCCATCGCGGTTTCGCCATCGCGGTCCCCTGCCGCTCCTTACCGGCCGTCGTTCGCGCCTTCGCGCCGGTTACTCCCCCCTGCCGAAGCTTTTACCGGGGCGAGTAGGTCGATCTTTAAACAGATCATAAGCTCTATAATAGTTCTCAATGCCACGGACTAAGGGTTACAGTTTCATATCGCTGCTCGCCATTTCCATCGGCCTCGCGCGGATTGCCGCGGCCGCCGTTCCGGACCGCGTCACGCGTCCGACAGACAACACTCAAACCACAACGTTAAGCGGGAACATCCAGCGCCGGGCACAACCGCAATTCGACCGCGGCCCGGTAGATCCCGCCATGCCGATGAATTACATGGTGCTGGTAGTGCAGCCTTCCGCCGCCCAGCAGGCCGACATGGACCAGTTGTTGGCCAGCCAGCAGAACCCCTCTTCCCCGCTCTATCATCGATGGCTCACACCCGAAGAATTCGGAAACCGCTTCGGATTGAGCCCGGGCGATCTATCCAAAGTGGCCGGCTGGCTGACCTCCGCGGGATTTACAGTGAATCGAAGCGCCCGCGGGCGCAACTGGATTGCGTTCAGCGGAACGGCGGACCAGGTATCGCGCGCGTTAGGCACTCCCATCCATCGTTTCCAGGTGAACGGCGAAACGCATTACGCCAATACCGCCGATCCATCGGTGCCCGCAGCCCTGGCCGGCGTGATCGGCGGTATCATGGGGCTCAACGATTTCCGTCCCAGCTCCATGATAGAACAGGTGGCTCCGGCGTATACTTCCGGCGGCACGCACTACCTGGCGCCACAAGACTGGGCCACTATTTACGATCTCTCGCCGCTCTACCAGGCCGGCTTCAACGGCGCCGGCCAGAACATCGCCGTGGTAGGAGAATCAGATGTCCCGATCACCGATATCAGCACTTTCCGCACGCGCTTCGGCCTGGCCGCCAACAATCCTAAGATGGTGCTCTATGGCGGCCCGGACCCGGGTTACAACAGCGCGCAGGTCGAAGGCGACCTCGACCTGGAATGGGCCGGCGCCATCGCTCCCAATGCCACTGTCTTCTACGTTTATGGAGAGGATCCATTTGACGCCATAGTTTATGCCATAGACCAGGACATAGCCTCCGTAATTACGGCCAGCTACGGGGGTTGCGAGATTGGTTTTGCGCTGAATTACTGGCGTGCCTTCGCGCAGCAGGCCAACGCCCAGGGAATCACCATCCTCACTGCGTCGGGCGATTCCGGCGCGGCCGGTTGCGATCAGCAGGGAGGCCTGCCGTACGCCGCCAATGGCATGGCAGTCGATTTTCCCGCCGTGCTGCCGGAGGTTACCGGGGTGGGTGGTACGGAGTTCGTGGAAGGCACCGGCACTTATTGGTCGACCAAGAATTCTTCGGATTTCGGGTCGGCCCTATCTTATATTCCGGAAGCCGCCTGGAATGAATCGAGCGCCAGCGGACTTGGCGCCGGCGGCGGCGGCGCCAGCGCCCTCTATGCAAAACCGGTGTGGCAATCGGGACCCGGCGTGCCCGCCGACAACGCTCGTGACGTGCCGGATGTGGCATTCAGCTCAGCGCTGCACGATGGATATTTCGTCATTTATAACGGTGAAACTTATGCCGTGGGAGGAACGTCGTGCTCGTCGCCATCCTTCTCGGGCGTAGTGGCAATCCTCAATCAATATCAGGTAAGCAAAGGCTACCAGGCTTCGGCCGGGCTTGGAAACATCAATCCGCAACTTTACCGGCTGGCGCAGAGTGCGCCCTCGGCGTTTCACGACGTCACCGCCGGCAATAACGTGGTCAATTGCCAGCAGGGCAGCCCCGATTGCCTCACCGGCTCGTTCGGGTATCAGTCCGGTCCGGGGTACGACCAGGCGACCGGCCTGGGTTCGATTGACGCCTACAACCTGGTCACCCAGTGGAATACCCAGACTGCCGGCGTGAACGTATCGCTCTTTGTGAACGCCGCCAAGGCGATGCTCAACGACACCGTGGGCATGACCGCGACCGTTACCCCCCAAGCCACCCAGGGCACACCGGCCGGCACGGTCGCCTTCAGCGTGAACGGAGTGGCACTGGGCACAGTGTCGCTCGCCGCAGTCGGCGGCCAGCAGGAGGCCACCCTTTTCTTCCCGGCCTACCTGATCGGCGGCCTCGGAACTTCTAAGCTGGTGGCGCAATACTCCGGCGACGCGACTTACAGCGCCGGGGGTGCTACCCGGACCATTCAGATCTCGACGCCCGCAGGCGCTGCCGCGATCATTTCGATGGCTCCCGACACGGTGTGGGCGTCGTCGCCCGACGCGCAGGGGCTGAGCTGGTCCACCGCTCTCAGCCTGCGCGAGCTCGCCGGAGTCCCCGCCATCCTCGCGGGCTTCACGATTGACGGTACGGTCCAGACGCTGGCGCAGTATTTCCCCTCGCCGGCGATTCCCGCAAACAGCAGTGTGAGCACCACCGTGGTCCAGCGGAATCTCACCACGCCATCCACCCACACATTCGGATTCACCGGCGTGGACGCGAATGGGAACACCTGGTCGCGTCAGATCGCCGTGAACTATCTCGGGCTTCAGACGGGATCGCTCCCGGTTGTCTCGGCGACACCGCTGGTGGTGGCGCAGAATCCTAATGCGGACCCCTCCTGCCAGTGGGCGATTCAACTGAATGTCGACGAGGCGGGCGGCTATGCGGGTCTCGAGGAGACGGGCTTGTCCGTGGGCGGCGTGGATTGGACCAGTCAGATTCCGGCCCTGTTTGGCACGGTGCGCCTCAATGCCTGGGCCGATCTCCAGGGCACTATCTGCCTGGGCGGCATCAACCCACCGGCCACTGAAGTCATTCAGGCCGTTACCAGCGGGCTCGACCAGGAGATCACCGTTTCCCTGGTGGGACCGGCGCCGAATCCCACTCAGCTTTCGGTGGCTCCGGCGAGCATCGTCATGGCATCGCCGGGCAACGGTTCCGCCGCAGGGCCAGCGGGAGCGACCCTGGCGATTAACCTGGCTGACCCCAACGCTACCTGGACGGCCTCGGTCTTCCCCGCCAATCGAACCACCGCCTGGCTGGGAGCTTCGCAATTCTCCGGCAATGGCTCGGCGCAAGTAACCTTGAGCGCGTCCGGCGCCGGTTTCGAACCGGGCGCCTATCGGGCCAACCTGGTGATTCAGTCTTCCAGCGCGGTGCCGCAGGCCATCGAAGTTCCAATCATGTTCGTGCTCGGCGGCAGCACGTCCGGAACAGCCATCGCGGGCATCGCCAGTCCCGCCACTTACTTAACTTCCGTGAGCCCGGGGATGGCGATCGCGGTGTTTGGCTCGAACCTCGCGAATACCACCGGCACGGCGGCCGGCAATCCCCTGCCCTATTCTCTCGACGGCGTCACCGCCGCGGTCAACGGCGTCCCCGCGCCCATCTTGTATGTCTCACCCACGCAGGTCAACGTCCAGATTCCGTATGAAGCCGGCGCCGGTCAAGCCGTCCTGGGAATCGATAATAATGGGCAGATAGCGGGATTCCAATTTCCGATCTCCGCGGCGGCTCCCGGAATCTTCGCGGACGCCAACGGGAACTTGTCGCCCACTCCCACCGTGACGCAGGGTGGGACCACCACGTTGTACATGACGGGCGCCGGTGAAGTCTCCGAGTTGATCCGCACGGGCTTCGCCCCGACATCGGCCGAACAGGCGGCCTTATTCCAGCCGCTATTACCGGTGTCGGTAACGGTTGGCGGAGCGCAGGCATTCCTGCGGACTGTGAATCTCCTACCCAACCAGTTCGGCGCCACCCAGATAACCTTCACGCTTCCTGCATCGGTGGGGGCGGGCGTGCAGCCGGTAGTAGTAACCGTTGGCGGCGTCTCCAGTCCGCCGGTCAACGTCACGGTGCAATAACGCGCCGTCTCTTACTGAAACGGATTCTCGTCGGCGCTGGCGCCGTAGATCACCGGCACGGGAATGTCCAGCAAGGCGCAGGTAGACCGACAAATGTCCGCGATGGTGATACAGGTGATTGAACATGATGCCGCGCAGCGCCCACTTGCGCGGCTGCGCCAACACTTGGCGGCCGCCCAGCGTAATCCGCCAGATAGCTTCGGCCTTTTTCGGTGCTCATCTCGTCCAGATAGGCTTTGGCAGCCGTGGGGCTGAAACGTTAGGTTAGCCGGAAAGCCCATCATCGGGTCCTGCGCTCCCACCATGATCCCAGGACTCGCATAAGTCGTCTGCTCCGTGCTCAGGTCCGCCGTCCCGCCGAGCCACCAGCACCGCATTCAGTGAAGGGGTGACCAGACCGTCGCCCACGGGGGGATCGCCGTTGCTGTCCAGAAGCGACACCGACACGTTCAGCGGCTGGTTGGTCGTGTTAACAACGAAAGGAAGACGGTCGATTGGCACTTGACACACGCAAAATCTTACTGTACAGTGTACTTGTACAGTCAACAGTGGGGCATATGCCACCGGCTGCTAAAATTCGAATCGATCTAAACTCGCAGGTGCCGGCCTACCGCCAGATTGTCGACGCCGTGCGTGTACTTCTGGTGGATGGCACGCTGCCGCCGGGCAGCGACCTGCCTTCCGTGCGCCGTCTGGCCATGGAATTGGGTGTCCATTTCAATACCGTCGGAGAGGCTTACCGGACGCTGGCGGAGGAGGGTTGGCTCGACCTCCACCACGGCCGCGGCGCGAAGATCATTGCGCGCGGAGTCCAGGAAGCGGCCTCGCCCGAGCGGTTGCTGGAATTTCGGGTGCAACTTCGAAACCTGGTGGCGCAGATGCGTGCGGCCGGCGTGCCGCGCACCCGCATCGCCGCTGAACTGCGCGCCGCCATGGAGGGCTTGGACCTATGAACAACGATCTTCCCATCTCCCTTCTGCTCGCCGCCTTCACGGGAGCGTTGATGCTGCTGATCCCGCACATCTCGCCGCATCGTTATTTCTTCGCCATCACCGTGCCCTCGGGTTTCCGGTCGAGCGACGCGGGCAGGAACTCTCTGCGCCGCTACTATGCGGCGGTGGTCTGCAGCGTGGTAATCGTGGTGGTGACCCTGGTGCGCATGGACCGATGGCCGGGCGAACTATTGGCGCTGACGGCGATGCTGGCGCCCGCGATCCTCGGGATGCTGGCATTTCTGTGGGAACGGAGCCAGGTAGCGCGCGCGGCCCCGCCAGCCAACCGAATACGGGAAGCCGAACTCTCTTCCGACGACGACCGTCTGCCGCGCTGGATCGCGCTGGTGCTTCCGCCGTTTGCCGCTCCGCTGGCGGCGGCCGCGTGGCTGCGCGCCCGCTGGAACGAGATTCCGGCGCGCATTCCGGTGCACTGGAACGCCCACGACGCCGTCGACCGCTGGGCCGATAAGACCACCCGCACAGTCTACGGGCCCCTGCTCTTCGCCGGCGGCCTGATGCTGGTAGTCATTCTGCTGACGCTCGCGATGTTCTACGGTTCGCGGCGCGGCCGGCAGCGTACCGCCATTGTAAAGATGATGGTGGCCACCGTTTATTTCCTGGCGCTGCTGTTCAGCGCCATCGCGATTATGCCTGCCGTACCGTTCACGCCTACGGTGCTCCTGATTCCGGGGACGCTCTTTCCGGTGCTGCTGCTGGTATGGGTGATCAAGGTGTTGCGCGACCCGAAGATGCCGGTGGAGAGCACACCGGACGAATGCTGGTACCTGGGCAGCATCTACGTCAACGCCAAAGATCCCGCGATTTTCGTGCAGAGGCGCATCGGTTTCGGCTATACGCCCAACATGGGCAACCGTCTGGCCTGGCTCATCATGGGCGGTTTCGCAGCAGTCATTGTGGGGCTGATCTTCACCTTGCCGCGATAGAGAGACGCGCCGCCCAGCTTCAAAATCAGACATAATAGTCCCAATAGCGAACATTCGCCGGGGCGGCGCGGGCCCCCCGGCCTGTGCTTCTGCCAGCGGATGTTGGCACGTCAGGTGCGAGAAGAAACCACTGTGGCGGCTCTTTTGCACGATCTCCGGTACGGCTTCCGCATGTCGCTGCGGAACCCCGGTCTGACACTCGTCGCAGTGTTTACGCTAGCCATCGGCATCGCCGCCAGCACCACCGTCTTCAGTTGGCTGAACATGATGATCTTGCGGCCCATCCCGGGCGCCGCCAGGGCCTCGGAGCTGGTGTCGTTCGAATCGGTGGGGGCAGACGGCGGTCCCCTCCCTACCTCATACCGCGACTTCCGCGACTATCGCGACCGTCTCAGTCTGGTCTCCGATCTCGCGCTGGCAGATCCCACGCCGCTGAACGTCGGCCTCGGCGACCATTCCGATCGCATCTGGAGTGAGCTGGTCTCGGGAAACTACTTCGCCGCCCTGGGAGTACGCCCGGTATTAGGCAGGGTTTTCACGCGGGACGAGTACGGCGACAAGCCCGGCGCCTACCCGGTGGCGGTGCTTGGATACAGCCTGTGGAAAGGGCGATTCAAAGGCGATCCCCGTGTCATCGGGACGACCCTCATCGCCAACCGCCAGCCGCTGACCGTCATCGGCGTCGCGCCGCCGGAGTTCCATGGCAGTATGCCGGGGCTCTACTTGCAACTCTGGGTACCGGTCACCATGGCGCCGCAGTTGGGCATAGTCGCGGAGACAGGGTTGGACGACCGCAACGCGCGCATGTTCACGGTGGTCGCGCGGCTGCGGCCCGGGGTCACTATCGCGCGGGCGCGGGCGGAATGCTCGGCCGTCGCCCACCGGCTTGCGGAAACCGAACCGCTCACCAATAACGGCATCGGCGCCACGCTGCTGCCCGTGCGGAAGAGCCATTTCGGCGGTCAGAACACCATGGAGGGCCCGCTGAACATCCTCATGGCCGTCTGCGGGGTGGTCTTTCTGATTGTGTGCGCGAACGTGGCCAATTTGCTGCTGGCGCGAGCCACCGGGCGGCGCAGGGAGTTCAGCCTGCGCATGGTGATGGGCGGCGGCCGTTGGCGCCTGGTGCGGCAACTGTTCGCCGAGACCCTCGTGCTGGCGGTGATGGGAGTGCTCGCGGGCGTGCCGCTGGCCATGTGGATGAGCCAGGCGCTGGGGTACCTGATGCCGCGCGGGGCCAACCTTCCCGTCTCCGTGGACCTCCCGTTGAATGGCGACATCCTTTCGTTCGCGGTGCTCTTGTGCGTCGCGGCGTGCCTGGTGTCGGGAATCGCGCCGGCGCTCAGTGGGGCGCGCGCCAACTTGAGCGACGCATTGAAAGAAGGCGGCAGGGCCGGCACCGGCGGGCGCCGCTCGCAGCGGCTAAACCACGCGCTGGTGGCTTCGGAAGTGGCCATGGCTCTGATCGCCATCATTGCGGCCGGACTGTTCGCCAAGAGTTTCGGGATCGCCCGCCATATCGATCCCGGCTTCGATCCGGCCAATGTGCTGGTGGTGCCCCTGGAAATGACCGCGACCGGTTATGACGTTCCGCAGCGCCGCGAGTTTTGCGAGCGCCTTGGCACGCGTCTGGCGGCCCAGCCGGGTGCCGTCGCCGTCAGTTGGGCTGAGACGACCCCGCTGTGGTTCTACCCTGGCCCGGTGGAAGAAGTCGACGTCGAGGGCTATGTGCCCGGGCCGAGCGAAAGCATGAAGATCGAGCGCAACATAGTCGCGCCTGGTTATTTCGATCTCATGCGGATCCCGCTCGTCGAAGGCCGCGACTTCAACGAGCACGATACCTCCAGCTCGGAGCCGGTCCTCATCGTCAACCAGACATTCGCTCGCCGTTATTTTCCGGAACGCGAAACGGTGGGCCGCCACGTGCGCACCATGGGCCAACGATACACCATCGCCGGCGTTGCCAGAGATAGCAAATACGTGAAGCCCACCGAGAACGCGCGGCCGTTTTTCTACGCCCCGCTGCGGCAGGCTTTCCAGGGGCAGACGATCATGGCCCACATCCGGACAACCGGAGACCCCGAACGCTCGGCGCCTCTGGTGCGCCGCGAGGTGAGCGCGATCGACCCTGCCGTCCGTATCTTCGAGATTCTGCCGATGACGGAGTCCATCACTGCCGGGCTCTTCGGAGAAAGAATGGCCGCGGCCTTGCTGACCATGCTGGGCGTGTTCGCGCTGGCGTTGGCGGCCACCGGCCTCTACTGCCTGATGGCTTACGCGGTGGCGCAGCGGACGCAGGAGATCGGCATCCGCATGGCTTTAGGCGCGCAGCCCGCGGACGTGCTTGGGCTGGTGGTGCGCCAGGGCATGGCTCTCACGCTCATCGGCGTGGCAGTAGGAGCGGTGGCGGCATTTGCCGTCATGCGGCTTGCCGCGAGCCAGCTTGTGCACGTGAGCGCCAACGATCCGCTGATTTTTGTGGGAGCGTCGCTCTTTCTGGCGGCCGTGGCGTTAGCCGCCAATTACCTGCCTGCGCTCCGGGCCACGCGAATCGACCCGAACGATGCCCTGCGCTGCCAATGACTGGGTAGGGCAGGATGGTATGCGGATGGTATCCGGCGCGCGACCCAGGGGGTGTCCCGCTAATCGGCGATCGGGGGGTTGCTAAGTCGCCGCAGGTTGCCAACCCAATGCTACTTAGTTGTCCCCACTTCCGGGCGAACCCACGGCAGGAGCGGGACGAGGGCACCCGCGCAGGCCAGGGGGGCCTGCCATAGGCGCTAAAATAAGGGTGTTTGCAAATTGACCTCACCTGTGCGCGATCCAACATCGGCTTGCGTGCGGTTGCAACCTCCCAGACGGCCGTTCCGGCCAATTGCGAGGCTCTGGGGCTGCGGATCAATCTGAGCTTTGTACGAGTGGCCGAAGATTACCGGCCAATGTTTCATTGCGGTCGTTTGGTCGATGCGGTATTCAAGACCCTATCGACAGGCACTCATTTCTCTTTTCGTTCGAAACTGTCTTACTTGATAGAGCCCCGAAGCCCGCTTTTGGCGGGCTGCCGAAGTGGGGCGGCCAGGTTACATAAAAACCTCTTGTAGTCCGCGTCCTCATTGTGCAGAATGATTGGGCGCCGCTTTTGGTGACTCTTCGCGCCTCCACAGCAAATCGGGCAGAGATTGGCCGGTAATGCCGACAATACGCTCGGTGCACACGGCGTCGCGTCTTCGTCGAACAGCGCCCGGCCGGCGCACTTTGTCGGTGGTGTTCTCAATGCCGTAGCGCCGCGGATCGCGCAGCACGTCATCGAAATACGATCCGCTCATCGCAATTTTCGGCGCTCGTCAGGTCCGCTCGCATTTCGGCCGGAATCCGCCGCAGTTGCGGATTGAGCCGCAGGCCGGGTTCCCGCGACGCAGGAATCTCTGTCGGCAGAAGCGCCACTCGGAACCGTCGCCCACCCACTTCGTTCAGCTTGCGGATCTCGCTCTCCAAATTGGCGACCACCTCCCCATCCGGCAGCCGGCCATCATTCAGCCTTTCCGCGAGAGAGGACAGCGTGCTGCGGGGGGCGAACTCCACGCGCTTCGCCTTGACCCGACCGGCGAAGTCGTCCACCTGTTCCACCGTTTCTCGCGCAAGGAGCGCATCCTTGATCTTTCGTCCCTCGCCGCGGCCGCCCGAAGCGCCGCTCACCGCGCAATTGAGGCTGTCCGCGGCAGAGGCCGACGCCACTTGCGAACACCAGCGTAATCGGGCCGGCGAAGCTGTACTGGTAGGATTGAACCTCGGGGCGGGCGAGCATCTGCTTCGAGATTCAATTTCGGATACCATATGCGATGAGAGAATGAACCGGTTCCAGACGCGATAAGGTTTTGGTGGCGAAAAGGAGAGTAAATGTCTACAAAAGAAAACGCAATTGGGCGACGTTCGCTTCTGAGCACGGGCGCGGCAGCCGCGGGGCTTGGCCTCTTGGCTGACCTCGAAGCGTATCCCCAGAATGTCAACCGGAATTCAATTCCGTCGGACTTGAAAGTCACTGACATGCGCATCGCCGTTCTGAGAGGGCCGGGAGCCCAGGCGGGCGGACGCGGCGGCGGCAGGGAGCTGCCTCCTGGGGCTCCCGGCGCGGGAAGGGCAGGCGGCAGGGGACCGTTGCCTCCTGCGACTCCCGGCGCGGGAGCGGCATCGGGCGGCCCGATCGTCGTCCGAATCGATACCAATCAGGGAATTTCGGGTTACGGCCAGACGATTGGGGACGGCCCCCAGCCGAACTACGTGCTGATGCATAAGACCCGAGTGGTCGGCGAGAATCCCTGCAACGTTGACAAGATCTTCCGCAAGATCAAGATCCATGGCGCGTACAACCGTCAGGGGAGCGGCGTCAACGCGATTGAGAACGCGTTGTGGGATCTGGCCGGCAAAGCTTATGGCGCGCCGATCTATCAAATGCTGGGCGGGAAATTTCGCGACAGGGTCCGCATGTACTCCGAGGGTGACCCGCGCTCGAACGACATCAAAGACATCGCCGACGATTATAAGGAGAGAGTCGCCGCGGGCTTTACCATGCTCAAGTATGACCTGGGCGTAGCTCCTATCCTCCGCGGCAAGCGGGGCACGATGTCTGCGCCGGCAGGCTATAACGGGGAACCGGGGGAAGGCCCCGAGAACTACTATCAGGGATTGGAGCTCAGCGACAAGGGATGTGAACTCGTAGCCGACCATGTCGCTGCCATTAAGGAGGCCATGGGCGACGCCGCCGACGTTCCCATGGCGCACGACCATTTCGGACACCTCACCGTGAAAAGTTGCATCAAGCTGGCTAACGCGCTGGAGCGGGTCACCCCGTCCATGTTGGAAGACATGGTCCCGTGGTTCCGGGTAGAGGAGTGGAAGCTCATCACCAATTCGATCAGGGTGCCCACCTTGACCGGCGAAGACGCCTACCTGGTGGAATCGCTCGAGGCGCTTTGCCAGGCGCGCGCAGTCGATTATATCCACCCGGATCACCTTGTTATCGGCGGCCTTCTCGAATTGAAGAAGACCGCCGACATGGCGGCCAAATATTCGGTGGGGATGATGGTCCACAGCAACGCTACCCCGATCGGCTACGCAGCCGGCGTGCACGCGATAGCCGCCTGCCAAAACTTCCTCGCCATGGAATGGCACCAGCCGCAGCCAGCCTGGCACAAAGACATAATCGACGCAGGGGACCTCGTGGTTAAGGGTTACATCCCCGTTCCGACGGGGCCAGGACTGGGCATCAAAGTCAATGAAGAAGCGATACGCCCCCTCTGCAGGCAGGGTGAGTTCTTCACCGATCCTACGACGTATTGGGATTCGCAGTTCGGCGGAGACAAAACGTATACGTAAAGGGAGGATGTTGAGGCGAGCCTTACACCTTCCGATTATGACTGAAGGTATATGGGCTTAATTAGCCTGTTGGGCCCGGCGGGCCGGAATCCCGCACAATTCCCGATCGCCGGGCACCTTCGCGGCGCCATGCCGTGTAACTGACCACGCACGAAAAACCTGAAACGCCAATTTACGTTTTGGCCCGCTCCATTCCTCAAAGCAGCTCTGAAGGCGGGTTCACGAAACAAGCGAAGCGATGCGCATAATTACAAAACGGCGCGATGGGGATACCGAGAGTTCATAGTGATCAATCGTTGGCCTGGACCGCGATGGTCGCGCCACCAGCGGACTTGCGGCACGGTTTCTGCGCGGGTCGGCCACTCGAGGCGGATCCACCTGTCCGAGTTGTCGTCCTTCCGTACAATTAAAATTAAAGGCGCCTGTTTCCGATTGCTCGCGAGTCACGCGCCACTCGTATAAAGCTCGGATTTGGGTGACCCGCCCAGGAAGTCGGTTGTAGGAAGTTGCACCCAAGAGCGGCCGTGAAGCTGGATCGCCTAACACCCCGGGGTCATCTTCGCGAACGGCCTTATTTAGAGCCTATGAGGGGCCTGGCCACATGATTTCCGCAGGAATTCCGCCCTCGGGAAACTAAGACTAAGTGGCATTGGGTTGCCAGTCTGCCCTACCGTTTCTCCCTTTCCAACTGCCGCACGTCATGCAGCAACTGGGGCATGAAGCCATCTTCGCCATAGGTGTAAAAGCCGCGAATCCGCCGCTGCCGGTCCACCAGCACGAATCGCGTACTGTGCGTCAAACTGCCGTCCACGCTATTCAGTTTGAACGCATGCACGCCCAGGTCGTTGAGCTTCGCCATATCGCCGGTAAGGAAGAACCAGCGCGACGGGTCCTGCTTGAAATGGCTGGCGTATTCGGCCAGCACCGGCGGCGTATCGTGCGCCGGGTCCACCGTGATCGACACCAGCAGCACGTCGGGGATTTCCGCCGTGGAGTTTTGCAATTGCCGCATGTGCGTGGTCATCATGGGGCACGGGCCGGTGCAAGTGGTGTAGATGAAATCGGCCACCCACACGTGCCCGTCGAGAGCCTTGCTGTCGAAGGGCTGGCCGGTTTGCGCCGTGAGCTGGAATTCGGGAATCTCGCCGAATACCTGGAGTTGCTTAGGCTGGACACACGCGCCCAGCAGCAACGCCAGAGCGAAAATCGGAAGCGCGCGCATCACGCGGCGCTCTTGGTGCTTTTTTGCGAAGCGATCAGGCCCGCCACGATCAGCAGCACCATTCCGAATGCCAGGGTGACGGCAGCGCTCGCCAGCGGACCGGGGTTGGCATTCGGCAGACCCAGCAGCCCGTTCAGCAGAGAGATGGAATAAGTTAGTGGATTGACCCACATGATGACGCGAATCACGCCTTGCGCCGTCGCCATGGGAAACAGCGCGCCCGATACCATCCACATGGGTACCAGCAGCAGGTTCATGATGGCGTGGAAGCCGGAACTGGAGTCCATCTTCCAGGCGATGACGAAGCCCAGGCCGGTGAGCGTAAAGGACACCAGAAAAATGGCGGCAGCGGCGAGAATCACCTGCGAGATACCCACGCTCACGCCGGCCAGCGGAGCGAATGCGAGAAAGATCAGTCCTTGAATCCACGCCAGCGTGGCCGCGCCCAGAATCTTGCCCAGCACCAGGCTGGTGCGCGGCGCGGGCGAGACTAGCATGGATAGCAGAAAGCCCTCGCGGCGATCTTCGATGATCGAAATGGTGGAAAAGATCGCCGAGAACATCACGGTCAGCACCAGGGCGCCGGCATAATAGCGCGCCAGATCGTTCGAGCCGTAACCCATCAACAGCCAGAAAACTAGCGGCGACGCCACTACTCCCAGAATGCGGCTTTTCTGCCGCCAGAAACGCACCAACTCGCGTTGCCACAGGGTCGCGGCGGGCAGGATGAAGCTATTCAATGGACGCCCCCGTCTGACGCACGAATACGTCTTCCAATGTCGGCTTGTGCAGCTCCACGGAACTCACCGCGCCGGGAAACGCCTCCACGGCCTCAGCGATGAAACGGTGGCCGTTTTCGATTTCCACACGCACTTCGCCTTCCCGCGCGGAGGTCTTTAAGTGAAAGCGTTCGCTGATGGCGGCGGCAAGCGCCGGAGCGTCGGCCGCCGCCAGCACCACCACGTCGCCGCCGATGCTGGAGCGCAATTCATCGGGCGACCCCTGCGCCACGATATTGCCCTGGTGCAGCAGCACCAGGCGGTCGCAACGGTCGGCCTCTTCCAATATGTGGGTGGTCAGCAGAATGGTGACACCTTCGCTCCGGCGCAGGTCTTCCACGTGCCGCGAGAGATCGCGGCGCGCCGAAGGGTCGAGCCCGCTGGAAGCTTCGTCCATGAGCAGCACCTGCGGACGATGGAGCAGCGCCTTGGCGATTTCCACGCGGCGCCGCAATCCACCGGAGAGCGTTTCCACCAGATCTTTGCGGCGATCGCTGAGGCCCAGCCGCGCCATCGCGCTTTCCATGCGCTCGCCGAGCACCGCGCCGCTAAGGCCGTGCAGATGGCCCTGCGCGCGCAGGTTTTCCTCCACGGTGAGGGCTTTATCCAGGCTCTGCGTTTGGAAGACCACGCCCACTTGGCGGCGCACCGCCGCGGCATCGCGAACCACGTCGTGCCCCGCTAGAATGGCGCGCCCCTCGGTGGGCACCATCATAGTGGAGAGAATGCGGAAGAGAGTCGATTTACCGCCGCCGTTCGGCCCTAGCAGGCCGAAGATTTCCCCTTTTTTCACTTCGAAACTGACGTTCGAAAGCGCGACGCGGTCACCGTACCGATGAGTAAGATTCTGAACTTCGATCACAGACCGGGCCTGTCTAAAAGCATGAGGCCGTAAATCAGCGGCAAATACAATACCGATGTTACCAGCACCCCACGCGCGCGCGACAGACTGCGTTCCAGCGCCACCCGTACGCCCGAATACAAGAACCAGATGCCGAGCAGCAGCGCGCCTGCCACGTAAATACGCCCCGACATCCCCAGGATAGCGGGAATCAGGCTCACCGGGATCAGGACGATGCCGTACAGTACAATCTGGCGCGCCGTGGAGCGGCAATCGGGCTCAACCACGGGCAGCATCCGGATGCCGGCGCGGGCGTAGTCCTCTTTATACATCCAGGCGATGGAGTAAAAATGCGGGAACTGCCAGATGAAGAGGATGGCGAAGAGCACCCAGGATTGCAGCGTGATGGCGCCCGCGGCGGCCGCGTAACCGATCATCGGCGGCATGGCGCCGGGAAACGCACCCACGGTGGTGGACCACCAGGTGCGCTGCTTCATGGGCGTATACAGGAAAAGATAGCTCGCCAGGGTAAAGGCGCCGATGGCCGCGGAGAGAGGATTCACGCCCAGCCATAACTCCAGGAATCCCGCCACCGAAAGAGCCGCGCCGAAAGCCAGAGCGCCGTTCGCGGTAAGCCTGCCGGAGGGCAGCGGCCGGCCGGCAGTACGCCGCATGTGGCGATCGGCCTCGCGCTCGTACCACTGATTCAGAGCCGCGGTGCCGGAGGCGATGAGGCCGGTTCCGACAATGGTGTGCACCAGGGAAAGGAGATGGATTCCCTTTAGGAAATCGAGCCAGTTCGCGGCGGCCGGAAGTCCAAAAAAGTACCCGATTCCGGTGCTCATGAGGATGAGCCACGTAATTCTCGGCTTGGTCAGTTCGATGTAATCGCGCATCAGGCGATGGCTGTTCTCTGGGTGCTCGTGCCAGTATACTATAGATGCTGCGAAACGGGGATCGGGTTCATGAGGTGAACCACCCGATATCCTATGAAGACGTCGGACCTTGAGGTTTGCCGAAAAATGCTGCAACTGCGCGTTCAAAGATCCAAGCTGACGTACGAGGCGGCGCAGTCGCCACCGTTTGGGACGCTAATCGATACCGCCGGCAGACGAGTGATCGGACTCCGCTATTTCGCGGCCGCCGCACGGCCCACCAGAGCGCTCCGTACCGGCGCCGGCATGGTCTCCCCCGGCCTCAGCGCCGCCCACAAAATCCGATTCAGCTCGTCGGGATCGGCGCGGTCGTAGTCGGAGAAATCCAGCCTCAAGGAAGCAATTGCGCCCGGCCCCGTCGCCGGATTTCGCGCCGTCAGATCGACTTGCGGCGCGACGGAGTCAATTGCATCGAAGGCCGGCTCCGTGGTGAACGAGGAATAGAGGGGCGTCGCCGCGGCATCGAACTGCGTCATGGGCGCCAGGCCCAGGATCAGTTCCATGGTCCGCACGAACGAAGAAGTGGTGTACATGGTGCTGTCCACCACGCCCCGCTTGATCCACGGGGAGACCAGCAGGCCGACCGTGCGGTGCGCGTCCACGTGATCCGGCCCGTTCTGCGCATCGTCTTCGATTACGAAGATCGCCGTCTCCTTCCAGAATCGCGAGTGGCTCACTGCCTGCACAATTTGCGCCAGCGCCTGATCGTTCGATGCGACCTGAGCGACCGGCGTGAACGCCTTCGGCGTCAAGCCGCTGGTGTGGTCCTCGCCCAGCGACATCACCATGAAGTTGGGCCACTCGCCGGTCTTTTCCGCATCCTGCAATTCCTTGACGAAGACGGCGGCTTTGTCCGGGTCGCGACCGTTTTTGGCCTTCACTTTCAGCCACTCCACCGATACGTGGCCGGTGAGGGAGCCGACACCCTTGGGTTGCGGCTCCGAATCGGGTGTCGAGACGAAGCTCGCCATCTCTCCATAGGTGCGGAAAGTCAGACCCTTTCTGGCGCAGGCATCCCAAATATAGCCGGCCGGCGAGGAGACCAGCCGATCGTCGGCATCCGGCTCGTTGCGGCTGCTGTAGCTGTTGGTCCAGGCTTTCTCCGTGAAATCGGTGGCGTATGCGGCGTTGGACCACTGGTGTCCATCTTCGGAGACTTCGCCGTCGCAGTAGAGATTGTCGAGCGTAACGAATCGGCGCGCCAATGCGTGAGCGTTGGGCGTGACGTTCTGGCCGAAGAGCACCAGCTTGGGGTCGCCATTCCCTACCCCCAAATCGCCGAGCACCTGGTCGTAAGTTCGATTCTCACGGATGATATAGAGGATGTGGCGGATCTTGGGAAATACTTCGCGCTGGATGCGGGTGGCCTGCGCCGAATCGGCATATGCCGCCGGTATGGGCACATTGGCGATGGCTTGCTTGGTGTAAGCGGCAAGCTGCCGCGCATCGGGCACATCCACGATGGAGACATTCCCGCTGAGAACGCCTCCAATGTAATCGTAGGGGGTCTTCGGGTCGGGAGCTTTTTGTTTGAAGATGGTCTCGGACGGGTAGTTATTGCGGAAGCCCAAGCCTTTTCCGGTGCCGACGTACACCTGTTTGCCGTCGGCCGACACGGCGAGCGCCGTGGGATACCAACCGGTGGGAATGAATCCCCGGACGTGCGATTCTTTACGGTTCGAGTTGTCGATGACGGCGACGTTATTATTGTCCGCGTTGGCGACGTACAAACAGGTTTCGTCGGGCGACAACGCCAGGGAATCCGGCGTGGACCCGACCGGCGCCTTGGGGTCAAGGGAGGTGCGAATGGTCTCGATGGCGGCGCCGCCGGAGATCACGCTGACTTCGTTCGATCCGGAATCCGCCACGAATAAACGGCCATCCTTCCCCCAGACCATCTCATTGGGATGGCTTCCCACGGCGATCCGCGCAGTTTCCTGCAAAGACGCCGCGTCCAACAGGCTGACGGAGCGGTCGCCCCAATTGGACACCGCCACAATTTTGCCGTCGGGCGAGAAGACCACACCGTAGGGCCGATAGCCTGTTTTCACCGACGTCTGCTGCGTAAAATCCGCGCCGCTCAGCCGATAGAGCGTGTCGGTCTGGATATTCAATACGTAGAGCGAACCGTCCGGCCCGAGCGCCATCCCGGAAATGTAGCGGTTCTTTTCATCGAGACCCGCAATCTTCAGCGCCGGCTGCGGCGTCAGCTTGCCGCCTTCGTAATGCACCCGCAAAATGGGGCTTTCAATCGAATCCTTCATGGCGGGCGAAAGGCCCAGGCTGGTCATGGTTTCGACGAAGTTGCGCTTGGCGTGACCTCCGCCCGAAAGGTAGACCGTCCCCGTGGAAGGATCGAACGCCATGCCATCCCAGGTCTTGACTACGTCGACCGTGGCCGTCCGCTGCGCGGCGCGGACATCGATCACGCTCAGGCTATGGTCGTGAAAACCGCCGGTGAGGACCAGAAGCTGCGCGCCATCGGCGATAACCCGCATCTTCATGGGCAGATCCCCGGGCAGCTTGATGTGCTTGCCGGCGGGTGTGATGCGCCACCCGTTGGGAAGTGTTACGGCGCCTGTGGAGTCAGTCACATTCGGAAGGCGGCGCCAGCGGTCTATGGTCATACTGGCCGCCAGGGCCAGGCCGACAAGCGACACCAAGGCCAGGGGCAGAATCCATGGGAGACGTTTCATGATGGGATGCTCCCATGCATGACGGATACCGTCAAGGAAAAATTGCGTTACAAAGGTTGCTTCGGCTCACCGATGCCCATCGCCAGCACTATCGCCGCACCAAAAACGAGTGCGCCCAGGACCACGTGGGCGACCGTCGCCCAGACCGTGAGGGGCATGGGCTGCGGATCGTCGATTGCGGCCACGCGGGCGGCATAGGCCGCGATTCCCGAGAAGATCTGGGCGCCCGTCAGCACCAGCAGCGCCGCAGCAGGGCGCGGCATTTTTCCGTCCTCCAGATGACGAACGATCAGCCCCAGCGAAGCCCACATCGCAATTCCCGCCGCCAGAATCGCTCCCCCGATGTGCCACGCCAGTCCAATGGCAGCGTGCCGCACTGCCGCGCCCAGGACGGCCTGAGCGAACAGCACCGCGACGGCGAGCCGCGGCGCGAGACCGCTTCCCGCATCGCAAGCCGTGTAATACCCCGCCGCGACCGCCACCGTCAGCCCGAAACACAATTGCGCCAGAGACGCGTGGGCAATCGCCAGAGCCTTCGGGTCGACCAGCTTCACCAGCACCCCGCCAAGCAGTGCTTGCGCCAGCACCGCCGCCAGCCCCCACCACGCCAGTTTGCGCATCCAAGAGCGCGTCTCCCGAGCCTGCATCCAAAAGGCGAGCGCCGCGGTCAGCACGGCGACCGCAAGAGCCAGCACACGATGCCCGAATTCGTACCGGATGCCGCCCTCGAGCGGCGGCACAAGCCGGCCCCACGCAAGAGGCCAGTCGGGCACCGAGAGGGCGGCATCGTTGCTGGTTACCAGACCGCCAGCAGTCACCAGTGCCAGAGTGCACGCGGCGACTAAAAGCGAAAAGCGGCGCAGAAGTCAGATCCTTTAGGTCGAAGACCGTAAACGAAGGGCCGCCATGGGCGGGCTGAGCCCGCCCCACCAAGAGGCCTGCCACCAAAGTCCTTAAAGGGTTTCAAGGGTGGAGCCCTTGGCTAGCCCTTAATCGTGAAATCCTGAGTCTTGCTATCCTTTGCCCCCACCGTGATCTGCTGATCCTGCGTGCCGTATTTCTCCTGCCAGACTTCGATAGTGTAAGTCCCCGGAGGAAGACCTTTGATGGAGTAAGTTCCATCGTCGCCGGTTACCGCGAAGAACGGATGGCTGACCACGCCAATGTAAGCGCGCATCCAGGGGTGGATGTTGCACTTCACCGGCACCATTACTTCTTCGCGCGCGAAGGTATGATCGATGTCGGCGGCGCCCGGAGGCTGCGACTGGTTGAAGTCCGGATTATTCGCCGGCATGGGGTGAATGTTGTGATTCGTCGGATCGCCGTTTTTGATGTCCAGATTCTGGCCGGCCATGACGGCGACCACGTGCGGCGAATACATGCACCCTTCCTGCGTGATCGGCACCGCGGTTGTAGGAACCGCCCACGTCTTATCGGCGGGCAGTCCCGATTTGATCCACACGAAAGCGTACTTTACCGTTCCGTTGGGGTTAATCACTACTTCCTCGGACTTCGCGGGCGTCTTGTGGGCTTGCGTGCACGCCGGGACCGCCGACATGTCTATGGTTTTCATCACCGGCTTGGCGCCGTCGAAGATCACCTTGCCGGTAATCGTGGCTCCGTTGTCTAAGTCGGGCGTTGCCGCGGCGCCGCCCGCCGACGGTGTGCCGGCGTCCGCCTTGGGAGCCGGTTTCTCGCCACCGCCGCATCCGACAAGGGTCAGAGCACAAGCCAGTCCCGCTGCAATCCATATCTTCTTCATCCTAGTTTCTCCTCTGCTTGAACATGATAGCTCTACTTGCCTGCACTGGCTCTCAGCCGCCCCAACTCGTCGGGTGTGAATGAGAACATATAGCGGACCAACAGGTCCGCGTGATCTTTGGTATATCCATTGAAGCTGGCCGGCGTGGGCCCGGCGAATACCCAGCGGTCGCCGTCCCTGCGGAACAGGCCCGACGGCATGGCCGTTCCGGGGGCCATGAGCGCCGGATTGAGAATCCACCGTTTCACCCAATCGGGCTGCAAACGCTCTTTGGCCACGGTGAAATTGGGCGCCGTGGCTTTCACGTCGTGGGCCGGGTCGCCGTCCATGTGGCACTTCAGGCAGGGCGCGCCTTCACTGGTAAAAAGCTGCCGCGCCATGGTCCGTTCCTGATCGCTGATGGGGTCCACCTTCTCGGGGATGAACGGCTCGGCCTGCGCCGAGAGCGCCGCGAAAAACCGCACCAGCTTGCGCAGCTCGCCTTCCGAGAAGCTGAAGGTAGGCATGCGCGCGTGCAGATATTGGCGTACGCCGTCGCGATTGGTGTCCGTATCGCTCAGCGAAGGATTGTTAAGGAAGCGCATCAGCCATTCGGGATTCACGCGAGCCCCCTCGCCGATCAGCGTAGGCGGCTTCTGCTCCACCCAATCGGGATCCTGATAGCGCCTCATACTGTCGAAGACGGTGGTCTGGCCCACGTGGACCCTGTGGCAACCCATGCAATTGTACTTACGCACCACCCACCAGCCGTCGATAATATCCTGCCGTTGGTCGGCCGGATTGTAGAAATAGCGCGGCGGCACGGTAGCGTCAACCGATCCTTCGAGAAGCGTCACCACTTCGTCGATTTCCGGCTTCGAGAAGTTGAAGTTCGGCATCTTCAGCCGATCCTGCGGGGCTTTCTCCTTGCCCTCATCGTAGACAGCCGGATTCTCCAGCTTATGTTCGAAGAAGCCCTTGTGGGTCAGCCAGCCTTCTTCTTCGGCTTTGTGGCCGAGCAGCGCGAAGTCCAGGCGCTCGATAGGTTTCGACCCCTCCTTGGTAAGTTCGGTGCCGATGCGCTGTTCGTCTTCCAGGCCGGCGATTTCGTGGCAGCCAGCGCAGCCGTAGAAGCGAACCTTATCCCGGCCCTTGTCGATCAGCTTGGGGTCGTCCATGTAGCTCGCGTTTTCATAAGTCGCATTGGCATGCTTACGCGTCATCAGGTAACTCGCGATATCGCGGGCTTCATCCTCGGTAAGACGCAAGCTCGGCATGGGAGTCATCTGCTGCACTTGTAGCACATGTCCATCGTTGGGGCACTTATCGTGATCCAGGTCGAAGACGTAGGGTAAGCCATGCTTGGTGTAGTCGGCTTCGGTAAGATCGCGCTTTTCGTAGGCGCAATAGGGCGCGGTACGCTGGCGCGGATTGTGCACCCACCTCACCAGGTAATCGTAGTTGGCCTTTTCGCCCTCGCGGCTTAAGTTAGCGGCGAAAGTCCCACCTTGTTTCTGCCCGCCTTCACCCATCGAATGGCAAGCCATGCAGCCGCGCGTTTCGAAATCCTCCTGCCCTTTCACGGGATCGCCCGGCTTCTGTTGGGCCAACTGGCCCTGCAAACCGGATTGCCAGATGAACGCGGCGATGGCTTTACGGTCGTCATCGTCCAGCCGGAATGTGGGCATTTTTGTGCCCTCGCGCCATTTGTGCGGATCTTTCAGCCATTCCGGAATCCATTCCTTGCGCAGCTTCATGCGCACTTCTTTCAGGCTAGGGCCGACCTTCTTCACTTCCCGCACCAGACTTTCGGACCGCATGTCTAGCTGCGTGATTTTGGCATCGAGCAGGCTCGAGCGCACGCGCAGATCGTTGGCATGCGCGTACAGCTTCTTGGCTTCGTCGTTGGTGGTCTTGGGGCTGTTGGCCTTGGCTTCGCTGAAGCCGATCTCGCGGGCCCATTCGGCCTTTTGCTGATCGTCCTGGTGAATCTGCTGATTCACCGAAGAAATTTCATCGGCCTCGCGGTCGAAGCCCTCGTAACGATGGCAGCCGGTGCAGCCGCGCAGGCGGAAAATCTCGCGGCCGGCGTTCAGCGTGTCGGCCATCTCGGTAACAACCTCTTTGGCGTGGCACTGCTGGCACCCGGCCTCGATGTTTTCCTTGTGATGCAGCGGCCAGAGCCAGTATTTGTTGTAGCCGTGCGCCTTCTCGACACTGGAAAGCGCCACGCCGTTGCCGCCGTGGCACGGACTGCAACCGAAATTCTCGGGATCGTGGATCTTCAGCAGTTCTTTGTTGGGATGGCTGGCGAAAACTTCGTTGCCACCCATAGCGGCGGCCGTCAAGACCACCGGCTCGCGCGTTCCCAAATGGCAGGACTCGCAACGGTCCACCAGGTCGATGTCCTTAATGTGAATCTGGCGGATGCGGATATCGAACTTCGAAAGCGACGTCGCCACCGAGTCGAGCGTGGCGGTGCTGGCGTCGGCAAGACGGTCGGAGAGATACTGGTCGCGCTGCTTGCGCAAGGCGGTAGCCTTGGCGAGTACTTCGACGTTGCGCTGCAGGGCCGCGGCTTTTTGATCCTTCCATTCCTTCAGTGTGCTGTCCATCTGGTCGAAATTCATCTGCTGCTCGCCGTCCGGCAGCTTTACCTTATGGACCTCGGCCTTCAGCTCCGCGATCTGCTTGCGCAGCGATTCCTTGCGGCTCTCGCTTCCGCTGACTTCGATCTCATAAGTAAGCGAACCTATGTGGCTGCGGACTTCCTGGAAGGGATCGTTGAGCGCCTGGATCTTGGGGACAAGCTCGTTCACCTCGTCGGTATTCTTCTTGGCGGCCGGTGCGGCCTCGGCTTCGGCCGCCCTCATTGCCACGTCGAGCTGTTTATATTGCGGCGACGCCTTGATCTGCGCTTCGTGCTGCGCCTCGGGCGTCCGCAGTTCGTCGATGTAGCGCGAGTAGAGCTTTTCGAACTTCGCCTGGTAGCCCTTCCACGGGCGGATGCCGTACACCTCATCGTATAGGCCCCAGATCATGGAGAGCACTAACACAGCCGACCAGATGAACAGCGGCTTACTCAATGAAGAGTGAACTACCGGATCTTTCTCTTGATCGCTCATATATGGATCGCTCAGATGTTAATCGCTCAAATGTTAAACCAGGGCGTCACCCAAATGTACTTGATGCGGAATAACTGCCGCGCCAGAATCTTCACCGGCAGGGCCAGCATGATGATGAGGAAGGTCTGCATCACCACGTACTGCAGAACGCTCATGCGCGCGTAGATCTTGCGGTTGAACGGCGTTTTGACGATCAGTTTATGAATCCCGATGCCCGCCGCCACGCAATAGAGACCCACCACGATGGCGCCGAAGACGATCTTCCCGATGCGCCCCGTGATGCCGAAAATGTCCGGCAAATCGCGGTTCACTTCGAAAATCAAGCGGTTGTGGTCCCACGTGGTGCCTGGCCAGAACCACATCCAGCCCGGCCCTCGAATCAACGTGCCGATCACAATCATCGAAACCCACAGCACGATGAAGCCGAAGATAAACGTCAGGATGGAAAACTTGCGCTGCTTGAAAGTGTAGTAGCCGTTGCCCAACGGATTGGTGTCGATATAGGGAATCACCATGAGACCGATGATGATCAGCGAGGGCATCACCACCCCGGCCATCCACGGGTCGAAGTACACCAGCATCTCCTGCAGCCCGAGAAAGTACCATGGCGCCTTGGAAGGATTCATGGTGAGGGTGGGGTTAGACGGCTCTTCGAGCGGCGCGTTCAGCGTGATGGACCAGACCATCAGGATCACCGTGACGATGATCGCCGCCAGAAACTCGATGCGCAGCAGGTACGGCCATACGTGGACTTCCTTCGCCCACCCCGCCTTGTAGGGCTGGACCTTGCGGTGATGCGTCTTGGCCATCGCGGGATCGGCCTCGAGTTGCGCGATCAGGCGGTCATTGGCGAATGCCTGCCGCAGGCCGTACCAGGTGTAGAACGGAACTACGAAGAGCAGAAGCACGATGGGAACGTTGTCCGGCGTGCTGACGATTGTCCATAGCTGATGAAAGTCCATATGGCACCGTTAGAGCTTCTTCACTTCCTTAATCTCCGACTCCAGCATCATGGGCGCGGGGCCGGAGATTCCACCGTCCTTGCGGACGCGCCAGAAATGCACCACCATGAAGGCCGACGCGATGATTGGAATGGCCACGCAATGCCAGATGTAGGCGCGCAGCAATGCATTCGAATCCACGATCGACCCGCCCAGCAGACCGAAGCGGACATCGTTAAACGGCGTCATGCCGAGCTGCGGGCCGAAGGGGCCCATGTGGCCCAGCAGCGGCGTGGCGCGCGCCATATTGGTTCCCACCGTGACGGCCCAGAAGCCTAACTGGTCGTCGGGCAGAAGGTATCCCGTGAAACTCAACAGCAGAGTCATCACCAGCAGCAGCACGCCCACTACCCAGTTGAATTCGCGCGGCTTCTTGTACGATCCCGTGAGGAAGACGCGGAACATGTGGAGCTCCACCATGATGACCATGAGGTGCGCGCCCCAGCGATGCATGTTGCGCAGCAGCTTGCCGAAAGGCACGTCGCTCTCGAGGTACAAAATGTCGCGAAACGCCACCACCTTCGAAGGATGGTAGTAAAACATCAGCAGCGTGCCGGTGAACACCAGCGTGATGTAGACGTAAAAGGTCATGCCGCCCATGCCCCAGGTGTAGTTGTAAGCCACGGCGTCGCGATTGATTTTGGCCGGGTGCAAATGCAGGAAGACGTTGCTGAGCACGCCCAGCGCGCGGCTGCGGGGAGTTTCGTCGTGCTTCACGCGCAGGACGGACTTCCAGACGTCGGTCTTCTCCGGCGCCTTGATGGTCTCCTTGATTTCCTCGGTGGCGCGGGCTTGGACCGCCTTGGCGCCGGCCAGGACCTTGGTGACCACGCTACCGCCGCCGTTGCCCGAACCGTTGCCGTCGCCCGCCGGCGGTGTGCCCACCGGGGGATTTCCGTTGTGTCCGTTGGTATCAGCCATATTCAAGACCTCACACGTTGCGAAGGATGGCGCCATCGTCGCCAAATTGCGAACGCTCGCCCTTGGGCCAGGAATACAGGTGGCTCAAGTCCACCACAATCTGGCCTTGCGGATCGAGTTCCACGTGCGCGCGATCCATGGGCCGCGGCGCCGGGCCCTCGAAGTTGATGCCTTCGGGGTCGTAGCCGCTGCCGTGGCACGGACACTTGAACTTGTTCTCGCTGGGTTTCCAATCCGGCGTGCATCCCAGGTGGGTGCAGATGGCCGAAATGACAAAAATTCCTTCGGTGTTGCGGACCACCCAGATGCGGTGATCCTTTTGGAATTTGGTGTCGACTCCGAAGCCGAAATCGCTGGGATACCCGATGGTGAATTTGGTTTTCGGCTCGTATAACGCGCGCGGAAAGAAGAAGCGCAAAAACATCAGCAGGTTCAAGCTGAGCGTGCCCAGCACGGCGGCCATTACAAAACGGCGGCGCCGCGCGATGGTTCTGGCTTCGTCGGGATCTTCTTGTTTGGAAAAAATCGATTGGATCGCTTGGATCAGGGACGGCTTGGAAGCGGGCTGCGCGGCGCCTTTCGGCGCCGCTCCGGGAGGCTCTAACGTAGTGTTCGCCATCTTTTCCCCATGACCGTCCGGGTACGGGCCGAACGGCCTTATTCCTCTGACTACACCGAACAGCACCCCCAAAGCGCTCAACGAACGTCCGACCGGCAAAGGTGGCAAACCTCACCGAAAATCTACCCGTTTACTGGAAATGTCTGGCCCTATGGAACTACCTGAAGAAGGTTCCCCATCATGCCGTCTCTGCTTCGCATCCGCTCCGGGTGTTAATCTGTTCATCGAATATCTTACACCCGAACGGTCCCAATGCAAGTGGACCCGAGTAAGTGGGAACATAGGGTCTTATTATGTGACTTGCGCGGGACGCCGCCGGTCATGAAGGCGATCGTATCGCGGCGGTCCCACGCGGCGGCCTGTTGCCGGGCTAACCATAGATAAGACCAGGGATACTAGCCGGCCCTTATCCATCTTCAGCGTGGCAATTCGGCCGAATTTCGCGGAAATTGTGATAAGTGCGGACCGACAAGACGCGATGCGCCCTGCTTTCGGCGCATCTCGTCCTCCTGGCCATCCCGATCCAACAGTGTCTGGCACAGCGCTATCCTTTTCAGGTGTATGGGCAGGCCGAGGGGTTGACGAATCTGTCCGTCACGGCGCTGGCGCAGGACTCCACCGGATTTCTGTGGGTGGGCACCCAGAACGGCCTGTTTCGTTATGACGGCTCGCGGTTCGATGCATTCGACATCACCAAAGGATTGCCGGCCAGCGAGATTGTCAGCGTGGTGGACTCGGGCGGCACGCTTCTGGTGGCCACCACGGGCGGCGTGGCTTTCTTTACCCGCGAACATTTCGTGCCGGTCCCGTTCAACGGCTCCCTGACAACCACCACCAGGCGCCAGGGATTGGCCGCCGATGACAACGAAAACGTCTACCTCGCCACGAACAGCGGCCTGTTGGTGCGGCGGCACAGAGGACCAGCCGTGCTGCTGCGGCCTTCCGGCGCCGACCCCGCTGTGTATAGCGTCTACCGGGACCCTGATTCCAAGCTCTGGGTGGGATGCGGCAACCGGCTATGTACCGTGGAGAATCAAACTCTCGCGGTAGTGCCGGGGGATCAGCCCGCGGAACGCTGGCACTCGTTCCGCACCGATAGGAGCGGCAACTTGTGGCTGCTCGGCGATCGCTTCGTCTGGGTTCGCCGCGCCGCAACCGGCAAGTTCGAATCGCTCCCTCCGGTTCCATTTCCTATGGCGGCAGGGTTTACTCCGCTGCTGGGCGATCCTATGCTCGAACTGGCGTGGAACGGCGACGTGATTGCCTCTACTCCGGTGGGTCTGTGCCAGTGGAATGGAAAACAGTGGCGCCTGATCGACCAGCACTCCGGGCTGCTGAACAACGATGTCAGCGCCCTGCTGACCGACCGCGAAGGATCGATGTGGGTGGGTCTGGCGGGTCTCGGTCTGGCCCGCTGGCTGGGATATTCCGAGTGGGAGAACTGGGGCACGCAGGAAGGGCTGCCGAGCGATTCCATCTGGGCCATCCACCGCGACGGCGCCGGCACACTATGGGTGGGCACTAGGGCCGGCCTGGCCTTCGCGCGCGGCGGACCTGCTTCTCCGTCCGGCTGGACAGTGCGGCCGGAGTTCGCGGGACGGATGATTCTCTCGATGGCACACTCCCGCGACAACTCCTTATGGGTGGGCACCGGAAACGACGGCCTGTTCCGCATCGATGGGGGAACGGGGCGCGCCGAGAATGTGCTGCTGGAGGGGAAGAAGCCTCGTGCGCCGCAGGTTTTTGTGGACCGCGACGGTTTTGTGTGGACCGCCAACCAGGGCGCACTCTATCGGAGCGCGTCGCCCGCCGGTGCGGGCATTCCGAAATTCGTTCCCCAGGCAGTGCCGGCGCAGGCCAAGGACGAGCACTACTACCAGTTCGCACAAGACCCGCAAGGCCGTGTGTGGATCGCGTCGACACGCGGCCTGCTGTGTTACGACCAGGGGCGTTGGACCCACCTCACCACAGCCGACGGGTTGCTGGAAGAGAATGTGCGGCCGCTGACTATGAGCGCCGATGGCGGCGTCTGGGTGGGATACAGCGATGCTGTCGGGCTTTCCCATGTGACGTGGACCGGACGTGGCTGGAAGGTGGAGCAGACCGTGTTTCCGGCCGGGCTGAGCTCCGATTTTCTAGGCGCCGGCGCCGACGGGTCTATATGGTACGGCACCGACAAAGGCGTCGAAGTCCTGAGCGCCGGCAAATGGCTCCATTACGGGCAAGTGGATGGGCTAGTTTGGGACGATTGCGACAGCCGTGCCTTTTGGGCCGATACCGATGGCAGCGTATGGATCGGCACGAGCCGGGGCGTATCGCACTTCCGGCGCCAGCCGCATCCGGCGCTCCAGGCGCCCACCGTCACAGTGACCGGTGCGGAGCTGGGCCACACCGCGCTGCAGCTCAATGCAGCCACAACCGTCCCGTATACCGACCACTACCTGGCGGTCCGCTTCACGGCGCCGGTGCTGTTCGACAATCGCGGCCGCATGTACCGTTATCGCCTGTCGAATATCGACCGCGACTGGGTGGAGGGTCCGCAAGGGGAAGCGCGCTACGCGAATCTGCCGCCGGGCGCCTACACCTTCGAGGTGCTGGCCCGCAATGCAGGCGGGGCGTGGAGCATCGTGCCAGCCACGATGCGGTTCGTCATCCAGCCGGCGTGGTGGCAAACCTGGTGGTCCTGGCTGGTGTTGGTAGGGCTGTTGATGTGGTTGCTCCGGGCCTGGTGGCGCCGTCATCTGCAGCGGCACCATCGCGAACAAGTGCGGCTGGAACTGGCCATCCAACAGCGCACCCGCGAACTGGAGCTGGAGAAAGCGCGCGCCGAAAAGGCCAACCAGGCCAAGAGCGAGTTCCTGGCCAACATGAGCCATGAAATCCGCACCCCCATGAACGGCGTGATCGGCATGACCAACCTGTTGTGCGAGAGCGAACTTACCAAGGAACAACGCGAATGGGCCGACGCCGCGCTGCTTTCGGCCGAGTCTCTGCTCTCGATCCTCAACGACATCCTGGATTTCGAGAAGATCGAGGCCGGCCGCTTGAGCGTAATTCGCGAGCCTTTCGATCTCTACGCCACGGTGGAGGAGAGTGTGCGGATGCTCGCCAGCAGGGTTCTCGAGAAAAAACTCGCCATGAGTTTCGAGTACCCGCCGGAGGCGCCGCGCAGCGTGATTGGGGATGCCATTCGAGTGCGCCAGGTTCTGCTCAACTACATGAGCAATGCCGTGAAATTCACCGACCGCGGAAGTATTCGGGTCAACGTGGAATACCGGACGGAAGGCGCCAACGGACCCGAATGGACCATCAACGTAACCGATTCGGGAATTGGCATCGACGCGGAAACCCTGCCGCGGCTGTTCAGCAAGTTCGTGCAGGCCGACTCCTCCACGGCGCGGCGATTCGGGGGCACGGGGCTGGGGTTGGCGATCTGCCGGCAGTTAGCTGAACTCATGGGCGGCAGCGTGGGAGTGCGGAGTACGCCGGGCGTGGGCTCCACGTTCTGGGTCACGCTGCCGATGCCGCCGGCGCCCGCCGCGGTTCCGGACAGCAGCGCGCCGCGATTCCCCGCGGGACCGGCCGTGGCGAACCGCTGGCTGGTGCTGCTGGCGGAAGACAATGCGGTGAACCAGAAGCTGGCGCTCCACCTGTTGGGGAAGCTCGGTTGCGAAGTGGATGTCGCGGGCAACGGCGTGGAAGCCATCGAGTGCTGGAGCAAGCGGCCCTACGACGCCATATTCATGGATTGCCAGATGCCGGGGCTCGACGGATACCAGGCCACGCGGCGAATTCGCGCGTCGGGCGGGCGTGGGCTCCGGATTCCGATCATCGCCCTCACCGCCAGTTCCATGGTAGGGGATCGCGAGCGTTGCCTGGCGGCCGGGATGACGGACTACGTCAGCAAGCCGCTGGATCCGCGCGAGCTGCGGCGGGTGTTGCATACCGCGCTACCGGAAGGTTCGGCGAGCGCGGGTGTGTCGGCGGCGGGCGGGTAGACTGTTCACCACAGAGGCCTAGGGCGACCAAAACAAGGTTCACCGCAGAGGCGCGGAGAATAACAAAAACAAAGTCAAACCGGAGGGCGCAAAGTGGCAGAGGGCACGGAGGGGTTATCAGCGTCTCGGTGGCTCGGTTCGCGAGAATCGTCGCGGCGCGCGAAGATTCTGCGCGTTAGCATTACAGAGAAAACAAAGGCAAAGGCAAAAGCGGAGGGCGCAAAGTGGCAGAGGGCACGGAGGGGTATCAGCGTCTCGGTGGCTCGGTTCGCGAGAATCGTCGCGGCGCGCGAAGATTCTGCGCGTTAGCATTACAGAGATTTGTCTTCTTCGGTTTTCTCTGTGTCTCTGTGCCTCTGCGGTGAGAATTCTCCCCCGGCCGAAGTCCTACGACTTCTTCTTCCGCACCAGCTTCGGCGCGGACACTGCTCCTCTCGTCAACGCATCTTCGATAATTGCCGATTGCTCCGCCTGGTGCCGCTTGCCGGAACCGGTCGCCGGACTGGCACTTTCGGGGCGGCCGATATAGCGTATTTCGCGGCCGGTGGGATCGAGCAGCGGTTGGATTTTGTCGTGGATGAAGTGCCAGGGGCCCATGTTGCGGGGCTCTTCCTGGGCCCACACTACTTCGGCGTCCTTCGAATAGGCGCTCAGAATCTCGGAGGCCTGGTCGGCGGCGAAGGGGTACAATTGCTCCACGCGAACCAGCGCGACGCGATCGGCCTTGCGCTCTTCGCGCGCCAGCAGCAGGTCGTAATAAATCTTGCCGGAACAGAAGATCGCGCGCGAAACCGTCTGCGGATCGGCAGCGGCGTCGGGCAGGATTTCGATGAACCCGCCGGTGGAGAAATCGTGCAGAGTCGAGACCGCGCGCGGATGGCGCAGCAGGCTCTTGGGGGTGAAGATTACCAGCGGTTTGCGCGTGCCGCGGCGGTCCGGTCCACCGTACATCTGGCGGCGCAGCAGGTGGAAATATTGCGCCGGAGCGGTGCAGTTGCAGACCAGCATGTTGTTCTCGGCGCAGAGCACCAGAAATCGTTCGATGCGCGCGCTGGAGTGCTCCGGCCCCTGGCCTTCGAACCCGTGCGGCAGAAGCATCACCAGGCCGCTCGGCTGGCCCCATTTCTGTTCGCAGCACGAAATAAACTGGTCGATCATGATCTGCGCGCCGTTGGCGAAGTCGCCGAACTGCGCCTCCCAGATCACCAGGGTGAGCGGGTCGGCCACGCTGTAGCCGAATTCGAACCCCAGCACGGCGTACTCGCTGAGGGAACTGTCCACCACGTCGAACCTTCCCTGCCCCGGCGCGATGTGCTCCATGGGCACGTAGCGCTTACTGGTTTCGAAATCGTAAAAGGCCAGGTGGCGCTGGCTGAAGGTGCCGCGCCCGGAATCCTGCCCGCTGAGGCGCACGGGAGTGCCTTCCAGCACCAGCGTGCCGAAAGCGAGGGCTTCGCCAAAAGCCCAGTCGATATTGCCGCCCTTCTCGAGGACGTCGCGCCGCTTCTCCACGAAGCCGCGCAGCTTGGGATGCAGATGGAAGGCGCCGGGGAATTGCGTCGAGCCGCGAATCACGCGCTCGAGCACTTGATGATTCACCGCGGTCCGCGGGCAGAAGCCGGCGTAATCCTCGCCCGTCACCAGGCTCAGGTCCTGCAGTTCGAAGCGCTCGGCCTTCTTCTGGACGGCGTCGTAAGCCTCCGCCAGACGGCCGGAGACGGCGCGCTTCATGGCTTCCAACTCTTCGGCGGTTAAGACGCCTTCGCGCACCAGGCGGTCGCCGTACTGTTTCGCCACCGAAGGATGGTCCTTGATCTTGCGATACAGAATGGGCTGCGTGTAGCTGGGGTCGTCACCTTCGTTGTGGCCGTGGCGGCGGTAGCAGTACATGTCGATCACCACGTCCTTGCCGAACTTCTGGCGGTAATCAAAAGCCACCTGCGCGACGCGTATGGCGGCCTGCGGGCTATCGCCGTTCACGTGGAAGATGGGCGCCTGGACGCCACGCGCCACGTCGGTGGAGTACGGGGTGGAGCGGGATTCGTCGGGCAGCGTGGTGAAGCCGATCTGATTGTTGATGACCAGGTGGATGGTGCCGCCGGTGGAATAGCCATCGAGCTGCGAAAGATTCAGCGTCTCAGCCACCACGCCCTGGCCGGCGAAAGCCGCATCGCCGTGGATCAGAAGAGGGATCACGCGCTGCCGCGCGGTGTCACCGAGGCGATCCTGTTTGGGACGGACCAAGCCTTCGACCACGGGGTCCACAGCCTCCAGATGGCTGGGGTTGGGAGACAGAGACACGGCGATCTGGCGGCCCTCGATCTCGCGCACGCCGGTGGCGCCGAGGTGATATTTCACGTCGCCGGAACCCTGGGTGCTGGAGGGGTCGATTTCGCCCTCGAATTCCGAAAAGATCTGCTTGACGTCTTTGCCGACGGTGTTGGCCAGCACGTTGAGACGGCCGCGGTGAGCCATCCCCATGACCACTTCGGCCACTCCATTGGCGGCGGCGCGATGGAGAATCTCCTCGAGGATGGCTAGCGCGGTTTCGCCGCCTTCGAGCGCGAAGCGCTTCTGGCCGACGAAGCGGGAATGCAGGAAATGCTCGAACTCCTCGGCGGCGATGAGGTTGCGCAGGGCGCGCAGGCGCGTCGCGGTATCGAGCTTCCACTGGTTGGCTTCCGGCTCCATGCGCTGCTGCAGCCAACGCTTCTGCTCCGGCACCTGGATGTTCATGTACTCGCAGCCGATTTTGCCGCAGTAAGTTTTGCGCAGCGTTTCGAGAATTTCGCGCAGCGTGGCGACTGGCTTGTGGCCGCCATCGCCGTGCTCGCCGAGCGTGCCAGTGAGAAATTCGCGGTCGAGGTCCCAGATGGTCAAGCCGTAGGTTTCGGGCTGCAGTTCGGGATGAAAGCTGGGCTCGGCGCCGAGCGGGTCGAGATCGGCAATCAGGTGCCCGCGCACGCGGAAGGCGTTGATCATTTGCATGATGGCCGCCTGTTTGGCGATTTCCGCGTGGCGCGCCCCGGTCATGCCGCCGGTCGTGCCAGATATCAGCGGCTGACTATCGACCTCCCAATGCACCGGCTGGTGGGGCATGCGGAGGTGATCGAAGATTTCTTCGTAGAAGCTTTCCTGGCCGTCGAGCAAGTCCTGCAGCTTGCCCAGGAACGAACCCGATTCGGCGCCCTGAATGATGCGGTGATCGTAGGTGCAGCTCAGCGACATCACCTTGCTGATACCCAGCACGGCGCGCGTTTCCGCCGCCACGCCACGATACTCGGCGGGATAGTCGATGGCGCCGGCAGCGATGATGGCGCCCTGGCCGGGCATGAGGCGGGGATTCGACGAGACGGTGCCGACGGTGCCGGGATTGGTGAGCGATATGGTGGTGCCCTGGAAATCGGCGGGCGTCAGTTTGCCGCGGCGCGCGCGCGCCACCAGGTCGTCAAAGGCGTTGAGGTACTCCTGAAAGTTGAGCGCGCCGGCGTTCTTGATGTTGGGCACCATGAGGCTGCGCGCGCCGTCCTTGCCGGCGACGTCGATGGCGATCCCGAGGTTGATCTCGGGATGCACCAGGCGGAAGGGCTGGCCGTCGCGCTCGGCGTAGGCGTGATTCAGCGCGGGGAATTCATCGAGCGCCTGAACGATGGCCCATCCGACGATGTGGGTGAAGGAAACTTTGCCGCGGGCCAGCAGCGCGCGATGGTTATTGATGATGCGGCGATTTTCATCCATCACTTTGACGGCGATGGTGCGCTGCGAAGTGGCCAGCGGAACCGTGAGGCTGGCGGACATGTTCTCGGCGATGCGCCCGGCCGCTCCGCGCAAGGGCTGCAGGCCGTCGGGGTCGGCGGGCGAGAGATCGGGCGCGGGTGCGGCGGGTTTTGCCGGGGCGCCGTTGGTCTTTTCGAAGATCTGCTTCCAGCTTTCGTCCACCGTGGAACGGTCGCGCAGATACTGTTGATAAAGCTCGTCTTCGAGCCAACTGTTGATACCCATTTCCGGGTCGGATTTCAATGCCATGGGAAGAGGAGGATGTCCTCGTTCCATGATACCGTACGCGGGAAAACGGGCAGAGTGCGGAAGGGTGCTTAACCGATCTGGGGGAACGGGCGTCCGCAGACCGCTCCCTTACGGTCGCGGCTCTGTAAGTAGCTGCAAACACGATGCAACCGTAACAGAGCCGCGACCGTAAGGGAGCGGTTGCTGGGACTGAACAGTCGGAACCCCCAGATCGGTTAAGCCACCCAGTGCGGAAGGGGAATTCGGGAGGGGCCCCACATGTCGAAGTTATTTAAAGGTAGCTCGCGGGTTGCCGGTTGAGAAGCAGCGCGCTACCGTAAGACGGAAGGATTGGAGATGCGCATGATTTCGAGAAGAGAATGGCTCGGTGGCGCGGCGGCGGCCGTGGCGGCGAGCAGCGTGTTGCGGGCCGATCCGCTGGGAATGCCGATCGGCGTTCAGACCTGGATTGTGAGAGACGCGATCCAGAAGGATTTCACGGGCACTCTCCGCATGCTCGCGGAGACCGGGTTTCGGGCCATCGAAATGTGCTCGCCGCCCGGCTACGGCTGGACGTCGCTGGCAACCATGAGCGCGGCGCAGATGCGGAAGAGCATTGAGGCCGCGGGACTGCATTGCGAAAGCAGCCATTATCAGTTCCGGGAGCTCAAGCAGAACGCGGACGACCGGATCGCCTTCGCCAAGGAACTGGGGCTGACGCAAATGGTGGTATCCACGTTCGCCCTGCCGAACACGGCGGCCATGGCGGACTGGCTCAGCGCAGCCGCCGAGTTGAACGCGATCGGCGAGAAGACAAGGAAGGCCGGAATTCAGCTCGGCTTCCACAATCACGATTTCGAATTCCGGGAAATCGACGGAGCGCTGATTTACGACAAGCTGATGGGCGCGCTCAACCCGGATTTGGTGAAGATGCAGTTTCAGGTGGGCGTGATCAGTCTTGGGTACAAGGCAGAGACCTTTATGCGGAAGTATCCCGGGCGATTCCTCTCGATGCACCTGGCGGACTATTCGCCGGCGGAGAAGAAGCAGGTGCCGATGGGCCAGGGCGCGGTGAATTGGCCCGAGGTTTTCAGCGCTGCCAAGATCGGCGGCGTGAAGAATTACTTCGTGGAGATGGACCTGGATCTGATGAAGGCGAGCCTGCCGTATCTGCATAGTCTGAAGGCTTGAAAGGGCCGGCGGCGCTCACGGAGGTGGCCTGAGGCAGCGGCTTGAACGGCGCTCTCTGCTAACCTCGGTATACAAACCTTTGGGTAGTGGACACCACTTTACCCTATGCCGTACAAGGAGTCATGATACCGTGCCGGGGTGTCCGCGCCGCACTCTCTGTTTGCCTCTTCGCGACGGTGTTACCGGCGCAACAGGATCGCATTAATGGCCCAATCGATGGGCGCAATTCTGTCGTGGTACGAGGAAGCGTGCCCTTTCAGGCACGGCCGCAGTTCGACCAGGGTCCGGTGGACGCGGATCTCCAGCTCGGGAACGTTACCCTCGTCCTGAGGCCGTCGGCCACCCAGCAGGCCGCGCTCGAACAGTTACTGGCGGAGCAACAGGACCCCGCGTCGTCGAACTATCACAAATGGCTGACGCCGGAGACTTACGCCGAGCGGTTCGGAGCGAGCGCCGCGGACCTGGAAAAAATCGCCGCCTGGCTGCGGTCCGAGGGGTTCACGGTACGGTATACGGCTCGAGGCCGCGACTTCATCAGTTTCGGCGGCACGGCCGGACAGGTGCAAGCGGCGCTGCATACGGAAATCCACCGCTATCTGGTGGGCGCCGAGACCCACTTCGCGAACGCCTCGGATCTGTCCCTCCCGGCCGCCATAGAGCCCATGGTGGCGGGCGTTCTGGGGCTCCACGACTTTCATCCTCATGCGCCGCACAAGCAAACGTCGCCGAATTACACCGACGCTTACGGCAATAACTACCTGCTGCCGGACGATTACGCGGCTATTTATGACCTTGCGCCCTTGTATCAATTCGGATATTCCGGTGCGGGCCAGAACATCGCGATCATGGGACAGAGCGACATCGACCCCGCCGATATCGCGACCTTCCGCAGCTCTTACGGGCTGGTGCCCACTAATATCCAAATCGTTCCCACGGGAACTTATCCGGGCTTCACGACCGATGAAATAGAGGCGGACTTGGACCTGGAATGGTCCGGCTCTGTGGCCCGGCTGGCAAACTTGATTTATGTCTACAGCGAGGACGTGGACTACTCGGTTTACTTCGCGATCGACAACAACCTGGCGCCGGTGATCAGCGAGAGCTACGGCCTGTGCGAATACGTGGTGGCGTCGAATCGCATGGGGCTTTACAACTACCAGGTGGAAGCGCAGAAAGGCAATGCACTGGGAATTACCTGGCTGGCTTCGTCGGGCGATTCGGGCGCGGCCGGCTGCGATTATGACGTGGCGATCGCGACGCAGGGCCTGGGTGTGAACCTTCCCGCGAGCGTTCCGGAAGTTACCGCGGTGGGCGGCACAGAGTTTAACGAAGGCGGCCTGAGCTATTGGAACGCCACTAACGGACCCTACGGCGGGTCGGCGATTTCCTATATTCCGGAGACGGCTTGGAACGACACCTTAGCCAGCGGCGGGCTGGCGGCAAGCGGCGGTGGAATGAGTTCGGTTTACCAGAAGCCGGCGTGGCAAACGGGCCCCGGCGTTCCGAGCGACGGGGCGCGCGATGTGCCCGACGTCTCGCTGGACGCATCCAACGTTCACGATCCGTACGTCGTCATTTCGGGGGGTGGGTCGCTCCTGGTGGGCGGCACGTCGGCCTCGGCGCCTTCTTTCGCCGGGATGATCGCGGTGCTGAACCAGTACCTGGTGCAGAACCAGGTGCAAACGGCGCCGGGATTGGGTAACATCAACCCCAAGCTATATAGCATGGCGGCAGGAAGCTCGGCCGGAGTATTTCACGATATTACGACCGGGAGTAACATCGTTCCGTGCCAATTGAAGACACCGGACTGCTCCACCGGTCAATTCGGATACTCGGCGGGTGTGGGTTACGACCTGGTGACGGGACTGGGGTCGGTGGACGCGTTTAAGCTGATTACTGCTTGGGCCGGCATTCCGGTGGCCAACACCAGCATGACCCTGACTGCGAGCCCGGCCACGATTCCGGCAGGCGGCTCTTCAGTGTTGACCGCTACCGTGACGGCTGCCAGCGGCAGCAGGCCGCTCACCGGTCAGGTGACATTCACTCTCGGCGGCAACTCATTAGGGTCGGCGACGCTCTCGGGGTCCGGAGAGACCGCGGCCGCGGCGATCACGGTTTTCGGCGGGCAGTTACTGGCGGCGAATAATACAATCCAAGCTTACTACGAGGGCAGCCCTATCTTTACAGCATCATCGGCCACGACAACGCTAGGCCTGGGCGCTCCGGCGGCGACCTCCGCGGTGACGGCCTCGGTGACGCCGAATCCGGTGTATCAGCAGGCGCCCGATGCGAATGGCGCCACGTTCTCTTTTACGGTTCAATTGCAGGAGACCGCGGGGGTAAGCACCACGCTGACCGGCTTCACGTTCGACGGGATGAGTTTCGGGCGATCGCTGGCGAGCTTCTTCGGCAGCAGCACGCTGCCGGCGCACGGGACGCTCACCGCGAATTTGAAGGCGGGCAACATTCCCGTTCCCTCGTCGGTGGTGTTGGTATTCACCGGTAAGGACGCCAGCGGAGCGGCATGGAGCCAGCAGATCGTGGTTCCTTTTCTGCCGGCGGCCAGCTCAGGGCAGGAATAGTTCACCATTGACACACGGCGCGGCATGGCGCCAACCAAAGAGGACATTCACCGCAGAGCATCGATTCGGCGTGGCCGGTTTGGAGGGGAAGAAACAGGGTCTTGACGGAGCGTGCGTGGGTTGGAGCGCGCAGAAAGCGAAGTCCCTTAGTTCCAACAAATCCAGGATTTTGTTTCTTAGCAGGTTGCGGAAAAAGGGCATTCCGGGACCGCTCCCTCACGGGGTGCCCCCTGGGCCCGCCTCTGCAAGTGCCTGCAAAAGAACGAGCGCGTTTCTGAGCCGCGCGCGTAAGCAAGCGGTTGGGGCTTTTTCCGCAGCCAGCTAGGAGACACAGGGACTTAGCGCGGCGTGGCCGCAACCAAAAGAATATTCACTACAGAGACGCAGAGACACCGAGGAAACGAAGTCAAAACCGGACGGCGCACAGAGGGCGGAGGACACAGGCAGGTAAAGGCCCCGGGTGCCGGCGTCTCACGGGCCTCGGTTCGCGAGAATCGTCGCGGCGCGAAAAGATTCTGCACGTCAGCATTGCAGAGAAGAAACAATGGCCGCAACAGCGTGACTCACCTGTAGAGCGGGGGCTCCCTCCAGACAACCCACTCCAACGGCCCGCCGTTAGTTACACTGTCTTTCCAGGAGCCTCGAACAACTTGCGATTTCAAAAGGCGGTGATCACCGCGGCCGGACCCGATCAGCGTGCGCTTCCTCTGCAGACCCTGGTGGACCGCGACGGCCGCGAGAAGTCCGTCCTCGGCATTCTCATCGAGCAGGCGCTGGCCGCCAAAGTGGAAGAAATCTGCGTCATAGTGTGGCCTGGCGACGAAAGCCGCTACATACAGGCCGCCGGCGCCCATGCCGGCATGGTCCGCTTTATCGGGCAGCCGCAGCCGCTGGGCTACGGCCACGCGATTTACTGCGCCCACGATTTCGTGGGCAGCGATCCGTTTCTGCACATGGTCGGCGACCATATCTATGTCAGCGCCGGCCAGCCCAGCGCCGCGCAGGTAGTGGAGATCGCTCAGGCGGAGGAATGCTCCGTTTCGGGCGTGCAGGCCACGCGCGAATCGCTGCTGGGGCAGTTCGGGGCGGTGGCCGGCCGCCGCCTGCAGGGGCGGCACGGACTGTATCGCGTCGAGACCGTGATCGAAAAACCCACCCCCACGGAGGCCGAGCAGCGGTTGGTGGTATCCGGCATTCGCGCGGGCTATTATCTCTGCTTCTTCGGAATTCACGCGCTCACCCCCACCGTGATGGAACTGCTCGGGAGCGCCCTGGCCGCGGAGCCCGCAACGCCGGTGACGCTTTCGAGCGTGCTGGCGCTGCTGGCGCGCCGCGAACAATACCTGGCGTTGGAGAATACCGGGCGGCGCTACAACGTGGGGTTGCGCTACGGCCTGCTCACGTCGCAACTGGCGCTGGCGCTCAACGGGCGCGACCGTGCGGAGGTGCTCGCCCACCTGTTGGAACTGCTGGCGGACCGCGAGCTGGCGGCGGGATCCGAACAGTGAGCCGCCTCGTCGCCGTCATCGCCGCGGAAGATCCCGAGATCCGCAACCGCGCGCTCGACGCGGTCTGCCAGGATCTGTCGCTCGCCGAGCTGCTGGCGGAGTGCGACGCGCTCGACCGTTTCCGCCGCGCGAGCGACAATCTTTACCAGCGCGTCCGGGCGCTGTTTTTCCTGTACGCCATTCACCGCTTCCACATCCCCCTGCACGACCGCGCCGCCGCGCCCGCGCCCATTCCGTTTTCAGGCTATACCAATCTCCTCAAGCGCCGCTTCGAAGAGGCCATCGATATTTTTCTGGCCGCGCAAAGGGCCGCGGGACCGGGCGCGGCCATCTCCAGCGCGCTGGGCGCGGCGTACCGCGGGCTGGGCTTTCAAACGCTGGCCGGACAAGTGCGCCACAGCGTACGCTCGGTGCGCGGCAACCAGTGGATGTTCCGCATAGGCCATCCGGCCGATTATCCGCTGCGGCTGCGCCCCGAACTTTTGCGGCCCGATGGCGGGATGTTTCCCCTACTGCGCGAATCGACGCCCGTGCGCATGGACCTCACCCACAGCGGCTGGAGCGACATTTTTTTCCTGGGCATGGATTTTCCGGAAGGCGCGCGGGTCATCAACATATCGGTCGACCTCGCGGTCCGCGGCGGCGCCAGATCGGCTGCGCCCAAGCCTCCGGTGGAAGCTTACCTGCGCGCCATCGATCAGCCGGTGCTGCGCCTGGTGAGCGTGGATTTGCAGGCTACCGCGGAGATCTCGACCATCGATGAGATTTTCGATTTCGCGCGCGACTATCTGTCGCTGCTGAAGGCCGCGGTCATCGCGTCCGGCCTGGTGCCGCCTGGTATGGAGGGCGCGGCGCAGCCGCTGGCGGAGATTTTGGAGCGGCTCACCGGCGCGCGCGGGCTGGGCATCGAAATCGTCAGCAAGGTGAATGGCATCCCCAAGGGATCGCGGCTGGCTGTTTCCACCACGCTGCTGGCCAGCCTGATCGCGGCGTGCATGCGCGCAACCGGCCAGATCCAATCGATCGAGGGCGGGTTGACCGAGGAGGAGCGCCGGCTGGTAGCTGCGCGGGCCATCCTCGGAGAATGGCTGGGCGGGTCCGGCGGCGGCTGGCAGGATTCCGGCGGCGTGTGGCCCGGCATCAAGCTGATCCACGGCGTGACGGCCGCGGAAGGCGATCCGGAATTCGCCGTCAGCCGCGGATGCCTGCTGCCGCGGCATCGCATTTTCGACGCGGCGGAGGTCTCGGCCAAGACCAGGCATTTGCTGCAATCGAGCCTGGTGCTGGTGCACGGCGGCATGGCGCAGGATGTCGGTCCGATTCTCGAAATGGTGACCGAACGGTACCTGTTGCGATCGGGAAAAGAGTGGACAGCGCGGCGCGAGGCGATGGGCATCCTCGACGAAGTGCTGGACCAGTTGCGCGCGGGCGACGTGCGCGCCATCGGCGGGTCGACGGGACGCAATTTCGATGGGCCCATCCAGACCATCATTCCGTGGGCCGGTAATCTGTACACCGCCACGCTGATTGAGACGGTGCGGGCGGAGATGGGCGAGGATTTTTGGGGCTTCTGGATGCTCGGCGGGATGTCGGGCGGCGGCATGGGCTTTCTCTTCGACCCGCGCCGCAAGGCCGAAGCTCTCGACCGGCTGCAGCGCATCATGAGCGCCACCAAGCGGCGCATGGAACACGCGGTGCCATTCGCCATGGAGCCGGTGGTGTACGATTTCGCCATCAATGAACGGGGCACGGCCGCCGCGCTGCTCCGCGGGGAAGAGGCTCTGTTGCCGGCGGAGTATTACACTCTCGCCGTGCCGCCGCTGGTGCGCACCGAAGCGCGCCTGCTTTCCGCCGCGCGCCGCGCCGAATTGGACCGTTTCGCCTCCGCGTGCCGCGACCAGCCGGAGTTCTCAGGCATGGTGCAGCAGATGTTCGACCACCTGCTGCCGCGGAGCGGCGAACAGCAGGCGGGCGGCGCGCAGACTCTGAGGTCGCTGCTCGAAGCTTACGGATTCGACGCCACGCAGCACCGCCAGATTCAGGCCGATCTGCGCAGCGGCCGCATAGGCCTGGCGCAGAACCGTTTGCCGGCCTCGACAGACATCGCCGATGTGCGGGAGGGCGACGTGCTCGACGCGGTTCACGGGCTGCCGGAGCGTTATCGCGAGATCGGCCTGGAGGCGCTCGGGCGCGGCGAGATTGCGGTGGTGACGCTGGCCGGCGGCACGGGCAGCCGCTGGACCAAGGGCGCGGGCGTGGTGAAGGCGCTCAATCCCTTCTGCCGGCTGGGCGGCCGGCACCGCAGTTTTCTGGAGGTCCACCTGGCGAAGAGCCGGCGGGCGAGCGAGCTTGCCGGCGCGGCGGTGCCGCACGTTTTCACCACCAGCTATCTGACCCACCGGGCCATCGAGGAACACCTGCGCGAGCGCGAAAACTACGGCTATCCCGGCACGGTGCTGCTGTCTCCCGGCCGCAGCATCGGCCTGCGCATGATTCCCATGGAGCGGGACCTGCGTTTCGCGTGGGAGGAGATGCCGCAGCAGTTGCTCGATGAGCAGGCGCAGAAAGTGCGCGAGAGCCTGCACCAGACGCTGATTCAGTGGGCGCAGCAAGCCGGCGAAGGCAGCGATTATACCGACAATCTGCCGCTCCAGTGCCTGCATCCGGTGGGTCACTGGTACGAGATTTCCAATTTGCTGCGTAACAGCACGCTGAGACGGCTGATCGACGCGAATCCGCGGCTGAATTACCTGCTGGTGCACAATATCGATACTGCGGGCGCGGCCATCGACCCGGCGCTTCTCGGCTACCACATCGATAAAGGCTCCGGGCTGACAACGGAGGTGATCGCGCGGCACCTGGAAGATCGCGGCGGTGGACTGGCGCGGGTGAACGGCCGTCTGCGGCTGGTGGAAGGGATGGCGCTGCCCCGCGAAGAGGCGGAATCGCAGCTTTCGTACTATAACAGCGCCACGTATTGGATTGACGTGGATCGGTTGCTGGCGGTGGCGGGGCTCAAGCGCGGCGATCTCGCCGACCGAGAGAAACTGGTGGAGGCGACGCGGCGGCTGGCCGCGCGCATGCCATCGTACATCACGTTGAAAGACGTGAAAAAGCGCTGGGGCAAGGGCCAGGAGGACGTTTTTCCAGTGGCGCAATTCGAGAAACTGTGGGGCGACATGACATCGCTGGCCGATTTCGCTTGCCAGTACGTGGTGGTGCCGCGGGTGCGAGGGCAACAGTTGAAGGAGCCTGCGCAGCTCGACGCCTGGCTCCGCGACGGCTCGGCGGCGGAGATCGAGCGGCTTTGCGGCTGGGCCTAAGGCGCGTTATTCCGGGGGCGAAATTTTCAAGCGCCGGTCGATCAGCGCGTACAAGGCGATGGTTGCCAGAATGATGATCGGGCCTTCGATCGGCGACAGCGTGTGGTATTTATTGGGCCCGTTGGTCACCACCTGAAACCAGAATGCCGGCGCGCGGAAGCGGCTCAAGGAAAACCAGTGGCGGGTATCCGCCTTATCCTCGAACAGCAGCATGAATCCCGAGGCCCATAAGAGAATGCCGGTCGCCGTGGTCGCCAGAATCGCGATTATGCCCGGCCGTTTCCAGAAGGGTGGGCCGATTCGCGGGGCGGCATCGCGCCGGGCGCAGCGGAGAAACGCCATCGCCAGAAGCACGCCGGCCGCTCCGCCCAGCAGATCCATGTAGACATCGTTGAAATCGAACGGAACGGGGCGCCACCACGAGAGCACAGCGTACTGATAGCCCTCGTCCAGGCCGCCGAAAATCACGATCCAGGCGAGAGATTCCGCCGGGGAAAGGGTCAGGGCGAGCAGCGCCATGCCTTCCGGAATGTACTGCGGATAATGAACCAGTTCGGTGTTATTTGCCGTGAACACCCGCCAGGTGAACCCGATCAGCGCCAGGGTCACGATCCAGGAGATCGCCAGCACGCCGCGGGCCCCGTGCCGCCTGAGCCGGTAGACCACAACACCCGTCAGCACCAGCCCCAACACGACGCCCATCGCGCCGGACACCTGGTACAAGCGGGCATGGCCATAGCGAATCGCGAATTGGTTGACCAGCCACTGGACGTTTTCGTGGGGAAATGTGACCGCCGCGGCATAGGCGAGCAAACCCACCCAGCCCCAGCGCGGGTGCGAGTGGATGTTCTTCAAGAAACGAGAAAGAATGGGCATTCCAAAACTACCCATTATGCCATGCGCCATCCGCCGGGCACTGTCAGTTTAAGATCTGCAAATTCGTCCGGTCGCGAACCTGCGGCGGAAGGGAGCGCGGACCGAAGGAATCGGGCGCGTCGGTTTGGGCGACAAATAGGTTCTTGATGCCGTAAAGGGCCATGTCCAGGCGGTCGTTCATGCCGAGCTTGCGAAAGAGCTTGTATAAGTAGACCTTCACGGTTCCTTCGGTGATTCCCATGGCGCTGGCGATTTCCTTGTTCTTGAAGCCTTGCGCCACCAGCGAGACGATCTGACCCTGGCGCCTGGTGAGGGCCACGCGCGTCTGCGCCAGAACGCTATCCATCATTTCCCGTTCGAAACACAAAACGCCGCGATGGACGTTGCCCAGCGCGGCCAGCAGGTCGTCGATCGAGATGTTGCCGGCCAGAATGCCGCGCACGCCTAGCTGCATCGCCTGAAAGGCAAACTCGCCGGTCAATCCCTCGCCCCACAGCACGATTTGCGCGCTATCGGCGGCGGACCGCAAAGCGCGCACCTCCGACAGGCTGATGCGCGAGTTGAGATAAACCAATACCAGGGCGGGCTGAGCGGCCTTGACGCGCGCCAGGGCGGCCGGTAAGTTGTCGCAACAATCCAGCAGATGAAACTCCGGCCGATCCCGCAGAACATCCGCCAGCCCCCGGCCGACAAAGGGCTGCTGGGTCCAACATAAGATCGAAACTCCAGTATTCGATTCCACATGGCACAGATCGGCGGCTCGACGCCGCGGCTTTATAGCGCCGCCCTCTAATGCCGGCGCCAATTCCCGCCGATCACTCACACGTGCATTGGGAACCAATCCTCAAAGTTATCGCCGGCATCGCGATCCTCTGTACGCCGGGCGTGAGCATAGAAGCCAAGGCCCCCGAACAGCTCGTAGTTACGGTGGGCAAGTCATTGAGCATCGACAGCCCCCTGACCATCAGACGCGTCGCGATTGCGAACAACAGCTTGGCCGAGACGGTCGTGATTGGGCCGAAGGAGCTCCTGATTAACGGCTTGGTCCCGGGAGAGACATCGCTGATCGTCTGGCAGGAGGGCGACGTCCGCCTGGTTTACAATCTCCTGGTGCGCCCCAGTTCCCTGCGGGTCGACGCCGTACGGGAACAGATCGCGCGCGAATTTCCGGATGCCAACGTGGACCTGACGCTCGCCAACGACATCCCGTATGTCCGCGGGACGGTGAAGGATTTAGTCATAGCGGAGAGGGTTGTGGCGATCGCTTCCACTCTCGGCAAACCGGTCAATCTGCTGCACGTGGCCATCCCGCCAGAGGAGCCGCAAATCCTATTAAGGGTTCGGTTTGCCGACGTGGAGCGTAGCGCCAGCACACAGCTTTCGAGCAACCTGGCGAGCGGGGCCTTCAATCAGACCTCGGCTCTCGGAACGGGGTCGCCCATCAGCACCGATGGCGCGCAAACTTTCTCGCTGAGCAATGTAATCAACATTTTTCTGTTTCGCAAGGATCTCAATCTCGGCATGGCTATACAGGCGTTGCAGAACAAAAGCCTGCTCGAGGTTCTGGCCGAGCCCAACTTGCTGGTGATCAACGGCACGATGGCCCATTTTCTGGCCGGCGGTGAATTTCCCTACCCCATGGTGCAGCCGGGAGGCGGGTCGAACTCCGTCTCGATTGCTTTCAAGGAGTACGGCATCAAGCTCGGTTTCCTGCCCATAATCACGCCGCGCGGCACCATCCGGCTGCAGGTTACGCCCGAGGTGAGCTCTCTCGACTACACTAACTCCGTGACCATCGCGGGCACTACCGTACCGGGCACAACCATGAGGCGCGTGCAGACGGAAGTGGAACTCGATAGCGGCCAGAGTTTTGTGATTGCGGGACTGCTGAACAACCAGACAACCGAAAACTTCTCCAGAGTGCCGGGAATCGGAGACATCCCCATACTAGGGAAGCTATTTCAGTCGAAATCCGTTTCCAAGAACCATACCGAACTGCTGGTGATTATCACCCCGGAAATCGTGAGGCCCATTCCGGCGGACAAGCCCGTACCAAACCTCACGTTCGGCGTCCCGCAACTGAGCCCCGGCTCGGTGCTGCTCTATCAGCCCGGTATAGACCAGACGGGCCCCGTGCCCGTGACTCCGCCGACGGATAGCATGCCGATGGAAGTGCTGATCAAACAACAGATCGAACAACAGAGAATGAAGTTACAGCAGCAGCAGACCACGACAGGCGCGCCTGGCGCATCCTTCGTACCGCCGCCTGGCAACGTGCCTATAGCTCAGTAAGCTGCGCGGGGGCCCGACGGTCGATTTCGCCGGCCAGTTTGCGCAACCAGCGAAGTTCCACGCGCAATTGCGCGATCACCAGGCTGACCATCCACACGGCTTCGTGAAAACTGTGGCCCACTTCCGCGCGGATGGCGCGGAGAGTGGCGTGCTCGCGATCGAGCTCCTTCTCGAGGAACTCTCGGCGGCGCGCCACCTGGCGATGGACCGCCTCGGGGGACGCCTGCCAAGAAAGCGCCAGCCAGGTGAGGAACGGCGGGCGGTCGCGCACGGTAGTCCAGTCCTCCCTTTCGAGAGCCTCGGCGAGTGCGGCCCGGCCTTTGGCGGAAGTCTTGTAGACGCACCGGCCGGGACCGGCCGCCGGCGATTCGTCCGCGCCCGCGCGAATCAGTCCGGCGCGCGCCAGTTTTTCGAGCGAATAATAGACCTGCGGCCGGGAGACGCCCGCCCAGTCGCGCACCTGGCGCCGCTCCAGTTCCAGGTTCGCCTGGTAGCCGTGCATCGGCCTCTCGGCCAACAGGCTTAATAGCACCAGGTCGGGAACGGTGAGCGCTCGGGCGGATTTCACCTTGCGGCGCCCGCTTTACGGCGCCGGCTCCAGTACCACCACTGGCACTGCTCCGCGGGCAGGCGCGGATCGCGCGCCTGTGCGACGGCCGCGCGGAAGACGTCGAGCACACAGGGGTCCTGCCTCTTGCCCGTCAGGCTGCAGAGTCTCTCGTACATCCGTTCGGGGTCTTGCCGCGCGAGGTGCGGGACGCCGCCGATGCCCAGCGTCTCAAAATCACGCGCGATCTTGGGGCCAACCGATACCAGGTCGCGAAAACGGCGTATTTCAGGAAGCATGCAAGTTTCTCCTTGACACTCCATCCATACTAGTCTAATTTAGACTAGTATGCAAATAAAGAAAATTACGGCACTCCTGTTGGTGGAAGAAGTGGAGCCATGCGTGAAGTTTTGGACCGAGCGCATGGGATTCGAAAAAACGGCCGAAGTCCCCGATGGCGGCAAGCTGGTGTTCGCCATGCTGCAAAAGGGCGGCGCCGAGATCATGTACCAGACATACGCCAGCGTGGAGAAGGACAACCCGCACCCCGACGCCGTAGCGCGCAAGGGTCCCACGTTCCTGTACATCGAGGTGGACAACTTGGCGGAGACCATGGCCGCAACCGCTGGCGCGGAAGTGGTGATGGCGGAGCGGACCACCTTCTACGGCTCGAAGGAGTTCGGTATCAAGGACCCGGCCGGCCACATGCTCACGTTTGCGCAGTTTGGAGGCTAACCAAGGCTTTCGCCCTCGAAATCCTCTCGGAATTTGGGAGTTAGAAGTCAGCCCTGCCGTCGGCGCGGCCGGATTGTACCACCTGCGACGGGCGAGGCTCCGTGGGCGGTCTCTAGTGCCACCAACCGACGCAGCAGCTTGACTTTCAGATGCCGGCACGTAGTTAGTTTCTGTCGCGAAACTCGGTCTCTGCGCGTAAGGCCGCTCCCTAACGGTCGCAGCTCTAATCGGAAGTCTCGTATTATCAATGACGCCATCGGAGCCCCGACCGTTAGGGAGGGGTTGCTCCGCCGCCGAACGGCAGTTTCGCGACAGAAACTAATCAGTGGGGCGCTTGTCCAGGGTGGAAGTCACCAGTCAGAAGCGGCCCTTGCAGATCTGAGAAGTCAGAAGCCGGGGTACGCATGAAACCCCAACTCGAACCCGTCGGCAGGCGAAAACGCCTGCTCCGCCGCCAGGGATCGGCAGTCTGCGAGGCACGGTGGGACCGGCCTTCAGCCTGCCTGTTTGGAAGCCAGGCAGCTTGGCGTTAGTCTATAGCATTGATGCCGGAAAGCCTTCTCGAAGTCACCGGTGTGAACAAACACTTCGGCGGTGTCGCGGCGCTGCGCGGGGCGTCGCTCGAAGTACGGGCGGGAGAAGTCCACGCGCTCATGGGCGAGAATGGAGCGGGCAAGAGCACGCTCGCCCGCATCGTCGCCGGAGCCGTTCGCGCCGATGCCGGCAGTTTCCGCGTGGACGGCCGGAGGGTCACAATCGCCAATCCCCTGGACGCGCAGCGGCTGGGCATCGGAATCATTCACCAGGAGCTCGACCTATTCCCGAATTTGAGCGCCGGTGAGAACCTGGTCATCGGCAACCTGTGCTTCCACGAGGGCCGGTGGGCCCGCTTCCGGCGGATGGAAACATTTTGCCGGCCGTTTCTGGAGCAGGTGGGGCTCACGTGCAGCGTGCGCGAGCCGGCGGCCGCGCTTTCCATCGGGCAGCGCCAACTGCTGGCCATCGCCCGCGCTCTCACCATGAACGCCCGCCTCCTGCTGATGGACGAACCCACCAGTTCGCTGTTCGACGATGCCGTGGAGCGGCTCTTCGCACTCATCCGCGGACTGCGCAGCCGCGGCGTTTCGGTGGTCTACGTCTCCCACAAGATGGACGAGATTTTTCGCATTGCGGACCGCGTGACGGTGTTGCGCGACGGCCAGACGGTGGGGACGCGCGCGGCGGCGTCCACGGACTCGGGCGAGCTGATTCGCATGATGGTGGGGCGCGAACTGAATCTCGCGGGCGGTCCGCGCGGGCGTGAGCACGCGGCGGGCGGCATCGTGCTGGAAGTGGAAGACGTCTCCACCGATCGCTTGCGCAACGTATCGTTTACGCTCAGCCGCGGCGAAGTGCTGGGAGTCGCCGGCCTGGTGGGCGCCGGCCGCAGCGAATTGGGCGCCGCGTTGTTCGGGTTGGACCGGATTCGGAGCGGCCAAATTCGTCTGGGCGGCGCGCTGCTGACGCCGAAGTCGCCGCGTGACGCCATGCGGCGCGGAATCGGACTGGTGCCGGAGGACCGGCGCACGGAAGGCCTCATGATGAGTATGAGCGTGCGGGAAAACGCGAGCCTCGCGACGCTTGGCCGCATCGAGCGTCTGGGATTCCTCCGCGGCGCCCGCGAGAGCGGAGAACTGAATGCCGTGGCGCGGCAATTGGCGCTCCATTGCCCCTCCACGGAGACGTGCGTAAGCCACCTGAGCGGCGGCAATCAACAGAAAGTGCTGCTGGCGCGCTGGCTGCTGCTCTATCCCGAAGTACTTTTCCTGGACGACCCGACGCGCGGCATCGACGTCGCCGCCAAGCAAGATATCTATCGCATCGTCGAAGAGCTGTCGGCTTCCGGAAAGGCCGTGATGCTGGTGAGCTCCGAACTGCCCGAGCTGCTGCGCTGCTGCCATCGCATCATGGTGCTGCGGGAAGGCCGTGTGACGGTCATCTACGATGCCGCGGAGGCCACGCAGGAGAAAATCATGGCTGCGGCCACACTGGCGGAGGCGCACGCCTGATGCGACCGATATTACGCAGGGCCCAGAGCCTAGTGGCTTTGCTGGCTATCCTTCTGCTGGCGGTGATCATCAGCCCGGTGGCCTCCGACGGGTCGCGCATCTTCCTCGACATCGGCAACCTCACCGATATTCTGCGACAGATTTCGCTCATCGGAATGATTTCGCTGGCCATGACATTCGTGATCCTGACGGGCGGAATCGATCTCAGCGTGGGCAGCATTCTGGCGCTTTCCACGGCGATTACGGCGATGTTTCTGACGCGCGCGTGGCCCACGGCGCCGTACGGCAGCCACATCGCCATGGCGATTGCCGCGGCAGTCGCGGTCTCCACGCTAGCCGGCGCGGTGAACGGCGTCGCCATCGCCACCCTGAGGGTCCAGCCATTCATCGTGACGCTGGCCTCCATGATCGGGCTGCGGGGTCTCGCGAAATGGCTCACCAATAACGAGAATATCGACATCGGTTTCGGGCGCGACGTAGCCGCGCGGTTCGCCGAGCTGTTCCGCGAGAAGACCATCGTGATCGGAGCCTTCGCCGGCGCGGCGGCGGTCTTCTGGACGCTGCTCGATCGCACGGTTTTCGGCCGCCACGTGCGCGCCATCGGGGACAACGAGAAGGCCGCGGAGTACACCGGACTCCCCATCCGCCGCACGAAGGTATGGGTCTACTCGCTGACTGGCCTGCTGGCGGGCATTGCGGGCGTACTGTACGCGGCCGAGAATCACCAGGGCAATCCCAACGCCGGCGTGGCTTACGAGCTGGACGCAATTGCCGCGGTGGTAATCGGCGGCACACGCCTCGCGGGCGGCAAGGGGTCGATTTCCGGTACCATCGTGGGCACGCTCATCATGGGCGTGCTCACTAATATGCTGCGGCTGAACAACGTGGATAGTAACGTGGAAATGATGATCAAGGCGGTGATTATCGTGCTTGCGGTAGCAGTGCAACGGGAGAGAAATTGATGACGCGACGCTCCCTATATACGCTGGGCTGCGCGGCAGCGTTGCTGGCCGCCGGGTGTGGTGGCGGCGGGAAGAAACAGCTCGTGGTGGCGTTCAGCCAGGCCAACAACGCGGAGCCTTACCGCGCGGCGCAAAATGGGCTCATGACCAAGCTGTTCGCGCAGGACAAGGACGTCCGGCTGGCCATCTCCGACGCGCAGCAGGATAACAGCAAGCAGGTGGCGCAGGTGGAGACGTTCATCCGCCAGAAGCCCGATCTGCTGATTGTGGCTCCCAACGAACGGGCCGCGTTGACGGCCGTAATGGGACAGGCGATGGACGCCGGAATCCCGGTGATGTGCCTGGAGCGCGACATTCTGCAGCCCAATTACCGGACCTACATCCACAGCGACAACGTGGCCATCGGCCGTCTGGCCGGCCAGTTCATTGTGGACCGGCTGCGGAAAAAATACGGGAAGCCCAAGGGGAACGTGGTGGCCATGCGCGGGCTGCTGGGGGTGGAGGGCGAGATCAACCGCGATCGCGGGGCCAAGGAGATTCTGGATCGCTATCCGGAGATTCGCATCGTCGCCGATCCGGTGGCCGACTGGATCCAGGCCAAGGCCAAGGACCGCATGACCGAGGTGCTGCGCGCGCAACCGCACATCGATGTGGTATACGGGCACAACGACCCGATGGCGGTGGGCGCATATCTGGCGGCCAAGGAATTAGGACGCGAGCAGGAGATGATCTTCGTCGGAGTGGATGGCCTCGGCGGTCCCGCGGGCGGAATTCAAAAAGTCATCGACGGCGTTCTGGCGGCCACGTTTGTGTACCCGCTGTGTGTCGATAAGGCGGTCGAGATCGGCCGCCGCATTTTGCACGAGCCTGGTTTCCGGCCGGAGAAGGAGTATGTCATCGACTCCCTTATGGTGACGAAAGAAAACGCGGCCGAGATGTACCAGCGGTTCACGGTGCCGTGAAAGAAGAACGGAGACTCCAGATCTCGCGTCTCGCGCCGTGGCTCTATCTCGCGGTGCTTGCCGCCGTCAATCTCTATATCTGCCGCGACGCTCTGGTTTCCACCTCGTGCCACCACTGGAATGCCATGCACGGCCAGTGGATGGCGCTGGCGCGGCTGGCGCGCTTTAGCTGGCTGCATCCCACTTGGTGGCGATATTGGGGTGGCGGCGAACCGCTGTCATCCACGTACAATCCCCTCATACCGTTCGGTATCGCCGCCATATCCGCTTCCCTGCACTGCTCGCTGGCCTTAGCTCTGAGCCTGCTTACTGTGTCGGTCTATTGCCTGGGACCACTTAGTTTCTACTTACTAAGTTGGCGGCTCTCGCGCCGCCCCGGGCTGAGCTTTGTGGCAGCGCTAACCTGGTCGCTGCTATCGCCGGCCGGGCTGGTGATGCCCGACCCCGGATTTGGATGGCAATCCATGTGGAGCCCACGCCGCTTGCGCCTGGCTTTCGAATGGGACGACCTGCCGCATTTGACCGGCCTCGCATTTATGCCGCTCGCGGTGTGGGGCATGGCGTGCGCGCTCGAACGGCGCCGGCCGCTGGATTACGCCGTGACAGGTTTGGCATTGGCCGGAATGATGCTGGCCAATATGTTTGGCGGCGTCCTGGCGGCATTCGTCGCGATTACCGTGCCGCTCGCGTTGGAAAGCCGCTTTCGGCCGATGCTTCTCTTGCGGGCGGCACTCATCGCCGCGCTCACCTACGCCGTAGTGAGCCCCTGGCTTCCACCCTCGCTGCTGATCACCATGCGGGCCAATGCATCCCGCGACGGCGAGAGCGGGCAGCCGCTGCAAGCGGCGATCGCGCTCATGGTTGTCGCGATTGCCGCATACCTGGTCTGGCGTTGGTCCGCGCGCCGCATTGCGGGTTGGGCCGCGCGATGGATGCTGCTGTTCGGCACGCTGGTGATCCTGATTCCCGCCCTGGCGCAGTACGCCGGCTGGCATTTTCTGCCCCAACCGCACCGCTACAAGATGGAAGCCGAATTGGCCATCGTGTGGATCGCGGTGTTCGGCCTGGCGCCCGCCGTCGAGCGCATACCGAGAGCGGCGCGAATCGTGCTGCTGGTGCTTGTCCTGGTGCTGGCCGGGCGCCAGATGCTCGCATTCGCCCGCATTGCCAAGGAACTGGTTACCGCGGCCGACGTGGAACGCAGCATCGAATACCGCTCGAGCAAATGGGTCGCCGAGAACTTACCCGGCGAGCGGGTAATGATGGCCGGGTCGATGGGAAATTTCATGAACGACTTCAACGCCATGGAGCAGTTGAGCGCGGAGCCTTACACCACGGGACCGAACTGGGCGGAGCTGATCGCAATCTACACCCTTTATACCGACACCAACGCCGGAGACCGGGCTGCCGATTACTCGCTGCTGTGGCTGAAGGCCTTCGGTGTGCAGGCCATCGCGGTCCCGGGCCCGCGCAGTCCCGAGTATTGGAAGCCGTTTACTCATCCGCGCAAGTTTGACGGCGTGCTGCCTGTGCTTTGGCGCGAGGACGACACCACGATTTATCGCGTGCCGCAGGCTTCGCCTTCTTTGGTACATCCTTTGCGCCCGAATCAACTGGTTCGGCATCCGCCGGCTCACGGGCTCGATACCGGAGAACTCGATGCCTTCATGGCGGCCCTGGATTCCAGCCCGCGCGCGGGGTCGATCGAGTGGCAAGATGCCAATCACGCGCGCATTCGGGCGCATATCGAGCCCGGAGAACTTCTCTCCACTCAGATAACCTACAATCCCGGCTGGCACGTACACGTCAACGGCGCCAGCCGGACGATTCGCGCCGATGGCATAGGGCTGATGGCCATCGACGCACGCTGCACCGGAGATTGCGTGGTCGAATTGGAATTCGACGGCGGCCGGGAATGGCGGTGGTGCCTGGCGGCGAGCGGCGTTACTCTGCTGCTGCTCGCCGCAGGTTGGATGCACACGCTCGTCCGAAGGGGACAAAAGTCAGCCCTGCCGGCGGTGACGCCGGATTGAACCTTCGGATCGGCGTTTATCTGCGTTCAGCGGCGGCTCAGAATCTTTTTGGGGAGTTTGCGGCGAGGCCAGCAAATCATTATTAGCCGCCGATAAACGCCGATGAGCGCCGATTCAGAATGAAAAACGCGCCGGTAGACGCATCAGCCGCGGAGACTTCGATACCATGAAGGAACACCGTGGCGCACTCCATCGAACTGCCGAAAACGGCCGATAAACAGGATTTTTACCGGGAGCTGGCGCTCCAACTAAGCGGCCTTCTGACCGGCGAGCGCGACTCCATCGCCAACGCGGCCAACACGGCGGCGCTGCTGTACCATGCGCTGCCCGACGTAAACTGGGTGGGCTTCTATCTCCTGAAAGAAGGCCAACTGGTGCTCGGGCCGTTTCAGGGTAAGCCGGCTTGCGTGCGCATCGCGCTAGGCCGGGGAGTGTGCGGCACGGCGGCCGAAGCCAGACGGTCGGTGGTGGTCCCGGATGTCCACGCGTTTCCCGGCCACATCGCCTGCGATACCGCATCGCGCTCGGAACTGGTGGTCCCGCTGATCGCGGGGAACGCGTTGGTGGGAGTGCTCGATCTCGATAGCCCTTCACCGGGACGATTCGACGAGGACGATCGCGCGGGCTGCGAGAATCTGGCGGCGATTTATCTGGCGGCCTCAAAGGAGGGCCTATGAGTTTCGGCCGGGCACTGCTCTTTCTGTGCGCGAGCTGCGCGGCCAATCTGACCGCGGCCAACGTGCCGCCGCCGGTTGTGGATTTGCCGGCGCCCAGCGCGGGGAAGGTGGCGACGGCGGTGCTCGCCGGAGGCTGCTTTTGGGGCGCGGAAGCGGTATTCGAGCGGCTGAAGGGCGTGATCGCAGTGGTAGCGGGCTACGCCGGCGGGAAGGCGGAGGACGCGCATTACGACAAGGTGGCGTCGGGGCGGACGAAGCACGCCGAGTCCGTGCAGATCGCCTACGACCCCTCGCAGATCTCCTATGGCAAGCTCCTGCAGGTCTTCTTCGCGGTGGTACACGACCCTACGCTGATCGATCGCCAGGCGCAGGACGTCGGGCCGCAATATCGCTCGGTTATTTTCTACTCCACGGACGAGCAAAAGCAGGTGGCACAGGCGTACATCAGGCAGATCGAGCGGGCTCACGTTTTTCCGGACCCCGTCGTGACGCAGATCTCCCTGCTGCCGGGCTTTTTCCCGGCGGAAGATGGCCAACAGCACTTCGTCCAGCGGAATCCCAACAATCCTTACGTGATGCAGAACGATTTGCCCAAGCTCCAAGAACTGGAGCAGCAATTTCCGGAACTGGTGAAGCCGTAGCCAAGGGCTCCGGTACGAGCACAGGCGCACGCAATTGGGAGCGGCTCCAATTGTCGAGGTAATTTTGTTTACCAATCGGCGTCTAAGAATCTAACCAAGGGCACCATTCTTTCAGAATTTGGGAGCCAGAAGCGGGCCCTGCTGAATGGCGGGATGAAGCCCGCCCCACGTCTGGCTTGTTGGTGGGGCGGACTTTAGAGGAACTTGCAAAATTCGTGGGTGCAGCCGCTCCGTCACGGGGTGCCCCCGGGCCCGGCTCGGTAACTGCTTTCTCTTCCGGGTACGCCTTCCGAGCCGCGCGCGTCAGCAGGCGGTTCCGGGAATTTTGCAAGTTCCTCTTTAGGCCGCCAATGACAGCCCTGACGGGCCGTCGGACGTCAGTTGCTCACCCGCCTTACGGCGGACAACGAATGATGAAAATTTTGGGTTCCAGCCGGGCTTGGGAATCAATGGGTTGCCGGGATTTTCAGGAGAGAATAGTTGAAGTCACGACCTGACCTTGGGGGAAATGTTGAAGTATTCTTGTTTTACGATCTTCCACCTAGGAATCTGACGATGGACCCGCTACTCAAACGCGGCATCGCCCTGTTCAACTGCGGCGAATATTTCGAGTGTCATGAAGTGCTGGAAGAGGCATGGACTCCGGAGCGCGGCGAGCGGCGGCTGTTTCTGCAATCGTTGATCCACATGGCCGTGGGGTTCTATCACAACCAGCGTGGGAATCCGCCGGGGGCTCTGCGGCAACTGCGCAAAGGGCTGCGCAAGGTGGCCGCCTACCTGCCGGTTTGCGAACGTGTGGACACGGCGCGGCTCGAGCGGGAAGTGCTGGCGGTGCTGCGAGCCATCGAGAACGGCGCGGCGGTTTCCAGTTACCCGCGCATTCACGTAGACTGAGTTCGGGAGCGTATTTCATCCGGTGGTGGGCGTGGTCTTCAAAACCACTGAGCGGCCGCAAAGCCGCTGATCGGTTCGACTCCGATACGTTCCCGCCATTTCGAGAAGCGGGCGCCCTATTCGTAGCGAGGGAGCCTAATACCGCCGAGAAAAAGAAAGAGGGTTGGGTCAGCCGGCGTTCACGCCGGCTGACGTCTTCTGGTGGTAGGGGCCAATCGGCCCCGACCACCGCGCGGCGTTATTTTGAAAGCAGAGGCGTTTGTCATGACCGGCTATGGCTCTCTGCTTCGTGATCACGTAACACTCCGTTGTCGTTCGATTGACCGCATTTTTCTGCAGGCATACGTACCGAAGTTGCAGACGGTAGGTGAGGTATGCACCTTCCTACGCTGGCAACGGAAATTCAAGATTCCCTCTTCGGCTGCCTTTGGCAAGATCGGCGAGGAGTACGTGAAAGCGATCTATCGGTTTGCCGAGGCTCACCACATTCCCGTTGTGCACTTCAAGAAGGGCCAGAACAAAGAGGAGGTCGCTCGCCCCTATTTGGAAACGGCGCGCAGGCAGGCAAGGATCGCGTAGTTCTAATCGGGATCGCGCAAGAGAAGTCCTCGGTTTCGCGATCTTGGCCCAGGAAAAGGACAGGAGAAGGCTCGCCACCCTCACATGGACTGGGCCCGCGAGATGGCCTTTATCAACCACTTCTATTTTTGTCTCTGGGATGCGGAGTGGGGCGGCGCGTTTTGGAAAACGAATGCCTATGCCCCCTATCCGATCTGGCTCTGGCTGAACGGGCATGAGTGGGCCAAACGCCAGTTGGAAAAGCCGGTATCGGCTATGAAGCTTTGGACAACGGGTTCCGTACTTGCCAGGATGCCCCCGTCGGCGCCTCGGCTTCCACAAGAGACTCCCGCTTGACTTGAGCAGCGGGTCCAGGCGGACCCGCGCGGACGAGGGCGTCCGCCCCACAAAGGCAATAGCGGCTGGAAGCTGTCCGCCCGAAAGGTCGAGGGATTAGACCTGGAGATTGACTCTAAATCGCGTTTCCATCGCGCGATCCGTCAACTTGACTCGACGGTTCGACTTAGGACCTTGCCTTCGGCTATGTCGCTGAACAACCCATCCCCAGCACGTTGTTAATCACAATCTGAACATCCACCACGTTTACAACGCCGTCATCGTTCAAATCGTTCGCCGCATTTGATATCCCAATGGCTTCGTCGATCATCGCTTGGACGTCGGACACGTTGCCGGTCGTGTCCCCGTCGATAGCGCAGGGGCTGATTGTGCCGCCGGATGCCGGCATCGCGGAAGCCTCATTGGACATGGGACTCGTTCCGCCCGCGTTCGCCGCCGCCACCTTGTAAAAGTATGTAGTCCCGTTGGTGAGGCCGGTGTTCGTGTAAACCGTCGCGCCGATGCCGGTAACAATAGGCGTCGCGCTTTCGGCGCCGGCGGCCGTGCCGCGATACACGCTGTAGGACGTAGCTCCGCTGCTGCCGGTCCACATGAGCGCCACCTGGGCGTTGCCCGCGGTAGCTGAGAGGTACGTGGGCGCGGCGGGCGCGGATTGCGCCGCGGTCACGGTGATGGTCGCGCCGTTGCTGTTCCAGTAATAGTCCGTCGTCCAGCCGGAATCGAAAACGCCGATCATCACCGTGTACGCACCAGTCGCCTGGGAGGCGGGCACATTCCACGTGTATGTGTAATGCTGCGTTTGACCGCCAGTGAAGTTCTGGCTGCTCGCGACGTTGGTGGACACGGCGGTACCGCCGCTATTGAAGACCTGCACTTCGACGTTGGAGTTGGTCAACGCCGCGGTTCCGGTATCGGTCACGGTGACGTGAATGGACGTGCTGCCGCCCTGCGCCACGGTGGATGGCGTCGCGGTGGCCGAGGACGAGAAGGTGAGCGACGAAGTTACCGTAATGCTGCCGGCCGCGTTGTTCGAATACCAGGTTTGGCCGGTGGCGCTCAAGACGTTCACCTGAACGGTGAAAGTTCCCGATACCGCGGGGGTGACCGACAGCTTATACGTCTGCATCTGATTCGCCGAGAAACTCTGGCCGGTAAAACTCTGAAATGCGGCGGTATTACCGCTCGGATCGACCACCACCATCTGCACCGTGCCATTGGTGAGTGTGTTCGCCGTGTCGGTGACGGTGGCGGTGACCGTAGTGGGGGTCCCTTGCGTCACGGGATTCGGAGAAGCGGCAGCCGAGGAGGTGAAAGTGGGCGGCAGAATGGGCGTGGCGGCGACCGGGTTGGAGTTACCGCTGGTGCCCGCCGAGTTGGTCGCCGACACAACGTAGTAATATGTAGTTCCATTACTCAAACCGGAATTGGTATAAGTGGTCGTCGTGGCCGTGCCCAGGGTCGTGTAGGGTCCTCCGCTCACGTTGGCGCGCTGCACGGTGTAGCTGGTCGCGCCGCCACCGGCATTCCAGGTCAGTGTTACGGTGCCGCTGCCCACCGTCGCCGCGAGTCCGGTAGGCGCAGCCGGAGGACTTGTGATGCTGCCGGCTGGAACTACGAGTAGGGTGATGCTTTGCGATGGAGCGGGTATCTCGATGCTGTTGTTCGCTACAGGTACATCGGCGAGGCGCGCGATCGACGTCTGCGATGCGGAGTTGATCTGCCAGGCCTGCGCCGTTCCCGTGGTCCCGAAGTTCGCCAGGCTCACGGTTACCGGCGTGCTGCCCTGCTGCTTGTTGATCACCATCACTGTCAGCGCGCCATCGGCGGTGCGCGTGGACGCAAAGGCTGAGAGATTGTCGGGATTCGCAACAGTTGCGGAGACACTGACGTCTCCAAAGGTCGAGTTGTTCCCATCGTAGTTGCGGTAGATCTGGCTGGCCAGATAAGTGACATAGTAAGTTGTGGGCGTGGTAGCTGTGTTCTCGGCAACGGTCCAGCGTGCCGCCAGATCCAGGCCTTCGCGCCCGTAGATGCCTAGCACGTCGGCCTGCGTGGTAGCCCCGTTCAGGTTAGGCTCGTCGCCCCAGTTGTACTCGGTGCAGCCGATTTCAAGGCCCGGATAATACTGGCTGACCATCGCCTGTAGCGTGGGAATCCAGTTCAGTACACGGCCGTTGATCCCGATATCCCCGTACCAGGAGGGGTCCTGGAAGGTGGGATCCCAAAGAATGCGGGTCTCGCTATTGCGCGTCTGCTGGCCGCTGAGGGAATCGTCATTGCTCGCGGGAATGGCGTTATAGCAGTGAACTGTCAGGATGTCTAGGAGCTTTGTCCCGGTGTTCTGTTGGTAGGTGTAAAGCTGCTGTAACAGCCACGGATAGTAATAAGTCTGGTTGTGGGTCTTGTAGTCGGAGTTCGACGCGCTCGCTCCGTTCGCTTGGTCGAACCCGCTGAAGTACATGGCCCACCAGCTCCACTCTTCGAAACCCACGATCTTGGCGTTGGGGTCGGCCGCCCGGATGGCGGTGGCGTAGGCGACGATCTTGTTATACATCTCCTGGTAGGTGGCTGGATTCGGATGGACGTCGCGATGCGTGGAATACCACAGGGAGGGCTCGTTGTCGAGAATATAATATTTGACGCCGTTGGTGCTGGTAGATGGGCCAAACGTGTTCACAAAGTGCTGCACCCAGGATTGCTGGATCGCGGTGCTGTTGGCAACTCCGGTGTCCAGGGGGTTGTTGCCGGTGATGTCCTGATTGGTCGCGGCGCTGACGCCGTTGCCGGCATCGGAATTGTACGGATCGGTGGCGGTCTGCGCCCCGTACTTTTTCACCGAGAATCCCTCGAGCGTGCTGCGGTTCGGGCCGAGATTGGCGAGATAGTCGATCATGGGGATGGTAAACAGGGGTTCCGCTCCATTGTTGTTCGAGCGCGTCGTGGCGAGGTACTGGTCGGCCGAACCGCTGGGAGTGCCGCTGCCATCGGAGTAAGTTTCGAAATACCAATCGGCGCCCGCGGAGTGCCCGTCGATCTGCCAGTTGTACCGCGTAGTCGAGTTCCCACCCCAACGATTGAGTGGCGCGTTTAACGCCTGCATGTCGTATGCATTACCGTAGGCAATGCCATAAATATTGGGGTTTATGGGATGCCGATTGGCATTTGCATCTACGCTCACCGACGTGGCGGGATTTTGTGCGGATACCGGAACGGCGCCGCCAATTGCGGCGAGTAGCAGGACGAGCGGCTTGCCATTCATTAGATGCTCCCGGCGGTTGTCGACAGTCAGTCCTACATGTACTGTAATCATGGGGAGCGCCGTTAAGAGCCGTCAATGTAAACTTAGGTTGCCAGTGTAATCTTCAGTACAACACCTTTCGGACTGGCCTGTGCGCAGGACGCCGGTGGCATGGCCGCGGTCGGCTGCCCGTCGCGATTCACGTCATCGTCGCATCCGCCGGAAACGCGTGCAGCCAAGACACGGCGAATACCAAAGGTCGAAAACAAGCGCCTCTTGCCGGTGGTAAGCTTTTTCCTATGCCAGATCTTCCACAATCCAACCTGGACAACCGACTCGATCAGCTCTCGAAAATGGCCGGCATTCTATTGCCGCTGGTGGTGGCGCTGGTGGGTGGTCTCTACACCTATGATAAGGACAGGAACGACGAGCGCACATTGCAGCGGGAGAACCGGCGCGACCTCCAACAGGTGCAGTATGGAAACCTGACGGCGTTGATTCCGCTGCTGACAAGCCCGGACCCATCGAGCCGGACCCTCGGCATGGAGATCTTCACCTCCGAAGCAAAGAAGCACGAAGCTCCGCTGGACTTGGTCGCTTCGATCAAACGGCTCGGCGCGGAACATCCCGAAAATGCGAGCCAGGCGGATGCCGCAGTGAAGGCGGCAAATGAGCAAAGTGCCGCCCAGAAAAGCGGCAATCAATCGAAATAGCTGTTACTGAATCAATTTCGTCGCCAGCTCTTTGTACGGCGTATCCTGGCTCTCCATCGCCAATTTCTGTGCCAAAGCGGCCAAAAAGTACCAAAGATCGCCCACGTCTTCCGGCGTGTTCTTGTATTGAGTTGCGACCGTTACCCCTAAGTGGTGGCTTACGTAGGCCGCACATAGCCTCCGCGCGAGCTCTTTGTCCACCTGATGTTTGTCAATCATGCTGCTGCACCTCCCTCTCCATTCGGGTCATTCCTGGCGAAGAACGGTCATCGGATCGACCGACGCCGCGCCTTGCGCCGGCGCGAGGCAGGCCAGCAGCGCGATGGCGCCCAGCACCACCGGCGCTGCGACGATAACCAGCGGATCGTGCGGGCGTACACCGTACAGGAGCGACTCCAGCACGCGCGCCGCCGCGAGTGCGCACAGAACTCCGATAGCCAAACCTGCCACGATCAACAGTCCGGCGCTGCGAATTACCGCGCGCGAGATGTCGCCGCGGCGGGCGCCGAGCGCGATGCGCAGCCCGAGTTCGCGCTTCCGCCGAGAGACTGTGTACGCCATTACGCCGCCCAGCCCTAGGGTGGACATACCCAGGGTCACGAGGGCGAGCCCGGTGACCAGCGCCATCAGCGACCGCGGCATTTGAGTGGCCAGATCCACCGATTGCCGCATCGTCTGCATCTGGGAAATCGGCAGGGCGGGGTCCAGCTTCCGCACGATATTCCGGACCGCGCCCAGCACTCGCTCCTCGGGAATGGCGGTGCGGAGGGCCACGAACTGAAACCAGGCGCTCTGCGTGAAGGGAAAGTAAACCTCAGCCTCCGCCTCTTCAGCGGGACCGCTGTAGCGGGCATCGCCGATGACGCCCACAATTCGCCGCCAGTTCTCATGGCCCTCACGCACGTGCTTACCGAGCGGGCTCTCGCCGGGCATCAATTTGCGCACGAACGTTTCGTTGACGATCGTCACCGGCTCCGACTCGGCGGTATCGTCCGAGGTGAACGCGCGGCCGGTCCGCAACGGGATGCCGATGGTGCGGAAATAATCGGCCGTCACAATGGATCCGCGTGCCGTGGCATCCGTCCAATCGCGCGCGGCAGCGTGTCCCTCCACCTCGATCGGACCGGCGGAGTAAGTTCCGCCCAGCGGAACGCCATCCGCCGCGGCAACGGAGACCACCCCTGGCAACGCACCAAGTTGAGATTGCAGCTTGTCCCAGAACTGCAGGCGGGCTTGATCGTCCTTGTACCGGGACGATGGCAGAGACATGCGGAAGGTCAACAGCCGGTCGGTGCGGTAGCCCAGATCGGCGCGCATCAACTGAGCGAAGCTCTTGGTGAGCAATCCGGCGAACGTCAGCAGCACCACGGCCAGGGCGATCTCCATCACCACCAGGCTGTTGAGAGACCGCACCTGCCGCCGGCCGGCCACCAGGGAGACACCGCTTTCCTTCAAATCGTTCTGCAGGTTCGCGCGCGAACCTCGCAGGGCCGGCCAGAGCCCTGTCAGGATGCCGGTGCCCAGGGTTAGAATGATCGCGAAAGCGGCGAGCGAAGGGCTTAGCGACACCATTGCGCCAAGTTGCATCCAGTCCGGCGCCGCGCCAATCGCAAGGCGGAGCAGCCACCATGCCAGCACTACTCCCGCGACGGCGCCGAGGCAGGAAAGCAACACGCTCTCGGTAAGCAGAAGCCGCACTACGCGCCGCCGGCCCGCGCCCAGAGCCATGCGCACGGCGATTTCTTTGGACCGCCCGATGCCGCGCGCCAGCAGCAGGCTGGCGACGTTCCCGCACGCCACCAGCAGTACGATGAGCGCCGCGCCCGCGAATACCAGCAGCGCGGGGCCGATTTCACTCAGCAGCTCGCTGCGCAGGCTTACCACGCGCACGCCCCATCCCGCGCAATCCGGAAATTGCTGTTCCATCCGGCGGGCAATTTCACTCATCTGGCTTTGCGCCGCTTCGATCGTAATCCCGGGGCGCAACCGCCCGTAGCCGGCGTACTGGTGATTCTGGTGTCCATAGTTGACGTAACTGATCGGAGTCCAGTATTCGGAAAGATGGCCCTCGTTAAAGCGAAAGCTGGCCGGCATCACACCGGTTATGCGGTAGGCGGAGCCGCTCAGAAACACCGTGCTGCCCACCACGTCCGGCCGCCCACCCAGCCTGCGAACCCAGAACCCGTAACTGAGCAGTACCACATGGTCCGCACCGGGCTTCTGCTCCTGCGGAGTGAACCAGCGGCCCACGAGCGGCGGCACACCTAACATCTCGAAGAAGCCTTCGGAAACGGCAGTCCCGGTGATACGCTCGGCATCGCCATGGCCGGTGAGCGTCATCTGGTCCCACTCCGTGAAGGCCATGCGCTCGAACACCGTGTTCGCGGCCTGCCAGTCGCGAAAATCCTCCTGCCCGATGCTCTCCAACGATCCGCGGCGCACGTGCACCGAATAAATCGCGGCCAACCGCTGCGGCGAGGCATACGGCAGCGAGCGGAGCAACAGGGATTCGGCCAGTGTGTACACCGCGAGGGTGGCGCCCACGCCGAACGCCAGGGTGACCACGGCCAGCGACGTGAAACCGGGCGACTTCGCCAGCATCCGCCAGGCGTATTTGACTTCCTTGCCCATGTCGGTCAGCCAGGAAACGCGGCGCTGGTCGCGGCATTGTTCCTCAAGCTGGGCGACGCCGCCCAACGCGCGCCGCGCGGCCAGACGCGCCTCACCGGCATCCATGCCTTGCGCGATATTCTCCCGGGTCAGTTGTTCGAGGTGATACTGAAGCTCGTTCTCGAGTTCCGCATCCACCTTCGCGCCACGGAACAACGACCGTGCGCGCTGGCGAAAGACACGAAGCAGCCGCATGACACACCTTCCCCTCAGGCCCGCTGCAAAACATGCTGCACCGCGAGCGAGAGGCGGCTCCAGATTTGGAGCTCGCGTTCGAGTTGCCGCCGGCCCTCGCGGGTCAGCGCATAGAACTTGGCCGGCCGGCCCAGTTCGGTTTCCTTCCATTCGGCAGCGATCCACCCCTGCTGCTCCAAGCGGTGCAGCGCCGGGTACAACGACCCTTGCTGGACGGACAGCACGTCATCGGAAAGAAGCTGAATACGCTTGGCGATTCCCCAGCCGTGCAGCGGCTCGTGATTGATGGCCTTGAGGATCAGGAGATCCAAGGTTCCTTGCAGCAAATCGCTGGGCTTGGGCATTTCGATACCTCGATTATCTACAATCATACCCACTTATCTGAAACTGTCAAGAGTCGATCGTGTGGGGAATCTTGCCTGGGGTCCCCCCAGGATAGACCAGCCGCTCGGCGGGCTGAAGCCCGCCCCTGGACTTTGGCCTTTTCATGGCATGCAGGTGGCCAACCCGGTGGGGCAGACTTTCAGTCCTCCCCAAAGGGGACCCCGGGCTTCAGCCCGCCTCGGGGAATTTCCTCCGGCTTCGTGCCCTTCGGCGCGCCCGTAGCGAAGCCAGAGAAATTCGTCAGGCCTCGTGGAAGTCGGCTGAAAGCCGGCTGCAGGCTGAAGCCTGCCCCACTAAGAAAGGCCAAACTCCAGTGGCGGGCTGAAGCCCGCCGCGGCATCGCTTGCGCCATGCGTTCGTGCCGTTCTAAAGTGCTTGCTGGGACATGCGGCACTTTCATTTCGATACTGTGGACGAGATCCGGCAGGCCGCGGCGGATGTGGGCGCGCGGCACGTCGCCTTTCTGGAAGACCCGCGGGCCGTTCGCGCGACGCTGGCGCGGAAGGTCACGGTGGGCCGCGCCACAGTAGGAAACGCGATCGCCATACACCCCATGGAAGGGTGCGACGGCGATGCCGGCGGGCGGCCGTCCGACCTCACCTGGCGGCGCTACCAGCGTTTCGCGCGTTCCGGGGCCAAGCTCATCTGGTTCGAGGCCACCGCGGTGTGCCGCGAGGGTCGCGCCAACCCGCGACAGTTGTGGATCCACCCCGGGAGCTCCGCAGAACTAGGCCGCCTCGTGGAGATGGTGCGCCGGACGCATCGCGAAGTCTGGGGTTCCGACAACGATCTGCTAGTGCCCGTGCAACTGACGCACTCCGGGCGATTCTCCTGGCCGAACCGCATCGTCGCGGTGCACAATCCGCTTGTGGACCTCAAGACCGGCACGCCTCCCGATCAGCCGGCCATCTCCGATGACGAACTGGAACGCATGGAAGACCGGTTTGTGGACGCGGCGCGGCTGGCGCTCGACGCGGGCTTCACCGCGGTAGACGTGAAGGCCACGCACGGCTACCTGGCCTTCGAGCTGCTCGGAGCACGAACCCGTCCGGGGCGCTACGGCGGACCGCTCGAAAACCGCGCGCGCTTCCTGCGCAACATCGCCGGCAAAATCCGCGCGGCGTTCGGCAAGCGCCTCCTCATCGCCATGCGGCTCGGCTGCTACGAAGGCCTGCCCTACGTGCGCGATGCCGCCACCGGTCTGGGTGTGCCCATGGAGTACGCTCTCCCCTACGAATATGGATTCGGCGTGGACACCGCGAACCCGCACTCCATCGACCTGGACGAAGTGAAGAGCGCGGTGGGCTGGTTCCGCGACGACGGAGTGGAGCTGCTGAGCGTGTCCCTGGGCGTTCCGTATTTCAATCCGCACATCGGCCGGCCCTTCGAAAAACCCGACGAGGGCAATTACGAGCAGCCGGAACATCCGCTGCTCGGTGTGGACCGCCATTTCCACGTGACCGGCGAGCTGCAGCGCGCGTTTCCCGATCTGCCGATGGTCGGCGCGGGTTATAGCTGGCTGCAGAAATTCGCGGTGAACGCGGGCGCGTATAATCTGCAAACAGGCGCGGCGCGATTTTTCGGCATGGGGCGCAACGCGCTGGCGTACCCCGATTTTGCGCGCGAAGCGCTGGAGACCGGCGCACTCTCGGAACGGCGAGTCTGTAAGACGCTAACGTACTGCAGCTACCTCATGCGCCAGAAAAATCATCCGCTCGGCCAATTTCCCACCGGCTGTCCGCCGTTCGACAAGGAAGGCTACGGCCAAATCATCAAAACGGCGCGCGGCGCCGCAAGGGGGACCAAGTGAATCAGCTCTATCACGGTACTCTGGATTTCGCCTCGCGGCAGGTGCGCGCCCTCATTGAGCGCGATCCGGATTTCTACCCGATGTACACGCACAAAGGCCGCTGGCGTCATGAACTGGCGGCGTGGACGCACTGGTGCGACGGCTTTCTGCCGGGCATCATGTGGATTCTGTGCGCGCGCGGCGACGAAACGTGGCGCGGGCCGGCCGAGCACTACACCAAGCGCCTGGCGCCGCGTCAGTTCGACCGCGATGTGCACGACCTGGGATTCCTTTTCATGTCCACTTACGGGCGCTGGTACGCGCTCACCCACGAACCGGCCCTCAACGCCGTGCTCATTCAGGCCGGCCGCACCATGGCCATGCGATTCCGCGAGAAGGGCGCGTATCTGCGTTCCTTCGTATCGGAAGATTCGTTGTTCATCGACATCATGATGAACGTCGGAATCATTTTCTATGCGGCGCGCCAGACTGGCGACCGGGAACTGTTCGACACTGCCATGCGGCACTGCCTGACCACACGGCGGGTACTGGTGCGCGGCGACGGGTCCACGGCCCACGAAGGGTTGTTCGACCTGGAGACCGGCGAGTTCCTGCGGCAGGCCACGCACCAGGGATACCGCGGCGATTCCTGCTGGGCGCGCGGCCTGGCCTGGGCGCTCTACGGCTTCGGGACGGCCTACGGGTACACACGCGATCCGCGTTTCCTGCGCACGGCGGAAGCGTGCGCCTATTTTTATCTCGACCACACGCCCGCTGACGGCATCGCGCTCTGGGATTTCGACGCGCCGCCCGAGAGCCGCGATCTGGTGGATACCTCGGCAGCCGCCGTCGCGGCGTCGGGCTTGCTGCAACTGGCGACTTTCGCGGCCAATCCGTCCAAGAAAGTGCACTATGACGAAATGGCGCAGCGGATTCTGACCAGCTTGTGCGCGCACTACTCGGCCGAAGGCGACCCCTCATGGGAGGGCATTCTGAAAGGCGGCGTGTACCACCTGCACAAGGGACTGGGCGTGAACGAGTCGGTAATGTGGGGCGAGTATTTTTTCGTGGAAGCGCTCGATCGCGCGGTGAGGAATGTCACAAGCCCCGGTGCTTGACCGTTTTGGGGGTTTCGACTGTTCAGTCCCAGCAACTGTTACGGTTGCCTCGTGTTGGCAGCTACTTACAGAGCTGCGACCGTAAGGGAGCGGTCCGCGGACGCCCATTCCCCCAGATCGGTTAAGCACCCACCAGCCCCGCCTAAGCCCGCCTGAGAGATAATACAGCAAGCAGGGATGTTTGTTACCAGGAAACATCTCTCGCGGCGGGCTGTCCTCCGCGGGATGGGCGTGACTATCGGGTTGCCGCTGTTGGACGCGATGCTGCCTGCGCAAACACCCCTGCGCCAGACGGCTGCCGGCCGGCCGCGAATTCGCCTAGCGTGCATCGAGATGGTCCACGGCGCGGCAGGCAGCGCGGAAGATGCGTCCAGCAGGCACTATTGGAGTCCCGCCCAGGAGGGCGCGGATTTCGAATTCTCTTACTCCCTGGAAGCGCTCGCGCCTTTCCGGGAGTACGTCACCATCGTCAGTGGCACGGACGCTCGCCAGGCGGACGCCTTCGAGCCAACCGAAGTGGGCGCCGACCATTTCCGGTCGAGCGACGTCTTCCTCACCGCAACCCACCCCAAGCAGACCGACGGCGCCGACGTGCGCAACGGCGTCTCGATCGATCAGCTCTACGCACAAACTGCGGCCCAGGATACGCCTTGTCCCTCGATCCAGCTTGGCATTGAGAGTGTGGACCCCACCGGCTCGTACGGTTTCCGCTACAGCGCGGTCTATTCGGACGCCATCAGTTGGGCTTCTCCCACCGCTCCCCTGCGGGCCGAAATCAACCCGCGCGTGGTGTTCGAGAAGCTGTTCGGCGCCGCTCGTCCGGGCGCGGGCAGCATCCTCGACGGAACGGCGGACAGCGCCGCGCAGCTTCAATCCACGCTCGGCCCGGGCGACTCGAGGCGGCTCGACGAATTTCGCGCGGACATTCGCGATGTGGAGCGGCGCATCCAGGCTATCGAAAAGCACAATGCCAGTGGGGAAAAAAGAGAGCTCGTCACGGCTCCGTTGGGTGTGCCGGACTCATGGGAAGAGCACATCCAGTTGATGTTCGACCTACAGGTGCTGGCCTTCGCGGCGGAGGTCACGCGGGTTTCCTCTTTCAAGATGAGCCACGACGTGAGCAATCGCATTTTCCCGGAGAGCGGAGTGAAGACGCCTTTCCATTCGTTGTCGCACCACGAAGAAAACCCCGCGAAAATCGCGGAATTTGCCAAGCTGAACCGCTATCATGTTGGCCGGCTTCCCTACTTCCTGGAGAAGCTGAAGAACACTCCCGATGGCGACGGCAGCCTTCTGGATCATGCGCTGGTCCTATACGGCAGCCCCATGGGCGACTCCCAATCTCATAATCACCGGCGGGTGCCGTTGTTCCTGGCCGGCCACGCTGGGGGCCAATTGAAGGGCAATCTGCATCGTATGTGCGCGGCCGGGACACCGCAGGCCAACGCCCTGCTCACCGTGATGCACAAACTCGGTGTGGACGTCGATGTAGTGGGCGACAGTACGGGCGAGATCGCGATTTGACGCGGCGCTGGCATTGGCCGGAAAGCTACCCGCATCGCCGAGTTGATTGAGTCGGCCGCGAGCTTGGATGGCACTTATATCGTCGGCCAGAAACCGTCCAGGCGTCGCAGGAACTGGGCATTTACGCGGCCGACCAGACGGCGAAAAAGTGACGCGCCATTCGTGGCCCGGACCAAAATGGTCCGGCGCCCTTTCGATAACTCCTTTCCCTTCAGTAGCGGGCCAGCACGGCTCGGACCATTTTGGTCCGAGGGAGCGGTGAGATGGTGCACCGATTCCCTCCTTCCGAATCGCCGCACCTGATTAACGCTGTGGCGCCAGACAGGATCATCGGTTGCCATACGAAAGCAATGGGCGTGATACGGCAACTGCTGTCTATCGAACCTTTCCGTTGGGCCCTGATTCTGGCGAGAGGGGTACAACCGAAAGCGCCCCGGTTGATGTAAGATCAGAAGCACGATGCGACCTAGACTCGCTGCTGCCTGTCCGCTCGCCATGGCGCTGATGTTCGCGCAGAACGCACCCAGTACTCCCGATCGGGACGAACTGCAGCGCTTGGAAACCGTATGGAATGAGGCCCATATTAGGGGAGACTCAGCAACTCTCAGTCGGCTATGGGCGGACGATCTGGAGGTGGCAGTTCCCAAGATGCCGGTGATGAGGAAGGGAGAACTCATTAAGTTCGTCGATTCCGGCCGCATGAAATTCCAACGGTATGAAACGTCAGACTTGAACTTCCGGATCTACGGCCAAAGCGCTGTAGTAACCGGAAGGGTGCAGCGAAAACGCGAGATCAATGGTCGCCCGGTGGAAGACGATTGGCGATTCACAAAAGTTTATCAACGCACTGCCGATGGCTGGCGCGTCGTTACGTTCCACGCGTCCGAAGGCCCGGCTCAATAAACAATCGTCATTGCTAGGTGTTGGGCAAAGCCGACAGCACTCCGGCCTGATTGCAAGCGCAGCAGGTCGATCATCCAGAGCCCAAAGCAATCGACCTGTCCGTATAGTCCCCGTCTTGGACATCTGGTGTCGTCTCGCCATGCCGCGGGGGTAGAGGCGAGCCCTCCGTCACGACTCGCCGAGTTCCGACAGAACCTCTGCGTAAAGGTCAGGGCCAATCCAGAACCGAGCGCTCTGGATCAATTCATCGAGCAACGGCTTCGCCAAATCGACTAGGCCAGCTCGCTTCGCAGTCGCTATGACACCGAGCAGGCCAGTGATGGCCAAACCCGCCGCACTGGCGACCCGGCGCCCGCGTCTCTCGTCCATCAGCAGAACGTCAGCTCGAAGCTCGATTGCCAGCACGATTGCTTCGGCTTCGCCAGGGTCCAGGTACTCGCGAAGTTCCTGTACGCGCTTCTGGTCGTTGGCGGTTGCTACTATCAGCTATGGCTGCGAGGCAAGGTCGATCGCAGGCGGCAGATCGCTCGTGGAACGGATTAGCTCCTCATATACCGCGGAAGGAATGAGGACCTGGCGGTAAAGCGAAGGCAGCAGATCGAGTCGCCCGATACGCGCCAGATTCAGTACAGGCGACGTGTCGGAGACGACGATCAAAGCCGATCCGTGAGGCGCAGAGCCTGAAGATCCTCGCGGAATTCCGCCACCCCGTAATGAATGGGAATCCTGCGCTCTGCCAGCAATGCCTGAAAGGCGAGTTGGCCCAGCCCGGCCAGACGACTCGCTTGCGCGAGGGTCAGCCGCTCTTGCTGGAACAGCGCTAGCGCAAGCTCCTGATTCAGCTCGGACTCGGTAATGTGAGCTGCTTTGAGGACCTCATCTGGGATCGTGACAGGCATTTTCTCTTGTATTATACCGCTCCGGGTTTCTGCGTCCGCAAAATCGCAGTTCCACATGAGCGAGAAGTCGGCCTCTTCAGACGCATGGGTCCCAAGGCTGGCCAACCACGCAAGCGCTACAATTTTGTATATACACATGGTCCTGGCGTGGGACGGCAGGAAGAACCGCACCAACCGCCTGAAGCACGGCATTTCTTTCGAGACAGCAGCTCGGACCTTCGACGATCCGAATTCAGTGTCGTACCGCGAATCGCGTGGTCGACGATGAGGAGCGCTGGCGGTATCGCGATTGTACTCGTAGTTCACACGAGCGAGGAGCAACATGGTGAAGAAAAAATGCGTATCGATTGGTGCAGCCAAATTGGCGCTCAGGCCTGCCCCACACTTCGACGATACTAGTGCTTAATTGCGTTAATACACATTTGTATTAAAATGTTTGGGAGATGCCCAGACACGCACCCGAACTGGAATGTTCTGTCGAAGACAAGGCAATTTTGGTGGCCCTCACAAAGAGCCGGA